>Ga0335072_10005400_pt1 | contig 18825 bp, 11 predicted proteins | sample Lox_Sample_21_FD_206725 | JGI IMG/M metagenome (GOLD analysis project Ga0335072, IMG submission 206725) | Soil microbial communities from Loxahatchee National Wildlife Refuge, Florida, United States - Lox_Sample_2.1 | ecosystem: Environmental > Terrestrial > Soil > Wetlands | place: USA... | reverse complement strand
GAGGAATTCGAGCTCGATGGGGGTTTCGGGAGTGAGGTCAACCGGCTCGAAGTCGAGGATGTGGGACTCGACGGCGAAGGAGGGTTCGCCGAAGGTGGGGCGGTTGCCGATGTTGGTGACGGACTGGAAGCGGCGGCCGGCGATGGCGAGACGGGTGACGTAGACGCCGAAGCCGGGGAGCTGGCCCGAGTAGGGCGCCAAATTGACGGTGGGGACGAGGAGGCGGGAGCCGATGCCGCGGCCGCGGGCCTGGGTGGAGAGGACGGCGAAGGGACGGCCGAGCATCCAGCGGGCCCGGCGGACGTCGCCCGCGGCGAGGAGGGCGCGGATGGCGGAGCTGGAGACCTCGAGGCCGCGGACATGGACGGGATCGTGGACGGTGAGGGAGAAGCCGAACTCACGGCCGAAGTGGGCGAGCTCGGCGACGCCGGCCTGGGCGCGGTGTCCGAATCGGAAGTTGGGACCCTCGTGGAGGCCGCGGAGCTGGAGGGCCTGGGCGAGGATGATGCGGACGAATTCGCGGGCGGGGAGCGCCGAGAGGGCGGCGTCAAAGGGAAGGACGAGGGCGGCGTCGATGCCGGTGGCGGCGAGGAGGCGCAGGCGCTCGGGGATGGGGGTGAGGAGCAGCGGAGCGCGGTCGGGGCGGAGGAAGTGGTCGGGATGGGGATCGAAGGTGATGGCGAGGGAGCGCGCTGTGCGCTGGCGGGCCTCGGCGGCGACGGCGGCGAGGATCTGGCGATGGCCGAGGTGGACGCCGTCGAAGTTGCCGATGGCGGCGACGGTGGGGCCGAGGATGGGCGGGATCTCCGCGACGGAGCGGAAGACGGTGAGGACGGGAGTGGAGGCGCGATGAACGTTCATAGGCTGAGGGGGACGGTGAGGCCGTCGTGGGCGAGCTGGATGGTGGGCGGCAGGGAGCGATTGGTGGCCTGGTGGGCGAGGTCGTGGGCGATGTGGGTGAGCCAGGTTTGGCGGGCACCGATGCGCTGGGCCCACTCGACGGCCTGGGCGAGGGTGGCGTGGCTGGGATGGGGCTGGTGACGGAGAGCCGAGAGGACGATGACGTCGAGGCCATCGAGGAGGGCGAAGCTAGGCTCGGGGATGGCGCTTACGTCAGTGAAGTAGGCGGCGCTGCCGAAGCGAAAGCCGTAGATGGACTGCTCTCCGTGCATGACGGGAACGCGGAGGAAGCTGACGCCATGAATGGTGGTGCGCTCCACGAGGGGCTCGATGCGGACACGGGCGCGGTTGATGTAAGTAGCGTTGGGGGAAAAGGTGTAGGGATAGACGGAGCGGAGGATTTCAGCGGTTTCGGGTGCGGCGTAGAGGGGGATGGGGCCGCTCTCGCGGTTGACGGTGAAGCTGATGGGGCGGAGGTCGTCCATGCCGAGGAGGTGGTCGGCATGGCCGTGGGTATAAAAGACGGCGTCGACACGGGTGAGGTGCTCGCGGAGAGCCTGCTGGCGGAAGTCGGGGCCGGTGTCAATGACCACCGAGCGCTCGCGCAGGGCGGCGTCCTGCCAGCGGATGAGGACGGAGGGACGCAGACGGCGGTCGTGGGGATCGGACGAGGTACAGACGGGACAGAGGCAACCGATGGTGGGAACGCCCATGGAGGTGCCGGTGCCGAGGAATGTGAGATGTGCCTGCAGACGGCGGCTCCTGGTTGGAAGCGATCAGCTTTCAGATTTCAGCTTTCAGATTTACCTATTCGGGCCCCGGGGATGGGGTGAACGGCCGTCAAGGTGATGCAGGCGCCGAGGACCGAGCCCAGAGGCCGAAAGCTGAAGGCTGATAGCTAAGAGCGCTGTTTCTCAGCGTTTGGGTGGTGGATGGGGGACGGATTGGAGACTGATCATCTTGGAGATCTCCAGGAAGCCCATGCGGGCGTCGAAGAGGGCGGTCTGGAGGGCCTTGTCTTCTTCCGGGGTGAGGTTGCCCCTGGTCTTTTCGGCGAGGATGCCGAGGAGGTCGATCGTGGCGCGGGCACCGACGATGTCGACGCGGGGAGTCTGTCCCTCTTGGGTGCCAGCGCCGAGCTGGAGCATGGCGGTGAGGTAGAACTGCTGGACGAGACTCTCGAAGGTGAGGGGCGGCTGAGCGCCGACGGCGGGGTTCTGGGCCCGGATAAGGTCCTCGACGCGCTGGGCGGAGGCTTCGTAGTCGGCCTTTTGCTGGTTCGATTCTTCGGGTGTGGGCAGGGGGCCGAGGTCATCTCCGAGGAGCTCGGAGACGGTGGGGACGGGCTCGGCGGGAGCTTCGCTGACAACGAGGCGGGGACCGGGGGTGGTGGGCTGTGCGGGCGGCGCCGGAGGCTCGGGGGCTGGCGCGGCCGCAGGGTGGGATTCCGTCTCTTCTTCGACCGCCTTCACCTTCCGGCGGTCAATGACCTCGAACTTGGGATTGTCGCTCATGTCCTGTCACACCGTCCTGAATGATTTGATGAGTTGCAGGCTCGCCTCAGCGCGAGCGGGTTGACCTGGTGAATCAGGCAGCGAGGGCCGGGGGCGCGGCGAGAATGGTTGCAGCGGCGCCGGCCAGGTGAAGCTGCCGGGATTGAGCTTCGGCGGCGGCCTCGATTACGGCGAGGGCGAAGACGCGGGAGCCGGAGGGGAGTGGCAGGGCCGCGGCGCTGGTGACGCGGCCGGCCGGGGAGCCATCGTCGAGGGTGAGACCGGCGCCGGGTGTTGGAACGGGGCCGAAGAGTTCGAGGGGGCGAAGATGGCGGTGGACGCTGCCGCGGGCGCGGATGCGCTCGACGATCTCTTGACCGAGGTAGCAGCCTTTATTGAAGTGGAGGGCGCGGAGCTGGGAGGTTTCCTGGGGCAGGTCGCGCTCGGCGATGTCGACGCCGTAGAGGGGGATGGCCTCGGCGATGCGGAGGGCTTCGAGGGAGTGGCAGCCGACGGGGGCGGCGCCGGCGGCGCGGAGGCAGGACCAGAGCCTGGCCAGGCCGGCGGCGGGAACAAAGAGCTGGTAGTGAGGGACGAGGGCGCCGTAAGCGCGAAAGATGGCGAGGTCCCAGCCGTTCCACTCGACGCGGCGGGCGGACATGGGCTGCGAGGACGCGGGCAGGCCGACGCGTTCGAGGACATCGTGGGCCTGGGGACCGGCGAGGCCGATGGCGGTCTCGGAGCCGGGCTCGCCGGAGGGCTCTTCGCCGATAGGGATGAGCTCGACGTCGTCCATCACGATGAAGCGATTGAGGTGGGCGAGGAGCTTATCGAGCTGGTCGGCGGCGATTTCGAGCTCGAGGCCGGACTCGCCGGCGAAGGGAGTGCCGAGGTTGGGGTCGTCCGTGCCGGTCATGGAATTGGAAGTGGGGGCATCGGGGTTGCGGCGGAGGGGTGAAGATTCCTCGGACTGTCGCCAGACGGTGAGGTCGCCCTGGATGTGGCCCTGGGCGTTGAGGATGAAGTTCCAGGCGCCGGAGTTGGGGAAGAGGTCGTTGACGGTGTTGGAGACCATGCCGCTGAGCCAGCGGAATCGGTCCTGCCCGCGGACGGCGACGCGGCGCATCCAGCCGAGGTCGTGGAGGGCGGCGCCGGTGACGAGCGCGGCTGTTTCGGCCTGGGGAGCGTCCAACTGACGAGGGGTGAGCACGCCGCGGAAGGCGGTGAGCTGGTGGGGGATGTGGGTGGATTCGAGCAGGCCGGCAAGAGCCGTGGGCTGTATGGTTAAGGTGAGGCCGGTATCCGCCATAGGTAGTTCTCCGCTGTCAGGAGCCGATAGCACGGGCAGCACCGGACAGCATCCTGATTATAGCGTTGGAAGCGGATGGGCGGGCACGCCGCAAAGAGCGGCGAGCCGCGAAGGAAGCAAGGAGGCCGCGCGGTGGAATGGGCGATGAGGGCAAGGCAAAGACCGGTAGACCATGGGCGGGTGTGGGTGCGGAGGGCGGCGGCATGGGGTTTGGCAGCGGCGCTTTGCGCGGGAGCGGGGGCCCAGACGAAGACGGCTCCGGACAACAGCAAGGCGAAGGGGCCGGGTACGGGCCAGAGCGCGGGCAAGAGCACGGGCGAGACGGTGATCACGCCGGAACAGGCCAAGGAGCTGTTTGCGTCAGTGGACACGATCATGAAGTTCGACTCGCAGGACAGCGGGCTGCCCATCGAAAGCGAGGTGAAGCGGCAGCTTACGTCGAGAGCGGCGGTGGAGAAGTACCTGGAGGAGAAGTTCAACGACGACCAGGACTCGAAGCGGCTGGAGCGGGACGAGATTGTGCTGAAGAAGTTCGGGCTGCTGGACCGGGACTTTGAACTGAAGCCGTTTTTGCTGGCGCTGCTGAAGGAGCAGATCGAGGCGTACTACGACACCAAGACAAAGACGGTGAACCTGCTGAACTGGATACAGCCGGACGAGCAGAAGCCGGTGCTGGCGCACGAGCTGACGCACGCGCTGCAGGACCAGCACTCGGGCCTGGACCAATGGAGCAACCAGACGCCGGAGGATGTATCGACGACGGCGGCGGGAGACGAGGAGCACCTGGAAAAGGACGAGATGGACACGGCGCGGGACGCGGTGGCCGAGGGGCAGGCGACAGCGGTGATGACGGACTACGTGCTGAAGCCGCTGGGCAAGAGCCTGATCAAAGACCCGGAGGTGATCGACGTGCTGCGGGACCACATGGCGGCCTCGTCGGACTCGCCGGTGATGGCGCGGGCGCCGCTGCTGTTGTCGGAGTCGATGCTGTTTCCCTACCGGGACGGGCTGAGCTTTGAGCAGGACATCTGGATGGACCAGGGGCAGACGGCGGCGTTTGCGGGGACGCTGAACCGGCCGCCGCGATCGACGTGGGAGATTCTGAATCCGCTGGACTACGAGCGGAAGCTGATGCCGCCGGTGCCGCTGATGCCGGACATTCACCCACTGCTGGACAAGCTCTACCGACCTTACGACATCGGGCAGGTGGGGGAACTGGACGTGAAGATCCTGACGCAACTGTTGGGGGGCGAGGACAAGTCGCGGGACCTGACGTCGGCGTGGGACGGAGGGATGTACTGGGCGGGACAGCTGAAGAGCGCGACGGGAGCCGCGCTGGACAGCACCAAGTCGCTGGCGCTGTTCTACCTGTCAGTGTGGCGGAGCCCGGCTTCGGCGCAGGAGTTTGCGCAGGTGTATGCGAACAACCTGGGGAGGAAGTATCTCTCGGTAAAGCCGGACACGGCGGCGCAGGCCAATGGGCTGACCGAGAACGGCAGCGTGGAGCAGGACTACATGACCGAAGAGGGGCCGGTGGCAATCACGGTGCGGGGAAGCACGGTGTTTGTGGCGGAGAGCTTTCCCCTCGATGTGGAACGGAAGCTGGCGAGCCTGATCCTGGATGCGCAGGGCGGAGGCCAGATGCAGATGACGGAGGTGGAGACGCCGGCCTGGCTGCTGGAGCAGCCTCCGATGGGAGGGGTTCCGGCGACAGGGCTGGGAGAGCCGCTTTCGGGCGCATTTGTGCGATTCTTTGCGAGCTGCGGAGTGATGAAAGACGCGGTGGAGGCGGAGATGGAGGCGGCGCGGCTGTCGCGTTAAGAACGCCCCTCAAGGGGCTAAAGCCCGCACCCTTCAACGGGCCGATGAATCCAAAGACTTCCCTTTGGGGCTGAAGCCCCAAAATCATTATTCTTGATGGCGTTTGCGGCACGGCTGAAGCCGTGCCCTTTCAAAACATCCTGCTCTTCAGCAGGCTCTGAACTCGTGCCCCGTCGTCGGACCGGCCCGGAACGGAGTGTCTCAGCAGGCTGTCAAGTCGCGCCCCTTCAATGCCACGAGTTTTTCGGCGGCCTGGGTAGTGTCATGCGTCCTGGGTGGCGGCTTTTTGCGCGTCTGGCCCTGTATCTTTCTGGACGAGGTACTCGTCGAGGAGGACGGTGACGAGGACGGCGGTGGGGATGGCGACCATGGCACCGACGACGCCGGCGAGGGCGGAGCCGAGCAGCAGGGCAACGATCACGGCAAGGCCGGGCAGGTGGACGCGGTTCTGCATGATGCGCGGAGTGAGGAAGGAGTTTTCGACCTGGAGGTAGACGGCGTAGAAGATGGCGACGCCGAGGACGCGTCCCCAGGAGTCGATGGCGGCAACGACGAGGGCGAGGGCAACAGAAACTGTGGCTCCCAGAACCGGGACGATGTTGAGCAGACCGGCGAGGACGCCGAGGGCATAGGCATAGCGCAGGTGGAGGGCAACGAAGACGATGGTGCTCGAGACGCCGAGGATGAGCATGAGGCTTCCCTGCCCCAGGAGCCACTTGCCCATGCGGACCTCGGCACGCTGGAGGGTCCGGTCGAGCCGGGAGCGGCGGCTGGATGGAATAAAGGAGAGAAACCAGTTGTAGGCGCGGTCGCCCTCGATGATGAAGTAGACGGTGAGAACGAAGCCTATCAGGACGTTGGCGAGCTTGCCGGCGAGGCTCTTGGTGGAAAGGAGCAGGAAGGCGGCGGCGCGGCTGGCGTAGTCCTGAAGCTGGGCGGCGAGAGCATCGGTGTCGAGGCGGCCGATGTAGGGGATGTTTCTGACTTTGGCGAGGATCTCCGGGCCCCGAGTGGGGAGGGTGGTGCTGAGAGTAGCGAGGTCGCGCAGGACGGGGGGAATGGCGAGATAGCCGAAGGCGGCGAGGGCTGCCGCGGCGGCGAGGATGAGGAAAAAGACGGCGGCGGAGCCTTTGAAGGGCTGCCAGCGGCCGATGCGAAGGCGGGCGGTGCCGCGGACGACGGGGCCAAGGACAACGGCAAAGAGGGCGCTGACATAGAGCAGGACGAGGACGTCGCGAGCCAGCCAGGCGAGCCAGGCTACGACGCCCAGAGCGAAGGCGAAGGCGATTTCAGAGCGAAGAGTGCGGCGGATTGGCAAGTTAGCAAGTTAGCAGGTTTGCAAGTTAGCGGGTTAGCGGGATAGCGGGGCTCGATGGGATGTGCTCTAGCCGCCGCTGAGGATGGAGCCGACGATGCCGCCGAGGAGGCCGCCGCCGATGCCGGCCGCGGTGGCAGGCTGAGCTTCGCCCTGGGGCAGATACTCGGCGATCTGGTGGGCAAGGCGGGAGATGGGAAGGGTCTGAAGCCAGATGCGGCCGGGGCCGGTAAGGACGGCGAGGAAGATGCCGTCGCCGCCGAAGATCATGTTTTTGATGCCGGGGACCATGGTGATCTGGAAGCCGACGGTGGATTGGAAGGCGCCAACGTGGCCGGGATGGACGCGGAGGACTTCGCCGGGGGCGAGGTCCTTGACGATGAGCTCACCGGAGAGCTCGAGCCAGGCGGCGCCATAGCCGCCGACACGCTGGAGGAGGAAACCGTCGCCGCCGAAGATGCCGGCGCCGAGAGATTGCTGGAATCCGACACCGATGGTGACCTGGGTGGTGGCGCAGAGAAAGCCATGGCGGTGGACGAAGTACTCGGCGCCCTGATTGAGCTCGACGGGGACGATGTGGCCGGGAACCCGGGTGGCGAAGGCGACAACGCCGGGGTACTGGAAGGCGCGGTACTCGGTCATGAAGATGCTGCCGCCGCCGGCGACGCGCTTGAGAACGCCGAAGAGGCCGCCGCCGCCGCCGGCCTGGGTGTGGGTCATCATCTGGATGGACGCAGTCATCCAGGAGAGCTCGCCGCTCTCGGAGAAGATGGCCTCGTTGGGATCGAGCTGAACTTCAAGGACGGGCATGGTGGTGCCCTGAATCCGGGTTTGCATCGACGCCTCCTGTCTGGATCAGTTTACAGGGATGGCGGCGACGGCCCGGATGCAGGACACCCGTGGCGGCAAAGATTCCTCCGGCTCACTTCTGGGCGATGGTCACATTGTGGCTCTGTGCGATCTGTTCGAGTACTTTCAGATGCTGTGAAAAGATGGGCTCATCCATGCGCGCAGCCTGCTTGATGGCGGGCGTTTGCCCCGCGTCGGCTTCGGTCTTGAACTGCTTGACGGCATGCTTCTGCTGCATGGCCATCTCCTGAATGTAGGTGCGATCGAAGTCTGGTCCGGAGAGAGCGTTCAGCTGTTCGACCTTCTGCTTTTCTTTTTTGGAGAGCTTCTGGTTTTCCTTGACGCCGAGCTGATCGGCGATGGGCTTCAACTGGGTGTCCAGCTCGTTGTGGATCTGGACCATGTGCGCTCCGTATTGCTTGACGTCCGGGCTGGGGGACTTCTCTTCTGCCAACTCACTCATCTGGGCCTGGATGGCGCTGCCCTGGAAGGCATCGCGCAGGAACTCCTGGTCCTCAAAAGACCGGGACATGGATTGCTGGGCACCCGGGACGCCGGAACCGGGGACGCCGGAGCCGGGATAGCCAGGCTCGCCGGGGGTGGTGGCGGTCGGCGGCTGGTTGTTTGGACTCTGCGAGCCGGAGCCCCCGGGCTGCTGCTGGGCGAGGGCCATCGCCCCGGCAAACAGGGTCGCGGCGGACAGAGTCAGAATCTTTTTACCGGTGAATGGATGCATGATGCGAATCTCCTTCTCCCTCCTGCTTGCCTGCCAAGGTGAGATGTGGTTGGGCACGGCGGGTTGCCGGAGGAGGCCAAATGCGGTTTTGAGGAAGATAAAAGGGATGTTAAGTGCCCGCAAACGGCCGGAGGGGTCGCGGGGATTCTCGGCTGTTTCTTTGCCTCGGAGGGGGTATTCCGCGCCGGGGACCCGGCCGCGAATGAGGCGTGGAATGCATCTGCGGAAGACCAATTCGTGGGAAAATAGATACAGAACAGCCGACATTCGAAAGCAGAGCGGCAGGGCTACGATGGGGCCTCGGCCGAGAGCGAAAATTCAACGGAAGTTCGTAGTTTCGGGAAGGCAGGAAGCGTCTAACACAGGGTGGAGTCAGGCAGGCCAGTACGACTGGACGCTTTGACGGGCTTGCGTTGCTTCGCGGCCGTCAATATCGTTCTGTTTCACTTTTCGAATCCCCAGTGGTTCGGGTTCCTGGCGCCGGTGGTCAACGCCGGGTATGCCTCGGTGAGCTATTTCATCCTGCTGTCGGGGTTCGTACTGGCATATAACTACACGGGGCGGGCGCGGGCCGGACAACTGGACAAGGCGCGGTTCTGGAAGTCGCGGCTGATCCGGATTTATCCGATTTACTTCCTGAGCCTGCTGCTGAGCTGGGAAGTGCTGAGCGCAGAGTGGAAGGCGCACACGCACGGGATGTTCATCGCGGGGCTGGTGCTGTCGCCGCTGCTGTTGCAAGGGTGGGTGCCATCGATTGCGACATTTATGAACACGCCGGCGTGGACGATGTCGGCGGAGGCTTTTTTCTACTTTATCTTTCCGTGGATGGCGAAGTGGAAGAAGCCGGAGCGGATGACTCCGCACCTGACGCGAATGGCAGGGGTGTGGGCGCTGGGGCTGATTCCGGGAGCACTTTATATTGCATTCAACCCGGACGGGATTGCGCATCCGGACCGCTGGAGCTACGGGCCGTGGCTGCAGGCGCTGAAGTTTACGCCGCTGCCGCACCTGGCCAGCTTTGTGTTCGGGGTGATGCTGGCGAGCCTGGACCAGATGATCGAACGGGCCAGCCGGGTGCGGCTCTTCCTCGGAGTCTTCGGTTTCGGGTCGATCTTCTGGCTGCTGTCGCTGGGAACGGTGGTGCCGTTTGCGCTGGCCCATGACGGGCTGCTGATGCCGCTGTTCGGATGTATCGTGCTGGGACTGGCGGGTGAGAATCCACTGTCGAAGGTGCTGGGGGCGCAGCCACTGGTGTTTGTGGGCGAGGCCAGCTACTGCCTGTACCTGCTGCACTTCAACTTCTGGAACATGCTGCATGGGTGGCACATTCTGCGCAAGCTGGGGCTGAGCCAGTACGACCCGTGGATCAGCTACGCGCTGCTGATCGTGATGGCGCTGCTGGCCCTGCACTTTGTGGAGAAGCCGGCGCAGCGGTGGCTGAAGCAGCGGTTCGCATAGGGGGCGGCCGTTTCGGCAACCGGATTTCCCACACATGAAATGAAGGCGTACAGCGGCTACGCCAAGTGCTTTTCACATAAAGGAATTTGCATCTTTAGGGAAGCATTTGCCATTCCCACCCATTTCGCAAAAGGCGCGAAACGGATGGGGCGCCTGCTTCGATTCTAAATAGTTTGCGGCACGACTAAAGTCGTGCCCTTTCAAAACAGGCCTTATGGCATGGGGTGCTAAGCCGCGGCGGGGCGGCGGCGCGCGAGGGGGCGGGCGATGAACCAGTAGAGCGGAGGTCCGAGGAGACCGACGGCGGCCGAGACGAGCAGCGACGAGGTTGTGCCGATGATCTTTTCGCCTCGGGAGACGTAGAGGGCGTAGGCGATGAGGACGGTGGGACCGGCGGCGAGGAGGCAGACGAAGGCGAAACTGCCGGCGCGGAAGGGGCGCGGCAGGTGGGGCTCGCGGATGCGCAGGGCGATGAGGGCGGCGAACTCGAGGATGAGGCTGGTTCCGTAGAGGACCAGATCGACGGAGATGAGGCGTTCGAAGGGAAGGTTGAGAGCCAGAGCCCAGCCGAGGCCGCAGACCAGAACGCTGACCCAGGGAACGCCGCGGCCGTTGGTGCGGGCCAGGGCGCGGGGGAGCATTCCGTCGAGGGCCATAGCCATGGGCAGGCGGGTGTAGCTCATCACGAGGGCGTTGAACATGCCGACGCCGGTGATGCATCCGCCGGCGACTACGGCGAGGCCGAGCCCCGTTCCGATGCCGGGTCCGCCGAGCGCGCGTGCGGCAGTGCTCCAGTCGCCGGTGGCGAAGCTGGATACGGAGAGGCCTGCGAGGGCCATGGCGGCGAGGGGCAGCACGTAGGTGACGGTGGTGAGGGCGACGGCGGCGATCATAGCGCGCGGATAGTTGCGCTGGGGGTTCTCGACCTCCTGGGCGACGGTGGAGGCGTTATCCCAGCCCATGTAGTTCCAGAGGGCGACCAGGATGGCGGTGGAGAGAGCGGCGCCAGAGGCGGGATGGGTCCATTGGACGGCGGGGTGGTGGACAAGCGCCGCGCGGAAGGCGAGAAGGACGAAGATGGCGAAAGGGACGAGCAGGAGGGCCGACATCCAGACGGAGTCGTCACCTACGCGGGGCGCGCCGAGCAGGTTCCAGAGGCAGCAGAGGATGACGACGGCGAGGGACCAGAGGTAGCCGCGGCTGTGTGCGGTGAGGGCCGGGTTGAAGGTGCCGAGGTAGAGGACGAAGAGCGAGGGGTAGAGGGCCATGTCGAAGATGCTGGCCGAGAGCGAGAGCCAGCTTTCCTGGTAGCCCCAGAAAGGGCCGAGGGCGCGGCGAACCCAGACGTAGAAGCCGCCCTCGGCGGGGATGGCGGCGGCGAGTTCGCCGATCATGAGGGCGGTGGGCAGGCTCCAGATGACGGGCAGCACGAGGAGGATGACGATGGCGCGGGCGAAACCGGCTCCGCCGAGGATGTCCTCGATGCCGTAAGGGCCGCCGGAGACCATGAAGTAGGTGGCGGCGACCAGGGGAATGAAGACCATCTTGCGGCTGGAGGGCTTGAGGCGGATGCGCATGTGATTGTGAATTTATCAGGAGAGCGCGCGGGACGATATGGGAGAGCGGGACGACTTGTGGACAGCCTCAACAGGGCGAACGAGGGCGGGTTCCGGCATCACCGATGAGAGACCGACCCGCCCTTGCGAGCACGCAATCCGCGTGTCAAAGTTGTTCCGCGTTCAACCTATCACCTTCCAGGCGGAGACCGAGTAGCGGCCGGAATCGCCTTCGACTCGTCCGGTTCCCTGGCTCCATTGCAGCCGGAAGACTTGTTTGCCTACACCGGATGTGAACGCCAGGGAGCCGTCGCCGTAGATGCGGGCCGTGATGCGGCGAGTTTCAGGTGCGCCAGCGTGCAGGCCCACATCCGCCCAAGGTACGATACAGCCGCTCTTCACATAGATCGGAACAGGCTTCGTCGAAGCGGGCAGAAAGAACTCTGTACCGCCCTGCAGACGTTCGCCAGTCCAAAAATCGCGCCACTCTCCCTGGGGCATCACGACCTCCCGTTCCGCCTCGCCGGCGAAGAACGGGGCAACCATCATGCGGTCGCCGACCATATATTGATCGTCGACCGCGGAGAGGCGCGGATCGTCGGGAGTATCCAACACCAGCGCGCGAAAGGGCGGGGTGCCGTCCGCCGCGTAGCGCTCGAATGCAGCGGTGAGGTAGGGCACGAGCTGCATTCGCCAACCGACGATCTCGCGACAGCGGGCTTCCAAATCCTGCCAGTTCTCGAGCAGTTCGCCAGCATTGTTCTTGTTTCGGTCCAACTGTTTCCATGGTGGATTTTTCATATACCAGCAATCGACCATGGCCAGTGGAGAGAATACGGCGCTTTGAAGGCGGCGAATCAGGTCTTCTTCGCTTGCCGCCTGCCGGACCTCGGGCTCCCAGAGAAGCCCGCTGAAGCCGGAGTTGACCAGCGCGCGGATGTATTGCCGATGGTCATAGAGATCGCTGTAAAGGACAAAGGGATAAGGTGCGGCGAGTGCGCCGCTGGAGCGAACCAGGCTGTAAGTCGGCTGTTGCCGCTTGCGATAAGCCTCCCATATGGCCATTTGATAACGCAGGCCAAAGACGGAGTGCATCTGCTCGCCGTCAACGCCGGAAGGGAAGGAACTGCATTCGGGAAACGACCACCCGCCAGTGTAGTCGGAGTTATCGCACTCGTCGAGCTTGAATCCGCTGATGCCGGCGTCGACAAATTGTTTCCCGTGATATTCGCCGAAGGCATCGCGTGCGGGCGAGCCGGCGAAGTCGGGCACAAGGCCGCCCCACACACCATAGTTACCGGAGTCCGGTTCGAGTGTTGGAAATATGGGTGATGCAGGATAGGTGAAGGCATGCTCCCAAAGATTGATCTTGTAATTCATCTCCGTGGCAGAACGCACAAAATCCTGGGGATTGGGAAAGCGATCCTTATTCCAGACAAAGGTGCATGAGTAAGCGTGAGTCTGCCAGCCGGGCTCAAGGCCGATCACGTCGCAAGGGATCTTGCGATCACGAAATTCGCGAGCCAGAGCAAGTGTGTCCTGTTGCGTGGCCTGCGCATTCATGCGATACCAAAAGCCGAGACCCCACTCGGGCGGCACAAGGCCGCCACCCGAAAAGATGTTATAGCGGCGGACTGCGTCGAGCATCGCGGGGCCTGCGAACAAGTACACGTCCACGCCGTTGACGTGTGGTATGTCCACCAGGATGCGGGACTCCGCATCAGGCGCCAGCGTGTGCGTATAGTTCGGGCTGGGGTTGGCCTGGCTGATCGATGGGGTAGGCTCGGCAGGCTTGGCATGAACGTCGCCGAAATAGAAATCGGCATAGCGGGCCGTGTCGACAAGTACGCCAATCCCTTTTGTGGTCACGTAAAACGGAACCGGCGCGTTCGAGTCGCCGGTATCCATCCTGGGGTCGGCATTCACACGGCACTTCTTTTTCTTCCCGCGCTGAGCGAATGAGAGGAACTGCAGCCCGAAACCATAAATCTCTTCGTCGGGGCGCAGGGGAAGCTCGACCAAAAAGCCGCGCGGAATGCAGGCGCCGGCGATCGGCGGCAACGGAGCACTTTCGACCTGCGGCAATAGGCTGAATGCTGCCGACTTGGGAGCGACCATGCGGCTGGCGACCGGTGTATAGCGCTCCGGTGTGCCCAACGTGGCTCGCCACACGCCGGGGTGAATCTCTTCCCATATTGAGAACGCTGGCGGATTAGCAGGCGCCAGCGCTGCCTCAGCGCGCAGCAAACGCGGAAGTCCAGCACTTGTGGCCGCCACCGCGATGGATTGAGCCAGTTTGCGCCGTGTAATTTTCGTTGTCATCTCCGGAGCCCGCTCCCTTTACATTCTGCTTTGCAACGCAGAAACTTCCCAATCACATTCCCAACGCTGTTTTGTTTGTTTGTCGAAGATTTATCGTCGCAACGAGACGGGCTGACGGCGGCGCGTGTGTCGCGCAAAAGGCCGGACTGGGAAGCGCCATCCGCTTTATCAGACTCCGCCTGCCGAGGTTTTCAGAGTAAATCATAAGTGGGCGCCTCAATCTGCCGCTTGGTTTCAGTGCGCTGGAACGCCTGCTTCCCCGCTCGGGTTGTATCGAAGCGGATTACCAGAGTTCAATTGAGATCGGGTCACGCGGATGAAGGTGTTCGTTGCCCCGAATTTGAGCTTGCGGAAGAATCGTGTCGATGGATATGTGAAGAGCGCACAAATCGTCTTTGGTGTGAGAAGGGAGCGCACCTGGGCCAGCCGATGAGGCGGCTGGTCCAGGCGTGGGCGCAGGGGCCGATCTGTCAAAACGACAGGCGCAAGGTGAATTGCAGCTGGCGGCCGCTGTTGTAGGATTTAGCGCCGGATTGTCCTCCTGGCCAGTACGCCTCGGTGCCGTCGGTTGAATTCGGGTTATTCCATCCTTGATGGTTGAGGAAGTTAAATGCATCCATATTGAATCTGAGGCTGTATCTCTCCGTGATGGGAAAGACCTTGAAAAGGGAGATGTCGGTCTCCCAGTTTTTGGGTCCGGCAATGAAGGTCTTCGAGTAAGGGTTAGCTCCTGCCGGCCCTGAACCGTAACCCTGCGTAGCGGTTTTTCCATTTGCGAGGTTGACCGTTACGTCATTCGTGTTGTAGAAGGCCGTTCCGGGAACGGTGTCAATGGGCTCCTCATATGGCGTGTAATTCGCAGGCAGGCCGTAGACGCATTCCAGGGCTCCGCCAGCCCCAGTTTTGACACCGTTCGCAGCAGTGCACTGTCCGCTGCTGGCATTCTGGGTTGGCGGGATGTAGCCGTTAAACCAGAAGTAGGCAGGATAGCAGTTACCGCTGCGGCAGTCGGTGATCGGGAGCTTGTGTTTATAGAGGTGGATAGGGGCGATCGGGCCCCAATTTGCGGTGGAGGCGCTGGAACTGGCGGGCTGGAAGATCTGCGCCACCATATAGCCGGCACCGGCAATCTGATAACCACCGACCAGTTCATCCACAAAACGATTGGAGTTACCGAGGAACTTTTTACCGCGGCCCACCGGCAGGTCGACGAGGTAGTTGAACTCGATGCGCTGCGGGGGGATGCCGCTGTCGAGCTGGTAGCGCTGCCAGACATCCTGCGCGTGCCAATCGGCATAGGAGGCGATGCCCGACGGGCGCGTTGGGGGAAGCGCGGGGGCGGTCACAGGATAGGCCGATGTGAAGGTCGCTGTTACGGGCAGAACGCCGAGATACTCTTGTGTTGGATAAACCTGGCTGTCGCGCGTGGAGTTGCCGCCTTCACGGAAGGCTCTTGTCCACACATAGAAGATCTGGTACGCGAAACCGCGGTGGAAGAGCCGCTGATAGTTGATCTGTAGGTCGTTGTCGTTCGACCATCCGGTTTTTTCATCCCACTCGAAGTTGCCGTAGACAGTATTGTCGTACGGATTGAGAGCGGTGGCTGCATAAGTATCCTGCTGGGGCGTCCCGATGACGCTTGCGCCACCGGTGGGCGGCGCCGTGCCGGTGTCCATCTCCCATACAAAACTGGAAAGGGCATCGTTCGGATAGTAAGCGTGATCGAGGTAGGAGCCATGGGTCCAGACCCAGCTCAACCGCAGAGCGGAGTTTCCTTTGAGGGTCTGCTCGAGGGTGGCATTGACCTCAGTGACATTGTCAGGTTTGAAGTCGGGATCGAGATAGCCTGGGGCGCCCCCGGCAATGCCGGGCACAATGGCGGTGGTGGTCGCGGTATTGACGGTGTCTGCAGAGTTCACGCCCATCTCGATCGAATTGGGGTTTGTGGCGGGGTCGTAGAGCTCGCGCAGAGTATAGTTCGGCAACCCATCCGGCGATTGGCTGGCGGAGTTGTAATTCTGCGTATAGCCATAGGCAAATGGCAAGCTGGTGGGACCAGGATTGGCGTTACGGGTGGGGACCGGGTAAATGTAGCGGCCATAACCTGCACGCAGCACAGTTCCCCACCGATTCCCGAATGGCTGCCAGGCTATTCCGACGCGCGGGCTCACGGTGAGGTCGGCACCGTAGTAGAGATTGCCGGGATAGCCGGCCTGCTGAGGGGTTTCCAACTTTACGCCGATATTCTGGAGGTTGGTAACGATCGCCTGGGTCGTCCATCCGTCGGCAATCAGTTTGGAGATGGGCGCGCCCACGACAATGGCATGGTTCACGAGGTCGAAGCCGTTGGTGATGCTGTTTTTTGTTGCCCTCGACGGATGCGCCTCATAGCGGAATCCCAGATTCACGGTAAGGTTATTGCTCACGTGCCAGTTGTCCTGGAGGTAGGCGTCGAACTCCATGTCGCGGAACCACGTCGGAGGGTCCTGCAATTGGACCGAGGAGGAGGCGACATTACCAAGGAACAGGCCGGCATCGCCCACGCCGGTGTTGGCCCAAGAGCCGTAGGTGCCTCCAGTGGACGGGTTTTCAAGGCCTGTGGTGAAGGTAGTGAAGGTGGAGGTATCCGCATTGCGGCTGTTCAGGTAGTAGAACCGGTCATGCCGGATGCGGCCGCCGAATTGCAGTTGATGCCTTCCTACGATCTTGGTCAGGTTCTCGTCGATCTGCGAGACGATCTGGTTTTCCTGGTACTGGTACATAGTGCCGCCGTAATTCATCGTGGTGAGCCCATTGATGACCGGGAAACCCGTCTCGCCGAAGTTGTTAGGGAGGCCGAGCATTTTGTCGTAGTCGAGATTGGGGTTGCCGCCGCCCCCCACGTACTGCATAAACCACTGCTGGCTTAAATTTGTTTCTGCAAAGAGGGTGGGCGAAAAGATATGTGTATATCCGAGCGCGCCCGCGAAATTGGAGATTGGTATTAACTGATAGCCGCTGGCAGCGGCCGGGAAGCCATCGGCGGCAACTGTGGCTGGGGAATCGCTCGGGTAATTCCGCAAGGCGCGGTTGAGCTCAGTATTCTGCGTATAGCGCAGAAAGGCCTTGTTGTTGTCGTTGAAGTTCTGATCGATGCGCCAGGTGATCGTGGGAATGACGACATACGAGACGTCGGGGGAGTTGAGATTCGGCGTTATATAAGGGTTGTTCGAGTTTGTCGGCTGGGGAGTGATGGCATACATCAGCTTGGCTCCGGGAGACTCCCGGGAAGGATCGATGGTATTCGCAACTCCGTTGTAGTCAAACTGGGTGCGGCACCAGTTGTTGTTTTGGGGGGCGCCGGAGGTATAGAGGGGCAGCGGGCAGGCGGCGTTGGCCGCCGTTGTCGCCGGATCGTAAATCTCCTGCAAGATGCCGTTGTCCACCATCCCGCTGAAGTCTCCATTCCGTTCCGCCAAAGTGGGAACGGAGACCTGTTCCTCCGAAGTCGACGCCAGCGAGTAGCGCTCGTAGGCGAAGAACCAGAAGCTCTTGTCTTTGCCGTGGTACAGGTGTGGGAATATGATCGGACCGCCGGCGGATGCGCCGAATTCGTTGCGGATATACGGGGGCGCGACGAAGCTGCTGAGATCGTTTCTGGTTTTCGCGACGCCCCAATAGCTGTTTATCGCGGTTTCGAAGAACGAGCCGTGCAGGCTGTTGGTTCCGGACCTGGTAGTGATGACAGCGGTTCCCGGGGTCGCATATTGGGCGGGGGTGTCGGTCATATCGAACGAGACCTGCTGGACCGAATCCGCGTCGGGCAGTATGGACCCGTAGGTATTGTTCTGGCCGCCAAAATTGTCGTTGTCCAGGGGCACGCCATCGGCGACATATTCGGTGGCCTCGGGCATGAGCCCGTTGGCACGGTCGCCGCCCTCCAGGCCGGGAGTCGTCTCAGAAGCCAGGGTGAGCAAGTTACGCCCATTCATGGGAAGCTGGCTGATCCTCTGGCTTTCCAGCGTGGACGAGATGGTGCCGCTGGTGGTATCGGTCAGTTGAATTGTGTTTGCGGACACCGTGACTTTCTGCGATACGGCCCCGGGACTCATGGTGGCATTAATGACCGCGGTCTGCCCAACCAGCAGCTCGATGGTGCGACTGTAGGTCTTCATTCCGGGCGCAGTTACAGTCACGCCATAGGTTCCGGTAAACAGGCCGGGCACCTGGTAAAAGCCGACGCCATTGGAGGTGGTGTTTGCCGCTACGTTGGTGGCCTGATTGACGACACGAACGGAGGCCCCCGGAATGACCGCGCCGGTGGGATCCGTGACTGTGCCCTGAATCGAACCGGCGCCGCTCTGCGCTGGAGCGCGTGCCGGGAGCAGGACGGCTGCGAGCGCCGCTGCGAGGAGCAGAACAGGGCTGGGCCGTCGGCGTCCGGACCGTATCCGAGAGCGAATTCCGTGCCTGGGGGCGGAGACGCTGCGACGTTGCGTATCGGAAGTAGCGGGTGGATGAACTGGCCGGGAATCGAAGATCTGAATCATTTTGCCTCCTGAGGATTTCGGTTGTTCGGGCGCCGCGAGGGAACGTTCCCTTTTGGGGGCGGAGTTGGGCCACAAATTGCGCGCCCCCGCCGTCCGCAACGTGCCTGCCGTAGGGGTGCGAGGTCAAAATGGTTGGCGCCGCCGCCTTTTCCTGTGCTATCGCGGTCGTGGAGTGGTGCAAATGCCTCTGCGGTCGGGGAATGTCGAGTAGACCGCGCAACAAGTCGAAAGAGAAATAAATTCACCTTTGAATCGCCGCAAACAGTCTCACTGCTTGGAACATCTTCGAGACGTGCAAGATTTGCTCTTCAAAGACGCACTCATCAAGTCAATTCGCCGTAGTCTTCACCGTAGGCAGCCGTGCGGAAGCCGGTTTGACGAGGAACTTATGCAGGGAGCGTCCGGCTTCTTCCGGGCACATCCATTCATCGCCGGTCCAGGCCGATTCCGCACGACCTGCGAAACCCGGCAGGCGGGGTTCGTTCTGCCGTTGGCCGGCGCCGGGCTGCGCCGGACTTTCCCGCGGGCAGCGCCGGT
>Ga0335072_10005399_pt1 | contig 18826 bp, 10 predicted proteins | sample Lox_Sample_21_FD_206725 | JGI IMG/M metagenome (GOLD analysis project Ga0335072, IMG submission 206725) | Soil microbial communities from Loxahatchee National Wildlife Refuge, Florida, United States - Lox_Sample_2.1 | ecosystem: Environmental > Terrestrial > Soil > Wetlands | place: USA... | reverse complement strand
AATTACGTGTTCTACCTGCAGGGAGAAGACGTAGTGGACTACCCGCTCCAGGGCGGCGGAGCGAATTTCGGCGGCGAGTACGCTTACGAGGGCGCCTTCACCGTGGGCAGTAACGGCACCACCATCTCCCAGGGTGAACAGACCTTCGTGGATGAGTGCGCCTACCTAGCCGGCGTCACCACTCCCGAACCGATCACGGGCGGTTCGATCGGCGGACCCGATGTCAACGGCAACTACCAGATCACGCTGAATTTCATGGACGGCTACATCGGCAACCCCAAAGTGAATTCGTGTTCACCGGCAAGCGCAGCCGGCAGCGTGACCTTCAGCGCCCTGTTCACCAGCGCGACGCATGCCCTGCTGATTGAAAACGACGGCTTCGGCAGCGCCAACGGCACCATCGATCTGCAGTCCGCGACTCTGGCGGCTCCATCCGGCGGCTATGCATTCGAGCTTGGCGGCTGGGCTCTTTACGAAGACGAATACGCAACGCCTGCGGCCATGGGAGGCGTGATCAATGTCGACGGGAAAGGAACGATCTCCGGCAAGGGGAGCGTCCTTGACATCAACGATGCGGGTGGAACGCTGAGCGAGAACAACGGTCCGGGCGTGCTTGCCGGCCTGGGAGTCTCGGGCACGATCTCCCCATCCCCCGATAGCTACGGGTTTGTGACCATGCAGCTCAACCCCGCTTGGCCGTCGACCTCGGCCTGGGCCGGATTCAATATTCTGCTCAGCGGATACATGATCGACAACAACCATATCAAGCTGCTCGAAAACCCCGGCGGTAACGATATCGGAGGCTGGACGGGCGGCGTTGCTCTCGGCCAGGGATCCAACACCGGCAAGTTCAACGGCAATTCCATCAACAATTACGCCTATGTCGTGGGTCTGACCGGTCTGGCGAACGAGTCGGGAGGAGGTTTCGATCAGGCGGCGGGCATCCTTGCCTTCAACCCGGATGGGAGCGTAAGCGGTAACTTCAGCTTCAACAATCTCGTCTCCAAAAATCCGGCGCAAGGAGGAGCCACGCTGGCGGCGGAATCCACAACCCCATGCCTGAGCGGGCTGGCAGCTACGCCGTGCTTTACCATCGACCTGCCCGGCGTCGGCGTGGATGGCGGAACTGGCCGCGTTAGCCTCACCAACGTCACCGATGGAGCCACCTTTAACTACAATCTGGAACTCTACCTGACCGGAGACGGTCATGCTCTGGTCATGTCCATGGACCCGGGCACGCCGTCAAGCGCTTCCGGTTATGCCGGCTGCACGAGCTGCGACTGGCTCTACGGCACAGGCACAATGCAGTACGACCCGTACGCCTACTTCGGCAACTCAAGCAACGGCCAATGGTTCACGTCCAATTTCTCCGGGCCCTACGCTCTCGACCTGACTGAGCAATCAGCGGGCGCGGGCAACTGCATTGCCGAATTTGGGCTAGTGTGCGAAGAAGATGCGGTCGGGTTAATCAACGCCGGCGCCAACGTGACGGGCACGCTCGACGAGAACGAGGTCGTCACCGGAGGCGATTCGGGGCAATCGCTCTCGATTTCGGCGGCCTACACCGGATCGAATGGCCCGTTTGCCGGACCTGGCATTGTGCTCGTAACCTCGCCAGTCGTACCTCCGGCAACAAGTCCAACCACCTTTACGCTGTACATGATGGATCTAACCCAGGGCGTGATCATCGAAAACGACTCATCGGAGGAGACCCTGGGCTATTATGACGAGCAGTAACCGCGCCCTTCATTGCTGCTGCGTTGCTGGCGCACCCGGATCTCCGGGTGCGCCAGCGGCCGCGGGCCAAAGCTCCCGCCGGCGGTTACTCGATCAAAATAACGGCCGCATCGGGGCCGCTCACGCAAAGGGCGGCCTTCTCTCTCACAACTGAACCAAGCACGCCGCTCCGCAGAGAGCGATGGAAAACAGCGGCGATTTTTGGGCGAATCCCCGCCATGACGAGAGTGCCGGCTCCGCGACCGATTCCTCGAAGTTAACCTTCCGAAGACCGGGATAATCCATACAATTCAAACCTACGCCGGTGACCAGCAGATGCTGGTCAGAAGTTGCCATGTGCGGCAACACATTGGGCGAAGATTGGTGGCAGTTTCCGCGTCTCGATCACTGAAAATGGATGAGAGCCCATGCGATGGTTATTTACTCGCCCTGCTCCGCCGCCCGGGTCTGCCCGATGGTATGGGATGATTGAAAGTATTACGTGACCTCGCATAGCGGACCATCGGCTGGATTGGGCACGCGGGCTGCCGTGACCCGTGGTCCGGGCCGCGGCAGCGGCTTCGTCCTACACTATTCTCGAACGGATTGCCGGCCGAGGACGTTTCTCAAATGAACTGCGAAGAACTCATCCTGGCCACAGGCGCCACCGGCTTCCTCGGCGTGCAATTGGTGCGCGAACTGTTGGAACAGCGGCCCAATGCCAGACTGGCTCTCCTCATCCGCGACCGGGCAGGGGAATCCGGTCAACAGCGCGCCGATGCCTTCGTGCCAGCGGCGGATCGGTCGCGCGTGCAGGTGTTTTCCGGGGATGTGAGCCATGCGCAATGCGGTCTGGATGCGGCGGTCTACCAGCGCCTGCTGGCGGAGACCACCCGCGTGATTCATTCTGCGGCCACGGTGCGCTTCGATCATTCGCTCGAAGAAGCACGCCGCATCAACGTCGAAGGGACGCGGCATATTCTCGATTTTGCGGCGGGCGCGCCCCAACTGAGAAGCTTCGCCTACGTAGGCACGGCCTATGTGGCCGGCGAGCGCTCGGACCTGGTGCGCGAAGACGAACTGGCCGTGGGCCAGGGCTATCGCAATACCTACGAGCAGACCAAGGCCGAGGCAGAAGCCTTGGTGCGGTCGCGCCTGGGTTCGCTCCCGGGCATAATCCTGCGTCCCAGCATCATTGTCGGGGATTCCCGCACCGGCGTCACCTCCAGCTTCAAAATGATGTATTGGCCATTGAAGATCTATGCGCGGCGGCTTTGGCGCACGGTGCCCGGTTATCCCGATGCGGTATTGGACATTGTCCCCGTAGATTATGTTGCCAGGGCGGCTGCCGGGCTTCTTTTTAATGCAGAGGCCCTGGGATCCACCGTGCATCTTTGCGCGGGACCGCGCGGCAGCGCAACCATTGACCAGGTTGCCCATCGTGCGATGAAATACTTCAACGGCCCTGAGCCGCGCTATATCGACCCGAAGCTTTTTTTCGCGGTACTGCGGCCGCTTCTGTTTATGTCTTTGTGGGGGCGTAAACGCCGCGTGCTGCGCGATGGGCGCGCCTACCGCGACTACTTCACCATGCGCATGCAGTTCGACACCAGCAATGCCGAGCGTCTTCTGGAGCCCGCCGGGATGAGCCCTCCGCATGTGCTCGATTATCTCGACCGGCTCTTCGCTTATTGCGTAGCCAGCGACTGGGGGCGCAAGCCGGTTTCCGCGTGATGAGCATTCTCCTTCGCTATCGACTGGCGCGCGACCGCAGCGTGACCGTAGCCAACCTTGTGGATGAACTTGTCCGGCGCAAAGGAAATTGCGAGGTCGCGGTGGACGACGCCGGGCCCTTTCATCTCGCCGATCTGCACGCCGAGATCTGCTCCATCGATGCTTTTCTCCGCGGCTCCGTTTCGCTCCGCCCGGGGCAGCCGGTTGCCATCTATCGTACAAACGATCGGAGATGCTTCCACTGGTTTCTTGCCGTCATTCGCGCCGGAGGCATCGCGGTTCCACTCAATCCCCTTCTCTCCCTTGCCGAGGTGCGCCGCATCCTCGCCGATAGCGGCACGGAGATTCTGGTTACGGATCGCGCGACATTCGAGCGCAACATCGGCGACCGGGATGCGCTGACGGTGCGCACCTGGATACAAGCCGATGACGACGAAGAGACGCTCGACGGATTTCTGCGCGCCTCCGGGACAAATCCGCCGTTCCCTCCGGTCACCATCGATCCGGCCGCAACGGTTGCCATCTTTCACACCTCCGGCACCAGCGGATTTCCCAAGGGCGCAGCCTTGTCGAGCAACGCATTGCTGGGGGCGCGCGCGTCCACAGTGCTCTCCGGAGTCCTCCTGGGACCGCGGGACCTTGCGCTGGTAGCTTTGCCATGGTCGCACATCATGGCTGTGAGCATTGCTCTCTACGGCCTGATGGCGGGCATTCGCGGATGCTTTCTCGATCGCTTCGAAGTAGATGCCGCGCTGGAGCGCGCGGAACGCTTCCGCATTACCGCGTTTATCGGCGTGCCCACCATGTTTGCCCGGCTTGTAAACGCCAATCCGGACCCTGCACGCCTGGCAAGCGTGCGCGTCTGGCTCTCCGCCAGCGATCATCTTCCCTCCGAAGTGCGGCAGAGCCTGCGGCAGTTCGGAGCTCTATTCCGGCTGCCGGGCGGCGGACGCATTCCGCCGGTTCTTCTGAACGGCTACGGCATGGTGGAGCTGGGCGGCCTGGCCATGATGGGTGTTGAGCTGCCGCTGCTGCCCGGGAGCGGAGACCTGTGTCTCCCGGTGCCGCCCTTTCGCATTCGCGTGGTGGATGAGAGCGGCCGCACCGTGCCGGCCGGCGTGACCGGCGAATGCCAGATCCATCGCCGCGGGCTCTCTCCGCATTATTGGAAAGACAAAGGCGACGCGCAGGGCATTCTTACCGACGACGGCTGGTTGCGTACAGGCGATCTGGCCGTGCGCAATCGTCTGGGACTCGTCCGGCTGGTAGGGCGCCAAAAAGATGTGATCAAGTCGGGCGGCTATTCGGTGTATGTACGCGAACTGGAAGAGGCCATGCTGGCCCATCCTGCAGTGGCCCGCGCGGTTGCGTTCAGCTTGCCGCACAAGGAAAAGGGCGAAGTCCCGGTGGCTGCGGTGGAATTGCGCGCGGGCTCCTCGGCGACCGAAGGTGAGCTGCTGCATTGGTGCCGCAGCAATCTGGCCGCGTATAAAGCGCCGCGGCGCGTCTGGATTCTCGATCCGGGCGATCTGCCACAGAATTACGCCGGCAAAATCCTGCGGCGCGTGCTCCAGGAGCGATTCGCGCCTCCGGCGGACTGAAGCTGCCGTGGTCCGCGGCACCGGGCGCTTGCATTCCTTCCGCAAGCAGCGGAGTCAGGCCATTGCCGGTATCGCGGCATGGCTTACTGCCGTCACCATCTCGCGAATCGAATCGACCACCAGTTCCGGCTCATCGAGATGGATCCAGTGCGCGCTTTCCGTGGCAATCACCTGGCGCACATTATTCCCAATCTTTTCCAGGCACTGCTCGGTGAGAGGAGTCGACTTTCCAGGCGTCAGCACCAGGACCGGGATGTCGCAAATGGGATCGGCATCCTGCATCTCGCAAACTGTCTCCGGGACTGCTTCCACGTGGCGCTGCATTCCGGCGTAGTAGCTGGGCCGCGACCAGTGCGCCGCGATGATGGGCCACACCTCCCTGGGCATCTTGCCCACTTCTTCTGTAACCCGTTTGAGCACATGGCGGCCACCCATTCCTCCAGCGCCGGCCAGATGTCCCGAGAGCCTTCCCGAACGGCAAAGCAGAGAAGTCACGGCGAGGCGGGCCAAGCCAAATTGCGCAATGGGAATGGCGTAACGGGAAAGCTTCTTGCCTCGCTCGATCATGCATTGCTTTTCAGGATTGAGCGGAGGCCATTCCTCGCACCGCATCGGATCGACCAGGACAACACCGGCCACTTCTTCCGGATACATGGCCGTGTAACGGCGCATCACCAATCCGCCAAAGGAATGTCCCACAAGGATGTAGGGCGGCTTAATGCCCGCCATTTCCAGCATGGTATGCAGTTCGACGGAGATGTTTCCAGGCGTGCGCAGACTCCGGCATGGACTGCTCCAGCCGAGGCCGCTGCGATCGTAGGACGCGGTCGCGGTAAAACCGGAAACCTTCTCCTGGATGTGATGCCAGTTCAGGTTGGTGGCCGCAATCCCGGCTTCGAAGAGCACGGCCGGCCCGCCCGATCCCTTTTCCACCACGTAGAGCTTTTGCCCGCGCTCGATTTCTACCCAACGGCCCGGGCTGGTGTACCGCCGCCGGTCGCGCCGGGCGCCGAGGAACTGATAGAGGAATCCTGCGGCGAGCAGAGTTGCGATGAAAAACGGAATGACGAGTGAAAGACTCATGGACGATCCTCAAAATGGCTGATCTGCTCGGGCCGGAAGTCGTTGACGCTGAGGTTGGCTTTGGCGCTGCCGCGGTTAATGATCAGGAACGTCGACCCGGCGCGGCCGCGAATCCTGGCCTCGACCTGTGTGGCCGTCCAGACTCCACCGGACTGGCGCAATCCGTAATAGGTAAATTCCTTCACCATTCCATCCTGCTTCATCACCTTCTCTGCGTAAACGGGGTAGTCGATGGCGCGGTCCAGCCAGGTTTCAACTTCGGCATAATGAGTCCGGTCCGAGGGACCCGGCGTGCTCTTCAGAACATCGCATTGATGCGCGCCAAACGTGGCGGTCCTGAGAATTGTCTGGTCCGGCCAGAAATACTGCGGCTCGAGAAGGTCCTCGTAGCTGAAGGTGCTTCCCCAGAGACTCTCATCCCACGCGTCAAATGGCAGCAAAGCCGGCTCTGACTCATGGGGACGGAAGACCCGGATGGTATCCCGGCCGTCGGGGCGCATCTCCAGCAGGATGCGAACATGCCCGCCCTGCCGGGCGGGCGCGGGAGCGTTCCGGGGAGGGACGATGTCTACCAGGGTATGCATAGCACCTGCAAACCAGAGCCCCTTCACGCTGAGCGCATAGCTGACGCGATTCCCATCGGCGTTTACGCGGACCAGTTGTCCCGTGCCGCGATAGTCCGAAGCCTCCATGTGATTCCGCAGCTGGGTAAGCACAGCATCCACATCTGCCGCGTGCGCCGTGGCGGCAATCATCAGTGCAGCTAAGGGCAAAACAGACGCCAATCTCATGCGGCGATCCTTCCATCGTGGATGCGGATGTGGCGTGGCGCCGAGCGCGCAATCTCCTCCTCATGGGTGACCACGACCAGCGTCATGCCGTGCGTCTTCTGAATTCCGGTCAGGATTTCCATAATGCGCGCGGAGTTGGCACTGTCGAGATTCCCCGTGGGTTCATCGGCCAAGAGAATTTCCGGTTGATTGGCCAACGCCCTGGCGATGGCTACGCGCTGCCGCTCGCCCGCGGAGAGTTGATTGGGGCGCTGGTCCATGCGATGTTCCAGGCCCATCTCCCGCAGCAGGGCCTCGGCGCGCTCCCCGCGATTCCCGCCTCGGTTCGACGCAAGCAAAGGAGTTTGAACGTTTTCGATGGCACGCAACGTGGGGAGAAGATAGAAAGCCTGAAAAATGAAGCCGACGTGATCGCAGCGATAGGTGTCGAGGTTGATGGAAGAGCCCAGCGGCGCGCCCCGGAACAGGACGCTTCCGCTGCAGGGCGTGTCCAGTCCTCCGAGCAGATGCAGAAGGGTCGACTTGCCACTGCCGCTGTGCCCGCTGATGGCCACAAACTCGCCGGCCTGGATGGAGAGGTCTACACCGCGCAACGCCTCGATGCGTCCTTCGTCGTAGCTCTTGTGGAGGTTGCGTGCTTCCAGAATCGGGCCCGTCATGCCGCGGTCCCTCCGCCGGGAAAAGGCGCGACAAGCCGGCCCGGGAGCGCACCAGCGACGCGTTTCGCCGGCGCCGGCTGCGATTCCGCGCGGCAGAGCCCCCTTCGTGCCCCGAGACACCGGTGGCCGCCTTGATTCCAGACCACTACTTGAGGCGACTGTCGAAATACCATGCGGTGGGAGTTCGCCCTGAAAAGTTTGCTTTCTGGGAAGCCGACTTGAGTGTATTCGGGAGAACAAGCCGTGTCTATCGAAAAATCGCCACTTGCGAGTACTTTAAACCCGAAGCGGCGCATTGCACCACTGGCTCCGTTCGCAGGTGATCCGCTGGTTGGACGGCGGCGGCTCAAAAAGGCCCACGAGCAGAGCTACTTAGAGTTCCAGGCCGAACTACGCCTAAGCCGGCCGGATTTTCAGGATTTGTTCGATGAGGTCCGCCGCCCGGCCAGGTCCGTCCATCTGACTGATGGCTCGCTGCAAGTCCCTGGCCGCCTCTCGATATCGGCGTTCTTGAAGGACGAGCGTGACCATTTTGCGCAGCCGGGCCGGGGTGAGCCGGTGCCGCGAGACCACCACCCCTGCCCCGCGCGCCTTGAGCCGGGACGCCACCCCGGGCTGGTCGTTGCCGAGAGGCACGGCCACAAGAGGAACTCCCTGTGAAAGTGACTCCAGGACCGTGTTAATGCCGGCGTGTGTAATCACCAGCGCGGCCCGCCGCAAAATCTCCAATTGCGGCGCAAAATTCACCACCAGCGGGGCGCCGGCCAGCGTGCCCAGTTGTGCGGGATCCAGACCGCCGCCCAGGGAGATGAGCAATTGTGCATCAAGCCCCGCACAGGCATCCGCGATAGTCCTGAAGATGGACTGGAAGCCGTTCTGAAAGGTCCCGAGCGAGGCGTAAATGAGTGGGCGTCCATCGAGCCGTTTCCAGGGAAACTCGACCGCCGGGCGTTGCTGAGCGTGTATGAACGGCCCCGTGTAGTGAAGCCCCACGGGCCTTTCGCCCGGGACCGGAAACTCGAATGCTTCGGGCAACTGAGTAATTTGCGCCAGAGGCGAGAGTGCGTCCAAGGGGCTCTGATGGGGCTCCAATCCCCACGCCCTGCGCTGCTGGTTTACATCCCTGAAAATGGGGGACGCCATCCGCAAGAGCAATCGAATTGCAAGACGGTTACGCAGGCGGCGGAGCGAATCCTCTCCTGCCGCCCATCCGAACCAGAAGGGCGGAAACCGGTCATCATGCACCAAGGGAGGCAGCAAGGCAATCGAAATCCAGGGAAGGCCCAGGTAATCTGCCACATTGCCGGCAAAGTCTGCCTCATCCACCAGCAGCGCATCCATGCCGGCGGCCCGCACCGCCCGCGGTCCATCGCGCAGGACCATGCGCGCCGATTTTCTCACCCGCTCCAACGTAAATTGAAGAGCCGCAAGCCCCTTGAGCCGGGCCATGCGCTCGTCCAGCTTGGCGAGGGAATCGAGCGGATACTCTTCGACGCCGATGCAATGAAACTTGATACCCGCGGCTCGTACCCGCGCCTCGGTGTCGGCAATGCCGAAGAGGACGACTTCATGGCCCCTCATTTCCAGGGAACGGGCCAGAGCGGTCATCGGATTGATATGCCCGGTTGCGGGAAAACAAAATGCCCCGAATCTTGCCATGGCTTCTTTCTAGGATTCCTTGCATTCAACAGACAGCCGAAGCGGCCCCGGGCGGCAGGTACGCGGAAAAGACGGGTTAATCGTGCCTGAGCGCATCCACGGGCGAGAGGCGGCCGGCTCGCCACGCCGGAAGCGCTCCGGCAATGAGCCCGGCCAGCATTGCGATACCCACCGCTTTGGCGAGCAGCGGCCAGTGAAGGGTGGCCGCAAAGAAACTTGCGGTTTGCGGCAGCGCCGCCAGCACCCGCAAGGCACCCCACCCCAACAAGATGCCGAGAAGCCCCCCACCCAGGCCCAGCGCAAGAGCTTCAATCTCAATGTGCGCCAGTACCTGCCATCGCCTCCAACCCAACGCGCGCAGAATGCCGATCTCCTGCGTGCGCTCGAAGACGGACATGGCCATGGTATTGGCGATGCCCAATATGCCGATGAGGAGGGCGAGCAAAGAAGTTCCCCAGGCGGAGGCCTGGGCCAGCTTCACGAATTGATTGTCGTTGGCGCGCTCTGCCGCGGGAACCGCGCGCACCCCCGGCAGCGAGGACTGAATCTGAGCCTGCGCGCGCTTGAGGTACTTTTCCGGCGCTTCGCCGGCAGGCGCGGGGCGCAGCCGCACGTCGATCGTGGACACCTTGCCCTGCATGCCGCTTAACAGTTGCAGCTGGTCGAGCGGCATGATGACCGCGGCCGCCTCGAGTGTGGATGCGCCGTGATAGATCGCAGTCACCTTGAATGGCGTGCCTTGAAGTTCAATCGTTTCGCCGGGCTTCTTGTTCAAATCCTGGGCGAGCAGATCGCCGAGCATGACTTCGCGCTGGCCGTCGCGAAAGCGCCGCCCCGTCAGAATTTGCAGAGAATCGAGCTGAAACGCGTCGGCGTTCCAGCCGTAGACCAGGGCATTCACGTCCGGGGTCAGGTCCATGAGGTTATAGATGGTGGGTGAGGCCTGCGCCACAACAGGCAGGGCCCGAAGCTCTGCGGTCGCCGACTCGTTCAGTGTGGTGTTCAGGAACGTGCCCTGAATCACGGAGATGTCGGTGCCACTGCTGGAGTAAATCCGCATCCACTGCTGTTGAAATGCGCTCGAAAAGCCCACCAGACCGACAAACGCGCCCACCGCCATTCCGATCCCGGACAGCGTAAGCAGGGTTCTCAACCGGCGGCGCCGGAGGTTCTTCAGCACAAATCCTGTGAATGACAATGAATTTGCCATGAGAGAGGGAGACGTCCTTGTGTCTCCGCATCGAAGAAAGAGCCGCGCGCTTGCCGCGGCCGCCTTCGACGCGCCCATTCAGAATAAGAGGTCAGGGGAGTTCTATCCAAATCTTGACTCTCTGTCCGGGAGGGCAGCCGGAGTCGAGGGCCGAACCTGCACCAAAGCCCTTGCAGACGCAGAGTGACGGCCGGCTTGAATACGCAAAGCGGCTATTCTGCGGGTTCCAAATGTCGTTGTGCCGCGCGAACTCAATTACCCGTTGAATCTATTGCATCCCAATTTCTCAAGACTGCGGATCCGCAACCCTGAGAATTCTGGTAAGGCAGCCTCGCCCTTGGCGCAATTGGTTGCTTTGGGGGCACAAAATCGATCACACCGCAAAGTCCAGATCGGCTCTTAGCACGACAGATTTTTGGGGGCTTACAGCGGCGATTTGTGTGCGTTCACGGCACGGAGCCGCGCAATTCACTTTGGGATGACATTCTGGCGAGGCACAGCCGTTTTTCTCTGGCAAGTTACGGGATATATCAGCGGGTCTTCTGCCGTCATTGCACGGGCTCGCTGCTGTCAACAAGCCGGTAGCGATATTCCTCGCGCTCTTTCTCTGTTGCATCCTGACGAAGCTGCGCCAGGCGTTTGAGCAAATCCGGGATCCCGCTCGTTTGGCCGCTCTTCTTAAGCGCCTGGATAAGGTGGTAGAGGGAGGCCTGGTCAGTTGGATCGATCTCCAACGCTTTGTGGCATTCGCTCACGGCCTTCGGATAGGAGCCGGCTTGCAGATAGAGCTTAGCCAACACCGCGTGGGCTGGCCCCAACTGCGGACCCAGCCTGACGGCGCTTTGCGCTGACCGCATGGCCCTCTGGAATTCTGGGCTGCCCGGCTCAGCGCCCTTCTCGAGAAGAACATCCGCTTGAAGATAGAGCAGGATCGGATCGCCGGGCCGTCGTTGCAGTTTTTCTTCGACAGCAGTGAGAGCGCGATCGAGATCGTTTTGTTCAACGGCTGCCAGGCCGAGCGCCGCCGTGCTGAGTGACTGATTCGGGTCGAGGCGATACGCGGTCTCAAAATCCGACTGCGCCATATCGTACTGGGCAAGCTGCACATGCAGAACGCCGCGAGCAAAATAGAGGGCGGCTGCGTTGGGATGCAGCCCGATGCCATCATTGACCACGTTCATGCCGACCTGGAACGACTGATGCGCGGAGGCTATGGCAGCAAAATCCACGTAAAGCTGAACATTATCCGGATCGAGAATGATCGCCCGCCGCAGCGTGTCTACCGCTTTATCGGTCTCGTGGAGGTCTTCGAAGGCTGACGAGGCAAGTTCGAGCGCGTCGGGGTCGCCGGCGCCCGATAGCAGTGGGGCAAGCGTGGCGAGAGCGTCCTGGGATTCGTTCGCCATGATTTGCAAGGAAGCAAGTAACCGCCGCTCGTGCTCGTCGCCGGGGCTCTGGCCGAGGGTGCGCTCGAGCAAAGGGACCGCTTGATCCGGCTTATGAAGCCGAACGAGGCAGGCGGCCCAGGCATGCAGTGCTCCAGGCTTCGAGTCGAAGAGCGCGCCCGTGCTCTCGAAGTGGTCCACAGCCTCGGCGCAGTTGCCCTGCTGGTACTCAAGCACCGCGAGCATGCCGTGGCCGACTTCATCCTGCGGGCGAAGTTGAAGCAGCCGCTCGAGAAGTGGAATGGCCTCGGGGCTGGACCTGTCAAAGTCAATCTGGGCGGCGCCGTGCAGGGCGGGCAGGTAGTCGGGAGCGATTTTCAGTGCGCTCTGGTAGGAGGCCAGCGCACGCTTCGTGTCGCCTTCACCAGTCCAGGCAGCGCCCTGCATGGCCCACAAGCGCGCGTCGCCGGGCGAGGCCTGCAGCGCCGGCCGCAGCATTTCCAGGGCTTGTGCGTATTGGCCGCTGGTGAGAGCTGCGGCAATGGACTCCGCGCGGTCACCCGCTTGTGCTGCAGCGAATGGCAGCAACGCGGCAACGGTGAGAGCAGCAAATAAACTTCGCAGCCAGTGCATGGTCGAGGGGCCCCTGTCTTCGGTTGCTCTCCTCACAGACTAACGAGTCTTCTCAGTCTCTGCCCGCCTGCCGCAAAAACAGAACGGCCCTGCCGCCCGAAAAAAGCGGCAGGACCGGTTGATCTGCCAGAGCAAAGGCCCTAGAACGTGAACCTTCCGGCAAGCTGCCAGTAGCGCGGCAGTTGCTGGGCATTGGCGTGGCCAAACGTGGCATCGGCCAGGTTGGAATCGAAGTCGGTGAGATTCACCCGGTTGAAGAGGTCGAAGAATTCAAAGCGCACCTGGAAATTAATCCCCTCCCGGATGGCTGTGTTCTTGTAGATGTTCAGGTCGCTATCAAAATAATTCGGACCACGGAACTGCATGGCTTTCTCATTTCCCTCGGTTCCGAACGTAGGCGTGGTGAACTGCCCGGAACTGAACACTCCGTTAAGGAAAGCACTCTTCGAGTGTCCCTGCTGGTAGTTCGCGACATTCGGGTAATCCAGCCCCCCAGTGACGACGCTGGCCAGCGTGTTGCTGGTCTCGCCGTCCACGTTGTAATCGCCGCTTCCCGGGCCGAACGCCATTTGCATTACATTGCTCGCGGTCGGGCAACCCGTCGGATTGTCGCTCGAGTTGGTGCCGTCAGCGCACAGCGCAACAAATGGGGCCTCGTTGGAAACGAATTGGGGATAGCCGGATTGGAAAACAGTGGTTCCGCTGGCTCCCCATCCTCCCGTGGCCCGCCCCACCGCGCCTTGCCCGCCGTTGAGTCCCTTCAGCTCATAGTTCAAAGTGAGGGAAAAACGATTGGGCACATCCCAGGGCGAGGGTCCGTAGTACGTACTCGGAGTCGACTCAGCGGGATAGTTACTGGCGTCGTCTTGAGACTTCGAACGTGTATACGACGCGTCAATGAAGCCTCCGCGGGCGAAGCGTCCATTGAAGTCGAAGAACACGCTCTCGTAGTTGCTGTAGCGATCATTGGTGGTGTAGGTGATCGAGCCGAAGTAGGGATTGTACCGAGTCGGCGTCATACTGTTGTGGGTGTAGAGGTCGAGGGCATAGGCATTGATGGTCTGGCCGTAACTGACAATCCCCGCGGTGTCGCCGCCTCCAACCATGTTGTAGCCGTGCGATCCGGCATAGCCGACGCTGGCCGAATAATTGCTCCCGAGTTTCTGCTGGAACGTCGCCGACCAGATATTGGCCTTGGGCGATCCCAGGTGGGGATTGACGCCGCCGATGGCCACGTTAGCCCCCGCAATTCCATTCGCGGAATTCAGACAAGGGGGCGACGAGCATAATGCAGGGTAGTCGCCCGCGGCGTTAAAGCCGAACGGGGGCGTGTTTCCGCTACCCAGGTTGAAGTAGGGAGAAGGCTTTCCAGGCGTCGGGTCCAAAGTCGCTGCGCTAAACGTCGGTTCGACCTCCCCGGGCGGACTGCCGCGGAACTCCTCCTGCACGTTGGCTTGCGTCAGCCAGTCGTTGTAGATGCCGAATCCGCCGCGCAGCATGGTATTGCCGCGCCCGGTTATGTCCCAGGCAATGCCGAATCGCGGACTCCACAGATCGGTGACCGCGCCCTCCAGGGCCTTCGGCGTAGCCTTCACATACCCGCTTGCTATCCGGTCCCCGAGAGTGGTTCCTGTCCCAAGATAGAAGTTCCCGAATACCGTGCTACTGCTATCGGACCAGGGGTTCCCGCTGTCGTCCCAGCGCAAGCCCAGGGTCAGCGTCAGGTTCTTTTTTGCCTTCCATGTATCTTCGGCGAATACGCCCCAGGTTCGGGATGCCGCATCCCACGACCACAACTGCGCCTGGCCGGTGGTGGGATTGTAGTACACGTGGTTTTCTGACTCCGGGGTGCTCTCCGCCAGGTCGAGCAGATTGTTGAAGCTGAAGGTGGGCTGGGACCACGGACCCTGGAAGGGCTCTACATCGTTCCCATACCACCCTTCGTAGCCGAATCGCAATGTGTGTGCACCCTTAACGTGGGTCAAGACATCGCGCCAGTGGTAGTTGTTCTGGATGAAGTCGCCCTGCGCAAATCCGGTTCCGTAACCCAGACCCATTCCGCTTACGCTGACATCGGGAACGGAGTAGTTCGGGGCATTCAAGCCCTCCAGGCCTTGGACCCGGCTCACGCCGAAGATGCCTTCATTCACCCAGGTCGGAGAGAATTGATGCACGTAGTTGAACTGGAACGCGCGCTCATAGTTGTCGTTAGTCCCGTTGAAGGCGGAAACCGCCACGGGCGTACCGTAGGACAGCGTGGTGCGGTAGACACTCCCGTAGATCTTATCCTTCGCCCAATCCTTGTCGACGCGTATGAACCACTGGGTTCCATTGCGATAGGACGTAGCGGTGTAGTTGCCCGAGTCCAACATCTCCTGGGTGCAGGGAATGTCGTCGACCTCAGCCGGCTCCGCTGAGCATATCGGATTTCCGTTCGCATCGTTGCCGAAGTATTGCTGCGCATTCGCGATTCCCGCAACATCGGCCAGATGCTCAGGAACGTATTTGCTCATGATCCCGGTTCCCACCGTATTTGCCAGCGGAACCGGAAGTCCGGTGGTGTTCTGCGCCCAGCTAGTGAACGTCGGATCGGGGAAAGAAAGCGCGCCGCTTGCCGTGGTCGCAGAGCGCAGTGGCTCAATTGCAAAAAAGCCGTAGAGCTGATGGTGAGGAATGATCGGCCCGCCAATGGCTCCCGACATATTGTTGCTACGGAATGGTAGATATTTCGGTCCCGAAAAATGGGTCAGGGCCCACATCTGCTCGGTGTAGAACCAGTCGGCCGCCGAGCCGTGGAATTGATCCGAACCTGATTTGGTCGTCATCACTTCCTCTACGCCCGTGGCGCGGCTGTACTGCGCCGAATAGGTGTTCACCTGAACGCTGGCTTCCTGGATGGACTCGGGGTTGGGCGTCAGGTTCAACACACCCTGGCGAATGCCGCTGGTCACGTCCAGGCCGTCGACGACGTACATATTCGACATTTGGCCCTGGCCGTTAGCACTCGCGTCCACCTGAGTTTCGGTCGAATAGTTGTCAGGGGCCGACCCCGGCGTGCCGGCCGAGCCGGGCTCGCCGCCCCCCAAAGTTCCCAGACCGGAGACTCCTGGCGCCAGCGTAGTGAGTGTGACCATATTGCGGCCCTGCACCGGCAACTCCGCGACGCCGGAGTTTTCCAGAGTCATTTCATTGCGGCTGTCGGCAGTGTCGATGACCGGGGTTTGAGTCGTGACGACCACGTTTTCGCTCACCGCGCCAACTTTGAGCGTAATCGGCAGGTTGACGGTCTGTTCGGTCAGCAGGGTTATATCAACTTCAGCCTTGGCGAAGCCTTTGGCCTCGACCGTCACCCGGTACGGAGCCGGCGCCAGGTTTGCGAAACGGAAGTTGCCGGAGCCGTCGGAGGTTGTAGCCTGGGCCGCCTGCGTGTCCTGGTCGACGATGCGTATCGCCGCGCCAGCGACAGCTCGCCCGCTTGGATCTTGCACAGCTCCCTGCACGCTGCCCGTGAACTGTGCAAAAGCTGCCGATGTGCAGCTCATGAGCAAAAGCAACCAGGCATAAAATCTGAGTGTTTGCTTCATCTGCATCGAATGCCTCCTGAACCGGCTCCCGATAAGTGAAGGGGAGCAAAGATACGTATACCCAGGCGAGGATCAGACCGCAGTTTTCTGACCGGGCAACGTCTCTGAATTTCCTTGTCGAATCGTCGATTTTGCTGCTCAGGAAATGTAGAACCTCGACAAAAATACAGGCAATGGGTCAGATGTACTACTAAGGGTGTGGGCGAATCTAAACCGGAAAGTGGAGGCGCGCAGAAGGCGACAGGGCAGCGAGCGCGGAGCGGCAGGCGTGCCCGCGCGCGGGTTCGACGGGCGCGTGATTGATTGCGGGCCTGAGAGGCTCCTTGGGGAGGCGACTAACTCTGGCTCCAGCCGCGATTCTTCACCATCCCGACGCCTTCGCGGATCGTGACGAGTTGATTTGCGGGCACGCTCCTCAGGACTTCGCGTTCGCCGCTTGGCCAGAAGATTTCGACGTCGACGTCTCTCGATTCGCCCAGGCCAAAATGAAGGCGCGGGTCGCAGGAAGAGTAGTAACTGGACTGGCTCACCCTTGCCTGAGCCTGCACCTTGCCGCCGTAGTGGACGAGCACGCGTGCTCCGATGGCGCTGCGGTTCGATTTCACGCCTTCCAGGAAAATCTTGATCCAATTCTGGTGACCGGAGAGGTCGTTACGCAGCAGGGATGGCGGCTCGTTCATGTTGATGATTACTGCGTCGATGTCGCCGTCGTTATCGAAATCTCCAAAAGCGCAGCCCCTTCCCGAGTGAGGCTCGACGATCCCCGGCCCGGCTTCGGAGCCAAGCTCTTCAAAGATGCCGTTGCCGAGATTCCTGAAAAGAATGCGCGGAGTCTTGTAGGGGTAGTCGGCGAGTATGCGCTCGACCTCCGGGTATACGCTGCCGGTGACGACGAGAATATCCGGGAAACCATCGTTGTCGAAGTCGGCAAAGCCGGTGCCCCAGCTTACAAAGCGGGTCTCCACGCCAATTTTGGCCGCGCGTGTGCGATCGTCGAAATTGCCGGTGCCATCGTTGTGAAAGATGCCGGATGTATCGCCCATGAAATGCGTTTTGAATAAATCCAGATGGCCATCCGGTTCATAGTCGCCGATACCCACGCCCATGCCGGCTTGCTCCATGCCGTCTTCACTTAATGCCACCCCGCGCAAGACACCCTCTTCACGGAAGGTGCCGTCGTGGTTGTTCATGAAGAGCAGGCTTGGCGTCGAATCGCAGGCCACGAAGATGTCAGTCCATCCGTCCTCGTCGAAGTCCGCGGCCACCACGGTCATGCCGTAGCTTTCAGTGGCCGCGGCAATCCCGCTCTGTTTGGTCACGTCGGTAAAGGTGCCATCGCCGTTGTTCCGGTAGAGCAGATGCCGCCCGGTGGGCAAGCCGCGTGGGCCGCAGTTTACAGGGATTCCCTTCCAGTTGCAGGTGGAGGTTGCGCCGGGAACTGGAGCTTTGGCCAGATCGAAGCGGATGTAGTTGGAGATGAAAAGATCGAGATGCCCGTCCCGGTTGTAATCGACAAAGCTGCAGCCCGCGCCCCAGCGCGTTTCGCCTCGGAGCAGTCCCGCCGCGCGCGTCACATCGGTAAACGTTCCGTCGCCGTTGTTCCGGTAGAGGCGGTTTTCTCCGTAATAGGTGCAGAAGATGTCTTCAAATCCGTCGTTGTTGTAGTCGCCTACGCAGACGCCATTGGCCCATCCAACCGCGCGCAAGCCGGCCTTGTCGGTCACGTCGGTGAATGTTCCATCGCGATTGTTCTTGTACAATCGATTCGTCGCTTCCGGCGGCGCCCCCTCCAGCCGCGTGCCGCAAAGGAGAAAGATGTCCATCCAGCCGTCGTTGTCGTAGTCGATGAATGCGCATCCGCAGCCGTTGGCCTCAAGGATGTACTTCTTCTTGTCAATTCCGCCATAAATGGTCGGGATCCGCAGTCCAGCCTCCTGGGCCACATTCACGAAGTGTGCGTTGAACGGGCGCCCGGAGGCGGGCGGACGAGCCTGGGGCCTGACCTCCCTTGTGGCGATGCCCTGTTGCTGTGCGCGGGCAATCCATTCCGAGGGAAACAAAAGCGCGCCGGTGGCAGCGGAGACAAACGAGCGCCGTGTAATTTTCATGCGGTCCTGGAATGCACTTTATCTTCTTGCGTTTTGGCTTGGCTCGAGCGTTGCCCGGGCCGGCTCATTTTCCGGCTGCCGCATCCGCGCCGGTTCCTTCAATGAGCTTATACCGGTTATGTTCGCCTTCCTCGCGCGTTGCTTTCTGGCGCAGCGCGGCCAGCCGTTGCAGGAGTGCGGGCAGTTCTTCTTTGTGTCCTGTCCGCCGAAACCCGACAATCAGGTGGTAGACCGCGGACAGGTCATCGGGATTGCGGCGCAATGCTTCGCGCGATTCGTCCACCGCACGCTGGTTGTTATCGGCCTCGAGGTCAAGCTTGGCCAGAAGATCGAGCGCATCGGTCAAATCCGGCTGCAATTCCGCAGCTCGCCGGGCCGCTGCCACGGCGCGGTCGAACTCCGCCGTGCCGACCTCGGGGTTTCGTTGCGCCAGAATGTCGGCCTCGACAAAAAGCAGCATGGCGTCATCGGGCTTTTCGCGCAGCTGCTTCTCGACTACGGCCAGCGCCTTATCGAGGTCGTCCTGCTGCTCCGCGACCATTCCGCGGGCAGCCTGGCTGATGGTCAATTGCGGGTCCAGTTTGTCGGCCTGTTCGAAGTCGGCCTCGGCGTGATCGTAGTCGGCCAACTGCACATACAGTACGCCACGGGCAACGTAAAGCG
>Ga0335072_10005398_pt1 | contig 18831 bp, 17 predicted proteins | sample Lox_Sample_21_FD_206725 | JGI IMG/M metagenome (GOLD analysis project Ga0335072, IMG submission 206725) | Soil microbial communities from Loxahatchee National Wildlife Refuge, Florida, United States - Lox_Sample_2.1 | ecosystem: Environmental > Terrestrial > Soil > Wetlands | place: USA... | reverse complement strand
GATGGCGCGGTTGACCTCGCCGATCACGGCGCTGTAGCCGTAGCGGTGCGGCCGCGAGATGATCCGGTCGTCCACCCGGGGAAACTCCTGGCCGCGGTCGTCGAGGCGCTGCTGCGTGACCTTGCCGACGGCCGGGTCGATGATCCACCGGTCCAGGGTCACCGGCCCGTGCGCGGCCCAGAGCGTCGACACGTCGAACGACTCGTTGTACTGGCAGAGGTCGACCACCACCCGCCCGCCGTCGTCGTACGCGTTCAGGCAGTGAAAGACCCAGCACGGATCGAGGCCGAACCACCGCACCTCGGCGCTGCCGGTGCGCGGCAGCAGGCCGACGCGGGCCTGGTGATCCGGATTCCAGACGTAGGGCAGCTCGCGGCCGGCCTCGACGGCCTTGAGACTGAACGTGACGGGCAGGTCCAGCAGCACGACGTAGTCACGGGTCAGGGCGAAGTCGTGCATCATCGGCCCGTCCGAGACCGGGATATTCGCGGCGCGCTTGACCTGGCCCGCCGGGTCGACGACGACGTGCTGGACGTGGTCCCAGGCCCAGAAGTAGGCGATGGCGTGCAGTTCGCCGCTGTCATGGTCGAGCTTGGTGTGCGCGGCGAAGCCGCCCGGGAGCGTTCCCCCGAAATTGCACGGGCCGACGGTGTCGAGCTCGTAGGTCAGCTCGTACGGCAGCGGGCCCGCCTCGACGGTCGCGAGCGTGCGTCCGCCGTGCGAGATGATGTGCGTGTTGGCGGCGAAGTCCATGTTCTCGTGCACCGGTCCGCCCGGCCACCGCTCGCCCCGCTCCTGGGCCACGGCCTTGGAGCGGACCCAGCGGTTGCGGTACCACTCGGCCCGGCCGTCCCTGATCCGGACGCCGTGCACCATGCCCGCCCCGAGGAACCAGTGGTAGTTCGGGTCGTCGAGACCGAGCGGGTTCGGGCCGTTGCGCAGGTAGCGGCCGGTCAGTCCGGCGGGCAGGGCGCCGGTGACCGGCAGGTCGAACGCGGTGGTCTCCTCGGTCACCGGCGCGAACGATCCCTGGAGAAAACGGCTTGGCTCAGGCATGTACTCATCCTTCAGCGGCGTCAGCGGGTACGGCACTAGCCGTACCCCGGCGATCAGCCGCCGACCGCCCCGATCTCTCGTCAGCCGACTGCTGGCCGGTAGAGTCGGTGCCTGTCCCACATCGAACGGGGTTGGACAAATCGTTCAGTTCGGGGGAGCTGCGACATGTCTCACCATCTCGATACACCGCTGGCGCGCCAGAACGGCCGGCTTTACGTGGACGACCTGTACGTCTTTCCCGGCGATCACAGCACCGTCTTCGTCATGGACGTCAACTCCACCATCACCGGGCCGGACGTGCAGCGCGGGTTCCATCCCGAGGCCCGGTACGAGTTCAAGGTGCACGCCGCCGGGGCCGACGTCGAGAACCTGACCTACCGGCTGGCGTTCGGCGACGCCGACTCCGCCGGACGGCAGACGCTCCGCCTGCACAGCCTCGCCGGCGACGACGCGGCCGACGACGCGGCCGAGGGAACCCTGTTGCTGGAAGGGCGAACGGGCGAGCCGGCCAGCCAGGGCGACGTCCGGGTATGGGCGGGACGGATCGGCGATCCCTTCTATATCGACCTGTCGCTGCTCGCCATCGTCAACGCGGCCGTGCTGAAGGGCGCAGCGGCCGACTGGTCGGCCTGGCGCGCGCAGGACGCGAAGAACAGCTTCGCCGGCACCACGGTCGAGTCGATCGTGCTCGAGGTCTCCGACCGCCAGCCGCAGCTTTCCGCCGGGGCACGCGTCGGCGTCTGGTGTGCCACCAAGCTGGCCACGGACGCGGGCGGCTGGCGGCAGATCAACCGGGCAGGCCACCCCATGATGTGGCCGATCTTCTGGCCAGGCGACACGGACTTCTCCAACCCCGCCAACGTGCGCCACCCGTCCGCCGACTTCGCCGCCGACGGCAAGCACATCGGCGACCTGATCGCGGCGGCCGTCTCGGCCAACGGCACGTCCGGTGACCCGGAGGGCTACGGCAAGACCGTCGCCAGCGCACTGTTCCCCGATCTGCTGTCCTACACCGTGGGCACGCCAGCGACCTACGGGTTCACCACGCGGAACGGCAGGACGCTCGCGGACAACGCGCCCGAGGCGATGCTGTCGCTCGTGCTGAACGCCGCCGTGCCCTCGGGCCTGACCCCGGCGGTGGCGCGGGATCTGCGTGCCGCGGACTTCCCGTACGTCGTGCCCGCGTGATCGTGGCGCCGCCCGGCGCGCGATCATCGCGGGGCGGCGAAAGCGCGAAGGCCGGGCCATCGTCCGCGACGAAAGCGCGAAGGCCCGGCCATCGTCCGCGACGACCGGGCCTTTCTTGCTGAGAGGAAGCCCGCTCCAATCGAGCCCGTCTCCCAATGTGACCCATCGTGTCCACGCCACCGGACCATAAAACGGGTCTCGAGCGCATCCGCCATTTTCTTTGCACGGTGCACTTCCGTGATTCACATTATCCGTTCCCGTGTTTCCGGCACCAGTGTCACAAAACGCGCAAAACGGCCGCGAACGCTCCCGAACACCTGCGAACATCCGAACAGGACGGCCCGCCGTAGTGGATCATGCCGAATACGCCGCTGACGATGACAAGTCAATAACGACCGTCGTACCCTCGCCACTTCGAACAGCCGGGGGCGATGTACTCGATCAATATCAAAACAGTGACCGAGCATGACACTCATCAGCAACAGGTGTAGCTTTGCGCTTCGTACCCACAGATAACACTCCAATAACGTCTGTGGGGGTCCATTCCGGACCACGCCACCGGGTCGGCCCCCTGACCAGGGATGCCTGCCTGAAGGACCAGTTAAGCGGGAGGACGGTATGCGCGAATTCTGTGTTTCTCTGCCGCGGCCCGGGCCGCGGCTTCGCGCGGTGATCGTTATCGTGATCTACCTGGGCGCATTCCGTATGGCGCCAAACGACAGCGTTCCGCTGGCACTTGGCGGGTTCCTGGGCAGCTTGCTCGCTGTCCAGCCGATCTGGGCGACGAAGACCGGTGATACGCAGGAGTGTGCAGGATGAAACACCAACGGGGAGTTAGCGGCAGCCGTGATTGCCGGGGGGATATCGAGGCCGACGCGGTGGCGACGGCCACGGCGATAGCAGGACTGCGCCGTCGCTTAAGGCGGCCGGAGATGCTCGAGCATCCCGTGGTCCAGGATGAGTTGCGCAAGCTCGAGGAGCAGGTGACGACCCAGCTCGTGGACCAGGCGGGCCGCACTCCCGGGCGGCACCGGTCGGCGAGCGCCGCCGCGGCGGGCAGGCGAGGCAGCCTGCAGATCGGTGACGCCAGCGGGTTCGACCTGAAGCCAGATCCGCTCGCCGCGACCACGGAAGCGCAGTTCATCAAGGCGCTCTGGGACTACAAGGCGTGGTCAGGAGACCCGTCCTGGCGCGCGATGGCGGCCAGGGCAGGACAGCGCGTGGTGCACTCGACGATGTACGGCGCCATGCACGGAAGCGTCCTGCCCAAGCTGGAGGTGGTGAAGGCCATCATCAGCGGATGCGGCGGCGGCGAGGAGGACCTGCGGGCGTTCGCGACCGCCTGGCGTCAGCTCGATATATCGCGCAGCGCGAGCGCGCTGTCGGGCCGCAGCTTCCTGGCCGCCCCGGTGCCACCCCGCGAGCTGGTGCGGAGCTAACCGAATCCCAACGAGTTCTCGCCGCTCCCGTGGTGCAATCATCAACGCGTGCCGACGATCGACATTCTCCCGGAGAACTGGTACTTCGTTACGTGATGAGCACCCACCGGCTTGAACCAACGCCAGACACCGTCACCGATGTGTTCGACCGCGACCGGCCTCCGGTGCTGAAGATCAGTCCCGGGGACACGGTCGTGGTCCGGTCCCTCGACGCCTCCGGCTACCTGGCCCGCCAGGAAGCTCCGGGCGACCATCCGCCGACCTTGATCAAGGCGAGGCGAGGGCACTGCCTGACCGGTCCGATCGCGGTGGCGGGCGCTGAGCCAGGCATGGTGCTGGCCGTGCGCCTCATCTCGCTTCGGCCGGACAACTGGGGCTGGACCGTGGCCGGGAACAAGAGCAACCGCCTGACGCGCAGGGTCGGCGTCGCGGGCGGGCCGGTCTCCTGGCTGCTCTGGGATCTCGACGTCGAGGCAGGAACCGGGACCAACCAGTTCGGCCAGAAGGTCGCGCTGGCCCCGTTCCTCGGCGTGACCGGGATGCCGCCGGCTGAGCCCGGTGAGCACTCGACGAACCCGCCCCGACCCCAGGGCGGCGGCAACATCGACTGCCGGGAACTCGTCGCGGGCAGCACCCTGTATCTGCCGGTCACCGTGCCCGACGCGCTGGTCTGCCTGGGCGATGGGCACGCGGCGCAGGGCGACGGAGAGGTCTCGGGCACCGCGATCGAGTGCGCGATGACCACCGAGGTCGTCCTGGACCTGATCCAGGACCCGCCGGTACCGGGCATCCACGCGGTAACGCCCGCCGGCCGGATCACCTTTGGCTTCAGCACCGACCTCGACGAGGCCATGGGCGACGCGCTCGACGCCATGCTCACCTGGATGCAGTCGCTCTACCGAATGGACAAGGCCACGGCACTGGCCCTGGCCAGCCCGACCGTGAACCTGCGCGTCACGCAGGTCGCCAACGACACCTGGGGTGTGCACGCCGCCCTGCCGGCCGGAGCCGTGCAGCCAACGGCCGAGTAGCGAAGGATTCGAGGGCACGCGCCGGCGGGGGGGCGCCCGTCACCGGAACTCGAGGCCATCGAACGTGCCGGACGTGCGCCACTTGTCGATGTAGGCGAAGTAGGCGCTGGCCCCGTAGGGATAGCCGTGCCCGAGGAACGCCCCCGGGTCATGGCCCTCGCCGTTGTAGTAACCGGGCGTGCAGTCCGCTCCGCCGATGATCGTGCCGGGCCCGGACAGCAGCAGCGTCACCCACGCGTCCTCGGCCGCCTGCGAGGGCTCGACGGTCGCGTACCCCTGGTCGAGCGCGTGCTGGACGGTCAGCGCGATCGTCCGGGCGGAGTCGACGATGTTGTGCGGGATGTTGGAGATCAGGTTCGCGCCCTGGGTGGGCTGCACGAACAGCAGGTTAGGGAACCCGCGGGCGTGAATGCCGTGCAGCGTGCGCATCGCGGGATCCCAGTGCTCCGACAACGTGCGGCCGCCGCGGCCGGTCACCTCGAAACCGGCCCGCCGGGCGTAGGAGGTGCCGACCTCGAACCCGGAGGCGAAGATGATGCAGTCCAGCGGGTACTCCCGGCCGGCCACCACGACGCCAGAAGACGTTATCGCCTGCACGCCCTTGCCGTCGGTGTCGACCAGATGCGTGGCCGGGTCATTGAACGCCTGCAGGTAATCGTCGTGGAAGCACGGCCGTTTGCAGAGCTGGCGGTACCAGGCCTTGAGCGCCTGCGCGGTGGCCGGGTCGCGCACGATGGCGTCGGCCCGGGCCCGGATCTCCTCCATCTTCTCGAAATCGGACTGCTCGTAGGCGGCGAGCATCGCGGCCGGGCTCCGGTCCGCCAGCGGCAGGGCGGCGATCCGGGAACGCACCCGGCGGGCGATGTCGGTCCAGCCATCCTGGACGAGGTCCTCCTCGGCGGTCCCGCCGGCCTGATTGGCGGTGAAGTTCTCCAGCCAGCGCCGCTGCCAGCCCGGCGTCGCGATGCCGGCGAACCAGTCCGGGTCGATCGGCCGGTTGCCCCGCGCGTCGACCGAGGACGGGGTGCGCTGGAACACGTACAGCTCGCCGCAGGCCCGCGACAGGTGCGGCACGCACTGCACCGCGGTCGCGCCGGTGCCGATGATGCCCACGCGCCGGCCGGCCAGGTTGCTCATCGGCGAGCCGTCCGGACCGCCGCCGGTGTAGTCGTAATCCCACCGGCTGGTGTGGAACGAGTGGCCGCGGAACGCGCCGATCCCGGGGATGCCGGGCAGCTTCGGCACGCTCAGCGGGCCGGTGCCCAGCACGACGAACCCGGCCGTCAGCCGGTCACCCCTGCTGGTCTCGATGACCCAGACGTCGCGCGCGTCGTCCCAGGTCAGTCCCGTGACCTCGGTGTGGAACAGCACGTCGTCGTACAGGCCGAACTGCCGGGCGATGCGCTGGCAGTGCGCGAGGATCTCCGGACCGTGCACGTACTTCTCGGTCGGCATGTGCCCGGTCTCTTCCAGCAGCGGCAGGTACACCATCGACGCCGTGTCGCACTGAGCGCCCGGATAGCGGTTCCAGTACCAGGTGCCGCCGAAGTCGCCGCCCTTCTCGAGAATCCGGACATCGACGCCGGCCTCCCTCAGCCGCGCGCCGGCCACCAGCCCGGCGAACCCGCCGCCGACGCAGACGACGGTCCTGTGGTCGGTCAGCGGCGCCCGATCAGTCCACGGCGTGTGCGGGTCGTCAAGGTAGCGCGCGTATTCGCCGGCGAGGCGCAGGTACTGATCGTTGCCGTCGGGACGGAGCCGCTTGTCCCGCTCCTGCGCGTACTTGCGGCGCAGCGCCTCGGTATCGATCGGATCGGTGTCGACCGTCATCGCCGCCTCCGTTCGCTGCCACGCAACGGTGTCATCCTGTCACTCACCTGTGCCATCCGCAATCGCGCGGTGTTAGCATCGCCCCGTGAGACAGGCGATGCTTTACGCTCCGTCGCTCATCGACGAACAGCGTGAGCTGGCACAGGCACGCATCCTGCGCGCTGCGGGGGTGGCCCTTGCCGCGCGCGGCCTGGCCGCGACCGTCGACGACGTGGCAGAAGCAGCGGGCATCAGCCGGCGCACGATCTTCCGGCACTTCGCCACCAGGGATGCCCTGTTCGTTGCCGTGATCCGGGCGGGCGTCCGCCGCTACGGCGAGCAGATCCCGGCGCCGCCAGCAGATGACGACCTGCGAAGCTGGCTCGCGGAGCTGCTGGAGGTCACGCACCGGCTGAACGCCAGCAACGGCCGGGTGTTCTGGGACCTCGTGGGCGTGCGCGCGGAGGACCTGTCAGCGGACCTGGCGCTGGTCGCGAAGGAGTGCCGGGACAGCAGGAACCGGTTCGCGGCCACGGTGACCGAGCTGATGTGGCGGACACGGGGCGGGCCCGGCGCGCCGCCGCGCTGGCTCGTGGACGCCGTTGCCGTGCAGTTGTCCGGTTTCACCACGCAGTCCCTGGCCGGAGACGCCGGCCGCTCCCCCGACGAGGTCGCGCACGTGTCGGCTCAGGTCATCGAGGCGGCCCTGGCGTCAGCGCTCGCCCGCCCGGCCTGATCTGGCTCACCGGCCAGCGCCGTCGGCCGGGGTCCCGCACGCCGGCTGATCGACCCCGTCGCGGCCGGGTCCGCCCGGGCCGGGCTCCCCCACGCCGCCTGATCCATCGTCGTCGAGGCCGGATCGACCCCGCGCCGGGGCGTTACATAAAAATGTTTGGTTATTTCCGCACCGCGCCCAGGCTCGCCCTAATTGACGGGACCCGCTCAACGTGTTCAACCACGCGCAGTCGATCGTCGCCGCGAGCTGACCGCGGTCAGTCGGCGGCGAAACGCTCGCGGACGACGCGGAAGCCCGCGCGGGCGGCCGCCACGGCGCGCTCGACATCGGACGGGGTGTGCGCGGCCGAAATGAACCAGTTGTGCCGCGGATGGAAGATCACGCCGTGCTCGGCCGCTGTCGCGCAGAACGCGAGTGCCCGGGCGTAGTCCGCGTCGCCTCGGAAGGACAGGTTCGGGATCTGGACGGGCCCGGTCTGGCTGATCCGCACCCCGGCCTCGGCGGCGGCCTGCTCCAGGCCCTCGCGCAGCATCCGGCCGGTCGCGATCATGGCCGGGACCGCGCCCTCCTCGCGGATCGCCGTGATCGTGGCCACGGCCGCGGCCATCGGCACGGCCTGGAACCAGAACGAGCCGGTGACGAAGATCCGCGCCGCCGCCTCCGCGTAGGCCGCCGAGCCCAGGACCGCCGCCAGCGGGTACCCGTTGGCGATGGACTTGCTCCACGCGCTGAGGTCGGGCGCCACCCCGATCGGCTCCCAGCTCCCGCCGTCGTGCACCCGGAAGCCCGCCCGGACCTCATCAATGACCAGGGCCGCGCCGATCCGGTCGCAGAGCGTGCGGAGCCCGCGCGCGAACTCGGGACGCACCATCTCCTGGTCGAAGCCGGCGTCGTGCTTGAACGGCGATGCGATGATCGCGGCCACGTCGCCGCCGGCTTTCTTTGCGGCCTGCTCGACACTGGCGATGTCGTTGTAGCGGAAGTACCGGAAGTTCGCGTGGTCCTGCGGGGTCGCGCCGTCCGGACGGTTATTGAACCAGGGCACGGCACCGTGATAGGCGCCGGCGGCCGCCAGGACCGTGGCCCGGCCGGTCGCCGCCCTGGCCACCATCAGGCAGACGGTGGTCGCGTCGGTCCCGTTCTTCGCGAAGATGGCCCAGTCGGCGTGGCCGACCCGGCCGGTGAGCAGCTCGGCGAGATCGACGATGACCGGCCCCGGCCCGGACATGGTGTCGCCCTTCGCCCGCTGCGCTGCGGCGGCCTGCTCCACCTTCGGGTGCCCGTACCCGAGCACGATCGGCCCGAAGCTGCACATGAAGTCGACGTACTCGTTGCCGTCGGCGTCCCACACGTGCGCCCCTTCGGCGCGCTGGTAGAACTGCGGGTACTGCGCGGGCAGCCTGGCCGCGCTCAGGTGCCCGTACATGCCGCCGGGAATGACCGCGCGGGCCCGCTCGCGCAGGGCGGTGTCGGCCGAGCGGATCCGGTGCTGGCTGATGACCTCGGTCATGGCGGCGGTCTCCTTGGCACGGCACCCGCGTACGATCGCTGAAAGACCAGTTACTGATAACGGATGTCCAAACTAGAATCTCGGTCAGCCTAACAAGGCGGGGCCGGACCCGCCAGCACACCCGGAGCGCGGAAAGTGCCGAAGATTGTCGATCATGAGGTTCGCCGGCAGGAACTGCTGGCGGCCACCTGGCGGGTGATCGCCCGGACCGGGATCATCGGCGTCACGACCCGCGAGATCGCTCGCGAGGCGGGCTTCTCCACCGGTGTGCTGGCCCATTACTTCGCCGACAAGGAAGAACTGCTCGCGGCCGCGCTGCGGCTGTCGCACCAGCAGGTCTACACCCGGATCCGGGAGCGGACCCAGGGACTGCTCGGCATGGACGCGATCCGGGTGGTGATGCTGGAGGCGCTGCCGCTCGACGAGCGGCGGATGCTCGAGGCCCAGATCGAGATGAGCTTCCTGTCCCTGGCGCTGGGCAACGATGCCCTGCGCGAGCTCCAGCACGAGGAGTTCGAACGGTTCTGGGACGTCCTGAACTACCGGGTGTGCGAGGCGCAGAAGCTCGGCCAGGTCTGGGCCGACGCCGACCCCAGCGACATCACGCACGAGCTGATGATCCTGGTCGAGGGCATGTCGCAGGAAGCCGTCCTGTATCCGACCCGGGCCACGGCGCAGCGCCAGTGCCAGACCCTCGATGCCGTGCTGGGCCGGCTGGGCGGCCCAGCGGGCGTTCCGCCAGCGGTCGGCCGGTAAAAGAGCCCGGGTCGCAAGGGCTGTTTTTATGTCATACGCGTGATATAAATTCGCGCAAGCGGTCGTGGTGAGCGCAGCGCCACCGCCGGGCCCGGAGTGGCGGAAATCCCTGGAGGGTGCGGTCATGAGCGAGCCCGTCGCCGCACGGAGCAAGCTTCATCTTCACCCACGGGCCGCTGCACGGCCAGACACCCTGGTACGCCGCCAGCCTCGCGCTGCTGATGGGCGCGTTCACCATCGGCGGGTTCGAAGCCAGCGCCGACCTCGGGGAAGAGGCCGTGGGCGTCCAGCGCACGGTTGCCCGGGCGATCATCGGGGCGGTCGCGATCTCCGGCATCGTCGGCATGATCACGCTGATCTGCTTCGCGATCGGCATCCCCAACCTGTCGGCGGTCGCCTCGAGCCCGACGCCGATCGCCGACATCGCCAGGTTTACATCGTCGTGATGGTGTTCGCGGCGGCCGAGGGCAACGCCTACGTCGATCTGATCGGCGCGACGCCGGTCTTCGCCAGCATCGTCTACCTGTTGATCGTCGTGGCGTACGGCATGCGCCGCAGCACGATCGTGCCGTCCAAGGCCTTCGACCTCGGGCGCTGGGCCGCGCCGCTGATCGGCCTGTCGCTGATCTGGGAGGTCTACCTCATCCTGGACTTCACCCTTCCGTCCATCTTCCACGCGGCCGCCGAGGTGGCCGTGGGCGCGGAGATCGTGGCGGCGCTGTGGTACTTCCTCGGGCTGCGCGGCCGGCTGCGCCGTGGCGAGGCCGGCCAGGCCCTGTCCAAGGGCAAGCAGGCCGGCGCCCAGGTGCTGACCGGAGCGAGTGACGCCAGCTAGCGGGCTAGCCGGCCACCCGGGCCCACTGGTGGGCGGCCGGCGAGGCGGCCCAGCGGATCGCGTTCGCCACGAGCCTGCGGTAGTTGGGGTTCGCGTACGCGGTCGGGCCGTGCCCTGGCTGCAGGTAGGCGACCGGGCTGCGGCCGGCCGTCTTGACCCAGCCAAGCAGCGGGCTGGCCGGCGGGTGGGTCCATCCGCACCGGTCGTTGTACCGCTTCTTGATGGCGAGCGCGGCGGAGTAGAAGTGATCGGACGTCATCGGCGCGTCGGTGCGCAGCAACGGCGTGAGGTTGTCCTCGAGCACCGGCACCATGTACAACTCATCGGTGAGCTCGAAACCGTCCTCGACGCCCCGGCAGATCGGGTGATCGGGCTCGGTCAGCCAGACGTGATGGGTCACGTCGAAGTGATAGCCGGAGTCGGGCCAGCGCCGGCCGTGCAACTCGCCCGGCGTGTAGTGGAACCTGGCACCGATGACGTCGGCATAGGCCGGCCAGCTCGGCCACGCCGACATCGCGTGGTGCAGGAAGACGAATCCCTGCCCGGCGTCGAGCATCGCGAGGAATCGCCGCTGGAAATCCTCCGGCGGGTCGATGAGCACGGATTCGCCGTCGACAAATGTGATGCCCGGCATGTCATACATGACGATGGCGTCCCAGCTACCGACCTTGTCAGCGCCGAAGAGCGCCATGGCCTGCGGCTGCTCCGCACCCTCCCAGCTTATTCTGTCATCGGCGTCGAACATCGCGAAGAAGGGCTCCGCCTCGAAGGAATGGCCTGCGGTAACTACCAGCACGCGCAGCCGATCATCAGGTGCGTCGCCCGACGGTGCCATGAGATCCCTCCCCGAGATGCTTTATTACCATCTTCACGTGTGTCCTTGGGTAAGACAAGAGGAACGAGCAGCCGAATTGCTGGCTATTCCTGAGAGGGGTAGGACGACTAATGGACGACGCCGGAACGACGGCGGGACGGACGCCGCGGACGCGCGCTGAGCTGCCGCGATACGACGAGCTGCCGATGGCTGGGCGAGGCGGTCGCAGCGGCTGGGGACTGTTCGGCCCCGGCGACTGCCTGGGCATGATGAACCTGCAAACCAGCGCGAGCGTGCTGGCCGCGAAGGAGCTCATCAAGAAGGGCGCCGTATTCTCGCTCAACGCCGAAATCGATGCCGTCGACCCGCCGCTCGACCCGGACCGGGCAACGGTTCGCCATCGTGTCCTGCACGAGCCCGGACCGGGATTTACTGACCTCGACGACGTGCTGGACAACTTCTTCCCTCAAGGCTCCAGCCAATGGGATTCACTCGCACACGCGGCGTATACTCCTGGCGTTTTCTATAATGGTGCCAGCGACGATGACGTTCTTGTCAGGCATCGCAATACTATTGATCACTGGGCGCGCCGCGGAATCGTCGGGCGGGGCGTTCTGCTGGATGTCGAGCGCACTCTGGGGTCTTCTTACACGCCGGAGGGCTCAACAGCATTCAGCACGGCTGATCTCGAGCGCGCGCGAACGCGCGCCGGGATCGAATTCTCGCCGGGCTGCATCGTGCTGATGCGGACCGGTTTCCTCGGCTGGTATCGCGGCCAGTCCTGGCGCGCCAGGAAGCGGATCGCGGCCGGCCTGCACGCTCCGGGCATCGAGCACACCGAGGACATGGCCCGGTACCTGTGGGACAACCAGATCATGGCCATCGCATCGGACACGTTCGCGGTCGAGGTGTGGCCGCCCGCGCTGGCCGACGATGACGCCCCGTTCGGCTACCTGCACCGGATCCTGATCGCCCAGTTCGGCATGGCGCTGGGCGAGCTCTGGCACCTCGACGATCTGGCCGCCGACTGCGATCGCGACGGCATCTGCGAGTTCTTCCTGTCCAGCGCCCCGCTGAACATGCCGGGCGGCATCGGCTCGCCGCCCAACGCGCTGGCGATCAAGTAGCGGAGGAGGAGGGCAGGTGTCACCCACGACGGCCGGATCTTCCCAGTCGGCGCGGAGCTGCGCCGAGGCCCGGGCCGCGCTGGTCCGGTACGGCCGGCGACTGGTGGCCGATGACCTGGTCGTCTCCGCGTTCTGCGTCGCGGTCGGCACGATCTGCGACGAGATCCCGGCCGTGCACTATTCGGTGCTCCGCCTCGGCGGCCCGACGGTGCGGGTCGCCCCGTACACCACGTTCGGCTCGGACGGGCTGGCGGCGAACGTCGCCGCGGCCCTGGAGGACCGGTCCGCCGCGCTGCTGCAGAATCACGGCGCCGTCGCGTACGGGACGACGCTGCAGGAGGCCTACGACCGGGTGCAGCTCCTCGAGTGGCTGGCCGAGGTGTACTGGCGGGCCAGGCTCGCGGGCACCCCGCGCATCCTGTCAGCGGCCGAGCTCGACGCCCACCGCGAGCAGGCCCGCCGTCATCGCTATCGCGGCGGCGGCGCCTGATGGCGCTGATGGCGGAGGGCTACTGCGGCCGCGTGGTCAGCCTCGGCGCGCACATCGTCGACATCCTCGGCCGGCCGGTCACCGACATCCCGCCCGGGCAGGGCCGCGTGCTGCTGGACGAGATCCGCATCACCGCGGCAGGCACGGCCGCGGGCACGAGCGTCGACCTGGCCAAGCTCGGGGCCGAGGTCATCGCGATGGGCGCGGTGGGCGACGACATGCTGGCCGCCCTGCTGAGCTCGCTGCTGGCCGGCTACGGCGTCGACACCCGGCTGCTGGCCCGTAAGCCCGGACAGCGCACGTCGGCGACGATCCTGCCGATCCGGCCCAACGGCGACCGCCCGGCGCTGCACATGCCGGGCGCGACGTCGTCCCTGACCCTGGACGATATCGACCTGGACACGATCGCGACCGCCGACGTGCTGCACGTCGGCGCGCCGGACGCCCTGGGCCGGTTCGGCGGCGAGCCGCTGGTCGCCGTGCTCCGGTTTGCCCGCGAGCACGGCCTGATCGTCACCGTCGACGTCCTGACCCGCGGCGACGCCACGGCCTGGCAGCGGCTGAAGCCCGCGCTCGGCTACGTCCGGTACTTCATGCCGAACGAGGACCAGCTGGCCGGCCTGACCGGCACGAAGGATCTCGACGAGGCGGCGCGGATGGTCCTCGACCTCGGCCCGGAGGCGGTCCTGGTCAGCCGGGGTGCCGACGGCGCCGCGCTGATCACGCCCGCAGGACGGCTCGACGTGCCAGCGCTCCCGGTTCCTGTGGTGGACACCACCGGCTGCGGCGACGCGGTGACCGCCGGGTTCATCATCGGACTGCTGCACGGCTGGCCGATCGAGGACGCGTGCTGGCTGGCGATGGCGGCCGCGTCGCTGGTGGCCGGCGGCCTGGGATCGGACGCCGGGATCGTGGACTACGCGAGCACGGTCGGCGTGCTGCGGCCGGTCGCGCCCGGCCGGGTCCTGGACCGGATCGGCCCGGCTTAGGCCACCTGCCCCGGGCCGCCTTCCGGCCGGCTTAGCCCGCCTGCCCCCGGGCCGCGCCCTCCCGGCTCAGGCCGCGCGCCCCGCTCGCCCTTCCCCATGCCATTCCGGGTCTTGATTGGTCACCGCGGCGTCGGCAAAATGTCGAATTGATTTCAGCCATTGTGGGGCTATCAGAGGACTTCTGTCCGCCTAGGAGGCCTAACTTCGCGTGATGCTCTCTCGTCGCAGGTTCCTCCAGATCTCGGCCGCCTCGTCCGGCCTGGCCATCACCGGTACCGAACTGCTCGGGCAGGCGGTCGCCAACGCTTCGAGCACCGTTCGTCCCGACGGTTCGCACGGCATTCGCCACGTCGTCATCCTGATGATGGAGAACCGTTCGTTCGACCACTTCCTCGGCTGGCTGCCGGGCGCCGACGGCCGGCACGACCTCACGTTCGTGTCCGCTGTCGACGGCAACACCTACCCGAACTACCCGCTCGCGCCGGACTTCCAGGGCTGCGGATACAGCGACCCGGACCATAGCTGGGAGGGATGGCTCGTCCAGCACAACTTCGGCAAGATGGACGGCTTCTTGCAGCGGCCGACGACCCCGGCGGACAACCCGGGAGTCACCCTCGCGGCCGCGAACACGTTCCCGGTCGGCTACTACACCAACCGCCACCGGGACGGCAGCCGCAAGGCCCTGCCCGACCTGCCGGTCATCGGCGCGCTCGCCGAGAGCTACACGACCCTGGACCGCTACTTCTGCGCGTTCGCCGGGGAGACGTTCCCGAACCGCTTCTACCAGCACGCGGGCCAGACCGACCGGGATCACAACTCCGAGGTCGCGTCGACCCTGCCGACGATCTGGGACCAGCTCTCCCCCATACCCAACTCCCAGGGCATCCCCACCGGCGGCTATTTCTACCGCGATTCGCCGTTCCTCGCCCTGTGGGCCAGCCCGGCCATCGCTCCCGGAGCAACCTTCAAGTACCAGGCGTTCTTCCGCCCGTTCTCCGAAGCTGACGCTTCGACCGCCGCGCTTTCGGCGGGCACCTCGTTCGTCGCGGCCTGCCAGAACGGCACGCTGCCGAACGTCTGCTACATCGACCCGGCCTTTGACGACGAGGGCACCGGAACCGCCGGGGACGATCACCCGCTCGCCGACATCCGGCTCGGCGAGCGGTTCATCGCCGACGCCTACCACGCGCTGGCCGACAACGGCTATCTCGACGACACGGTCTTCATCGTGACCTTCGATGAGTGGGGCGGGTTCTACGACCACGTACGGCCGCCCCAGGTCGTCGACGACACCAACCCGGCCAACGTCATGCACGCCGGCGACAGCACGACGCCCACCGACGGCCAGCTCATCCCGGACTACCGGCAGCTCGGGTTCCGGGTCCCCGGCATCGTCGTGTCGAACCTGGCGCGGCCGGGCCAGGTGGTGCACCAGGGGCCGTTCGAGCACTGCTCCAGCCTGGCGCTGATCGAGTCCACCTTCGGCCTGGCGCCGCTCACCGCCCGCGACCGGCACGCCCGCAACCTCCAGGACATCCTGCTGCCGGTCCCCGTGCGCGGCCGCGAGGTCGTGGCGCCGTCCTCGATCCCGACGAGCTCGGACGTGATCGGCCCGGCGATCAGCCCCCCGTCGGAGTCGCTGCTGCAGGTGCTCGAGGGCACGGCGGCCTTCGACCCCGCCGACATCTGCTCGGCCGACAGCGTCCAGTCGGTCTCCCCCGAGCCGGTGAACCACCCGCGGCGGCCGCAGACCTTCGGCGGGATCAGCGGCCTGACGGGGACCTCCGGCATGGCCGACATGCTCAAGACCTACCGAGGGAGCAACGCCCCGCAGAGCTGACGGCCGCTGGCAGCACGCCCCGCCAGAGCCGACGCCCGCTGCTCCTCGCCTCTGGCGCCCGGCACACGTTTCGGTCGGGGCGCTAACAGCATGGATGGCACCACCGATGTCGCTGTTTGAGTAGCAAACTTCCATCCATGTCGCGAGCCGGGCGGGGATGCGCCGGTTATGTGCGCTATGCCGGATTGCTTGGGATGCGGCGGAGGAGCCGGCGGCCGGTTTCGGGCAGCCCGGTAGTTTCGGCCACCGGCTTGTGACCGGCGCCCGCGTCCGGATTGGCGCCCGCTTGACCGAAACTGCGGGCCGGGGCGAGCAGTTCGTAGCTGGCCAGCCGGTCGGCGTACTCGAACGTGCTCGTCGTCAGCATGAGCTCGTCGGCGCCGGTGGTCTCGACGAGCAGGCCCAGTTGCTCGGCAACGGTGGCCGGGTCGCCGACCACGTGCGAGGCGGTCGCCTCGGCGATCACCGCCTGTTCGGCGCCGGTGTAGGCGCGCTCGGCCGCCTCCTGCGGGCTCGGCAGTGTCGAGGGACGCCCGGCGCGAAGGCGCAGCGAGGACAGGCGCGTCGATCCATGCCGCCAGCGCGCGGCTTCGGCGTCTTCCGCGCAGAGCACCGAAACGCTGATCAGGCAGTACGGCTCCGCGAGCACCGCGGACGGCCGGAAGGCCCGGCGGTACAGGGATAGCGCCGGCCGGGCGTTCGCGGCGCTGAAGTGATAGGCGAAGGCGAACGGCAGGCCGAGCAGGCCGGCCATCTCGGCGCTGTAGCCGGTCGACCCGAGCAGCCACACGGCAGGCTCGTTGCCCTCGGCCGGGATCGCGAGGATCCGGCCGGCCGGGTCGTCGTGCGCCGGGTCGTCATGCGCCGGATCGTCATGCGCCGGGCGGTCGGCGAAGTACGCACGCAGCTCGGCGACCTGGCTCGCGTAGTCAGCGGCCGACAGACCTTCCGCGCCGCGCCGCAGTGCCCGCGCCGTCGCCCGGTCCGTGCCGGGAGCCCGCCCGATCCCCAGGTCGATGCGCCCGGGGTACATCGCCTCGAGCATTCCGAACTGCTCGGCCACGGTGAGCGGCGCGTGGTTCGGGAGCATCACTCCGCCCGAGCCGACCCGGATCACCGAGGTCGCCGACGCGATCTGCCCGGTCAGCACCGCCGGCGCCGAGCTGGCGATGCCGGGCAGATTGTGGTGCTCGGCGACCCAGTACCGGGTATAGCCCCACTGCTCGGCATGCCGGGCCAGATCGACACTGCACCGCAGCGCCTGGCGGGTCGATCCTCCGGTCGGCACCGGGCACAGGTCGAGCACGGACAGCGGAACCGGCACGCGGCTGGGCACGACCGAAAGATTGCCAGGATGCGCATGGGGCGGCAACCACGGCCCTTCCCGCCGGCGCTCGGCGAGCCAGTACGGCCCTCGTGACCAACACACGAAGTCCGCTTGCAACCGCGCGGCAGGCGCGTTCGTCCAAGTGGACGTGAGCCTCTCACGGATCGGCCTGGCCGCGGCAGCGGTGTGCCTGGCCGGATTCACCGCCGCGTGCTCCGGACAGAATCCCGCCGATGGCACCCTGACCGGACACCTGTACGGCGTCGGCGGCCCAGCGCCGGGGTTGCCGCGGCCGTGGCCGGGGACCGTGACGCTGACCGGTCCTCAAATTCACCGCGACATCCCGGTCGGCGCCAGCGGCACCTACACGGTCATGCTCCCCGCAGGCAGGTACATGGTCGTGGGCCACAGCCCGCTCTACGGAGGTCTGTGCCAGGCAGCGGGGGCAGCGACAGTGACCACCGGGCACACCACCAAAGCAGACGTGCTGTGCCAGATGTCCTAACGTCTGTGACCCAGCAGGCGACGGTAGTTCCGCGTGGCCCACGGCTCGGCTGGTTTCCCCCTGCGGTCGCACCGATGGTGACGCCATCGGAGCGACGGACGGGTCAGGCCGGCTCCGGCCGGGCCAGCTCCGACATCGCTTGGGCCAGCGCCGTGTCCAGGTCCAGAGTCCGGCCGGCCTGCACCTGTTCCCTGAACTCGGCATCGGACAGCAGCGCGGCGATGTGTTCGAGCGTCCGCCGCTCCGACTCGGCCACGGACGGCCATGGCTCCAGCCCAACGGCGTCGCGCGTGGCCCGGGTCGACCCGACGATCCTGGCCGCCAGCGCGGCGTCTCCGCCCTCCACGGCCAAGGCGCAGAAGGCGCCGAGGCAGCGGCAGAGGCCCTCTCGGTGGTCGATGTGCTGATAACGGCCGACCGCGGCGGCCAGATGCGGGTGCACCGGCTCGAGATCTCCCTCGGCCAGGGCGTCCAGAGCCAGGTCGTAGTGCGCCTCGGCGAGCTGATTGCCGTCCTCGAGCCTGCGAGCGATGGGAATGATCTGTTCATGCAGTGCCCGCGCTCGCGCCACGTCGCCGTCCAGGCACAGGAATATCCCGAAGTGCGACATCACGTAGCCGAGCCCGAGCGGGTCGTCCGCGTCGCGAAGCATCTCCAGCGACCGCTCGAGCTCGGCGCGGGCCGGGCTGTCCGGCGCGTATGGCCGCGAGATTGCCCTGATCATGAGCATGAGTCCCTGCCTGGGCACGGAGGCCAGTTTCCTGACGTGCGGCGGGATCTGGTCGATCAGGGCGGCGGCCTGCGCGTGGTGGCCGTTGAGCATGAGCGCGTGCAGCCGCAGCCAGTACCAGGCCATCCGGTCGCTGTCGTTCTCCAGGCCGTCCGCCCCGAAGGATTCGATCAGCCGGCCCAGTTCCGAGTTCGGTCGCGCGAGCAGCCACACCCACGCATCACCGATGCCCCGCAGCAGGTCGCCGACGGGGCGCCGGCGGGCAGCCGCCCAGCACAGCACCGTCTGAAGGTTCAGCTCCTCGCTGTCGATCTGGCGGGTGGCCCAGTCCTGGGAGCCGTGCCTGACGCTGACCTCCTGCAGCACTCCGAGCAGGTAGCGCTCCAGCCGCTCCAGCGTGGCATCCCGGTCCTCGAGCCGCTCGGATACGAACCGGCGAATCACCTCCAGCAGTTGGAACGCCGACTGGCCGTCCGGGCGACTTGCCGGACTGAGCATGCTGTGATCGAGCAAGACGGACAAGCATTCGAGCGTCTCGTCGGAGATCTCGGGGCTCGCGCCCGGGCCTTCGCCGGCAACGGCCTGGGCACCGGCGGCGGTGAACGGCCCCGCGAAGACCGACAGTCGGGCCAGGAACCGCTGAGCCGCC
>Ga0335072_10005396_pt1 | contig 18839 bp, 12 predicted proteins | sample Lox_Sample_21_FD_206725 | JGI IMG/M metagenome (GOLD analysis project Ga0335072, IMG submission 206725) | Soil microbial communities from Loxahatchee National Wildlife Refuge, Florida, United States - Lox_Sample_2.1 | ecosystem: Environmental > Terrestrial > Soil > Wetlands | place: USA... | reverse complement strand
GGGTGCACCACGCCCTTCGGCGACCCGGTAGTCCCGGAGGTGAACATGTGCACCAGCGGGCCATCACCTCCGACCGCGACGGACCCCGGCGCCCACGGCGGCGCTGACGCGAGCTCGGCACCCAGGTTCCCGGCCGTGAGGACCTCCCAGCTGCCCGCGCCGATCTTGTGCCGCTGGTCATCGTCGGCGATCACCAGCCGGGTCCCCGAACGGTCCAGCCGGTCGGTCACCGCGGCCTCGGCGAAGGCGGTGAACAGCGGCACGTACACCGCGCCCACCCGCCAGATCCCGACCAGGACCGTGAGCAGGTCGGCGCTCTTGCCCATCAGCGCCGCCACCCGGTCACCAGGTCCAATGCCACGGCGGCTGAGGACCGCGGCGAACTGGCGGGACGACTCGGCCAGGTCCGTATACGTGATTGTAGTTTCCGACCCGTCTTCCCCGAGAACACGCGCGGCGACGGCACGACCGCGATGACGGTCGCACAGCAGCCAGGCCACATCCAGCGACGGCGCCGAGTAGTCCTTCACCAGCTGTGCGGTCCGCGCGCGCGGGTCAGTCATTCCAGCTCCCATCATTGGGTACGATATTATTGAGCAAAGTACCCATAAACGTACCCGGAGACAAGCTCCGTGCCGTACCTGTGCCAGACTCGATGTCATGACGCAGAGCCGCGCAACGCCTGACGCGCCGTTGAAGACACCCCGCAGGCGGCGGGTCGATACCGCGCGGCGCGAGGACCTGCTGGAGCAGGTCACCGGCATCTTCCTGGCCGAAGGCTTCACCGCGGTGAGCGTCGACGACCTCGCCCGCCGGATGCACTGCTCGAAGGCCACGCTCTACGCGGTCGGCGCCACCAAGGAGCAGCTAGTGGTCGCAGCCACCAAGCACTTCTTCCGCAGTGAGGCCGACCGCATCGAGCAGGCCGTCGCCGAACACGACGACCCGCAGGCCAAGATCACCACCTACCTGCAAGGCGTGGCGCAGGCCATGCGCCGCAACTCGCCCGCCTTCTACGCCGACATGATCAGTTACGGACCGACCGCGGAGATCTACGCCCGCAATACCGCCCGCGCAGCCGAGCGCATCCGGCAGATGATCGACGACGGCGTGGGCACCGGCGCCTTCCGCGCCACCGACGGCGCTTTCGCGGCCCAGGTGGTAGCCCTCGCGATCGAAGCCGTCCAGTCGGGCTCCCTCCTGGAGCGCACGGGCCTGTCCGCCGCCGAGTCCTTCGCCGAGCTCGCCGACCTGCTCTTCAACGGGCTCCGGCACGCGAACTGAGGTTCCGCTAGCCTCAACGAGGCCGGGCGCGACGGCTCTGACTGCGGCTCGGCCGATGCTATTTTCACTCGTTCGAACATCGGAGAAGCTAGCCAGATCTGGGGTCGGGTGGCCCAGGGAATCCTCACCCCTGGGCTCCCACAGATCCCTGGCGTAAGAGTCTCCCGTCACCAGGCTCTTCTTGCTCTCGCCTTGTTGCTGGCTAGTGCTAGTACCAAGCGGCGGTTTGCCGGCGCCAGTGGGCAGGAGCCCCGGCATCTGGGCGGTGATCCGGTGCCATGCGCGCTTCATGGCCCTGTGGCCCCTGAGCCGCCGGTACTTCGCCCTGATCCATTGCTGGACGCGGCGGTTGATCCTGGCGAGCAGCGGGTGCAGCTCGGAGTGGCGGAAGCGGCCGGTGACGCCCTCGCTCATCCGCTTGACCATCTTCGGGCTGGCTGCCAGGTCGAACCCGGTGAACCTGCCGTTCTTCCCTATCGTGTCGCGGGCCGGAAGGTATAGCCCAGGAAGGTCGAAGGACACCGGCCCGTCCCAGGGCCGGCGGCGGGTCGAGTCCTTGCGGTAGACGATCTGGGCCTAGCCCGGGTGCAGCTCCAGGCCGACGTCCCTCATCCGCCGCTCCAACGCGGCCAGCACCTGGCGGGCGCGAGCCGCGCTCTTGCAGTGGATCAGGCCGTCGTCTGCGTACCTTTCGGACGGGCAGTCCGGGAACTCCTGGTCCATCCACGCGTCGAAGGCCCAGCGCAGGAACAGGTTGGCCAGCACGGGGCTGACCACGCCCCCAACGCAACAGCGAACTGTCGCGCATGTCACCTTCCGTGTCGTGGTGTCGTGGTGGCCGCTGCCGCTGGATTTCCCGGACGGGGGGGTCGGGGGCGGATGGTGATTTTCTCGGCCGACGAGGATGTCCTGGACGACGGCGCGCAGGACGCGCTGTCTGTCTCTGCTCCGCCTGTTCACCTCATGGGGGGAACCTGCTCAGCGACCCCGCCCGGCATGCCGTCCAGGCGGCCGTGGCCGGCCGGCGACCTGTACGCCGCCGTCCGTTCGAGCGGGGCCATCACGGCGCGGTAATTTGCTCGACTCCGACCCCTGGCCGGCGGGCAGCCCTGATAAGACCGTACGATCTGTCTGCGCAGTACCCTCAGATCGCCGACAGGCAGCCCGACACCAGCGGGCCAGGAGCGTCGGCGTCATCGCCCGGTCACCGATGACGGCAGGAATACAGGTCACGGCGGGAACTCAGGTGGTGGCTCGCGCCCGGTGGAGTCCGCCCGTAACGAAAGTCATGAGCTCGATGACGAATCCCCATGCACATCACCACCACGACACGCCCTTGGCTCACCAGGGCTGCTGTGCCCCGGCGGGTCGTGCGGCTTTTGCCCAGCAGCGGCCAGGAGTGAGCGACGCTCATGTCAGGCGGGCCGGATCGGAGGGGGGTTGGCACGCGATTGAGCAGGTGAGCCTCCCCGGTGGCGTGTTCGCGATGGGCGATGCGCACAGCGACGGCTTCTACGGGGACGGTGAGACCCCGGTCCACCCGGTTGAGCTGTCCCCGTTCACGATCGATGCGACTACCGTCACGAACGCCGACTTCGCGAAGTTCGTGCACGCCACCGGCTACGTTACGGAGGCAGAGTCGTTCGGGTTCTCGGCCGTGTTCCATCTCGTGCTGGCCGCGGACTCCGATGACCTGCTCGGCCACCCGCCGCAGACCCCGTGGTGGGTCGGAGTCAAAGGCGCGGACTGGCGGCACCCGGAAGGACGCCACTCGGACGTCGAAGAGCGCGGGAATCACCCGGTAGTGCATGTGTCCTGGAACGACGCGCAGGCGTACTGCGCCTGGGCCGACCGCAGGCTGCCGACGGAGGCTCAGTGGGAGTTCGCCTCCCGCGGCGGGCTATCCGGTGCCCGCTACCCGTGGGGTGACGAACTGCTCAGCGCGGACGGGTCCTGGCAGGTCAACATCTGGCAGGGCACCTTCCCGACCGTGAACACACAGGACGACGGGTTCCTTACCACCGCGCCCGTGTGCAGCTATCGGCCTAACGGGTACGGGCTGTGGCAGACCGTCGGGAACGTGTGGGAATGGTGCGAGGACACCTTCTCGCCGACCACCTACCGGCAGCACGCCGACGCCGGGCTCGTTCGTGACCCCCGAGGTCCCAAATCCGGGCAGCCGCGGGTGATGCGCGGCGGCTCCTACCTGTGCCATGACTCCTACTGCAACCGGTACCGCAACGCGGCCCGCTCCTCCAATACCCCCGACTCCTCCATGGGCAACGCGGGCTTCCGGACCGTCGCCGCCTCGTGAACCCGGCCCGTCCCGGCCAGGCGATCCGTCTGCCCCAGTCGTCGCGCTCATCTGACCTGCCTGCCTCACCCTGGCGGTCAGAGCGCGCAGTCGCCGGGGCTAACGAGGCTGCCCACGTCTAGACGTGATCAGCTATTCCACTGGTGGAGTAGCTCGTGGGCGCTGAAAGTCATCTGATCCAGGCTATTGCGCTAGTAACTGTACTGATGTACGTTCTGTGGAAATCGAATCTATTCCACTAGTGCCTTAGTCATTGATGGGATCAGTATGCTCAGCCGCCTTGAGGCCATTTTGATCGGTCTCCTCTCGTCGCGCCCGCGCACCGGATATGACGTGCGCAAGTGGCTTGACGTGTACGGCCGCGTGTTCGGCTACTCAGCGCAGACCTCGCAGATCTACCGCCAGCTTGGCCGACTCGTGGAGTGCGGGTGGGCGCGCGTCGTTCCCGACCCCCGCACGACCGGGCCGGACGCCAAGCTCTACATCCTCACTGAGGAGGGGCGCGTCCAGTTCACCGAGTGGCTGCTCTCGCCCTACGTCCCCTCGCAGCGCCCTATGGACCCTGATTTTCAGGTCCGGTTGCACTTCTCCGCCCAGCTCGGGCCTGTGGCCACGCTCAACCTAGTACGCGAGGAGCTGCGTTTCCGCCGTGCGCAGCACGAACTGCCGCTCCCCCTCGATGAGTCCGCGATCCCGGACGAGGCAAATGCCGAGATGGCCGAGTGGATCCGCGACCTCGCCCTGATGAGTGAGCAGCGCGGGCGCGCCCTGGCATCGACATATATCGACTGGCTCGAGGCGGCCGAGCGGCGGCTGGACTTCCTGGTCCAAGCGGGCCGGTACGAGGCCGCTGGGCCGAAGCTTAACGAGCCAGCCGCGGGGCCACAGCAGGCAGATCCGCCAGCAGCCGGCCGCGGGGCCACTCAGGCGTGACGGCCGCCTCGCTCCTCAACCCGGAAGGAATCATGGAACATCGGCAGCCCCGGCGGCCCAATATCGTGATGATCCTCACCGATGATCACGGTTCACAGTCCATCAGCGCATACGGTTCTGCGGTCAACCGCACTCCCCGCATCGACGAGGTCGCCGACGCCGGGGTCAGGTTCGACAACTGCTTCGTGACCAATTCGCTGTGCTCCCCATCACGGGCGTCGATCCTGACGGGCACGTACAGCCATGTCAACGGCGTCTCAACGCTGTGGACGCCGATCGACTCCTCGCAGCCCACCTTCGTCAGCCAGCTCAAGGCAGCCGGCTACCGCACGGCCATGATCGGCAAGTGGCACATGGGCCACGGCGAGGGGCACAATCCGCAGGGCTTCGACTACTGGGACATCTTCATCGGATCGCACGGCCAGGGCGAGTACTGGAACCCGTTGATGCTGTCCGCCGAAGGCGAGCGCATTGTCGAGGGATACGCCACCGACATCGTCACCGACCTCTCCCTTAACTGGCTCAAGTCCCTTGACGGCGACGCACCGTGGTGCGTACTGATCTACCACAAGGCGCCGCATCGCTCCTGGGAACCGCACCCGAAGCACCAGCAGAACCACAAGGACCGGATCCGCGTTCCCGCAACCTTCGATGACGACTACCACACCCGCTCGGTGTCCGTCCGCCGGGCAGCCATGCGGATCGCCGACCACCTCAGCACGACCGACCTCAAGCAGGACCCCCCCGAGGACCTCGACTACGACGCGCAGGCAGCGTGGAAGTACCAGCGCTTCATGGAGGACTACCTCGCCTGCGTCGACAGCGTTGATGAGAACGTCGGCCGCGTCATCGACTGGCTCAAGGACCGGGGCGAGTTCGCAGACACCCTGCTTATGTACGCCTCTGACCAGGGATTTTTCCTCGGCGAGCACGGCTGGTTCGACAAGCGGCTGATGTACGAGGAGTCACTGCGGATGCCGCTCCTCATGTCATACCCGCGCAGGCTCGCGGCCGGCCAGACGTTCACCGGCCTGATCACCAACGTGGACTGGGCGCAGACAATCCTCGACGCCGCCGAAGCGGAGCATCACCCTCGGATGCAAGGCCGCAGCTTCTGGCCCGACCTGCTCGGCGCCCCGGAACAGCCCAAGGCGGAAGGGGTCTACTACCGGTACTGGGAGAACGACGACCTTATCCACAAGGCACCCGCGCATTACGGCTACCGCACCGAGCGGTACAAGCTCATCTACTTCTACAACGACGGCCTGGGCCTGCGGGGGACCGGCTTCTATCAGTTCCCGCCGGAGTGGGAGCTCTACGACCTGAAAGCCGACCCGCTGGAACTGCGCAACGTGTACCACGATCCGGCCTACGCGCAGGTCCGGGAGCAACTCAAAGTGGACATGTGGCACAAGCAGGAACAACTCGCCGACACCCCGCACCCGTCCCAGCCCAAGCCGACTGGCGCCTGACGCCAGACGAGTCACGAAACGGTCGAAGCGATGCGCGCCATCATCCTGATGTTCGACAGCCTCAACCGCCACATGCTGCCGCCGTATGCGGACACGGTGGTGGATGCCCCCAACTTCGTCCGGCTGGCAGGCAAGGCGGTCACGTTCGATAACTTCTACGCCGGTTCCTTGCCGTGCATGCCCGCACGTCGCGAGCTGCACACCGGCCGATACAACTTCCTGCACCGGTCCTGGGGTCCGCTGGAGCCATTCGACGACTCGATGCCGGAGCTGCTGAAGAGGGCCGGGGTGCACAGCCATCTGGTGTCCGACCACCCGCACTACTGGGAGGACGGAGGGGGGACTTATCACACCCGGTACACCACCTGGGAGTTCTTCCGCGGCCAGGAGGGCGACCCGTGGAAGGGCGTCGTAGGCCCGGGACCCGCGGCAGGGTCTCCGTTCGCGGCGATGCGCCGCCAAGATCAGGTGAACCGGTCCTATATGCCCACCGAGGCCGAGCACTCCCAGACGCGCACCGTCGACGCCGGCATCCACTTTCTGGAGACGAACGCGCACGCCGACCGGTGGATGCTGCAGATCGAGCTCTTCGACCCGCACGAGCCCTTCTTCGTTCACGAGCACTACAAGGAGAAGTACCCGCACGAGTACGAGGGCCCGGAGTTCGACTGGCCCGGTTACCAGAAGGTCACTGAGCCTGCCGATCAGGTCGAGCACGCCCGGCTCGAATACGCCGCGCTGGTGTCCATGTGCGATCATTCCCTCGGTCGCGTGCTTGACTTCATGGACGATCACCGCATGTGGGACGACACCTTGCTGATCGTCAACACCGACCATGGCTTCCTGCTCGCCGAGCACGGCTGGTGGGCCAAGGGCGTCCAGCCTTGGTTCAACGAGCTCGTCCAGCTGCCGTTCTTCCTCTGTGATCCGCGGCAGCCGACTCCGGGTCAGCGTCAAAACGAGCTGGCGCAGACCATCGACATCGCCCCCACTGTGCTTCGGTTCTTCGGCCTGCAGCCTCCCGTCGACATGCAGGGACGTGATCTTGCCGCGGCACCCGCCCGGCGCGGCGCGGCGTTGTTCGGCGCGCACGGTGGCCACGTGAACGTCACCGACGGCCGGCACGTCTACATGCGCGCCCCGGCCAATGAGTCCAACGTCCCGCTGGATGAGTTCACCCTGATGCCGACGCATATGCGCGCACGCTTCACGGTCGACGAGCTGTCCGGGTGGGAGCCGGCCGCACCGTTCACCTTCACCAAAGGGCTGCGGACGATGCGCACACCGGGAACGGCCGCGCGCGCCAACCCGAGTAGGCACGGCACGCTGCTGTTCGACCTGGCCGCAGATCCTGGCCAGAACCGCCCTATCGTCGACGACGCCCTGGAGAAGGCGATGATAGGGCTGCTCATCAACGCTCTTCATGAGGCTGATGCCCCGCCCAGCCAGTACGAGCGGCTCGGGCTTCCGCTGGCCGGCGCCGCCGGCGAGGAGCACCTCCTGGTGCGGCGGCAGCGCGCCCAGGCAGAACGGATGTGGCAGCCCGTGCCTGACCTCGAGTCACTTCCGCACGCCGAGCTGCTGCTCATGCCGGTCGACGGGCTGCTGGCCGATTCCGCGATCGCGGCGGTCCTAGACGCGAGCCTGCCGTGGCTGACACGCACCGAGCACGTCGCCATCCCGCCCGGGACATCGCTGCTGCAACTCGCCGCGACCGGCGACATCGCCGCGGCCGACCTGCAACATCTGGCCAGCTGTTTCTCGAAGATCCTCGACGCTGAACCGGGAATGTGCCGATGACCCGGTTTCGCTACGCCCGCCGAGATCGTCATCCCGGCAGCGCAGCGCTCGGCATCACCAGCACCTGAAAGTCGAGCACTGGCTCGGCCTTATTTATCGCCCAGCCCAAGCCCGGGCTACTGAACCGAGAAGGACCGATGAAGCTCCACCTGAGACGTAACCTCGCCGCCGCTGCAGCGGCCGCTGCCCTCGCCCTGGCGGGATGCTCCGCATCTGCGGGCTCCGGCGCCGGGTCCGGCGACTCTACTCTGACGCTGGGATTGATCACCCCGGTCACCACTTTCGACGCCGCTGACGCGAGCTGGGCGAACGAATCACCGTACATGCAGGCCGTGTACGATACGCTCCTCCACGCTGCCCCGGACGGCGCCATTGAACCGTGGCTGGCGACTTCGTGGTCGTACAACGCCGACAAGACGGTGCTGACCATGAAGCTGCGCAACGATGTCGTCTTCTCGGACGGGACGAAATTCACCGCCGAAGCCGCAGCCGAGAACCTCCTGCGGTTCCGCGACGGAACCTCGCCGCAGGCGGCGTACCTGGCATCGCTGAAGGACGCCAAGGCGCTCAACGCCACCACGCTGGAGATTGACCTGTCCCAACCGAATCCCTCCCTGCTGTCGTTCCTGACACAGAACTGCGGGCTGATGGAGAGCCCCAAGGACTTCGGCAGCAAGACAGAGTCGACCGTCCCTGACGGCTCCGGCCCGTATGTGCTGGACCAGAAGGATACGGTCGTCGGCTCCACGTACGTGTTCACACCGAACCCGAGGTACTGGGGCCCGAAGAGCCAGCAGCGGTACTCCCGACTGGTGATGATCGACTACCAGTCCCCGACAGCCATGCTCAACGCGATCAAGGGCGGGCAGATCAACGTGGGCACGCTGATCGACGACAACGAGATCGATCAGGTAAAGGCCGCAGGCTACACCATATACGGGGAGGATCTGAACTTCTTCGGCCTGATCCTATTCGACCGGGCCGGGACCATGACGAAGGCACTGGGTGACGTGCGGGTGCGGCAGGCGATCAATTACGCCCTGGACCGGACAGCGCTGCTGAAGGCCGTCGGAGACGGGTACGGCCAGGTCACCGAGCAGATTTTCGCGCCCACAAGCACCGCCTACGACAAGTCGCTGGATTCCACGTACCCGTACGACCCCGCCAAGGCGAAGCAGCTGCTGTCCGAAGCCGGTTACGCACCTGGCAGCATCACCCTCACCGAGCCGGAGAGCAGCGGCTTCCCGCCCGCCGCCTATTCCCTGATCCAGCAGGAGCTCATCGATGTGGGCATCAACGTCAATTATGTGCAGGAGGGCAACGCGACGTTCCTGCCGGACGCGCTGGCGGGCAAGTACAGCTCGATGCTCATGCAGCTCAAGGCCGGGCCGACGACGTGGGAGACCGTCAGCAACGCCCTGCTGCCGACCTCGGGGTGGAATGCGCTGCACTACGCCAGCAGCACCGTGACGCAGCTGGCTCACACGATTCAATCCGGCTCGTCGGCGGAGGCAGCTGCCGCTGCCAAGCAGCTGAACAGGTACATCGTCGACCAGGCATGGTTCGCTCCCCTGTACTACCCGGAGCAGAGCTTCGTCAGTGACGCGCATACCACCCTGGAAACGCAGGTGGGCAACGCCTACCCGTACCTCTGGAACATCACCCCCAAGTAAGTAGTGACCGTTCCCCTGGGGCGGCCCGTGAGGGCCGCCCCAGGGGCGGGAGGAGGCATCGTGCTTCTGTTCATCGTCCGCCGACTGCTGTCCGGCATCGCCATGATCCTCGCCATCGCCGTCCTGGGGTACATGCTGCTGTACGTCGGCGGCGGCAACATCGCCCGCAACTTGCTGGGGCCGGATGCCACCGCGGCGACCGTCGCCCAGAAGGCGCACGAACTCGGCCTGGACCGCCCCCTGATCGTGCAGTTCGGTGACTGGGCCGGCCACGCCCTGCGTGGAGACTTCGGGTCCTCCTGGTTTACCGGCCAGCCGGTGACAACGGCGATCATGACCCGTCTGTCGGTCACCCTCTCGCTCGTGCTCGGCGCGACCCTCGTCACTGCGGTGGTCTCTACTGTCCTCGGCGTCCTAGCCGCCACCCGTCGCGGCTGGGTTGACCGGCTATGCCAGTTCCTGTCGGTCCTCGGTTCCGCGGTGCCGGGCTTCTTGGTAGCTCTCGGCCTGGTGCTCGCGTTCGCGATCGGGACGCACTGGTTCGAGCCGACCGGCTACGTGCAGTTCAGCTCCTCTCCGGCGGGCTGGCTGTCAAGCATCACGTTGCCGGTGATCGCCTTGTCGCTGGGCGGGATCGCCGCCGTCACCCAGCAGATCCGCGGCGCCATGATCGACGCCCTGCGGCAGGATTACGTGCGCACGCTGCGCAGCCGCGGCCTGCCGGCCCGGAGCGTCATCCTCAGGCATGTCCTGCGCAACGCCGCCGGGCCGGCGCTGTCGGTGCTGGCCGTGCACTTCGCGGGCCTGCTCGGCGGAGCCGTCGTCATCGAGCAGATGTTCGCCCTTCCCGGCGTGGGCGAGGTCGCCGTGACCGCCACACAGGAAGGGGACATCCCGCTCGTGATGGGTCTGGTGCTGGCCACGGCCATCCTCGTCATCATGCTCAACCTCGTCGTCGACCTCGTGCAGGGATGGCTGAACCCGAAGATGAGGCTGTCGTGACGGGCCCGCAGATCCTGGCCCTGGCCGGTCCGGTCCCCCGGCCCCGCGCCGGGACGCTCCGGCGCCTGCTGGCGAACCCGACGGGCGCCGCCGCGCTCGCTTTCCTCGTCCTGATGATCCTGGCAGGCCTGTTCGCCCCGCTCCTGGCGCCGCACAACCCGAATACCGCTTCCGCCGCCGACGTGCTCGCCCCGATCTCGTCCGCGCACCCGCTCGGTGCCGACAGCGCCGGCCGGGACGTGCTGTCGCGCCTGCTGTACGGCACCCGCTACAGTCTCGCCGGGGCAGCACTCGCCGTCGCCGTCGCTGCGGCTATCGGCATCAGCAGCGGCCTGATCGCCGGCTACTACGGAAAATGGTTCGACGCCCTCTCCTCATGGACAGCCGGACTCCTGCAGTCGCTGCCTGGCATGGTGGTGCTCCTCGCCGCCCGTGCCGTTCTCGGCCCGTCGATCTGGCTGATGATGACGATCTTCGGGATCCTGCTGTCCCCGGCGTTCTTCCGGCTCGTCTACGCCTCCGTCACCGCGGTGCGCAATGAACTGTACGTCGATGCGGCCCGCGTCTTCGGGATCAGCGACGCCCGCATCATCGGCCGTCACATCCTTATCGTCGTGCGCGCTCCCGCGCTGGTGCAGGCCGCGATCGTCGCAGGCATCGCGATCGGCATCCAGTCCGGGCTTGAGTTCCTTGGCCTGGGCGATCTCACGTTGCCGACCTGGGGAAGCATGCTCAACGACGGGTTCGCGAACATCTACCAGGACCCGCTGCTCATGCTGTGGCCAAGCCTCGGAATCGCGCTGACGTGTATCTCACTCGTGCTGCTTGCCAATGCGCTGCGGGACATCCTCCAGGGCACTGCCACGGCACCGCGGAGGGCCGCAAAGCCCGGGCAGGCGCGGCTCGTCATGGAATCCGACCCAGTGCTTACCCACGCCGACCCGAGCGAGTCTCCCACGGGCGAGGAACTCCTGGTGATCAGCCACCTCGCGGTCGGTTACGACCAGCCGGACGGCACGGTCAAGACGGTCGTCGAGGACGCATCACTGACGGTCCGCCGCGGTGAGGTGCACGGGCTGATCGGCGAGTCCGGGTCAGGAAAAACCCAGACCGCCTGGTCAGTGCTGCACCTACTACCGCAAGGAGGCCGCGTCGTCGGCGGGTCCATCGTCTTCAACGGCACAGACCTCACCCGTCTCGGCGAGAAGGCGGTGTCGCGCCTGCGTGGGAAACGGATCGCGTATGTACCCCAGGAGCCGATGTCGAACCTCGACCCGTCGTTCACCATCGGCAGCCAGTTGGTCGAGCCGATCATGCTGCACCTGCGGGTCTCGCGCTCCCAGGCCCGGGCCCGCGCGCTGCGACTGCTCGGCCGCGTGGGCATCGCCGAACCCGAGCGCACCTTCGCCGCTTACCCCCATCAGATTTCCGGCGGCATGGCTCAGCGCGTCCTGATCGCCGGCGCGATCTCCTGCGAGCCCGACCTGCTCATCGCCGACGAGCCGACCACCGCCCTGGACGTCACCGTTCAGGCGGATGTTCTCGACCTGCTGCGCGACCTGCAGCGCGACATGCACATGGGCATGATCCTCGTTACCCATAATTTCGGCGTGGTCGCCGACCTGTGCGATCGCGTCTCTGTGATGCGGCACGGACGGATAGTGGAGACCGGGCCCGTGGGCTCGGTATTCGCTGCACCGCAGCATCCGTACACCAGGTCGCTGTTCGAGGCGATTCTCAAGGACGCCCAGCCGCGAGCGGCTCTGGCCGACGCTGCCGGGCCCCAGCAGGCCGGGGAAGGAGCCTTACGATGAGCACCACACTCCTGGACGTTCACGACCTGGTCGTCGAGTACCCGGGCAAGGGCCTGCGGAAGCCGCCGTTCCGTGCCCTGAAAGGCGTCTCGCTGGACATCCGCGTCGGCGAGACCGTCGGCCTAGTCGGCGAGTCCGGCTCAGGTAAGACCACGCTCGGGCGGGCGATCCTGGGCCTCGCCCGCGTCGCCAGCGGGAACATCACCTTCGACGGACGCGACATCAGCCACCTGAACCGATCACAGCGACGCCGGATCTCCGACGACATCCAAGTGGTATTCCAGGATCCGTACACCTCGCTCAACCCGTCGATGACGATCGAGCAGATCCTCACCGAGCCGCTGACGACTCGGAAGGTCGGCGCGGCCGAGGCTCGCCGCCGGATCAGGGAACTGCTCGATCAGGTCCGGCTTCCGGAGAATTCGGCGCAGCGGCTCCCCCGCGAGTTCAGCGGCGGCCAGCGCCAGCGCATCGCCATCGCGCGCGCCTTCGCCCTCGAGCCGCGGCTGATCGTCTGCGACGAGCCCGTCTCGGCGCTCGACCTGTCCACGCAGGCACGCGTGCTCGAACTGTTCAGGGAAATCCAGGACCGCACCGGCGTCGCCTACCTCTTCATCTCCCACGACCTCTCCGTCGTGCGCCACCTCAGCAACCGCGTCGCGGTCATGTACCACGGGGAGATCGTCGAGCGGGGCGACGCAGCCCAGGTCACCACCGCCCCGCGGCACCCCTATACGCAGCGTCTCTTCCTGGCCGCTCCCGTGCCTGACCCGGTCGGGCAAGCGCAGCGGCGCGCGGAACGGCACCGACTGCTGGTATCGCAACGCGAGCAAGCCCTGCACGGCGCCACCGCCTGACCGACATGATGAAAGCCACCACGCCCATGACAGACACGCAGGCCCGCCCCGTCCCCGCCGAACTCGCCCGTGCCCTCAGCGGACTCACCCTCGACGAGAAGATCGAGTTGCTGACCGGGCACGACTTCTGGAGCACCACGCCAATCGAGAAGATCGGCCTGCGCCGGATCGTGGTCTCCGACGGCCCGTCCGGTGTGCGCGGCGAGGTCTGGGACGAGCGCGACCCTTCGCTCAACCTGCCGTCGGCCACCGCGCTGGCGTCTTCCTGGGATCCCGAGATCGCTCGGCGGTACGGGGCGGCGGCCGCGGTCGAGGCGCGCCGAAAAGGCATCGACGTCGTGCTCGGCCCGACCATCAACATGCACCGGACACCGTACGGCGGCAGGCACTTCGAGGCGTTTAGCGAAGACCCGCTGCTGACCTCGGAACTCGCGGCCGCGTACGTCGCTGGGGTCCAAGGCAACGGTGTCGGCGCCACGCTCAAGCACTACGTCGCCAACGACTCCGAGACCAGCCGGTTCACCGTCGACGCACGCGTCGACGAACGCACCCTACGTGAGGTGTACCTGGCAGCGTTCGAGAAGGCTGTCACTGAGGCGCGCGCCTGGCTCGTGATGAGCGCCTACAACTCCGTCAACGGCGCCACCATGACCGAGAACAGCCTGCTGGAGACCCCGCTGAAAAGCGAGTGGGACTTCGACGGCGTCGTCATCAGCGACTGGACCGCCGTACGCAGCACCGCTGCCGCGAACGCGTCCCAGGATCTCGCCATGCCCGGGCCGGGCGGCGCGTGGGGCGAGGCGCTGGCGCGTGCGGTGCGGCGCGGGGAGGTACCCGAGGCGGCGATCGACCGCAAGGTCCTGCGCATCCTGCGCCTGGCCACGCGGGTCGGCGCCCTCGGCGCGCACCAGCCCGTGGACCCGGCGTGGGTAGAGGACGGCATAGCGTTCGCTCGCGAAGCCGCCATCGAGGGGACCGTGATGCTGGAGAACCACCGTGCGCTCCCCTGGGACGGCCGCACACTGACGAGTATCGCCGTCATCGGCGACAACGCGTACCGCTACCGCGGCCAGGGCGGCGGGAGCGCCACCGTCATCCCCGAGCACACTGTCTCGCCGCTGGAAGGACTGCGTGCCGCCCTTCCCGATGCTGACATCCGCTACGCGCGCGGTGTGATCGTGCAGGACGGCGTCGACGAGTTCCCGCGCGCGACGATGACCAACCCTGCCACAGGCAACCAGGGCCTGCACGTGCGCTTCCTTGACGTGGACGGGGCCGAGATCTTCTCCGAAGAACGCCGTGCCAGCTCCCTTGTGTGGCTGGGCGGCGACGCGCCGCTATCCCGTGCGCGTGCCATCGAGCTCACCACGATCTACACCCCTGGCGAATCCGGCAGGGTACTGCTCGGGTTCGCCTCCGTCGGACACGGTTGGCTCTACGCGGACGGGCGGCTGATCGCCGATGTCACGACGACGGCGGCAGGCGACGACCTCGGCGCGGCGCTGCTGGCCCCGCCGACCGCGGGCGCCCAGGTCGACCTGACCGCCGGCGTCGCCGTCGAGGTCCGCCTCGTCTTCGAGCGCCCCGCCGCCGACGGGCTGCTCTCCCACTCGCTGTCCGTCCTGCTGGGAACCCGGCCGACAGCAGCCGATGACGACGCGCTGATCGCCGAAGCCGCCGAGCTCGCCACCGCCAGCGACGTTGTCCTCGTCGTGGTTGGCACCAGCAGCGCCGTCGAGTCCGAGGGCTACGACCGCTCCACCCTGCGCCTGCCGGGAAGACAAGACGACCTGGTCGCCGCTGTCGCCGCCGCCAACTCCCGCACCGTCGTGCTGGTCAATGCCGGCGCGCCCGTCCTGATGCCCTGGCGCGATCACGTCGCTGCCTTGCTTATCGGCTACTTCGGCGGGCAGGAATACGGCCACGCCATCGCCGACATCCTCCTCGGTGCCGCCGAGCCGGGGGGCCGTCTGCCCACCACCTGGCCAGCCGACGAAGACGCTGCCGTGCTGCCAACCACCACCCCGACCGACGGCGTGCTGCGCTATGACGAAGGCATCCACATTGGCTATCGGCGGTGGATACGCGAGAACCGGATCCCGGCCTACTGGTTCGGATCCGGGCGCGGCTACGCCGACATCGACATCACCCACGCGAAGGTCCCCAAGCGCGTGCGCGCGGGAGACGATCTCCTCGTAGAAGTCACGGTCCGCAACACAGGCGGCCGGCCAGGCAAGCAGGTCGTGCAGGTCTACGCTTCCCGGCCTGGCTCACTCGTCGAGCACCCCGCGCGCTGGCTGATCGCCTTTGCCCCGGTCCGCGTCGAGGCAGGTGCTGCCGCGACCCTATCCATCACCGTCCCCGCCCGCCGGCTAGCCCACTGGGCCGACGGATGGTCTGTCGCCCCGGGAGCACTCGAGCTCAGCGTCGGCACCGACGCCGCCAGCGCCGCCTGCCGCGCGACCGTGCAACTACAGAACTGAGGCACAGATGACCGAAGACCCCGCCGCTTCTCCGCGCCCGAACGTCCTCTGGATCTCCACCCATGACATCAACCCGCACATCGGCGCGTACGCCGACGTGTACCCGGGGGCAGAATACGCCCGCACACCCCACCTCGACCGGCTCGCTGCCGAAGGCGCCAGATTCGACAGCGCCTTCGCCGCCGCCCCGATCTGCGCGCCGTCCAGGTCCGCGATCATGACCGGATGCTTTCCCACGGCGATCGGCACCATGCACATGCGCACCAAGGCTGTCCCGCCGCCGGAGGTCAAGCTCTTCACCGAGTATTTCCGCCAGGCCGGCTACTACGTCACAAACAACTGGTTCACCGACTTCCAGGTACCGGTTCCCCTGAGTGCGTTCGACGACTGCAGCGAAACCGCCCACTGGAGAAACCGACCCGACCCGAACCAGCCGTTCTTCGCCACCTTTCACGGCATGGCCACTCACGAATCGCAGATCTACCTCGACGACGACGCCTTCGCGGCGCGCACCTCGCATGTCGGGGAAGCCGACCGGCATGACCCGGCGAGGGCACCCCTGCCTCCCTACTACCCAGACACTGAGGTCTTCCGCCGTTCCTGGGCGCGCTACAACGACCTCATCACGGAGATGGACCACTGGGTGGGCCAGCTCCTTGCTGAGCTCGAAGCCGACGGCCTGGCCGCCGACACAATCGTCGTGTTCTGGAGCGACCATGGCCTCGGCATGCCCCGAGCCAAGCGGTGGGCAAACGACTCCGGACTCCATGAGCCGCTCATCATCCGGTGGCCCGGGAAGATCCCGGCCAACACAGTCGTCCCCGGCCTCGTCCACCTCATGGACCTGGCACCGAGCATGCTTGCCGCCTGCGGGCTGCCCATCCCCGAGCACATGCACGCCCGCCCATTCCTCGACCCGGACGGCGGCATCCGGAACGACGCTAACGAGTACCTCTTCGCCGGCCGCGACCGCATGGGGGAGCTAGAAGACATGAGCCGCTCCATACGGGACCGGCGATTTCGCTACATCCGCCACTTCCACCCCGACCGTTCGCCTATGCAGCACTGCGACTATCCAGACCACCTCGACACCTGGGCGGAGATGCGCCGCCTTGCCCAAGCCGAGGCCGTCCAGCTTGCGCAAGGCCGCCTCCGCAGCGCTCTCACGCCACTTCAGCGATCGCTCGTCGCCGCGTGGAAGCCCGCGGAAGAGCTCTACGACATCACCGCCGACCCGCACGAGACCATCAACCTCGCCCCGGACCCCGGCTATCACGACGTCCTGCAGCGGTTCCGCACCGAGCTCGAGCGCTGGCAGGACAGGTACGGCGATCTCGGCCGCATCCCCGAGGACGAACTCATCGAGCAATGGCGCCCCGGCGGCATCTGGCCCACGACCGAACCCCCCCAGCTCAGCGCCGACGCCTCGGGGTCCCTCATCATCACGACAGCGACGGAAGGCGCGTCACTGATATGGACATCTGACGAGCGCGACGGCGAACCCGCGACACCTCAACCCGGAAACGCCGCAACATTCGGGACCCCAGCCGACGACCCGCGACGATGGCATCTACTCTGCGCCGTCACCCCACCCCCAGCCGACCGGCCCTACTGGCTCCGCGCAACCAGGGTCGGGTACCTTCCCAGCCCGGCCGTCCGCATCCCAGAAGCGTCCCTGACACCGAACCTCTGCGGCCGCAACAGCAGCTTCCCGTCGGGACGGTCAAGCGCGCTGACAAGTATCCGTAGCCTTCCACAGCCGGACAACGCAGGTCCTGCCCCGATGTCACCATGACATCACGCCGCACTGGCTCCCTGCCGACCTCGCCGACGTACGCGGCGGAGATCTCCTGTACCTGGCGAGCAGGGCTGACCATACGGTCGCACAGACCGTCCGCATGCAGTCGGCAGTTCTTCACCGTCCCAGCATGAGCGTCCGCCTGGGCAGCGGAGCCGTTGAAAAGGCACCGATCCTGCTATCCCGGGCATCCAAGCGCGTCAACCAGGGTATTTGCGCCACCAGCAACTCCCCGTCTTGCCACGATCTGTCCATCCCCGCCCCGGTTGACACGCTAAGCAGGTCCGAAGCCCGCCGACAGACCAAGATCCCCACGAATTCTCACAAAGGTAACGACCCACCGGGCGCCAGAACCCGCCGTCATTGGTGCCTTCGTGCAGGTCAGACAACGCACCGCAAGCGCCCCGACCACGGCTCGAACGCGGGACACCGCTTAGGAGAGGGTCTGTCGTAACTGACATCGCCTAAGCTCTCTGGTCCCGCGCTCCGCACTGCGTAGGCCAAGTGCACCGAGGTCGGATGCAGGAGCCCCATCAGGCCTGCGTCCCCCGGCGAAGGTGACCGCTACGTAACCACCTTCCTCGCGAGGGAGGTCGCATATCACTTAATACTCGGGTGATCCGTGTCGCCCTGGTGTTCTCGCGTAACACACTGGAATGGTGCTGAAATGAGCAGTTTCCCGTGCCTTGTGCCTTTCATGTCAGGCTCTGGCCAGGTCCGTTTTGGGCGACCAGCCGGTAGATCGTTACCTGGAGTTCGCAGCGGGCCGGTGCTGGCCAAGTACGCTGCCGGCTGGTCGACCGGTACCTGGACTTCGTGGTAGGGCAGGCAGGCCGAACCGCTGCGGGCGGTTCGGCCTGAAGGCGTTCTTCAAAGTGACCGGCAAGGACCTGGTGGAGGTCACGGCGGTGGACGTGTTCGAATCCCTCGGCGACCACGGGGTGACGGGAGCGTAGTCCGTCTCGTTGTTTGCTATCTGTGCTGTACGAGCCTCGGCCGGTCTGGCATCGTATATGAAGGAAGCGGAGCGGGAGGTTACCGTGCACACCCCCCAAGACATCCAACAGGGCCTGCCCGAGACCGTGAGCTTGCTCGACAAGCTGCGCAGGGCCATCTACCACGGAGAGTTCGGCCCCAACCAGCGGCTGGTGGAAAGCGAGCTCGCGGCGAGGTACGACACATCCAGGGGTGCGGTCCGGGAGGCACTGGTCCAGCTGGCGAACGAGGGGCTGATCATGCGTCCGCGCAACCGCAGCGCCTCGGTCCGCCCGGTGACGCCTGCGGAGGCGGTCGAGATCACCGAGGTCCGCGCCGTCATCGAGGGACTGTGCGCCGCCAAGGCGGCGGCCGCGGCCACGGAGGCTGATCACGCGGAACTGCGGGCGCTCGTGCGCCAGATGGCGGCCGCC
>Ga0335072_10005395_pt1 | contig 18841 bp, 15 predicted proteins | sample Lox_Sample_21_FD_206725 | JGI IMG/M metagenome (GOLD analysis project Ga0335072, IMG submission 206725) | Soil microbial communities from Loxahatchee National Wildlife Refuge, Florida, United States - Lox_Sample_2.1 | ecosystem: Environmental > Terrestrial > Soil > Wetlands | place: USA... | reverse complement strand
AATCCTTCGAGAGCAGAAGGTCCCAATCTGTTCGCGTTTCCCGGCAAGAGAGCGGCCCGGAGTTAGCGGCTGGATGTTAGTTCGAGCGGGGGTTCCGATCGTCTCAGCAGTTGGACGAAGGCCTGGCAATGAGGCGGACTCCGGCATTCCCAGCCACCTCCAGCTCAATTTGAGCGCGCGATGGCTGGCCTGGCGATTTGGAACCCAGCCGTGTTCGCCAACGTATGGGTATGACGAGACTGTCCCCGCTCCGGCACATTTTTGTGCGGGAGGCACTTCAGCGTCTCGACGCTACCGCAGAGCATACCTATGATGAAACTGAAACGGCTTCTTCTCCTGTCGTCGTTGCTCTATCTCTTCGGCCCTCTCATGACGATGGCGCAAACGATCCCATCGGGCGGCGCCATCGATGCGAAAGTGCGCGGCATCATGACGCAGACAGGCGCCAACGGCATGGCGGTTGCGGTCATCGACCACGGCAGGGTTGCCTACGTACAGGCTTACGGGATCCGAAATGCCAAGAGCGATCCGCTGACCACCGACACCGTCATGTATGGCGCATCGCTCACCAAGACAGTTTTCGCCTATACGGTGATGCAATTGGTGGATGAGGGCAAGATCAATCTGGATACGCCGATAGCGGACGATCTCGACAACCCCTTGCCGACCTATGGGCCGGACCCAGTGTTTCCGGACAAGTATGGGCCGTACAAAGACCTCGCCGATGATCCGCGCTGGAAGAAGATCACGCCGCGGATGTGCCTCGATCATTCAACGGGATTCAGCAACTTCTGGTTCATCGAACCAGACCAGAAGCTGCACATCCATTTCGATCCCGGTACGCACTTCAGTTATTCCGGGGAAGGATTCATCCTTCTGCAGTTCGTTATCGAGCATGGCCGCAAAACGCAGGGCCTGGGGCTCGACGTCGGCGACCTGACGCATGAAATCTTCTCTCACTTAGGGATGACCCGCACAAGCCTGACATGGCGCGAAGGGCAGGACCCTAATGTCGCGGATGGCTGGAACGACCAGGGTCAGCCGCAGCCGCACTCCAAGCGAAGCAAGGTGCGCGCGGCCGGCTCCATGAACACCACCATCTCTGACATGGCGAAGTTTGCGGCTGCTCTCGTGCGCGGAGACGGCCTGACGCCCGCATCGCGCGCCGAAATGACAACGCCTTCACTGCACATCACGACCCGCACTCAGTTCCCCCTCTTCCAACCGGACCTGCCGGCAAGCGAGCAGCGAAAAGACCTTTATGCCGGCCTTGGAGTTGTGGTGTTCGATGGTCCGCAGGGCCATGGGTTCTACAAAGGGGGCCATGATGGCCAAACCGCCAACACCATGGTCTGCATGGAGAGAAGCCAGCGATGCCTGCTGGTTCTCTCGAACGATGTGCGTTCTGAAGCCGGCTTTGCTGATCTGGCCCAATTCGTTCTGGGCGATACCGGCGTACCCTACGGTTGGGAGTATGGAGATCGCGCGGGAAAATCGTGATTTCCTGCCAGGTTCTGCCGGAACCGGCTGCACGTCTCCAGACGACCAGCGGTGGATTGGATAGGATGGCGATCGATTGCCAGCTCATCGTTGAGAGATGACGGTCCGCACCTTCACTTGGATGGCCGAGAGACTGCATACCGCAGAAAGATCTCTCCGTTACGGAATCGCCGCTCCTCGATCAGTTCCAGATTCAGCCGCACCCCACCTGGGAAGTATCGTTTTCCACCGCCGATGACCACCGGGCAGACGCGCATTTGAAACTCGTCGACAAGGTCTGCCTGGATTGCTTGCGCGGCGAGTTCAGGACCTGCCACAGCAATGTCGCTTCCGGCATCTGCCTTCAGGCGACGGATCGCATCGGGATCGAACGAACGCTCAATTTTTGTCCGTGCGCTGCGCGGCTCGGCGAGGGTCCTCGAGTAGACGATCTTCTCGGCTGCCTGCCACATCCTCGCGAAGTCGAGCACAAACTGTGGTTGGCCGGGAATCGTGTGCGCGGTTTCCCAGTAGAGCATGGTCTCGTATACCCGCCGGCCATAGAGACAGGTGCGGAATGACGATACATGCGTGAAGATCCAGGTGTGCACCTCTTCGTCCTGGGGAGCACCCCAGCTAAAGCTGCCATGCTCGTCTTCTGTGTAACCGTCGAGTGACGTGTTCATCAGGTAGATCAGCTTTGCCATGCACTCTCCTTCCATGCACATCAAACACTGATTTGCCACGCGGGGCAAGCCTGGAAGCGGCCTCATCACCGAGATCATGCCGGATCGACCCGCGTTTTGGTTGGCTCCCTATTTGCGAAATCTGCCGCGCAGCTGCTTATGAGACCGGTCGTAGCGTCGAGTCTGGGCAACACCCAGGCGGAGAGGAAGCTGCACCTATGGATTTACGGAAGCAGCTTATGCCCGATCCGGGCCGCCCTGGATCAACTGCTCGATCCACTCCGGCCCATTTTTCTTCGGCTCGCCCATTGCAGCGTTCGTGACATCCTCCCATGCTTCCCATGTCGCCAGCCTCTCCGCATACGCGGCGCGCGCTCTCGGCAGGATCGAGTCACCCAGCCCCAGGCGCAGCGGCGGATCATCCGAATCCACCAGCTTCAGAACGGCTTCCGCTGTCGCATCGGGATCGCCTCGTTCCAGGTTGGCCAAACGCGTGAGAAACTGCTTCCGGAAATCTGCGTAGGGCTCCAGCGCATCGGCGATCGTTGAGGACTTGCCGAAGTCCGTGGCGTAGGCCGCGGGCTCTACCAGCGTTACGCGAATGCCGAACGCTTTCACCTCTTGCGCCAGCGCTTCGTGCATCGCTTCCACCGCCCATTTCGTGGCGCAGTAGAAACCGATCAGCGGCAGCGCCGTAATGCCAAGGCCGCTCGAAACGCCGAGAATGTGTCCGCTGCCCTGCTTGCGCAGCAGAGGCAGAGCGGCGCGCAGCACGCGGACCATCCCGATGTAGTTCGCGTCGAAGAGGTCGCGAATCTGCTCGTCGCTCGCCTCCTCTGTGGCGGCGAAGAGGCTTTTCCCGGCGTTGTTCACGAGCACGTCGAGTCTGCCGAAGTGCTCAAATGCCTGCTGAATCGTCGCCTGCACCTGGTCGGAGCGCGTTACGTCCAGCTCCAGCGGCAGCACCGCGTCGCCGTAGCGCTTGTTCAGATCAGCGACATCGCTCAGTTTGCGGGCGCTCGCCGCAACTTTGTCGCCACGTTGCAGCGCAGCTTCAGCCCAGATGCGGCCAAAGCCGCGCGAAGCGCCGGTGATGAACCATGTCTTCATATCCATTCCTTTGTGGTGAACAGTCTAGATCGCTGGTCAGTGATATAGCCTTCACCGCGCTAGTAACGCATGTTCCCGAGATCGGTCAGAAGGCTGGGGCCGGCGGGATTCCATCCGAGTCTTGCGCGAGTCTGCGCACTGGATGTGTGAGCGTCTCTGCCGGCGAAGAATCCGAGAAAGCCGAAATGCTCTGGGGCCTGCTCCTGCGAGATAGAAATGACGGGCACATTCAGTCCGTGACCGATGGCGGTGGCAATCTCTTTGAGAGGCACGCCTTCTTCAGCGACCGCATGGTAGCGGGCCCCGGCGGTGCCTTTCTCCAGGGCAAGCCGGTAGAGCTGTGCGACGTCGAGCACCGCGGCCGCCGGCCACCGATTGCGGCCCTCGCCGATGTAGGCTGAGACACCCTTCTCGCGGGCTACAGCAATGAGATAGGTGACGAGGCCTTGTTTGACGGTGTCGTGGACCTGCGGCAGACGCATCACCGAAGCGTGAACTCCGCGGTCCGTCAACGCGAGGGCGGTTACCTCTGAAACGCGGGGAAGAGATGGGGAAGAAAGCGGTGGATCGTCCTCGGTGGCGGCGCGGCCTTGAGCCACTCCGACTCCGGAGCTGACGATGAAGGGGCGGCTGGAACCCTGGAGCACGGAGCCGATTGCCTCAATGGCGAGCTTGTCCATTTCACAGCTCTCCGGGAAATTTGACCAGTCGTGCTGGAAGGCGGTGTGGATGACAGCGTCAGACTGAGCTGCTCCGCTGCGCAGGCTCTCCAGATCTTTCAGATCGCCGCGATGCGCCTGGGCGCCCGCTGCGATGAGAGCGTTGGCCCCTGAATCGCTGCGCGTGAGCCCGAGCACCTGGTGACCGGCGCCGACGAGTTCCCGAACAACCCTGGAACCGATAAAGCCTGTTGCCCCTGTGACAAAGACACGCATGCCGGTAAATTCCTCCTCGATAAGATATTCAAATGCAAAGTGGAGAGTGTCTCCGAAACAGTAGATAATCGGAGATGCTCTCCGGTTGCAGAAAATTCTGAGGAGGAAAACGAACGACCCGCGGTCCGCCCGGCGACTGCTCCCTTTGCGAGGTGGCGAGGACGGGCTCGTTCAACATCCGTGCGGCGGGTTGGGGTGTAGATTGGTACGCACGATCAGGCGGGAAGCGTTGTTGTTGCCTATGATTCGTTCAAGGTGAGGAACCGGGCGCATGAATCAGCCGGATGACCAGAATACGGCAAACCGTCTCGCTGCGGTCGTCGCGAATTCTCTGGACGCAGAGGCCAGGACAGAGGATCTGGCGCGCCAGGCTTATCAAAGCCGCACGCAGTTTCACAGGTTGTTTCGCGCTGCGGTTGAAGAAACGCCGGGAGCCATGCGACGGCGGTTGCTGTTGGAGAGATCGGCTTATCGGCTGGCTCACACCGGAATGTCGGTCACCGAAATTGCCCTGGATACCGGCTACGGCTCGCTGGAGGCGTTCACTCGCGCCTTTCGAAAGGCCTTTCAGATTTCCCCAAGCCTCTACCGGCGCATGCGCGTTTCCCACTATCGCTTGCCGGCGGCCAACCAGATTCACTTTCTTGCCCCCGGTTCACCGGAAAAAGGAGGAAGAGACATGGATTTATTCGATCGCTTTGCAGGCAACGATTCCTGGCACACGCGGCGCTTGCTGGAATACGCCGCGACTCTGACGGACGAACAGCTGGACCGGCCACTGCCCACGGTGGTGGAGTTGCTGCCCTGGCGGGAGTCGAACAAGACCCTGAGGCAGTTGCTGGAGAACATTATTTTTACGAAAGAAGTCTGGACCGCTGCGCTGTCAGGCGCCGAGATGGACTTGAGCGGCCCTCCCCCATCGCAGCGCTCTCCGCGAACGATGCTCGAGAGGCTCCAGAGGACGGATGCTGAGCTGCATCGCATCTTCAGTGACGTTCGAAATCGCTCGGCGTGGGATGATACGTTCGTCGATGCCCTGTGCGAGCCGGCCGAGACTTTCACATTCGGCGGAGTCTTCGCCCATATCATGACGTTCAACGCACATCGCCGGCTGATGGCCTTGGACGCGCTGCGTCAGTTAGGTGTCCAAACCGAAGGTTTCGGTGATCCTATGGAGTATGAGGAGAGCGTGGCGCCGTGGAACAGGGAAGTGGCGCTCAAAGCGCCTTGAGACGCTGCGCTGATCTGGATTTTCATACGGCGGCAACATCGGGAAATGGGGAAGCGGCGCGGAATCACGGAGCTGGCCTGGAAGAGTGATGAGAACAGAACTACTGCGGTTCAACGGCGCCGTCGAACGCGATCCGCGCATTGATGTTTGGATGAAAGAGCATCGGGGCGAATTGGGAGCCATTGCGCAGCAGTGGTTCGAGGTGATGCGAAACAGCGGAGATGAAGTCCGCGAGCTCTTGCATGATGGCTGTCCGGTGGCATGTCTGGGCGACGCACCATTCGGCTACGTGAATGTGTTCCGGTCACACGTCAACGTGGGATTCTTTCACGGCGCAGCGTTGCCGGATCCCGACCACTTGTTGCAAGGCGCCGGAAAGTTCATGCGCCATGTGAAGCTCAGGCCGGGGACGGCCGCACCCGTTGCGGCGCTCCGCAGATTAATCGAAGCTGCGTATCTGGGTATTAGGGCGCGCGTGGAGAACGGATAGTTCGCAAAGGCCTCACTGATTGTGTACTCATGGAGCGTGCATGATCTGTCGCGCAGTATCTCGAGCAAGGCAGTTCGGCGACGGTGAAGAGCATGCCGCGGAGTTGACCGCAGCGCAACACAAACCAGGAGCAGGGAAGAGGACGACAGCATGGAAATCAAGCGCGTTGGATCGCAACCATCAGGCAAAGGCCCGTCGGAATGGTTCACGGGAACCGTCCGTATCGATCCTCTGTTCACTGCTCCAGACCCGGCGCTGGTTGCCGTTGCAGCTGTCACGTTTGAGCCGGGCGCTCGAACTGCATGGCACACGCACCCGCTGGGGCAGACACTCATTGTCACAGCCGGTTGCGGATGGGCGCAGCGCGAGGGCGGTCCGATCGAGGAGATCCATCCGGGAGATGTAATCTGGTTTGCACCGGGAGAGAAACACTGGCATGGCGCCACGCCCACGACGGCCATGACGCACATCGCGGTTCAGGAGAAGAAGGACGGCAAGACGGTGGATTGGATGGAACAGGTGTCGGAGGAGCAATATAGCAGAGGGTGAACGCGCAGGATCTCGCCTGACGAGAGTTCCATCTTTCGATGGAGACGGATCTCCGTCTTCGCGATGTAGTGATCCCACTCATCGAGCTGCTACCGTTACCTTTCCCGGCGCGTGACTGAAATTGTGCGTGCCTGCCAGGAATTTGCACCGAATTCCGGCGAAATCAGGTTTGATCCCGGTTGGAAAGGACCGACACCTCCATGCCGCACATCGCTCTCCCCGAAGGACTGCCAGGAATCCGTGGCGCCATGGCGTTCCGCCCCGCCACGGCGAAACCTCTGAACGAACTGGTCGAGGTGTTGCTCTTTGGCCCCCATACGCTGACGCAAGGGGAACGAGAGCTGATCGCCACCTATGTTTCTTCTCTGAACGACTGTCATTTCTGCCAGAGCATCCATGGCGCGATCGCCGCGGCGCATCTGGGCGGAGATGAGGATCTGGTGAAGCGCGTGAAGGCCGACTTTCAGCATGCGGCGATCTCGGAGAAGCTCAAGGCGCTGCTGGTGATCGCCGGCAAGGTGCAGCGCGGCGGGAAAAACGTAACGGCGGCGGATGTGGAACATGCGTGCAGCCTGGGCGCCACGGATGTGGAGATTCACGACACGGTTCTGATTGCCGCAGCTTTTTGCATGTACAACCGCTATGTCGATGGGCTGGGAACGATTCAGCCGCACGACGAGGCGTTGTATCGCGAACGCGGCAAGATGGTGGCGCGCAAGGGATACGTGGAAGGAAGCAAAGATTATTTGCCGGCAGAAGCCGGTGCTCGCTGAGGAGACGCACATGCCCCACATTGCACTGCCTGAAGGGCTGCCTGGGATCAGCGCAGGATTTGCCTTTCGCCCCGAGACCGCGAAGCCGATGCGCGAACTCGCGCACATCCTGCTGCACGAGCCGAACAGCCTCACTCCCGGCGAGCGTGAGTTAATCGCCACCTACGTCTCATCACAGAACGAGTGTTATTTTTGCCAGACCAGCCACGGCGCGGCCGCAACCAGTTATCTGGGCGGCGATGACGTAGTGAAGCGGGTGAAGACGGATTTTGAGAGCGCACCCGTCTCGCCGAAATTGAAGGCGCTTCTGGCGATCGCGGGCAAAGTGCAGCGGGGCGGCAAACTGGTAACCGCCGAAGACGTGGAGCGGGCGCGGCGCGAAGGCGCTTCGGACCTCGAGATTCACGATACGGTGCTCATCGCCGCGGCTTTTTGCATGTACAACCGCTACGTGGATGGTCTTGATACCTGGCAGCCTCGCGATGCCGGCATGTATGCGCAAATGGGTCAGCACCTGGCCGAGCATGGCTATCTGAAGTCTTCGCGATAATGGCGCACCTGTCTACGGAGCCAGAGGCAGCCGCGCCTCCGGCAGGCGCGCGCGTATGCATCCGTTGTAACGGAGCCCACCGAACGGTTGAGCAAGTCCCCCATCGACTGATGCAAGACAACGCACTCATCTAGAAACTACTGTTCATCCGTGCAGCCGCTACACGATTTCTTCCCCCTGAATGTGGGCGGACCTGCCACTGACGATGCGGCACAGTTTCTGGCGCGCATGTCACGGCGATCCATGTCAAGGGTGCGGCTGGAAACTACCGGCGTCAATTTGTTTGTATGGGCTTCCCGGAGGCTTGAAAACAATATGAACATCGTTCGCAGTGTGCTGGCGTGTATGGTGCTTCCTTGCCTCAGTGTGTCTGCTCAGCAGATTACGGGAAACATTCGCGGAACCGTTACAGATCCAAGCGGAGCTATCGTTCGAGGCGCCGCGGTTACAGCACAGCAGGCGGAAACGGGCCTGTCGCGCAGGACGACTACCGATCGCAATGGTGACTACGTTCTTCTGGAACTGCCGGTGGGCCACTATCGCCTGCGGGTCGCAGCCAAGGATTTCCAGGAATACGTGCAGGATGGCATTACGCTCAACGTGAACGAGACAGCTTCGGTCTCGACACATCTTGCGGTCGGATCGCAAAAGGAACAGGTGCTGGTGAGCGCCGATGCCGAGCTGATTGAGCCGACTGTGACCAGCATGGGCAAGGTGGTGCAACAGCGTGAGTTGGAGGATCTGCCGCTGAACGGCCGCAACTTCTCACAACTGGGACTGCTGCAGCCAGGAGTCGTTCCCCTCACGCCTGGCATAGCCGAAGCGGGCGGATCGCTGCGCAATGGGCAGGCTTATGCGGTCAATGGCCAGCGGCCTGAATCCAACAACTTTCTCATCGACGGCGCGAACAATTTCAATGGCATTGACGGCGGCTTCGTGCTCAAGCCGCCGGTGGACGCGATCAGCGAGTTCCGCATCATCACGCATAACGCGAATGCGGAGTTCGGAGATGCGCTGGGATCGACGACGAACATCATCACACGATCGGGCACGAACCAGCTCCACGGCACCTTGTGGGAGTTTCTGCGCAACGACGCAGTCGATGCCAACAATTATTTCGCGCAGACGAAGGAGCCGCTGAAGCAAAACCAGTTTGGCGCCACGGCCGGCGGGCCGATCAAAAAAGATAAGACGTTCATCTTCGGCTTCTATGAAGGCTTCCGCAATCGCCAGGGCGAGACAGCGCTGACTACGGTGCCATCGGTGAAGCAGCGCGGCGGCGACTTCTCCGAGCTCTGTCCAGAGGGCTTTACGGCCGGCTTCTGCAACAACCCGGCGCACCAGCTTTTCAATGTCTTTGCCAATGCGCCGTACCCGAACAACCAGGTGCCGCAGGGCCAGATCAACTCGGTTTCGCGAAACCTGCTGAGCTTCTTCCCGCTTCCGAACGCAGGCACGAATCTGTTCTCTACAACGCAAACTCTGAGCAATAACACCGATCAGTTCGGCGTCAAGGTCGACCATTACCTCGATCCGCGCGACATCCTGAACTTCCGTTACATGTTCAACCAGCTCTCCCAGGTCGATCCGCTATCGCCGGGCGGCGCCAGCGTGCCGGGCTTTCCGGTAGGCGAAGATCAGCGCGCGCAGAACTTTGTCGCGGAAGAAACGCACACCTTTTCGCCGGCCGTCATCGGTGTTGCGCGATTCTCGTTTCTGCGCAACAAGTTCCTCTTCGGCGAGCACGAGGATCATCAGTCGCCCGCCAGCCTTGGATTCCGATACACGCCGAGTCTCGATCTCGCCACCGGGCCTCCATTCGTCCAGGTGAATGGCTACGCAACGGTTGGCGATCCGATCACCGGACCGCGCAACACATACGAAGACGTTTTTGATTACTCGGCATCGCTGAGCTGGGTTCGCGGCAAGCACGAACTGAAATTTGGCGGCGGATACCAGCATCAGCAAATCAATGTGCTGCAGGGCATCGCGACCAACGGCTTCTTCGTGTTCGCGCCCTTCCCGGTAACCGACGCCTTCGCCAGCTTCCTCACCGGGCAGCCGGTCGTCTTTCTGCAAGGCATTGGCAATTTTTCGCGCGGTATTCGCGGCAACAATGCGAACTGGTATGCGCAGGACACCTACAAGGTCACGTCGCGATTCACAATCAATGCCGGGCTGCGCTACGAGTTGCCCGAACCGTACACCGAAATTCATAATCGGCAATCACTGTTTGAGCCGGGCAAGAAGTCCCAGGTCCTGCCGAACGCGCCGGTGGGGCTGGTGTATCCGGGCGATCCCGGTGTGCCCGCAGGTTTGATTCCCACAGATGTGAAGGCATTCGCGCCGCGCTTTGGCATTGCGTGGGATCCAAACGGCCACGGCAATTGGCTGGTCACTTCGGCGTACGGCATCTTCTATGAGCCTTATTACACCGGGCAGGGCGGGCCTTTGCAGGCGCCGATCAGTGCGCCTCCCTACCTGGGCACGCCGCAGGTGAGCCTGCCGAACTTTGCAAACCCCTTCAACGGCAATCCTCCGGCTGTCGGAACGTTTTCCACGCCGCTTACCAACCTGACTCTGTCTCCGAAGTTGACGCTTCCTTACACGCAGGATTGGGACCTGAACCTGCAGCGCTCGTTCGGGTCCGATTGGCTGTTCGAGATCGGATACGTCGGCACCAAGGGCACGCGCCTGCCGCGCTTTATCGAAGCGAACCCGGCGGTATTCGTTCCCGGCACAGTGGACGGCCAGCCAATTTCGAATTCCAGCAATGCCGACCAGCGTCGGCTCTATTCCGGTTGCACGCTCGCCGATTCACCCAGCACGTGCCAGTTCTCTTCGACGGGTGAGATCGCGGGCATCGCCAATTCGTCGTACAACGCGATGGAAGCGTCGCTGCGCAAGCGGTTCAGCCACGGGTTGTCGTTCCTCGCTTCGTATACTTGGTCAAAGACGATCGACGATGTTTCGTCGTTCAACATCACCGGATCGGCGGCGAAGCCCGTCGCAGGCGAGAACGACCTCGCCCAGGATCCGTTCAATCTCGGCGCAGAGCGTGGGCTCTCGCTGTTCGATGCGCGCAATCGATTTGTCGGGAGCTATGAATGGGCGCTCCCGTTCTGGAGTCATGCGCAGAACTGGTACGAGTGGGGGCTAGGCGGATGGCAATTGAACGGCATTGCGACGCTGATGAGCGGCACGCCGTTCACCGTCTTCGACTCGAACGACGTTGCGGCACAAGGCACCGCGCCGGAGATCAGCGGATTCTCGGCGCAGCGGCCCAATCTCATCGGCAATCCCAATAATGGACGGCGCGCGGTGAGCGCGTGGCTCAACACCGGCGCTTTCCAGCGACTCGATCTCACAGCCAACGCGGGGCAGTTTGGCACGGAAGGCCGCAACGTGAATGAAGGCCCGGGTTATGCGGACTGGGATTTCGGCGCGCTCAAGAATTTCAAAGTGACGGAGTCGAAGCAGTTCCAGTTCCGCGCGGAGCTTTTCAATGTCCTGAATCGCACAAACTTCCGGCTACCCGATAGCGACATCAGTTCGCCGACCTTCAACCATATCCTTGCGGCGGAGGCGCCGCGCCAGGTGCAGTTTGCGTTGAAATTCCTGTATTAGATTGGTTCCACTGATCGAGTTCCGAGAAATGAGTTCAGAAGTCTCATCCGACAGGTCGCAGGTGGAAACGCTCGAGCGGCGTCGAGCGGCGGCGTCTTCTACCAATCTTCCGCTGGTCGACGAACGGACGGCTAACGGCGAGGTGCGGGCTTTATTCGCGCGCTATCGCGAGCGCTTTGGCCGCACCGATCTTCCCGGGATTGTGCTGTGCTTCGCCACCACCCCCGCGCTCCTCAAGGGGATGTTGGAGATCGCCGAGAATTTCCTGTTCGGCGAAAGCCTTCTGAGCCGCCGGCACAAGGAGATGATTGCCACCTATGTCTCGCGACAGAATGCATGCCCCTATTGCGCCGACAGTCACGCGGCTTCTCTTGAAGCGCAGGGCGGGTCACCGGAGATGATTTGCGCTCTGCAGAAGAGTGATCTCAACGCTCAACTGTTCACGAGCGCGGAACAGGCGCTGCTGAAGTTCGCTGGAAAGGTGAATGCGAATTCGCTCGCGGTCACCCGCGCCGATGTGGAAGCAGCGATGTGCGCCGGCTGGACGGAAGCGCAGGTAGCCGAAGCGGTGCATATCGCCGCCCTCTTCGCCGCTTTTAACCGCATCGCCAATGGCTTTGGGCTTCCTTCCCCTTATCCTGACGGTTTGTGAGACCAGCTATGACCGAACCCCTCAATCCGCGGCGGCCAAAACGCGGCACATGGACTCCACAACCAGAGACGGTCGCCTTGCTGCGCGCCTCCGGCAATGAAATCAACGGCGTTGGCGAAACTACGCCGCGCCGGCCGTCTCCCTTCTTCTGGCATCCGCCAGATCAGCATCCCTGGGGTGATCTGCAACTGCTGGCGCGTAAGAACTCCCGCAAGTGTCCCGGATCGACGGAGGCGTTTCAAGGGGCCTACACCTATCCTGAACCGATCGCTGTTGCGGAAATGCGCAATGAATCTTCGCCTGAGGAACTCGCTGAAGCGGTAAAGGGTTTCGCGTTGTCTCATGAGGCGGACGACATGGGGATCGCCGCCATGGATCCGCTGTATGTATTCGAGGGCTACGCGATCGATCATCCATGGGTCATCGTGCTCGCGCTTGCTCATAACTATGAGCGCCTCCGCGAGGTGCCTTCCGACGAGACCAACGGTGTCGGCGTCTGCGATGTAGGCGATCAATACGCAAGGGGCACGCGATCCTCGTATGCTTTGGCGAACTGGATTCGTGCGCAGGGCTATCACGCCGATCCGTACCCCGGTCCGATGGCCGGCGCGCTGCTGCTGATTCCGCCGGCGATTGCCGCCGGACTCGGCGAGCTCGGCAAGCACGGATCGCTCATCAGTCCGCGCTTTGGCGCCGGCGTGCGGCTCGCGGGCGTGACCACGGACATGCCGCTGGTTCCCACCGGGACTACGCGCTTTGGCGCCGACGAGTTCTGCGCAACCTGCCAGGTCTGCACGCAGGCGTGCCCACCCGGCGCCATCGCGCCGAACAAGCAGATGGTGCGCGGCGTCGAGCGGTGGTATGTCAACTTCGACAAATGCATCCCCTATTTCGCCGAAGCTGCGTCCTGCGGCATCTGCATCGCTGAATGCCCGTGGACACGGCCCTCGGTACGGCCAAAACTGCTGACCACAATGGCGCAAAGAATCGGTAAGAAATGAAGACGAATTCCCGCGCTGTCGACCAAGAGAGATCGATTCAATATCCCGGCTGGGGTGTGCTCGCCGCCGCGTTTACCGGCGTGATGGTGAGTTTCGCCCCGATTGTTCCTTACACTTTCAGCCTGTTCCTCGATCCGTTGCATGCGGCCTTTGGCTGGAAGCGGGAAGCGATGGGCGGAGCATTTGCGCTGGCCGCTATTACGGTGGCGCTGGTCTCGCCGCTGATCGGAATTTTGCTCGATCGCTTCCCGCCCCGCCGCATTATCCTGCCGGGAATTGTGGTCTTCGCCGCCGGGCTTGCCGCGCTCAGCCGGTTGACGCCGCATATCCTTCAGTTCTATCTCACATTCTTTTTGCTCGGGCTGGTGGCCAATGCCACCGCGCAATTTGCGTACACGCGCACCATTCTTACCTGGTTCACGACCCACAGAGGGTTAGCGCTCGCGATGTTGCTCACCGGAAGCGGTGTCGGATCCATTCTGATTCCGCCGCTGACGGAATGGATGATCCAGCATCACGGATGGCGCAGCGCGTTTCTGCTCCTTGGCAGCATTGCGATTCTAGGCTTGCCTCTCACCGCGTGGCTGGTACGCAATCGTCCCGAGGCGGCGATTGTCCGCTCTGAACACCGCACGGACACAGGCGTGACCGTCGCGGCCGCATTGCGAACCGCGGCATTCTGGATTCTCGCCTTCATCACCATCTTCTCCGCATTCAGCGAAAACGGCCTGGTGACGAATCTGGCGTCCATCCTGACGCAACACGGCGTGCTTGCCGCCACTGCAGCTCTTGCTTTGTCGGTCCGCGGAGGAGCAGGCATCATCGGCCGGCTCGGCATCGGGTACGCCATCGATCGCGTTTCGCCGGAACGGATTCAGAGCTTTGTGCTTGCGTTGGCGGCTGTGGGTACACTCATTCTTGCTTTTGCCGGCAGCGCGTGGCCAGCTTTGTTGGGAGCTGCCATTCTTGGCGTGGGACTGGGCAGCGAATCGGACGTGGGGCCCTACCTGCTCGCGCGCTACTTCGGCCGCCGGCATTTCTCCGTGTTGTACGGCCTTACCTGGACGGCGTATGCCGTCGGTGGAGCTACCGGGCCGCTTTGGATTGGGCACCTCTATGATCGCGCCGGTGCTTATCTGCCGCGGTTCATCGTCTATCTGGCGGCAGTCGCGTTTGGAGCGGTGATTCTCAGCTTTTTCCTGAAACCGGACGGACGGAGCATTTCGTCTGAGCGGGAGATGAGCGCAGGCCCGGCCGTCCCGATCGAAAGCCAGGAACTGGAAGCCGATTCGGTCTGAGTCTCGCAGTGAGAACCTCAACTCCGAATGAAATCGCAGCGATGACGGATAGCCGGCGGCCGCGTCAAAGTCGAGCGGCTGTTTTCTTCCAGGACACTGTCGACTATTGGGTCCGCATTCCGGCATTCGCATATTCAGCCAATTCGAGGCTTGTGACCCAAATCACGGAATCGCGTGCGGAGTGGGCGGATGCTGAATAGGAGGATTCAGCTTAGACTATGAACATGGGCAGAATGGGAGCGATCTTGATGCTGGCGCTTGTGACCCTGTGGGCCGCAGCTCCGGCATTGGCCTGCATCGTGCCTGGGCCCTGCCACCCATGCTGCAAAACGATGGTGATGGACTGCGCTCCGGCAATCACTGCGGTTAATCCCTGCTGTCAGATCCAATCTTCCAGTACGGCTGTTCCTCCCGGCCGGACCGCGGTAACCAGCCGTCCCTCTGGCGTGTCCCGCACGCTCGTGTCCGTAAATCCCCCGGAATTCTCGAGAGGACCTGCACAGGCACCAAGTCCCTCTGAGGCGCCGCCTCCGCGATCTCTGTCTGGCGCCGGTACCATCCTTCGAATCTGATCGTTCCCTCGATTCCTGACTGAGGTTTCGTGTGTCGCGGTGCGCGTTGCGCGCTGCAGAACACGCGTTCATGCCATGAACCGATGCTGCTTTGACTGGCCCTGATTCGAGGGGGGAATGAAAACACGATTCGCAGTACTTTGTTTATTTGCCACTTTTCCTGGCTTCGGAATCGCGCGAGCACAAGGGACGAGCGGGCCGCTGGGCGGCTTCAGCGCCGTTCTTGACGCGCCACAATCACCTGAGCCATCGACGCCGGCACTGACTTTGGAAGAAGTCGAAGGCATCGGTCTTGCCGAAAATCCTGAGATTCATGTGGCTGCGCGCAAACTTGCAATGGCAGAGGCGCACGTTCCTACAACGGGCAGGTTGGATGATCCGCAGTTCATGCTGCGCAATTGGCAAGTGCCGTTGAGCAAGCCCTGGGACCTGAATGCCGCGCAGAACATGCTGATGTTGAGCCAGTCGCTCCCCGGACCGGGAAAGCGGCCGCTTCAAACCAATATTGCCCAGTCCGACGTGACTGTAGCGAAGGACGAACTCGAGTCCGTGCGCCTGCGTGTTCGGGTCGACGTGCGCAAGGCATTTTTCGATCTTCTGCTGGCGCAAGAGGAGATGCGCATTCATGACCAGCATGCGGACATTGCGCGCCAGGCCACTGAAGCGGCACGGATCAAGTACACGGTGGGCAAGGTTCCGCAGCAGGACGTCCTGAAAGCGCAACTCGCGATGACGCGCCTTGAAGAGCACATCATCCGCTTCGAGCGCGACGCCGAAGTGGCGCGCGTGCGCATGAATACACTGCTCGGCCGCGATCCCGCGACGCCCATTCGCGTCCAGGGCGACTTTGGAATCGGCGCAGATCTGCCGGCCGAAAAGCAACTGGAACAACTCTCGCTGCAGTCGCGCCCTGATTTGCTGGAAGCACAGGCGGAGGCCGACAAGAGCCGCAAGGAACAAACGCTCGCGGGCAAAGCCTATGTCCCCGACTTCAGCGTTGCCGGCGGCTACATGCTGATGCCGACCGGTTCCAATCCGCGCAACAACTACATGTTCGAGGGTTCCCTCACGCTGCCATGGCTCAATCGCCGCAAGCATGATGCAGAGATCAATGAGTCGGCGGTCAAGGTTACGGAGCAGGACGCCGAGCTACTCGCGATGCGCAACGCAGCCTTCGGGCAGATCAATGAAGCGCTTGCCGACGCTCGTTCGTCGCAGCGCCTGGCGCGTATGTATCACGATGTGCTTGAGCCTCAGGCCGAAGCGACGCTGCATGCCGCCGTGATCGCTTACGAAAACAATCAGACCGACCTGCTTGATCTGATCGATAGCCAGATGGCGGTCATCGATGTGAGTCTCGCATGGTTTCAGTCGATGGGCGACTTTGCCGCGAGCATGTCTGACCTGGAACTTGCGGTCGGCGCGCCCATCGATTCGTCCGCAACCCAAATTACAGCAGCGACGCCGGAGGAGAAGCCATGAGCGACCGCCTGTATCGACAAGCATTCTTTATGGCATTGACGGCATGCGTTGCGCTCGCCGCGATAGTGGGCTATTTGGTCCTCCGTTCCAGCCATCCCATGCGCGCCGCTGAGAACGGTGACCCGGTGGTGGTACGCGGACCGGCGGCGACCGCATCGACACCGCACGGCGAAACTTTGCCCAGCACGGAGCCGCAAATCGGCCCAATTCAAATTTCACCGCAGCGTCTGCAGCAGATTGGCGTAACTACGGCCGTCGTGCAATCCAAAACCATCAACGACAAGTTGAGCATTCCCGGCAATGTCGACATCGATGAGCAGAGCCTGTCCTACGTGCAGACCCGCTTTGCAGGCTGGATTCAGAGTGTGTTTGCTGACGCGACGTATCAATACGTGAAGAAGGGGCAAAAGCTTTTCACCATCTACAGCCCTGACCTTGTGAGCACAGAACAAGAGTACTTGCTGGCCAAACAGAATCAAAAGACTCTCGCACCGAGCCAGCACGGAATGGCCGCGCAGGAGGGCGGCTGGCTGCTCGATGCAGCGGAAGAACGACTACGGCAGTTTGGCGTTCCGGCACCGGAGATTACGGCTCTTGAACAGAGTGGGCAGGTGCAGCGCGAAATCGCCATCGAATCGCCGGCGTCGGGATTCGTCATCGAACGCAACGCGCTCCCCAACGCTTACGTTCAGCCCGACAGCAAGCTCTACACCATCGCCGACCTCTCCACAGTGTGGGTTTACGCTAATGTCTTTCAGGATGCGGTGGGCCGCTTGCGGCCGGGTGATCCGGCACAGGTGACAGTCGATGCATATCCGGGCCGCGAGTTCAATGGCCGGGTTGACCAGATTCTGCCGCAGGTCGATCCGGCCACGCGCACGGTGCGCGTGCGGCTCATCTTTCACAACCCCGGAGTCGCGCTCAAGCCGGGCATGTATGTGAACGTCGATATCAATGTCCCACTCGGCAAGCAGCTTGTGATTCCCGCTTCTGCGGTTCTTCAGTCAGGCTCGCGCGCCATCGCATTCATTGATCACGGTGACGGCAGTCTTGAGCCACGCGAGATTCAAACCGGGCCGCAGATTGACGACTCGGTCGTCGTGCTCAAGGGACTCCGGCCCGGAGATCACATCGTTAGCTCGGCCAATTTCCTGGTTGACTCGGAAGCGCAGCTACAGGCCGCGCTCGGTTCATTCAACCCTCCGCAGCAAAATGCGAGCCTAGTTGGATCGTCATTGAAGACCGAGCAAATCAAGATCGAAATGGCAACTGAGCCCGCAACTCCGCAGAAGGGCAAGGACACAGTGCGCATCAAGCTCACCGATGCCCGCGGAAAGCCTGTCGATGGGGTTCAGGTATCCGCCATCTTCTTCATGCCCGCTATGCCCGCGATGGGCATGGCAGCCGAGCACGCAGCGGCGGCACTCAACGCGAAGGGCGAGGGCATCTATGAAGGGCCCGTTGAGCTTAACTCCGGAGGGACATGGCAGGTCAGCCTCACTGTTCAGCGCGGCGGGACAACCATCGCGTCTCAAAACCTGACCGTCGACGTCGCGGGAGGCATGCAATGATTTCGCGAACGATTGCATGGTGCGCGCACAACCCATTTCTCGTATTTACCGGGGCAATTCTGCTCACCTTCGCGGGCGTATGGTCTCTGGGGCGTGTGCCTCTCGATGCACTGCCCGATATCAGCGACGTGCAGGTGGTTGTTCACACAAACTGGCCGGGCGAGCCGCCTGACGTTGTCGAAGACCAGGTAACCTATCCCATCGTCACCGCGCTGCTGGCTGCTCCGCATGTGAAGGATGTGCGCGCGCAGACCATGTTCGGCGATTCCTGCGTGTTTGTCATCTTCGATGACCGCACTGACCTGTATTGGGCGCGGTCGCGCGTGCTCGAGTACATGCAGCAGCTTGCCGGGCGTTTGCCGGCAGACGTTCATCCGTCGATCGGGCCTGACGCTACGGGCGCCGGGTGGGTTTACGAGTACGCGATCGTCGATCGCAGCCACAGGCACAGCCTCGCTGATCTGCGCACGCTCCAGGACTGGTTTCTTCGCTATCAGCTCGAGACCGTACCCGGAGTGGCGGAGGTTGCCACCATCGGCGGGTTCGTGCGCCAGTACCAGGTCAATCTTGATCCGCAGAAGCTCTTTTCCTATGGCATTCCGGCATCGACGGTTATTGACCGCGTTCGACAAAGCACCAACGAGGTGGGCGGCGATGTGCTCGAAATGGGCGGCGCCGAATACATGATCCGCGGGCTCGGCTATTTGCGCAACGTTTCCGATCTGGAAAACGTGCCGGTCGCCGCCAAGAATGGCACGCCTGTGCTGGTGCGCGATTTAGGTACTGTGACGCTTGGCCCCGAGGTACGCCGTGGCGCGGCCGACTGGCAGGGAGA
>Ga0335072_10005394_pt1 | contig 18842 bp, 16 predicted proteins | sample Lox_Sample_21_FD_206725 | JGI IMG/M metagenome (GOLD analysis project Ga0335072, IMG submission 206725) | Soil microbial communities from Loxahatchee National Wildlife Refuge, Florida, United States - Lox_Sample_2.1 | ecosystem: Environmental > Terrestrial > Soil > Wetlands | place: USA... | reverse complement strand
GATGTCGGCGGCAGCGGACTTATTGGCGACGGGGCATGCCGACGGCCCCCTGCCGTACAGCGCATCCAGCATCAGTCCCTCGGCGCGGGTGTTGGCGCTGCTGGTTCCCTGTGCGGCGGCCTGCCAGAGCGGCGTTTCCGTCCGGACCAGATCGTGCGCCACGAACTGCATCAAATAAGTGTAGCCGGCGGGGATGAATGGATTGTCATCCAGGTGTGCGCCGGGCTTGAGCGGAGTGGGCCAGTCGGCTGCCTCCGGCAAAGCCATCACCAGGCGCGTCATGACGTCCCGTGTGGCCGCGAGGTCGTCGCCCCATCGGCTGCGCTGCCACGGCTGCGGTGCGCCCAGCAAGTAGCTGAAGCCGGGGAACGCCGCGGGATCGAGTGCAGCCGTGGACTGCTGCTGCCCATGCGCGACATTGACGCTTCGCAAGCTGGCCCCGTGTCCCATAGCACTGCTCCCGTTTTCAGGGAGGCTGGAGCGGTATGCGTTAGGACATCGTGAGTCGGTTGCAGAGGGCGAGGGGGTGGGTGTCAGACGAGGTGCTGAATTCTGGCCCGAACACCCTCACCCTCCGTCGATCCGCTGCGTGGCTCGACCAAGCCGCGCGAGAGAGGGACGCTCAGTTCCGGGTCTTGTCCACCAGCGCGTTCTTGGCAATCCACGGCATCATCGCCCGCAACTTTTCCCCGATTTGCTCGATCGGATGGTCTGCCAAGCGGCGGCGCATGGCCTTGAAGCTGGCCTGGTTCACCTTGTTCTCGAGCATCCACTCACGGGCGAATTTGCCGCTCTGGATGTCTGCCAGCACGCGCTTCATCTCCGCCTTCGTGTCTGCGTTGACGATTCGCGGGCCGGAGACGTACTCGCCGTATTCTGCCGTGTTGCTGACGGAATAGTTCATGTTAGCGATACCGCCTTCGTAGACCAGGTCTACGATCAGCTTCACTTCGTGTACGCACTCGAAATACGCCATTTCGGGGGCGTATCCGGCTTCCACCAGCGTCTCGTAGCCGGCCTTCATCAACTCCACCAAGCCGCCGCATAGCACCGATTGTTCGCCGAACAAGTCGGTTTCGCATTCCTCCTTGAAAGTGGTCTCGATGATGCCTGCCCTGCCGCCGCCGATCGCGCTCGCATAGGACAGGGCGATTTCCAGCGCGTTGCTGGAGGGGTTCTGCGCCACCGCCACCAGGCAGGGCACGCCGCCACCGCGCTGGTATTCACTGCGCACCGTGTGGCCGGGGCCCTTCGGCGCGATCATGAACACGTCCAGGTCGGGGCGCGGATCGAGCAAATTGAAATGCACGTTCAGGCCGTGGGCGAAGGCGAGCGCGGCGCCGTTCTTCATGTTAGGCCCGAGCTTTTCGCGGTAGAGGTCGCCCTGGCCCTCATCGGGCGTCAGCACCATGACCACGTCGGCCCATTTGGCGCAGTCGGCGGGGTCCATCACCTTCAGGCCGGCATTCTCGGCTTTCGCCACGCCGCCAGAGGCCGGGCGCAGGCCGACCGCGACCTGCGACACGCCGCTGTCCTTCAGGTTGTTGGCATGGGCGTGGCCCTGGCTGCCATAGCCGATGATGGCGACCTTCTTGCCCTTGATCAGGTTCACGTCGGCGTCGCGGTCGTAGTAGACGCGCATTACACAGTCTCCTTGCTGGTCGTCTGGCTTCGCGTCGCCGCTGCGGTTTCGGTCGCAGCGGCGAGTTGCTTCTCGAATACATCGGCTTCAGGGGCGCTGACGCCCCACGCATGCTCTATGGCAGCAATGCAGCTCTCGACGCCGTGCAGCGCTTGGTCGATGAACTGGAGCAAGTGCGGGGATGTGGCCCGGATGGCAGAGGTGCTCATGTTGTGCACCAGGTCGTTGAACTTCATGGAGCGGCCGATGCACTTCTGCACCTCCGGCCCGATCGGCTCCCCGAGGAGATAGAACTGCGGCACCATGGCGCGCAGCGCTTCGCTGACGGGGACGGTCAGCCGGCTCGCATGCTCTGCCACGTCGATCTCGTCAGAGCCGCCGAGCCGCGGCACCAGCGTCTCGTCGATCACGGTCTGCAAATGGCGACGGATGCGCCGGCACGTGAGCCGGATATGCAGCAGGTCCGGGTAGATAGCGATGGCGAGGCTCTTGGCGCGCAGCTTACGGTCCGCGTCGCGCTGGCGGCGGGCGTTCCGCGCCTGCAGGGCTGGCACCAGCACCGCTGTTGCGACGGCGAGCGTGGCGCCGATCGCCTGCACCCACGCCGCGTCACCGGGATGATGCTCGATCCAGGTCTCGGTATGCGACAGCCAGCCGCTCACGCCGGCGCTGCCGCTGTGGTGCGCTTGCCGCGGGCCAGGGCGGCGACGCCGGTGCGGGCCACTTCGGCGAGGCCCAGGTCGCGCATCAGTTCGATGAATGCGTCGATCTTCTCGGTGGAACCGGTGAGTTCGAAGACGAAGCTTTCGATGGTGGTGTCCACCACACGGGCGCGGAAGGTGTCGGCGATGCGGAGTGCCTCGACGCGCTTCTCCCCCGTGCCGATCACCTTCACCAGCGCCATTTCGCGGGCGACATGCGGCCCTTCGCGAGTCAGGTCGGCGACCTTGTGCACCGGCACCAGGCGGTCGAGTTGCGCCTTGATTTGCTCGATCACCATGTCGGTGCCCGAGGTGACGACGTTGATGCGGCTGACGGTGCCGTCGCGGTCCACCGGCGCGACCGTCAGGCTGTCGATGTTGTAGCCGCGGCCGGAGAACAAGCCGACGACGCGGGCGAGGATGCCGGCTTCGTTGTCCACCAGGACGGAGATCGTTGCGGTTCGTAACGTGTTGTCGGGCATGTTCCACCGGACGGCCGAAGGGAGACTGGACTCCCCCTCCCCTTGTTGGCTTGGGCCGCGAAGCGGACCAAGGGTGGGGGAGGGGATGAGCGAACGTCGCGCTGCCCCCCCTCCCCCGCCCTTGGTCCGCTTCGCGGCCCAAGCCCACAAGGAGAGGGGGGAGACTTCAATTCAGACCAGCACCAGCCCCTCGTCGGTAATCCCGGCGGCCGTCGCCTCATGCTCCGGCCCCAGGATCATCTCGTTATGCGCGGCGCCGGAGGGAATCATCGGGAAGCAGTTCTCCTTCGGGTCAACCGCGATGTCGGCGACCACGGCGGTGTCGGAGGCCAGCATTTCGCGAATCACGTCATCCAGTTGATCGACGCTCTGTGCGCGCAGGCCCTTGGCGTGGAACGCATCCGCCAGCTTGACGAAGTCCGGCAGTGCCGCGCTGTAGCTTTCGGAATAGCGCCCGCCGTGCAGCAGTTCCTGCCACTGGCGGACCATGCCCATATACTCGTTGTTCAGGATGAACACCTTCACCGGCAGGCGGTACTGCGCCAGCGTGCCCATCTCCTGGATGTTCATCAACACGCTGGCCTCGCCGGCGATGTCGATCACCAGCGCATCGGGGTGTGCGATCTGCACGCCCATCGCCGCGGGCAGGCCGTAGCCCATTGTGCCGAGGCCACCACTGGTCATCCAATGGTTCGGCCGGTCGAAACTGAAGTGTTGGGCGGCCCACATCTGGTGCTGGCCGACTTCCGTGGTGATGAAGATGTCGCGCTTCTCTGCCCGCGTGATCTCATACAGGCGCTGGATCGCGTATTGCGGTTTGATCACCGCGCCGGGCTTCATGTCCTGGGTAAAACGAAGAGAATCCTTGGCGCGCCAGGCATCGATCTGCCGCCACCATTGCGCCAGAGCCTGGGTATCGGGTTTCTCCGGGTTGCGGTTCCACTCGGCGATCAGCGCATCCAGCACGCGGCCCGCGTCGCCGACGATGGCAACGTCCACCGGCACATTCTTATTGATCGAGGACGGGTCGATGTCGGCGTGGATTTTTCGCGAGTTCTGGCTGAACGCGTTCAGCCGGCCGGTAACGCGGTCGTCGAACCGGGCGCCGATCGCGAGCAATACGTCGCAGCCGTGCATGGCCAGGTTGGCCTCGTAGGTGCCGTGCATGCCCAGCATGCCGAGGAACTGCGGATCGCCGCCCGGATAGGCGCCCAGGCCCATCAGCGTGTTGGTGACCGGAAAGCCGGTCAGGCGCGCGAACCTGGTCAGCGCTTCCGACGCGGCGGGGCCGGCGTTGATCACGCCGCCGCCGGTGTAGATCATTGGCTTGCGCGCCTGCTTCAGCAGCGTGACCGCGTCGGCGATGCGGGCCGGATCGGGCTGGGTGCGCGGACGGTAGCTGGGGTGCATGCGCTGCGCGTCGGCATAGGGTGCCTTGCCGATCACGATGTCTTTCGGCAGGTCGATCACGACCGGGCCGGGACGGCCGGATCGGGCGACGTAGAACGCCTCATGCACCACGCGGGCGAGATCCTCGGCGCGCTTGACCAGGTAGTTGTGCTTGGTGGCGGGGCGAGTGATGCCTGTTGTGTCGGCTTCCTGGAAGGCGTCGTTGCCGATCAGGTGGGTTGGCACCTGGCCGGTGAGGCACACGACGGGAATGCTGTCCATCAGCGCGTCGGTCAGGCCGGTGACGGCGTTGGTTGCGCCCGGGCCTGACGTGACGAGCACGACGCCAACCTTGCCGGTGGAGCGTGCGTAGCCCTCGGCGGCATGCACCGCGCCACCCTCCTGGCGGACGAGGATGTGGCGGATGGCGTTCTGGTTGAACAAGGCGTCGTAGATCGGCAGGACGGCGCCGCCGGGATAGCCGAAAATGGTATCGACGCCCTGGTCCTTCAGGGCGCGCAGCAGGATTTCGGCTCCGGATTGAGTCCAATCTGCGGACATGGCTTCACTTCCCTGGGCGGCGGTCCGTGGCGGAAAGGCGGGAGGAGTAGGGGGAATGCTGCGGCGCGTCAACCTGCGCTGCGAACAAATGAAACAAGGTCAGCCAGGATTCTTTCCGAAAATTGCGTCAGATCTGCGTAACGCGCATGGATCGTATGCATGCGGGAAGCGAGGGGGTGATGGCGGAACCAGGTGGCCTGGCGTTTGGTGTACTGTCCGGTCACCAGTTCCGTGCGTCGCGCCGCCGCCTGCAGGCTGATCTCGCCGCGCAAGCAGGCCGAGAGTTCCGGCACGCCATGGGCGCGCATGGCCGGCAGGGCGGCATCAAGATTCTGCGCCAGGAGCGCTTTGACCTCGTCGATAGCACCGTGGAGGAGCATGGCCTGGAACCTCGTGGTGATGGCGGTGCGCAGTTCGTCCCGCGGCGGGTCGAGCAGGATGGCGGCGAACCGCCATGGAGGTTCGGGAGCGGGGGACGCGAACTGCGCCTGCCAGGCGGCGAGCCCATTGCCGGTGCCACGCCAGACCTCCCAGGCGCGGGCGATGCGCTGGCTGTCGTTCGGGTTGAGGCGTTCGGCGGTGGCGGGGTCCTCGGCGGCGAGACGCCGGTGCAGTGCAGGGGCGCCGAGTTCGGCGAGCAAGGCGCGGGCCTCGGCGCGGGCTTGTGGGCCGGCGTCGGGGATGTCGGACAGGCCTTGCGTGAGGGCAGCGAAGTAAAGGCCGGTGCCCCCGGCCAGGATCGGGATCCGATGTTGCTCGCGGGCTTCATCCATGGCGGCCAGTGCTTGCGCGCGCCACCAGGCGGCGCTGCCAGGCTGGGCGGCGGGGCGGATTCCGTAGAGGCGGTGCGGGACGCGAGCTTCTTCCTCCGGCGTCGGGCGGGCGGTGAGGACGCGCAATTCGGTATAGACCTGCATCGAGTCGGTGTTGATAATTGTGCCATCCAGGCGCTCGGCGAGGTCGAGCGCGAGTGCCGACTTGCCGCTGGCGGTGGGGCCGGCGACCAGCAGCGCGTGAGGTGGGATCAAGGCGCGTACCGCAGGTGTATGGGGTGTTGTTCGGCGATTTTGCGGACTGAGTGGGAGTTGCCGGGGCGACGCGGCGGAACATGGTTGATCGCGAGTCCGGGCCGGGCTGGCGTTCGGCGGTCAGGGCGTAACGCTCCAGCAGTGACCAGGCCTCTGTTTCTGGTGGCACGCGGTTCTGCCACGGCACGAGCGGACAGCCCTGATCGAAGCGTTGCGGATTTCCAGTGCATGGACCCCACACTTTTTAGGCAAGCGAAAAGCAGCGGATCGAGCGGCTTTTCACCTCGGTGCCTGCGCCATGGTCGCAATGCACGCAGCGGCGTTCAAGGGCGCTGCGCCGGCCGGCATATCGTTCACAACCCTTACGATAAGGCAGTGTGTGCAATCGTCATACACCCGGACGGAAATCGACCTGCTGCCGGTTCGCGATCTTACCATGCCATTGGCAGTATACGATCGGTCAGCGCGGGACCATCATTCGTCCCGCGCCGTTGTCGGCCTCTGCCTGAAGTGGTCCTGGGAGACGGCGCTGCCGGCCGTTATGCCCGTTTTTCCATCATCCGCTCCAGCCGGCGATCATGGCCCGCCAGCAGCACGCAGATGGCGGTGATCAGCGGCCCGACGGCCAGGCACAGCAGGCCGATCTGCGAACTGCCGGTGGCGTCCTTCACCAGGCCGTAGACCGACGGGCCAAGCCAGCCGCCCAGATTGCCGACCGCATTGATCATCGCCAGCCCGCCGGCCGCCGCAACTCCGGTCAGTATCGCGCTGGGCAAGGACCAGAACGTCGGCACCAGCGACTGCTGTCCCATCATCGCGATGCACAGCAGGATCATGGTGATCACTGGATGGCCGGGTCCGATCAGCACGCAGGCCGCCAGCCCACCCGCGGCCACCAACGCAGCACCGGCCACGTGCCAGGTCCGCTCGCCGTGCAGATCGGAGTGGTAGCCCCAATAGATCATGGCCCCGAACGCGCAAACATACGGCAGCGCGCTGACCAGCCCGATCCAGCCCGTAGCCACGCCCAGCCCTTTGACGATCAGGGGCAGGAAGAACACCAGTCCGTAGGATGAACCATTCTGCCCGACATAGGCCAAGGTCAGCAGCCAGATCTTCGGATTGCTGAACGCCTGGCCCAGTGAGTACTTGCGCACCGCTTCGCGTTGGGCGTTTTCGGAATCGAGCCGGTTCTGCAACCAGGTGCGTTGCTCCGGCCGCAGCCACGCGGCGTCATGCGGCCGATCGGTGAGCAATTGCCAGATCACGACGCACATGATGATCGGCGGCAGGCCCTCGATAATGAACAACCACTGCCAGCCTTGCAGGCCCAGCCAGCCTTGCAGCATCAGCAACAGGCCGCCGACCGGTGGGCCGACGAACAATGAGACGACGCTGGCCGACTGGAAGATGCCCATCATGCGGGTGCGATAATAGGACGGGAACCACCAGGTCAGGTACAGCAGCACGCCGGGATAGAAGCCGGCCTCGGCGAGGCCGAGCAAAACGCGGTTGGCGTAGAAGCTGTTGGCATTCCAGACGAAGGCGGTCAACGCGGCGATGATGCCCCAGGTGAGAAGGATGCGGGCGATCCAGCGCCGCGCGCCCATCTTGTTGAGGACCAGGTTGCTGGGGATTTCGGCCAGGAAATATCCCAGGAAGAACATGCCCGCGCCGAAGCCGAACACCGCGTTGGTGAAGCCGAGGTACTTCACCATCGTCGTGCCGGCCATGCCGACATTCGACCGGTCCAGATAGGCACAGAAATAGCCGAGCATCAGCAACGGCATCAGCCGCCAGGTTACCCGATTGATGGTCTCCCGCTCGATCGGCTCGATGCCGTGCAGGCTGAGTTCGCTGGCGTTCGGAGTTTGCGGACCCTGGGCGCCGCCCGTTGCCGCTGGGGTGATCTGGTCCATAGGACGACTTCCCTAATAGGTCTCGCTGCTGCATGGGCCAGCGAGCACGGGGAAATCTTTAGGCCGCCGGCGGTGGGGCGGGCTATGATCTGGATCAATTCTTGTAGAGCGGCGACCACGCGTCATCCGACCGAGGGCACGGATCCAGCCTGTGGCCTGGGGGGCGGTTGCCGCAGCGCCTCGGTCAGCCCAACCACAGCGCCAAGGCTGCTCGCCATCTCGGTGGGGATCAGCACGGTGGTGCCGCGTTCCTTGTTCATCTCATACAGCAGATTCATCTGCCGCAACTGCAGCGCATGCGGATGGCTGCTATAGAGATCCGCCGCCGCAACCACCTGTTGCGCAATCTCACGCTCGGCGCTCGCAAGCGTGACGCGCGCGTCCTTCTCACGCTCGGCCTGCGCCTGGCGGCTCATGGCGTCCTGCAGTTCGCGGGGGATCGCCACGTCCTTGATCTCCACGCTGGTGACGGCGACGCCCCATGTGCCGGTCTTTTCGCCGATCGTCTGGCGCAATTGCTCGTCCGCGGTCTTGCGGTCGGCCAGCAGGCGGGACAACTCGGTGGAGCCGATCATCTCGCGCAGGCTGGTCTGGGCGACGCGTTCCACGGCCTCGCGAAAATTGGCGATGCGGATGGCGGCGCTTTCGGCGTTCTCGACATGCCAGAACACGATCGCATCCACGCCAACCGCAACCGTGTCGCGGGTCAGCGCTTGCTCGGCGGTAATGGTGGTCGTCATGATGCGCAGGTCTATGGTTTGCGCCACGACGTCGACGATGGGGAACAGCAGATAGAGGCCAGGGCCCTTCACCTGGTGGAAGCGGCCCAGGCGCAGCACCACGGCGCGCTGCCATTCCGAGGCGACGCGGATCGAGAGCAGCAGAATAACGAGTACGATTGCCAGAATGACGATGAGGGCGACGCTCATGGTGGGGCGCTCCGGATGTGCCGGCGCGGATCATAACGGGTTTGCTGCGGTCCGTCGTGGCAGCAAAGGCATGGTTGGTGCGGATCCCGGCCGGCGCAATGGCAATCCGATCGACAACAATTAGCTGTCGATCACGTCGTCCGTGAGCACAATTCTGGTAACGCGCGCCCGCGATCGCTGCCTTCAATCTGAATGGAGTCGCCATGAAGTTCTGATGCAAGGCTCTTGGGATATGGTTCCAGGAAGACGACCTTCCTGGTTCCGGCCGCGACGATATGCTTAGCACACATGTGGCAAGGGAAGGTCGTCACGTAAAGGACGCTATCCTTGACCGACCGCCCTAGCCTGGCGGCGTCGGTTATTGCAGACATCTCTGCATGGACGATGCGCCCATATTCCAACGCGTCCATGAACTGCGAATCGTGGACGCGCCGGTTCTTGAGCAAGGCAGCCATGCTTTGCTCGCCGCTTATGGCTTCTGCCAGTTCGGCCAGGATTTCTCGTTTTCTCAGATCGTTCGAATCGTGGCCGCGAACGTACTCGCGGTCGTCGTTAGCATCGTCCGACCAATATGTGCCTCCGCCCCCTTTCGGAACCTCATTCGCGCCCAACGTTATGATCTCGGCGTCGTGGGTGAAGAGCGCGGCACCGACCTGACGAGACAGGTCGAGCGTCCGCAACGCCGCAGCTTTCGCGGCAAACATGCCATATTCCATACGGGAAGGGGAATATCGGTTGCTGGAGAAGATCAGGTCGCAAAACCGATGGATTTGCCGCAGAACTTCCTCATTCCCAACATCTACGTTTAAGATGAAATCCGCGTCGTGAAAAATATATCCTACTCTCTGTCCGTGCGGAACGTCTCGCTCGTTTTCGTCCTGTTGAATGATCTCCTCTGCCTGGGAACGGAACTGTTGAGCATGCGCAGAGTATTGACTGTTCGCAAACCGTCGCGAGAGGTAGTCAACGCGTGCGCCGCGACGTGAATAGACGGACACCTGAAAGAACAGATTTCCATAGACCGCACGGAGGAGCTCGATTTCCTCCTCTCTCTTGAATTGGTGCAATAGAAAGACGACGCGGCTAAAGCGGTCCTTTGCGTCTGATACGGGCAGGCGCAACCTACGGCGGATGATTCGATGTACCGTCAGTAATGCTAAGATCGCATCGTCGCGCAGGTTCTCCCGGAGTTGATTGCCATATTCGATGTATGACTTATATCGAGCGTGCAGTGGGGCTTGTTGAAGCGGCCGCAATGCAGCAGTATACTTCGCCAACAACGGAAAGATATCCGTCGCCTTGATCTCGATTACCCGATAACGCTGTTCCTCAAAGTAGCGTCGGAACTCCGCCACCACCGGCACGAGATCGGTTCCGATGGGTGACACAAATCCGAAGAACAGTTCTGGGTATTCGATGCGGCGAATCGGGGACATCATGGTTTAACTCATCGTTAACCTATGCTAGGTAGTGACGCAGGATACGGAGGATTGCATGTCGCCTGCCCATACCCCAAGGAAAAAGTCTCGGGAAATCGCCGGCGCCATTGACGATTTGGTAGAACGTCACTCGGCTTATTACCGAGGGTGGTTTACGAGCCAAATTGGCGACGATTCCGCGCAGCCCCGCACTGCCACTGGCACTCGATCTGACAGTGCAGCTCCTGCTCCGGCCGTTCAGCGTGGCCGCGAACCTGGGGTCGATAAATAAAGGCTCGCCGTCATTCGGCGAACATGGGGGGCAATCCATTGGGATCGCTACCGGCCACCAACGTCGCGTGCTTTCGTCGGGAGCGCTACACCAATCGCGCCTGCCGCACCGCCGCTGCGATGAAACTTGAAAACAGCGGATGCGGCGCGAGCGGCTTCGATTTCAGCTCCGGATGATACTGCACGCCGACGAACCACGGATGCCCGCGCAACTCGACGATCTCCGGCAGCACGCCATCGGGCGACATGCCGGAAAACAGCAGGCCCGTCTTCTCCAGGCATTCGCGGTAATGCACATTCACTTCATACCGGTGCCGGTGCCGTTCCTCGACCGACGCCGCACCGCCATAAATGCCGGAAATCAGCGAGTCCCGTGCCAGCACCGCGGGATATGCGCCCAACCGCATCGTTCCGCCGAGGTTACCGCCCTCCATCCGCCGCTCGATCTCGTTGCCGCGCGCCCATTCGGTCAGCAGCCCCACGACGGGCGTGTCGCACGGCCCGAACTCGGTCGAGGATGCATCGTGCAGCCCGGCCAGATTGCGCGCGGCCTCAATCACGGCCATCTGCATGCCGAAGCAGATGCCGAAGAACGGCACGTTGCGTTCCCGCGCAAAGCGTACCGCCTCGATCTTGCCCGGGGTGCCCCGCTCGCCGAAACCGCCCGGCACCAGGATCCCGTGCACCTCCTCCAACCGATGCACGGCGCCGTCTTGTTCAAAGATCGTGCTGTCCACCCAATCCAGCTTCACCCGCACGCGGTTGGCAATGCCGCCGTGGGCCAAGGCCTCGGACAGCGACTTATAGGAATCCAGCAGATTCGTATATTTGCCAACAACCGCGATCCGCACTTCGCCCTCCGGCGAGTGGACGCGGTCCACGATGTTCAACCATGGGGCCAGGTTCGGTTCTTGCTCGAACGGCAGGCCGAAATGCCGCAGGACTTCGCGGTCCATGCCTTCCGCGTGGTAGCTGATCGGCACGGCGTAGATCGTGTCGACGTCCAGCGCCGCGATCACCGACTCGGTGCGCACGTTGCAGAAAAGAGCGATCTTGCGGCGCTCGGCGTCGGGAATGGGGCGGTCGCAGCGGCACAGCAGCATCTGCGGCTGGATGCCGACATTCTGCAGTTCCTTCACCGAGTGCTGCGTCGGCTTGGTCTTCAGCTCGCCGGCCGAGGGGATGAACGGCACCAGGGTCAAATGCACGAACATGGCGCGCTCGCGGCCCAGTTCGTTGCCCAACTGGCGGATCGCTTCCAGGAACGGCAGGCTCTCGATGTCGCCGACGGTGCCGCCGATCTCCACCAGCACGAAATCGACGCCCGAGGTGCCGCGGACGATGGTTTCCTTGATCTCGTCGGTGATGTGCGGGATCACCTGCACCGTGGCGCCCAGATAGTCGCCGCGGCGCTCCTTGGCGATCACCTCGGAATAGATTCGGCCGGTGGTGGCGTTGTCCAGCCTGGTGGCGTGCACGCCGGTGAAGCGCTCGTAATGGCCCAGGTCCAGGTCGGTCTCGGCACCGTCATCGGTGACGAACACCTCGCCGTGCTGGTACGGGCTCATCGTGCCCGGATCGACGTTCAGGTAGGGGTCCAGCTTGCGCAGCTTCACGCTGTAGCCGCGCGCCTGGAGCAATGCGCCAAGCGCGGCCGAGGCAATGCCCTTGCCCAGGGAGGAAACCACGCCGCCGGTGATGAACACGAACCGCGTCATGGGCGGCCCTTATACGAACCCGAATCGGGCGGGGGGAAGTCCGTCCTGAGCGGATCACACACGCGTCAGATGAAGGGCGCGGCTATTTGGTCGGGATGGAGGGGCCGGTCGGCGCCGGCGGCGTGGCCGGGGCAGGCGCGGGGACGGGCGCGGTCGTGGGCGCCGAGGTGCCTGAAGCGGGCAGCGGTCCCTTGCCGGTAGCGGGGGCGGTGATTGGCGCGACGGGGGCATTGCTCAGGTCGAGGATCGAATGCCCGCCGGACGCCGACGTGCCGCGGTTCATCAGCGCCAGGGTCAGCGACAGCGCCATGAAGATCGTGGCCAGGATCGCCGTGGTGCGGGTCAGCAGGTTGGCCGTGCCGCGGCCGGACATGAAGGCGCCCATGCCCTGGGATCCGCCAATCCCCAGCCCGCCGCCCTCGCTGCGCTGGATCAGCACGACACCGATCAGCGCAATGGTAACGAACAGGTTGATGATCAGCAGAATGGTGGTCATGCCAGAGGCCTCTCCTGGCGGGAGACGTAGTGCACGCTACCCCTGGACGTCCAGTGCCTGCGCCATCGGCAGCCTTGTGCCAGGAATCAGAGAAGCGCGGCGCGAAGGATTGGATCTGATTGCGTGCACGGCGACGAAGCAACTTCGGTCGCGCTGGGGTACGGACTTCCGGGGCTTCCCCGAACGAGATTGCTTCGTCGCTGTGCTCGGAGCGAGAGAGTACCCCGTCAGGGCCGGCCGTGACCCGGCCATCTTCCCTCGCCGACCGGCAGCATCAGAACGCGACCCGATCGATGATGCGTCGATGGTCGGGTCAAGTCCGGCGATGACGGGGAGTACTGTGACGCACGCACCGCACTCTCATCCAACCATGTGTCGGCCCTGCCGGCGGGTGGGCAACTTGCAACGGGATAGTACCTATAATGATACTGTATCATGGAGTACAGGCAAGCGCGGTTATCGTGCCACCTTGGCGATTCCCAGGAAATCCTCCGCCTTCAGACTGGCGCCGCCCACCAGCGCACCGCCGACATGCGGCACCGCCAGCAGATCCGCCGCGTTCTGCGGCCGCACCGAGCCGCCGTAGAGGATCCGGATGTCCTGTCCGGCATCGCCGAACTGCCGCACCAGCTCCTCGCGGATGAACGCGTGCATCACGGCCACATCTTGCTCGGTGGCGTTCTTGCCGGTGCCGATCGCCCAGATAGGCTCATAGGCCACCACCCCGGTGAACGGCTTCGGCAGGCTGCCGGCAATTTGCCAGCCGACGACCTCGGTTTCCTGGCCGCCGGCGCGCTGGTCGGCCGTTTCTCCGACGCAAACGATGGGCATCAGGCCGGCATCCACCGCTGCCAGCACCTTCTCTCGCACCATTTCGTCTGTCTCGCCGTGGTTCTGGCGGCGTTCGGAATGACCCAGGATCACCCAGCGCGCGCCGGCATCACGCAGCATCGGGGCGGAGATGTCGCCGGTATGCGCGCCCTGCTTCGCCTGATGACAGTCCTGCCCGCCCAACGCGACCGGCGTACCGGCAAGCAGCGGCGCTACCGCGGAGAGATGAACAAAAGGCGGGCAGACCAGCAGTTCGCAGGCGAGCCCAGCCGCGCCGGCCACTACGCCCTTGGCAAGCGCCATCGCGTCGGCGGTGAAGCCATGCATCTTCCAGTTCCCGGCAATGAGTTGCGGCATCTTGCTCCCCTGCTTCCGCTGGTGTGGTGCGGGACTGTTCCGGAAACCCGCCGGCCGGGCAACGGCCGCGGAATTTGCGGTGGACTCCGCCACGCCGTTGCGGCGTCATGGCGGCGGGAGCGGCGGCGGGCAAGGGAACCGAGACGATGATGGCTGACAAGCGTGTGACGGCAGGTTCCGGTCAGCGGACGGTGATTGGCGCGGCGAGTGCGGCATGACGGCGATGGTCTCGATCGAGGCGGGTGGATTTCTGTTCCGGGCGCGGTTCGAGGAAGCGGCCGCGCCCAAGACCTGCGCCGCGTTTCGCGCGGTGCTGCCGTACCGTCAGCGTATCATCCACGTCCGCTGGAGCGGCGAGGCGTGCTGGATCCCGCTCGGCGCGCATGATTTCGGGTTGGGGTATGAGAATCACACCAGCTACCCCGCGCCGGGGCAGATTCTTTTGTACCCGGGCGGAATCAGCGAAACCGAGATTTTGGTTGCTTACGGCGCGGTGCAATTCGCGAGCAAGGTCGGCGTCCTCGCGGGCAATCATTTCCTGACCGTGGTCGAGGGCGCCGAGAACCTGGCGGCGCTGGGCAGGAAAGTGCTGTGGGAGGGCGCGCAGGAGATCGTGTTCGCGCTTTCGTAAGCTCTCGCGCGTAAGGCGCGCGGTGCGAAGCATCGAACGGCAGGGGTCAATTTGGGGGGCACCCGGCGTTATGGTGGTTCGGGGCGCCCGATCGCCTCCACCCTCGGCGCTTCACGCCTTGACCTCTCCCGCTTTCGCGGGAGAGGTTGATGGTGTGGTAATCATAAAGGGAAACGTTTCGCTTGTCCTTCGGCCGGTCCGTTGCGCAGGCCGCATTGCGCAGCCCTCCGCTCAGCCCCTTCCAGATCCGCAGCTTCCGCTTCCAATTTCCCGCGGACTTGCTCACCTCCTGGGGCTTCGAGATGGAGAACGTCATCCTGGGATGGTACATCCTCAGCGCCACCGGCTCTGTCCTGCTGCTGACCACGTTCGCCTCCATGCAGTATTTCGGCACGCTGCTGGCGCCGATGGTTGGCCTGGGCGGCGATCGGCTGGGGCATCGCACCATGCTCTGCGCCATGCGCGGGGTCTATGCAGTTGTGGCGGCCACGATTGCCACGCTGAGCTTTTGCGGCTGGCTGACCCCGCTGGCGGTTTTCGTGCTGGCGGTGGTGGCGGGGCTGGTGCGGCCGTCCGACCTTGCGATGCGCGGGGCGCTGGTTGCCGAAACGATGCCGATCGACCGTTTCGTCGGCGCCATGGGAGCATCGCGCATCACCTCGGATGGGGCGCGCATTGCCGGGCCGCTGACCGGCTCGGCCTTGTTCGCTGCGTTCGGCATAGGACCGGCGTACCTGGCCATCGCGACGGTTTATGTCAGCGGGTTCCTGCTGACATTGGGCACCGGCACGCCCCGCCACCTGGTGGCACCCCCGCCGGCTTTGGCGTTCTGGCGCGATTTGCGCGCGGGCGTCGCCTATGTGTGGGCCAAGCCCGCGTCGCTGGCGGCATTGCTGCTGGCATTCATGGTCAATTTCACGGCGTATCCGCTGAGTACTGGCCTGCTGCCTTTCGTGGCGCAGAACATCTATCACGTGGACCAGACGGGCCTGGGTTACCTGGTCGCCAGCTTTGCCACGGGTTCGCTGCTTGGGTCGTTCATCGTCAGCATGGCCGGACGTGTGATTCGGCCGGCGCGGATGATGCTGGGCTTCGCGCTGAGTTGGTACGCGATGCTGTTGGTGTTCGTGCACATGCCTGACGCCATGCATGGACGTGTGGCGCTGCTGCTGGCCGGATTGTCACAGAGTCTCAGCCTGGTGCCGATGTCGGTGCTGTTGCTCTACGGCGCCGACGAGCAATTCCGTGGCCGGGTGATGGGGCTGCGGATGATGGCGATCTACGGGCTGCCTCTGGGATTGGTGCTGGCTGGCACGCTGATCGACCATGTCGGGTTTGTGACGGCGATTTCGCTTCAGGCCACGGTGGGGGTGGCGTTCACCCTCGCAATTGGGCTGCGGTGGCGGTCTGCGCTGTGGCCGCGCGAGGCGCCGGCGAACGCGCGGTGATGCGATGGCGGATGGCACCATCGCCAGAGGCTCACCAGGTTCGGCGGATGATGCGCCCGTGACGTTTGGACGACTCTTCGCCGCTGTCTCTTCCCATCGCACGGCACGTGGTGCAGAGGTTGGCGCAACTTCTGGAAGGACCAGCCGCCATGAGCGCAGATCCGATCGCGTCGATCGCAACGCTGCTGGAGGACAAAGGCAGCCGCCGCTACGGCCTTTCGTCGGTGAACCAGCTGGAGCATGCGTTGCAGGCAGCGCTGCAAGCAGAGCAATCGGGCGGTGACGCGTCGCTGATAACAGCGTCGCTGCTGCACGACATCGGCCACATGGTGCATGGGCTCGGCGAGGACCCGGCCGCGGATGGTATCGATGATCGCCACGAAGAACTGGGCCGTGCCTATCTGTCGGGTTTGTTCGGCCCGCAGGTGACCGAGCCGGTGCGGCTGCATGTGGATGCCAAGCGGTATCTGTGCGGGACCGAGCCGGACTATTTCGCCAGGCTGTCGCCCGACAGCGTGCGCAGCCTGGCTCTGCAAGGCGGCCCCATGTCGGCGGAAGAAGCAGCGGCCTTCCGGGCGCGCCCACATGCCGAGGCGGCGGTGCAGTTGCGGCGGTTTGACGAGGGTGCGAAGGTGCCGGGATTGCCGACTCCCGGCGTGGACCACTTCCTGCCTTTCGTGCGGCAATGCATGGCTACGGCGACGTAACCACTCACCCTGTCATTGGGAGGAGCGTCCGGCGACGACGCAATCCCGCTCGGACAGACATGCGGACGCTCGTACGCGTGACCGCGCGAGATTGCTTCGGCGTCCTGCGGGGCCTCGCGACGACATCTGGCGGGAATGCTGCGCTTGTCGGTGAGCCATAAGCGTCCACGGCGCCGTTAGCGTCCGCGAAAGCGCGGCTTGCGCTTTTCGTTGAACGCGGCCACCGCCTCGCGATGATCCTCGGTCTCGCCGGCACGAGCCTGGTGGATGCCTTCCATCTCCAGCACCGTTGCGAACGGCTCGGTCTCCGCCGCGAACAGGTTGCGCTTCATGTAACCCAAGGCGATCTGCGGTCCTTCGGCGATGCGGCGGGCCAGAGCCATCGTCGTCTCGCGCAATGCGTTGTCATCCACCACGCGGTTGGCGATCCCCAGTGCGGCCGCTTCTTCGCCGGTGACCTGATCGCCGAGGAAATACAACTCGCGCGCCTTGGCGGTGCCCACCAGGCGCGTCAGCAGCCACGATCCGCCGAAATCACCGGAGAAGCCGACCTTGACGAAGGCTGTGCCGAAGCGCGCCGAACGGCCCGCAATACGCAGGTCGCAGGCCAGCGCCAGGCCCAGGCCGGCACCAAAGGCAGGGCCGTTGATCATGCCGATAACGACCTTCGGCAGGGTCCGCATCATCAGCGGAATCTGATGCATGGTTCGGTAGCGTTCCAGCCGCTGCTCGAAGGTCTGCGCCTTCGAGCGCGCTTCCATGGTCTTTACGTCACCGCCGGCGCAGAAGCCGCGGCCGGCACCAGTGATGACAATGGCGCCGACCGATTCGTCTGCGGCAAGGCGCGGCAGGGCTTCGCGCAGCCCAAGATAAATATCGGGAGAGAGTGCGTTCAGGCGTTCGGGCCGGTTCAGGGTCAGCACCGCGACGCCATCCTCGATGGTTTCGAGCAAATCGGGCATCTTTGCCTCGCTTGGTTGGCTGGTAAGAGTGCTACCGCTACCCGATCCGGCGGGATAGCTCCAATCCGGCTGCGGTGGCTTCGCACGGCTCGTCGGTGGCATTGCGATGCTCGGGGCGATCAAGCGTATCGAACGGGTGCGTGGCGCGCTGCCGTTGTTCCAACCCTAACGGATGGCGCCGGCTGTCATTGCCAGCGAAGCGAAGCAATCGCCGCGGGGAGATGGTGCGACGGCCCGCTGGGGATTGCGTCGCTTGGCTAACAAGAAACAACAGCGCCCCCACAGCTCCCACAAAGGGCGTGGAAACTCCTGGGTCCGCTGCGGTTTCATCCAGTCGCGGGGCGGCCGCGCCTGCCAGACACGCAATGACAATGTCGGGCCAGCACACAAGGCACACGTAATGATCCGGTTCCGGCGCGGCCTCATCGTGCGCCGGCCGTCATCGCCGGGGCAGGCAGACTGACTCTACCGTGGCCGGGCGAACGGGTTGCGAGACTCCATGCGGCCGAACATGCGGCTCCATGCGGCCTCGCGCAGAAGCCGCTGCGTGCCGGCGGCATCCGGGGTCGCAATCACCGTTGCGGCATCGGATGTTACCGCCAGTACCGCCGGAGCGCGGCTGGTTGCCTGCTTGCCGTTCGATGCGGGTATCGATTTTTCCTTCCTCGGCGCCATGTTTCGTCCCCTCTGTTCCGCCGCCGTCCGCGTGGTTACGTTGCATGATAGCATAAGTCGTCAGGCGACGTCTGCCGTCCAAAGGCCGACCCAATGCGCGATTTGCGCGGTGGGGCGCATGCCCGGAAACCAAATGGCGGCGGCGAACCGAGCAATGGGTCCGGCGCGCCGCGGCGGCACCTGGCGGCGCGCGGCGGTTGCGACCGCGGCCGGCGCCGCACCAACCAGCGAATCGATCGTCGCGCGGATTCGTCCGCGGGCACGGTGCAGCAGCACCCGCTGGTTCTCTGCACTGATGTTAAGCAGAGCGCAGGCCTCCTCTGCTGCTCGCTCCTCGATGTCGCGCAGGATCAGCACTGCGCGCTGGGCCGAGGGCAGGCGTTCGATTGCGTCCTGCACATGGTCCCAAAGCTGGCGGCCGCCGACGATTCGCTCGGGGCTCACCTCGTCCCACAGGCGCGGCGCCTCCACCCAATGCCCATCCGGCTGGAAGGCGGAGAGCGGCACGGCGCGTTCGCCCGGCGCGCCACCATCCGCCATGTCCGGCAATCCCACCAGGCGCGACTCGCGACTCGCACGGGTACGCGCGCGGTTGAGTACGATGCTGAACAACCACGTGATGAGGCTGGAGCGGCCCTCGAATCGGCCGATCCCGGC
>Ga0335072_10005393_pt1 | contig 18844 bp, 18 predicted proteins | sample Lox_Sample_21_FD_206725 | JGI IMG/M metagenome (GOLD analysis project Ga0335072, IMG submission 206725) | Soil microbial communities from Loxahatchee National Wildlife Refuge, Florida, United States - Lox_Sample_2.1 | ecosystem: Environmental > Terrestrial > Soil > Wetlands | place: USA... | reverse complement strand
GAGCTCAGAGTGCGGGGAAGAACAAGCGCTCAGCGATCGGCGTTCACGGAAGGCGCGGGGGAGGGGTTCGGTCTGCCTCAGACGCCGAGGATTTCGCCCTGGTCGTCGACGTCGATGTGTTCGGCGCGGGGTTCTTTGGGCAGGCCGGGCATGAGCATCATATTGCCGGCGATGGGCACGAGGAAGCCGGCGCCGGCGGAGAGCGAGACGTCGGTGATGCGGAGGGTCCAGCCGGTGGGTGCGCCAAGGAGTTTGGGATCGTCAGAGAAGGAGTACTGGGTCTTGGCGATGCAGATGGGTAAGCTGCCGTAGCCCCACTCGGTGAACTGGCGGAGTTTGGCTTGGGCGGCTTCGCTGAGGGAGACGCCGTCGGCTCCGTAGACCTGGGTGGCGACGTTGTGGAGCTTGATTTCGCAGGGGTCGGAGAGCGAATAAACGGGGGTTGCGGTGATCGCGCCGGAGCGATCGATGAGATCGACGACGGCAGAGGCGAGGGCTTCGCAGCCGGCTCCGCCTTTGGTGAAAGACTCTGCCAGTTCGCTGGGGACGCCGCGTTCGGCGCAGTACGCGGCGAGGCGGCCAAGCTCTTCGGGGGTGTCGTTGGGGAAGCGGTTGATGGCGACTAGGGTGGGCAGGCCGAAGCGGCGCAGGTTGTCGATGTGGCGGGCGAGGTTGGGCAGGCCGGCCTCGAGGTCGCCGGAACCCTGGTTGCGCAGGCTCTGAACAGTGGTGACGAGGACGGCGGCGGAGGGGCTGATGCCGGTGACGCCGAGGACGATGTCGATGTACTTTTCGGCGCCGAGATCCGCGGCGAAGCCGGCCTCGTTGACGACGTAGTCGGCGAGGCGGAGGCCCATTTGCTGGGAGAGAACGCTGCTGGTGCCGTGGGCGATGTTGCCGAAGGGGCCGCAGTGGACGAGGGCGGGCGTGCCTTCGGTGGTCTGGACGAGGTTGGGCAGGAGAGCGTCGGCGAGGAGGGCCATCATGGCGCCGGTGGCTTTGAGGTCCGCGACGGTGACGGGTTGGCCGGAGCTGGATGCGCCGATGACGATGGAATCGAGGCGGCGGCGGAGGTCGTGGCGATCGCGGGCGAGGGCGAGGATGGCCATGATCTCGGAGGCGGCGGTGATGACGAAGCCGGTGCGGCGATTGGCGCCGGCGCGCTTGCCGTCGACATCGATGCGGATGGCGCGGAGGGCGCGGTCGTTCATGTCCATGGCGCGCGGCCAGGTGACGGCATCGGGGTCGAGATCGAGCTCGTTGCCATGGAAGATGTGGGAGTCGATCATGGCGGCAAGGAGATTGTGGGCCGCCGTGATGGCGTGCATATCGCCATGAAAATGGAGGTTGATTTTCTGACTGGGCTCGATCTGGGAAAGGCCGCCGCCGGCGGCTCCGCCCTTCATGCCGAAGACGGGGCCGAGGGAGGGCTCGCGGGAGGTGATGACGGCGCGCTTGCCGATGCGTTCGAGGCCCTGCACGAGTCCGATGGAGGTGACGGTTTTGCCTTCGCCGGAGGCGGTGGGGGTGGTGGCCGTGACCAGGATGAGCTTGCCGCGGAGGGGCCGTGAGGGGTCGGAGAGGAGATCGAGGCTGAGCTTGGCGCCGTGGGGGCCCTGGAGCTCGTAATCGCCTTCGCGCAGGCCCAGCTTGCGGGCGATGGCATCCATGGGGAGCAGTTTTGGCGGAGTCAGGAGTTCGGTCACGGAGCAATCCTCCGCAAATCATTCTCGCAGAGGAAGCAAGGCGCGGGCGTCCAGGGGCGGCACGGTGGTAACGTGACAGATTGCCGGGTTTCAGGGAGAGCAGGCTGCTTCGCTGGGAGCGACTCAAGAGGGTTTGCAGAAGAGCCGGCCGCCGATGCGCCGTGATGGAAACGGCGTTCCTCAGCGGCTGAAGCCGCATGGACTTAGCGCTGTTTTCGGCACGGCTCAAGCCGTGCCCCTTCAAAGATGGGCTTTTCGCAAGCTGTGAAAGCCGCGATTGTGAGAGGAGATTTCGTTGAGCGCATCGCCGACAGCCGCTGTTCTGGGAGAAATTGGACTGCCCGCACCCGTGCGGGAACTGGCGGCGCGCCGCTGGGATGTGATTGTTGTGGGCGCGGGACACAACGGGCTGGCGTGTGCGGCGTATCTGGCGCAGGCGGGGAAACGCGTGCTGGTGCTGGAGGCGCGAACGCGGGTGGGCGGAGCGTGCACGATCGAGAAGCCGTTCCCGGAGACGCACTCGACGGTACGGATGTCGCCGTGCGCGTATCTGGCGGGACTGCTGCATCCGCGGGTGGTGGAGGAACTGAAGCTGCCGGAGCGGGGGTTCCGGTGGACGCCGGCGGTGAATGGGCTATTTGTGCCGCTGCATGATGGGTCGAGCGTGCAACTGTGGGACGACGACGCGAAGTGCGAGGCTGAGGTGCGGAGATTCGCGCCGGAAGACGTGGAGGGTTGGCTGGCGATGGGCGACGTGCTGCAGCGGCTGCGCGACGCGCTGCGTCCGGCGGGCGATGGCGACATGTGGATCGGCGAGGCGCCGACGCCGGAGGAGATCGACGCGCGGCTGGGCCGGGACAGCGAGGCCAGAAATCTGCTCTACGAGTGGTCGATGGCGGAGTTTGTGGAGTACTACCTGAGGGACGAGCGGCTGCAGACGGCGTATCTGGGGCAGGGAGTGATCGGGACGAACGCGAGCCCGTTCGATCCGGGGACGGCGTCGATCCGATTCCACCACGCGTCGGGACGGCTGGGCGGGATGCCGGGGATGTGGGGGTACGTGCAGGGCGGCATGGGGATGGTGTCGTTCTACTTCTGCGACGCGGCGCGGGAGGCGGGCGCAGTGGTGGCGGCGGGCGTGCCGGTGGGCAGAATTGTTCCGGGCGAGGGAGTGGTGCTGGAAGGCGGGGAGTGGATCGGGGCTCCGGTGGTGGTGTCGAACGCCGATCCGCGAGTGACGCTGCGGCTGGTGGGCAAGGAAGCGGAGCCGGGATGGCGGCATCAGGTGGCGCGGGTGCCGATGGAAGGCTGCACAGTGAAGCTGAATGTGCTGCTGCGGGAGCTGCCGAACTTCAGGGCACGGCCGGGGACGGACGAACCGCACCACTACGGGCAGATCAACACGCCGCTGACGAAGGAGGAGTGGAAGGATGGATTTGCGGCGGCGAAAGAGGGGGAACTGCCGGAGTATCTGTGGTGCGAGCTGTACTTCCAGAGCGTGCACGACCGGAGCACGGTGCCGGATGGGCAGCACACGATGAGCGTGTTCGCGCAGTATGTGCCGTATCGGTTTGCGGAGGGTACGTGGTACGAGCGGCGCGATGAGGTGCGGCGGCTGGCGATGAAGTCGCTGGGGCGGTTCTGCTCGAACCTGAACGACGCGGTGATCGACGCGCAGGTGCTGGGGCCTCCGGACATCGAGCGGAAGGTTGGATTGACCGGTGGGCACATATTTCAGGGAGAATGCCTGCCGCCGTATATGTGGTCGAAGCGGCTGAGCGCGCGGACGCCGATGCCGGGGATGTATCTGTGCGGGGCGTGCACGCATCCGGGGGGAAGCGTGATCGGGATCAACGGGCGCAATGCGGCGATGGTGGTGCTGAAGGACTGGGGCAAGAGGCTCGCTTGAGCGATCCGGGGACGAGGGTGCAGGCTCAGTCGATCCCGGAGGACGCGCAGTGCCCGAAGCTGAAGCGGGCGCTGCGGTTTCGCGACCTGGCAGCCTTCTATATCGTCACGGGACTGAGCGTGCGGTGGATCGCCACGGCGGCCGCGGCGGGGCCGAGCGCGCTGGTGGTGTGGGTCTTCGCGCTGCTTGGTTTTTTTGTGCCGCTGGCGGCGAGCGTGATGGAACTGTCGTCGCGCTATCCGCAGGAAGGCGGGCTGTATGTGTGGACGCGCGAGGCCTTCGGGGATGGCGCGGGATTTCTGACGGCGTGGATGTACTGGATGTCGAACCTGCCGTACTTCGCGTCGTTCCTGTACTTCGGCGCAGGGTCGGCACTGTTTCTGGCCGGGGAACGCGGACGGGCGCTGTCTGCGAACCCCTGGTACTTCATGACCTTTGCGGTGGTGTGGCTGGCGATCATTACGGCTGTCAATATCATGGGGCTGAACGCAGGGAAGTGGCTGAACAATGTTGGGTCGGTGGGAAGCTGGGCGCCGATTGCGATCCTGATCGTGCTGGCGGCGGTGTCGGCGCGGCGATTCGGCGTGGCGACGCATTTCGATGCTGCAACGATGGCGCCGCGGCTTTCGTGGAAGGACGCAGTGTTCTGGTCGACGATCTTTTTCGCGTTTGCGGGGTGCGAGAGCGGATCGTTCATGGGGGAGGAGATTGAAAACCCGCGGCGAACGATTCCGTGGGCGCTGCTGGCTGGCGGGACGGTGATGGTGCTGGGGTATCTGCTGGGAACCGCGGCGCTGCTGACGGCGCTGCCGGCGGGGCAGGTGTCGGGCGTGGACGGACTGATGCGGGGCGCAGCGGTGTTGTGCGGCCGCTTCGGGCTGGGATGGCTGGCGGCGGCGATGGCGCTGCTGCTGATGCTGAACGCGGTGGGGGGGACGGCGGCGTTTCTGTCGTCGACCTCGCGGTTGCCGTTTGTGGCGGGTCTGGACCGGTATCTGCCGCCGGTGTTCGGGCACATCCATCCGCGATTTCGGACGCCGTGGGTGGCGATTGGCGTCTACGGGCTGGCGGGGATGGTGGTGGCCGGGCTGGGCCAGGCGGGGACGACGGTGCGCGGCGCCTACGACGTGCTGGTGAGCATGGGGATCATCACGTATTTTCTGCCGTATCTGGCGCTGTTTGCGGCGATGGTGAAGCTGCAGGGGAGGCGCGCAGGGGCGGACGTGCGCCGGGTGCCTGGCGGGCGGCCGGTGGCGCTGGCACTGGCGGGGGTGGGATTTGTATCTACAGTGGTGACGATTGTGCTGTCGGTGGTTCCGGCTGAGGAGGAACCGCACAAGGCGGTTGCGGTAGCGAAGGTGCTGGTGTCGACGGCGGTGCTGGTGGGCGCGGGTGCGGCGACGTTTGCGATGGGGCGGCGGAAACGGGCGGGGATGGTGGCGAGTGGTCAGTGATCAGGGAACAGAGATCAGTGATCAGGGAACAGAGATCAGTGATCAGCGAACAGAGATCAGTGAACAGAGATCAGCGAACAGAGATCAGCGAACAGAGATCAGTGGTTGGCGGAGGAGGTTGCGGCCATTCTTAAGCTGTCCGATTTCTCTTTTCCTTTTCGATGCGTTCGTGGAGAAGCTCTTTGGCGCGCTCCAACTCCTTTTTGCGTGAGGCGCTGAGGCCTTTGCCGCCTCGATTGATGAAATAAGTGAGCATGCGCATGCCCGATGCCGGGCCTTTGGGCGAAACCTTCTTTGACGCGAGCGCGCGGGCGATTTCGGGCGCGCTTTTCGTGAAGAGGCCTTGCTGGGGATGCGTGGAGTCGGTGTTGACGGTGCGGACCCAACGCCCGCCGGAGGATTTTCCGGCTGCGGACCTCTTGGTTGAGGACTTTTTGGCAGCGCTCTTTGAGCTGGATTTGCGCTTGGTGCGCGAGGCTGCGCGTTTTTTCGAAGTTTTGGAAGAGCGGGCGGGCATGGGGATTAGTGCCTCTTGAAGTACTGGACGTCGCGCTCGTGGTCTTTGGCCTTCTCGAGCGAGGAGAAGGTGCCGAGGTTGCGGCGCTTGCCGGTGGAGGGGTTCTTTTTGCGGGAATAGAGACGATACTCGCCGGATTTGAGCTTGCGGATCATACAGGAATGGATGCGGGAGGCGAGGGAAGCCGATGCTCCGCGCAGAGCGACCGCGGGGATTACCAAGGTTGCCTGCGCCAATGGAATCCGGATGGCGAATGGCAGGAAATGACGGAGAATAGGGCTATGCAAGAGAAGGCAAACACGAACGACGTGATGACCGATGTGCCGGGGGCGGTTGCGGAGATCCAGGCAGGGCGGATGATCGTCGTGGTGGACGATGAGAACCGCGAGAACGAGGGCGACCTGACGCTGGCCGCGGAGCATGTGACCCCGGAAGCCATCAACTTTATGGCGAAGCACGGGCGCGGGCTGGTTTGCCTGGCGATGACCGAGGAGCGCGCGGATTATCTGCGGCTGGGGCCGATGACGCAGCAGAATTCGTCGCGGTTTGGGACGGCATTTACGGAGACGATTGAGGCGCGCGAGGGCGTGACGACGGGGATTTCGGCCTACGACCGGGCGCACACGATTCAGGTGGCGATCGATCCGGGGTCGACGGCGCACGATCTGGCGCGGCCGGGGCATGTGTTTCCGCTGCGGGCGCGGAAAGGCGGAGTGCTGGTGCGGGCGGGGCAGACGGAAGCGTCGGTGGATCTGGCGCGGCTGGCGGGGCTGATTCCGGCGGGCGTGATCTGCGAGGTGATGAAGGATGACGGCACGATGGCGCGGGTGCCGGACCTGGTCGCGTTTTGCCAGGAGCACGGGCTAAAGATGCTGACGGTCGCGGAGTTGATCCGATACCGGCTGCAGCACGAGCGGTACATAGTGCGCGTGGCGGAAAGCGCGCTGCCCACCGAGTGGGGCGAGTTCCGCATGATCGCGTATGAGAGCGAAGTGAACGGCGGCGAGAGCCACGTGGCGCTGACGATGGGCGATGTACGGCAGGATGCGGGCGGTGCGCAGCCCGTGCTGGTGCGCGTGCATTCGCACTGCCTGGCGGGCGAGGTGTTTGGGACGACGCTGTGCGACTGCCAGCGGACGATGCGCGAGTCGCTGAAGGCGATTGCGAAGGAAGGGCGGGGCGCGTTGATTTATCTGCACAATGCGAGCCGGGGATTTGAGATCGACCGGACGGTGACGCCGGGGCGCATTGTCTTTCATCGCGAGGCGCGGGCGCGGGAGCGACACGAGGACCGGCAGCAGCGCATCCTGCGAGAAGTGGGGCTGGGCGGGCAGATACTGGCGGATCTGGGGATTCACCGCATCCGGCTGCTGAGCAACACGCCGACGCGAGTGCCGGCGCTGGAAGGGTTCAGTGTGGAGATTGTGGAGCAGGTGCCGGTGACCGCAGCGATCAGCGATCAGTTGTCAGCGATCAGTAAAGGCAGTGAATAGAGATAAGAGATCAATGATCAGCGACCAGTAAAAGCAGTGAATAGAGGTCAGTGACTTCAGCGATCAGGGATCAGTTGTCAGGGATCAGAGATCAGGGAACAGAGGTTAGGGAACAGAGGTCAGGGAACAGAGTTCGGCTGGATTTCCGCCTAGGACGAGGCCTGCAAGGCATAGATTTCTTCGTCCGGGGGATTGTTTCTGTCGCCGGGCTGCGGGGCGTCCTGAAGCCAGTTGCGGGACTGGAGATCGGTTCGGAGCTGCCCGATGGTGGTGAAGGGCAGTGCGCGCATGCCGACGGCTTCGGCGCCGCGAACATTCTCCGGCTTGTCATCGAGAAACAGACATTCTTCAGGGCGGACGTTGAGCCGCTCGCAGGTGTATGTGTAGATGGCCGCATCGGGCTTGGCGACACCGAGCTCGCAGGACCATGTGAGCTGGTCGAAGTGGGCGAGCCAGGCGAACTCCTGGCGCATGGTGCGGAGCAGGTCGGGGACCATGTTGGAAACGATGGCGGTGGCGAGGCCTGCCTCCTGGAGCGCGGCGACCCAGGCGAGCATGGGCTCGGAGAGATTGGTCCAGAGGAGGACGTCGTTTTCGACCAGGGCGGCGATCTGATCGGGCGCGAAGGTGCGGCCGGCGTGGCGGGCGAATCGGGTCCAGTAGGCCGGGCCGTCGATCCGGCCCAGGTCGAGGTCGCGGCGGTCGATCCAGTAGAAGCGCTCGAACTCGGCGCTGTCGAGGCCGGTGAGGGCGAGGAGATTGCGGCGAGCATCGGGATCCTGGGTAGCGAGGACCATGCCGTAGTCGAAGAGGACGGCCTTCATAGGTACAGGGTATAGGGTTTAGGGACCAGGGATTCGAAGTGCCTGTGAAAAGATGAGGGACTGGCCGTCCAGGGCGCCGGCCGCACGGGCAACGGTGCTTCGTGTAGCCAGCCGTGAAAAGATGATGACGTGCGACTTTCGGGTTTCTCTTCGAGGACGGCGTGGGACGTGCGGGAGACGCGGCTGGCGCTGGCTTTGCGGGAGAGGCGCGAGCGGGGTTTGCCGATCCTGGACCTGACGGCGTCGAATCCGACGAAGTGCGGGTTCGGGTATGACGACGCGGGGATTCTGGCGGCGCTGGCGGACCGGCGTGCGATGACGTACGACCCTGATCCGCGGGGGATGCGGAGCGCGCGGGAGGCAGTTTGCCGGTACTACGCAGAGCGCGGCGCGGAGGTCGAGCCGGAGCAGGTTTTTCTGACCACCAGCACGAGCGAGGCGTATAGCTGGGTATTCCGGCTGCTGTGCGATGGGGGCGACGAGGTTCTGATTGCCCAGCCGAGCTACCCGCTGTTCGATTTTCTGGCGCAGCTGGACGATGTACGGCTGTTACCGTATCCGCTGCTGTACCACGACGGATGGCAGATCGACCTGGAGGGATTGAAACAACGTATCACGCCGAGGACGCGGGCGATTGCGGTGGTGCATCCGAACAATCCCACGGGGCACTGGACGCGGGAGCGGGCGGAGCTGGAGGAGATCTGCGCGGAACGGGGATTGGCGCTGGTGGTGGATGAGGTGTTTCTCGACTATGCGATGGAGGGCGACTCGGCCTCCCACATCTGCCAGAACCGGGCAGATGTGGGGCACCCGGGATCATTCGCCGCGGGGGAGCATCCGGCGCTGACGTTTGTGCTGAGCGGGATCAGCAAGATTGCGGCGCTGCCGCAGATGAAGGCGGCGTGGGTGGCGGTGTTTGGGCCGGAGCGGGAGCGCGCTGAGGCGCTGGAGCGGTTGGAGGTCATAGCGGACACGTTTCTTTCGATGAATGCGCCGGTGCAGTGTGCGCTGCCGGCGTGGCTCGAGGGCGCTGGCGCGATGCGGGAGCAGATCCGGGCGAGGACGGCGGCGAATCTGGGGGCGCTGGATGAGGTGTTGGCGCGGCATCCGGCGGTTTCGCGGCTAAAGGTGGAGGCGGGATGGTACGCGGTGCTGCGGGTTCCGGCACTGATGAGCGATGAGGAACTGGCGGTGCGGCTGGTGGAGCGCGGGGTCAGCGTGCATCCGGGGTATTTCTTCGGGTTCGGCGGGGATGGGTGGGTGGTGGTGAGTTTGCTGGCGGCCGAGGAGGAATTTCGGCGGGGCGTGGAAGTGGTGTGCGAGCTTGCGGGATGAATGTCACCACAGAGGACACAAAGGGCACAGAGGAATAAGGTGACGAAGCGCTGGCTGCTCTGGCCTTAGCGGATGGCGTGGAAGGTGCGGGACCAGCGCGTTCGCGTCAAGAAGTGGAGAAATTCGTCACGGGTGACGCTGGCCTGTTGTGAAAACGGGGCGTTGTCGGGAAGTTCCGGGATGCGAATGGACCAGTAGACAAAGAGAGGACGGCCGAGGATGTTGGCTTGGGGAACGAAGCCCCAGTAGCGGCTGTCAAAACTGTTCTGGCGGTTGTCGCCCATCACAAAGTAGCTGTGGGGCGGCACGCAGACATCGCCGTGGCGCATATACGACGGAAAGCTTTCGGACCACGCGGCGGTAGCGCCGAGGTCGGCAGAGGGCGCGATCGACGGAAAGTCGTCGATGTACGCGCTGTAATTTGCGGCAGTGGGTCCCGCGGCGAAAGGCTCGTTCTGCGCAACGCCGTTGCGGTAGAGGATGCCATCGCGGAGATGGAGGCAGTCGCCCGGAACGCCGACGACGCGCTTGACCATGGTCCAGTGCTGCCCGTCGGCTTCGAGAAACGGGGAGTAGAAGACGATGATGTCGTCGCGGTGGACTTCGCGGTAATGAACGAAGGGCGCCCACGAGGATGCGGGAGCGAGGTTTGCGCGCTCGACAAGAACGTGGTCGCCGACCAGCAGCGTGCTGGCCATCGAAGAGGATGGGATGGCGAAGTTCTGGAAGATGAATGCAAAGATGAAGAGCGCGACAACGATCAGACTGCAGTTGGAAGAAAGCTGCTCCAGAAGAGTCTCAGCAGGCTGCGGATCTTCTTGGCGTTTTATCAGGGCAGGCGCTCCTGGGATCAGAGGTTCTTCAGGTAGTTGAGCATTTCGGGGTCGGTCCAGTTGATGGGGCCGATGACCTTACGACGGATGGTGCCTTTGCGGTCGATGATGTAGCTTTCCGGCGGGCGGAAGGTGCCGAAGGCGTCGCTGGACTGGTTGGCGAGATCGTTGATGGTGGTGATGCCGGCGATGTGGTTATCGATGAGGTATTGGCTGTAGGAGGGCTGGTCAGTCTGGAAGGCGACGGCGAGGACGACGATGTTGGGATCGTCCTTCTGGAGCTGCATGAGGGAGGGGAATTCCTCGAGGCACGGTGGGCACCAGCTGGCCCAGAAATTGAGAACGACGATTTTGCCGCGGTAGTCGCTGAGGCTGACGGTCCGGGGGCCGTCGTGGATGGTGAACGCGGGGGCGGGATCGCCGATGGAGCCGGGGTGGGCGGTGCGGTTGCAGCCGGACAGCAGAGAACAGGGAACAGGGATCAGGGAGCAGAAAAGCGCCGCAAGGGCGAGGGCCGAGCGCGTTGAGCGGGCGCGGGGCTGCGGCGGGCAGGGAACGGAGGTCACGTTCCTATAATAGTGGGGAGCCAGGAACGTGGACCCACAATCGGCGCTGCAACTTTCCGTGATCATCCCCGCTCGTAACGAAGAGGACTGCCTGGGCGAGTGCCTGTGGTCGCTGGTGCGGCAGCAGGAGCCGGGGTGGGAGCTGGGAACGGACTGGGAAATCCTTGTCATCAATGACGCGTCGACGGATGGGACGCGCGAGGTTGCAGCGAGCTTCACAGGCGTGACGGTTCTGGATGCGCCCACCTTGAGGCGAGGCTGGACGGGGAAGGCGAATGCCGCGTGGGCGGGGTGGCAGGCAGCGCGCGGGGCGTGGCTGCTGTTTACCGACGCTGATACCGTGCATGAGCCGGGGTCGGCGCGGCGGGCTGTCGCCGAGGCGGAGCGGCATGGCGCGGGGATGTTGTCGTACTCGCCGCGGCAGCTGGTGCGCGGGGTGGCGCAGCGAACGCTGATGCCGCTGGTGTTCAGCGATCTGGCGGCGACGTATCCGCCAGCGAAGGTGAACGACCCGGCACAGCGGGTGGCGGCGGCGAATGGGCAGTTTTTGCTGGTGCGGCGCGACGTCTACGAGAAGATCGGCGGACACGAGGCCGTGAAGGGATCGCTGCTGGAGGATGTGGAGCTGGCGGCGCTGGTGAAGCGGCGGAAGCTGGGGCTGCGGTTCCGGTATGCACCGGACGCGGTTTCAGCGCGGATGTACCGCAGTTTCCGGGCCATGGTGCAGGGGTGGACGAAGAACCTGGCGCTGCTGTTCGGGAACGCGCCGACGCTGGCGGGGATGCGGGCGGTGCAACTGCTGGTGCTGGCGGGTATTCCGCTGCTGATCGCGTGGTTCGCACTGAGCACAGCTCTGTTCTCGGACGATCCGGCGCGGGCGATGTACCGGCCGATGGCGATTGCGGCGCTGCTGATTGTGTGGGGGCGGGCGCTGTGGGGGTTTTACAGCCGGGTGGCGAGGTCGAATTTCGCGTTTCGGGATTATGTATGGGCGCCGTTGGGGATTCCGCTGTATGCGTGGCTGCTGTGGCGGAGCTGGATGCATCACGCGGTGCGGAAACAGGTAGTCTGGAAGGGGCGGGAGGTTAAGACGAGCGATTAGGGACCAGGGATCAGGGATCAGGGATTGGAGCGGACGGTAGCTGCGGAATCATGATTCTTTTAACAAGGAAAGCGGAATTTTCGGCGTCGCACTACTACTGGAACGAGGCGTGGAGCGCGGAGGAGAACGCGCGCGTCTTCGGGAAGTGCGCCAATCGTAACGGTCACGGGCACAATTACACGCTGGAAGTGACGGTGGCGGGCGAAGTGGACGCGGTGACGGGGTTCGTGGTCGATCTGAAGGAACTGAAGGATGTGATGGAGCGGGAAGTGATCGCGGCGTACGATCATCGGCACCTGAATCTGGAGGTTCCGGAGTTCCGGACGGCGATTCCGACGACGGAAAACATCGCGGTGGCGGTGTGGCGGCGGCTGGACGGGAAGATTCCGGGGGCGAAACTGCACCGGGTGCGGGTGTACGAGACGCCGGAGCTGTTTGCGGAGTATGCGGGGGACTAGCCGAACCCACCCTGTCCGCGATACGGCCGCGGACAAGGGTGGGGCACCCGGGGACTGGGCGTCGGTGCAGAGGTTGGGGTTCATACTTTCCCACATCTGCCAAATACGGGCAGAAGTGGGGCACCCGGGGACTGGCCGTTGGTGCAGGGGTTGGGGTTCATACTTTCCCACATCTGCCAACTGCGGGCAGATGTGGGGCGCTCCGGCATTGAAGAGTTGTGGAGCGAGTTGCGGAATGAGAGCGTATCTGGGGCGGAGGTATCGGCTGAGCGCGTCGCACCGGTTGCATACGCCGGCACTGAGCGAGCAGGAGAACGCGTCGGTGTACGGGAAGTGCGCGAATCCGCACGGGCACGGGCACAACTACACGGTGGAAGTGATGGTGGGGGGCGAGATCGATGCGGCGACGGGGATGGTCTGCGATCTGGCGGAGCTGGATGGGTGCGTGAGCCGGGAGGTGCTGGAGCCGTTCGACCATCAGAACCTGAACGCGCTGGGGGTTTTTCAGAATCGCGTGCCGACGACAGAGAATCTGACTATCGAGGTGGAGCGGCGGCTGCGGAAGGCGCTGCGTTCGGATTTGTCGCTGCGGGTGAGAGTGGAAGAGACGTCGAAGAATTTTTTTGAGTACAGCGGTTAGGGATCAGGGATTAAGGGAGCACAGGACATGGGACGAGGGACACACGCGGTAATGCCGGCACGGGAAAAACTCGATAAAGAGATCATGGGCCGGACCGGACTTCACCCCGCAACGCCAACAGCGGGCGTGGTGGGGACCCCGGCGCTGGAGAACGTCTCGACACAGGAGATTTATCGCGAGATCATTCGCCGGTACGACGCCGATCCGACGCGGGATGGGCTGGAGCGGACGCCGGAGCGGATGGAGAAGGCGATCGAATTTCTGACCAAAGGATACCAGGAAGACGCGAGCGCGATTCTGCGCGGGGCGATGTTCGATGTGGCCTACGACGAGATGGTGATCGTGAAAGACATCGAGATGTATTCGCTGTGCGAGCACCACATGCTGCCGTTCTTCGGCAAGGTGCACATCGCGTACATTCCGGACGGCAAGGTGATCGGCCTGAGCAAAATGCCGCGGCTGGTGGAGGTGTTTGCGCGGCGGCTGCAGGTGCAGGAACGGCTGACGCGGCAGATTGCCGAAGCGATTCAGGAGGCGATCCATCCGCAGGGCGTGGGCGTGGTGATCGAGGCGCGGCACCTGTGCATGATGATGCGCGGGGTGGAGAAGCAGAACTCGTCGACGGTGACTTCGGCGATGCTGGGGGTTTTCCAGAAGCAGAACACGCGGAATGAATTTCTGGCGCTGATTCGGGAGCGGGCGGCGTCGGCGCTGTGAGCGATCAGTGAACTGCGATCAGGGAGCATGCGGCGGCGTTGCTGCCTGGGCCGGAAAAGCGTGGCGGTTTATTGTAGTTTGAGTGAACGGGCTTCTGATCATCGACAAACCAGGCGGGATGACGTCGCATGACGTGGTGGCGCGGGTGCGGCGGGCGACGGGCGAGCAGTCGGTTGGACACCTGGGAACGCTGGACCCGATGGCGACGGGCGTGCTGCCGCTGCTGCTGGGGAAGTACACGCGGCTGGCGCAGTTTCTGAACGCGAGTGAGAAGGCGTATACGGGGGCGATCCGGTTTGGGTTCGCGACGGATACCTACGACGCGGAGGGGACTCCTGCCGGGGGCGTTGTTTCTCCAGATCTAAGCATGGAAAAAGTCAGGGCCGCGGCGGCGCGGTTTGTGGGGGAGATCGAGCAGATGCCGCCGCCGTATTCCGCCAAGAAAATCGACGGCAAGCCGGCGTACAAGCTGGCGCGGGAAGGCAGGACGCCGGAGCTGAAGCCGGTGCGAATCGTGGTGGACGCGTTTGAGATTGAGAGCGTGGAAGGGGAGACCGTGCGGTTCGCGATGCGGATTTCGGCGGGCGGGTACGTGCGGTCGATTGCGCATGAGATGGGGCAGGCGCTGGGATGCGGGGCGCACCTGAGCAGTCTGCGGAGAACGGCGGCGGGGCCGTTCACGCTGGAGCAGGCGGTGACGGTGGACGATATGGACTCACTGGCCGGTGAGCAAGAACTCGAGGCGCGGATGGTGCATCCGCGGGCGCTGTTGCCGGAGATGCCGGCGGTGACCGCGGACGAGGCGACGCTGGGGCGGATTCGCAACGGGATGCAGGTGAATCTGCCGGAGTATTCGGGGGCGGCGATGGTGAAGATTTTCGCGGGGCAGCGGGAGTTGGCGGCGATTGGGCGGCGGGTGGCGGGGACGCTGTTTCAGCCGTTCGTGGTGCTGCTGTAGCCGGGACCTTTACCACCGAGGGCACAGGGAGCACGGAGTAAGCCGCGGGTGGCGAAGCGATTGCTCGGGCAACGCTCTTCGACTTCGCTGCCACCTTGTGCGTGGCCAATTCCGCTCACGATGAGAAGCCGGCTATTTGCGGAGCATGGGGAGCAGGAGTGGGAGGAAGTGATCGGCGAGAAGCTGGTCGCCCTGGGCGGTGGGATGGACGCCGTCGTCCTGGATGGCGCCGGGAACGGTGTAGATGTTGGCGTAGAGCATGGGCAGCAGGGGCACGCGGTATTTGGCGGCGGCGAGGCGGTAGGTCTCGTCGAACTGGCGAATGTAGTCGGGGCCGTAGTTGGGTGGGAGGGTGATGCCGGCGAGCAGGACCCGGCTGCCGGAGTGGAGCAGGGTGGAGACGATGAGGTCGAGGTTGCGGCGGGTGTCGGCGATGGGGACGCCGCGGAGGCCGTCGTTGCCGCCGAATTCGACGATAACGATGGCGGGGTGGAGCGCGAGGATCTCCTGAAGGCGGTCGACGCCGTCTTTGCTGGTGTTGCCGCTGATGCCGGAGTTGACGACGCGGTAGCGGTAGCCGCGGGCGTCCAGATCATGCTGAAGATCGTCAGGATAAGTACGGCCGGGCGCGACGCCGTAGCCGGCAGTGATGCTGTCTCCGAAACAATCGAGGACGGGTGCGCGTGGAGCGGGAGCGGGAACGCCGGGACGCGGAGCAGCGTACGTTAAAGGAGCGAGAAGCAGCAGTGCGGCGGCAGCAATCGCGTAACGGCGAAGCACATCTTTAGCTTAGCAATGAGAGGATGAAGGCACAGGAGCGGGAATGATTGAGGTGCGTGGGCTGAAGAAGTCGATCCGAAACGGCGCGCGGAGGGTGGAGATTCTGCGCGGGATCGACCTGACGATTCCGAAGGGGCAGTTTGCGGCGATTATGGGGGCAAGTGGCAGCGGAAAGAGCACCCTGCTGGGGCTGCTGGCGGGGCTGGATTCACCGAGCGAAGGTGAGGTGATCCTGGATGGGATGTCGATTGGAAATCTCGAAGAGGATCGGCTGGCCGAGGTGCGGGGAAGGCGGATTGGGTTTGTGTTCCAGTCGTACCAGCTGATTCCGACGTTGACGGCGCTGGAAAACGTGATGCTGCCGCATGAGCTGAACGCGAACGGGGATGCGCGGCGGAAGGCCGAGTCGCTGCTGGAGGCGGTGGGGCTGAAGGAGCGGCTGCATCATTATCCGGTGCAGCTTTCGGGCGGAGAGCAGCAGCGGGTGGCGCTGGCGCGTGCGTTTGTGCTGGAGCCGCCGGTTGTGCTGGCCGATGAGCCGACCGGAAATCTGGATTCGGCGAATGGGCAGCATGTGCTGGAACTGCTGGTGGAGCGGCAGCGGGAATCGGGCACGACGCTGGTGCTGGTGACGCACGATGCGCAGGTTGCAGCGCGGGCCGATCGCAGGATTCAGCTGCGGGATGGGCTGGTGGTAGCCGATGATGGACTGGCCGTCGAGACAAGTGGACCACTGGCCAATGACCTCGCGGATAAGGAATCGGGGCGATGAATTCGAATCGGGAAAGCCTGCGCTCAGGTGGACGACGGCGGCGAAGATCGCGTGGCGCGAGCTGCGCGCGGGGAAGGCGAAGTTTCTCTTCGTGCTGCTCTCGGTTGCGGTGGGTGTGGCGGCGCTGACGGGGGTGCGCGGGTTCAGCCAGTCGTTTTCCCGGGCGCTGCTGGAGCAGGCGCGAAGCATCATGGCGGGAGATTTGTCGGCGCGGATGTTCCGGCAGGCGACGCCAACGGAGACGAAGCAGCTGGACGCGCTGGCAAGCCAGGGCGTGAGGCGGACGCAGGTGACGGAGACGCTGTCGATGGCGATGGCAAAGGGCGATCCGGTGCCGCTGCTGGTGTCGCTGAAAGCCGTCGATCCGACGGAGTATCCGTTTTGCGGGACGGTGGTGCTGGCGCCCGCGGGGAATCTTCGCGGTGTGCTGACGAACTCGACGGTAGTGGTGGATGACAATCTGCTGGTGCGGCTGCGGGCGAAGGTCGGCGACGAGCTGAAGATCGGCGACGAGTGGTTCCGGATTGCGGCCGTGATCGAGAAAGAGCCGGACCGCATGACTGCGGGTGTGGGACTGGGGCCGCGGGTGATGATGACGCGGGCGGCGATGGATGCAACGGGGCTGCTGCAGCCGGGGAGCCGTGCGACGGAACGGTATCTGTTCGCCATTGGCGACAAGCAGAGCGTGGCACAGGTGCGGGCGGAGATCGAGAAGATCCTGCCGGATGCGCAGGTGACGGATTTCCGCGAGACCAGCCCGGCGCTGAGCGAGGGGGTGGATCGGGCAACGGGGCTGCTGAGCCTGATTTGCCTGGTGGCGATGGTGCTGGGGGCGATCGGCGTGGCGATGGCGATGCGCGCGCACCTGCAGCAGCGGATCGAGATCCTGGCGATCATGAAGTCGGTGGGCGCGCGATCCGGGGACATCCTGCGCATTTATTTGTTCCAGACACTGTTACTTGGGGTGGCCGGCGCGCTGATCGGGGTGGGCCTGGGGCTGGGCGTGGAGTACGCGCTGCCGCTGGCGCTGGGGAAGCTGCTGCCGCTGCGGCCGCAGATCCGGCTGCCGCTGAATCCGGTGCTGGCCGCGCTGGGGACGGGGGTGCTGACGACGGTGCTGTTCTGTTTGCCGCCGCTGCTCGATGTGCGGAGGGTGCGGCCGAGCCTGGTGCTGCGGAAGATGGTGGAATCGGGCGATGGGTTGGGATGGCGGGGCCGGCTGAGGGAGCGCAAGCTGCAGATCGCGTCGATCGTGGTAATTGTCGCGGGGCTGGGCGGGATCGCGGCGGGGCTGGCGGATTCGGCGCTGGTAGGGAAGTGGTTCGCGATCTGCCTGGCGGCGCTGCTGGCGTTCCTGCTGGGGCTGTCGGCGGTGACGCTGCGCGGATTGCGGGCAATCCTGTCACGGACACGGTTACATATTCATTCAGCGCTGCGGCACGGGCTGGCCAATCTGTATCGGCCGGGGAACCAGTCGGCGGCGGTGCTGGCGGCGCTGGGCGCTGGGGTGATGCTGATCCTGAGCGTGTTCCTGATGCAGCGGTCGATTCTGGCGGCGCTGCACGAGGATGTGAAGCTGGATACGCCGAATGTGTTCCTGGTGGACATGGGCACGGATGAGCTGGCGGGGATTCGGGCGTTGCTGGGCAAGGAGCCGGGGGTGATCGGGGGGCTGGAGACGATTCCGATTGTGGCGGCGCGGGTGGAGTCGATCAACGGGACGCCGGTGGATGCGCTGCGGGTCGAGCATTATCCGAAGCGGCTGCTGAGGTCGGCGACGCTGTCGTGGTCGGCGAGTGCGCCGGAGGGAACGAAGATTGCGGAAGGGAAGTGGTGGAGCGCTGACAAGAGCGGACAGCAACTGGCGGTGGTGGATCGCGTGGCGCAGCGGCTGCATCTGCAGGTTGGATCGCAGGTGAAGTTCGTAGTCGGCGAGCAGGAGATCCCTGTCCGCGTGGCGGCGATTTACAAAATCACGGGCGAGCATGCGTTTGCGCGCAGCGAGTTCATTGTGCCGGAGGCGGTGCTGAAGGGCGCGCCGGTGGTGTGGTACGGGGATGTGCATGCGCGGCCGGATGCGATTCCGGAACTGGAGCGGGCGCTGTTCGCGGCGTATCCCACGGTGACGGTGATCAATATTGCGGATATTCTTTCGACGATCCAGGGAGTGGTGGATCAGATCACGATCGTGATTCGGTTTCTGGCGGCGTTCTCGATTCTGTCGGGGCTGATCATTCTGGCGTCGAGCGTGGCCAGCACGCGTTTCCGCAGGATGCGCGAGGTGGTGGTGCTGAAGACGCTGGGGGCGACTCGGCCGCGGATCGCGACGGTGTTCAGCGTGGAGTTCACAGTGCTGGGGCTGCTGGCGGGCGCGGTGGGGGTGGTGTTCGCGAATGTGCTGACGCGAATTTTGCTGCATCGGATGGATGTGGCGTTCCAGCGCGACGTGCGCGGATCGCTGGCGGCGCTGGCCGGAACGGCGGTACTGGCGGTGGCGACGGGATGGATCGCGAGCTGGCGGATTCTGGGGCAGAAGCCGCTGGAAGTGCTGCGCGAGGAGTGAGAAATGCAGCGTTGAGGGTATAGCGTGCAGCGTTCAGGGAGTCGCAGGAGAATTGACCGCAATCCGCTGGCCCGATAGTATGAGAAAGCGGTGCTGGATGCGAACGCGCGTCGCGCCGCGGCCAATCGCATGCTGCCCCCTCGTTCAACGGCAGGACAGCTGACTCTGGATCAGCATATCGGGGTTCGAATCCCTGGGGGGCAGCCAATACACTGAT
>Ga0335072_10005392_pt1 | contig 18845 bp, 15 predicted proteins | sample Lox_Sample_21_FD_206725 | JGI IMG/M metagenome (GOLD analysis project Ga0335072, IMG submission 206725) | Soil microbial communities from Loxahatchee National Wildlife Refuge, Florida, United States - Lox_Sample_2.1 | ecosystem: Environmental > Terrestrial > Soil > Wetlands | place: USA... | reverse complement strand
GCACCTCGCCTTCGGGCACGGGATTCACTACTGCCTCGGCGCGCCGCTTGCCCGGCTCGAGGGCGAGGTCGCGTTCGGCGCGCTCCTCGACCGGTTCCCGGCCCTGTCCCTCGCGGCCGATCCGGCGGCCCTGCTGTGGCGGAAGAGCTCGCTCATCCACGGCCTGGAGCAGCTCCCGGTCCGCCTCCGCTGAGCTTTTCTGCGCTTTCCCGCCCCGGAACCAATCCGCTTGGCGCCGTTTTCCGTAATACGGGTACGCGCCCCAGCGGCTCCCCGCTTCTCCCGGGCGGGACGCCGGAGCGCGCCGTGAGCGGGCCGGAGGGCGCCAGGGGTGGCGAGGCCTTCCGGTCCGCCCCGGTATCAGGGCCATTGACGGGGCTGGGAACGCTGGCGCGGACCGGAAGGCCGGTGGGGTGGTTTGGCCTTCCGGTCCGCGGCTTTACCCGCCCTGGGAGAGGCGTCCCAGCCGGTGCCGCGCCGCGGCGGACGGGAGACGCACGCCCCGTAGCTTCCCCGCCAGCACGGGAAGATACGGGGCGCGCCCGCTCTCAGGGGCGATCCGAGCGGCTCGCTGACCGGCCGGCGCCCGTCGGGGAACGCGGCGGGGGCGGATCAGCGGGAACCGTTCCTCTGGATGATCCTGGTCTTGATCTTGTTCTCAGGAGAGGGCCGACTCGACGGTCACGGACTGGTATCCGTGGGCCGCCGCGACGGGCTCGTTGGTCAGCCGGCCCTCGTAGGTGTTCAGGCCAAGGGCAAGCGCGGGGTCGGCCGCCAGGGCGGCATGCCAGCCATTGTCGGCCAGTTCCACGACGTAGGGCAAGGTCGCGTTGGTCAGCGCGTAGGTGGAGGTGTTCGGCACCGCGCCCGGCATGTTGGCGACGCAGTAGAAAACGCTCTTGTGCACGGTGAAGACCGGGTCGGCGTGCGTGGTCGGGTGCGAGTCCTCGAAGCAGCCGCCCTGGTCGATGGCGATGTCGACGAGCACGGAGCCCGGCTTCATCCGGCTGACCAGTTCGTTGGAGACCAGCTTCGGCGCCTTGGCCCCGGTGACCAGGACCGCGCCGATCACGAGGTCGGCGTCCAGGACAGCCCGCTCGATCTCGTAGGCGTTGGAGGCGACGGTCTGCACGCGGCCGGCGTAGAGGGCGTCGATCTGGCGGAGCCTGGCGATGTTCTTGTCGAGCACGGTCACGTTGGCGCCCATGCCGACAGCGATCTGGGTAGCGTGCTGGCCGGAGACGCCGCCGCCGATGACAACAACCTTGGCCGCGCGGGTGCCGGGGACGCCGCCGAGCAGCGCCCCGTAGCCGCCGCCGGAGCGCATCAGGTGATAGGCACCGACCTGCGGGCCAAGGCGGCCCGCGACCTCGGACATGGGGGCGAGCAGCGGCAGGGAACCGTCGTTGAGCTGCACCGTTTCATAGGCGATGCCGGTGACCTTGCTGGCGAGCAGCGCGTCGGTGCAGGCCTTGTCCGCGGCCAGGTGCAGGTAGGTGAAGAGCGTCAGGCCGGGGCGCATGCGGTGGTACTCTTCCGCGATCGGCTCCTTGACCTTCAGCACCATGTCGGCGATGCCCCACACGTCATCCGCGTTGGGGATGATGGTCGCGCCGGCGGCGACGAAGGCGTCATCGGCGAACTGCGAGCCGGCGCCTGCGTCCTTCTCCAGGTAGACCTCGTGGCCGTGGCTGGTCAGCTCGTGGACGCCAGCAGGGGTGATCGCGACACGGTACTCGTGGTTCTTGACCTCGCGGGGGATGCCGACCTTCATGACGTCTCACGGCCTTTCGCTGCTGGCGGCGGATGATTCGTTTGCGTATGCGGTTCCGTCCCGCTGCTTCAATGATGCATTTTTTTCGAAAACTTGCCTAGATTTGTGAATAAGATTCTGTAGACTAGCTCCATGGTAGCGGGGAATTCATCTGTAGCGCACCCGTCGGCGAGTCAGCCGAATCCTGTTCGAAGTTCATGGCAGGGAGCGCCGGCCGGGACCTCAAGCGGCACGGTCGACCTCGACGAGATCGACCGGCACATCGTGCGCGAGCTGGCGCAGGACGCCAGGCTCGCCAACAACGCCCTGGCGGAACGCGTCGGCATCGCGCCTTCGACCTGCCTGGGCCGGGTCAGGTCACTGCGCGACCGCGGCGTGATCCGCGGCTATCACGCCGACGTGGACCCGGCGGCGCTCGGCCGGCCGCTGCAGGCCATGATCGCGGTCCGGCTCCAGTCGCACGCCCGCAGCCGGATCCGCGGGTTCGTGGCCGAGGTGGCCGGGCTGCCCGAGGTGCTGAACGTTTTCTTCCTCGCCGGGAAGGACGACTTCCTGCTGCATGTCGCGGCCGCCTCGACGTCGGCGCTGCGGGAGTTCGTCGAGACGCTGTCGTCCAACGGCGACGTGTCCTACACCGAGACGTCGCTGATCTTCGAGCACATCCGCGCCGACGCCGCGGTGTGAGCACCGCCCGCGGCGGTGGTGGGGACAACACCGCCCCGCGGGGTGGCGAGGAGGGCACCGTCCCTCGGACGGCACAACGTGTGACACGCTTTCCTGTGCGGACGGATACTGGCGCGCGGCGCAGGGAAGGGTGGAGCATAGACGCGCCGGCCGGTCGGGCCGGGCTCATAACCGAACCGTGAGAGGCAGGCGGCAATGCCATCTCAGGAGTCGTATCGCGACGCGCTCCTGCAAGTCATCGACGAGGTAGTGGCACCGGGAGCGGCGGCGGTGGACGCGTCCGGTCAGTTCCCCCGCGAACAGGTCAGCGCGCTCGGCGCGGCCGGGCTGCTCGCGCTCACCGTTCCGGCCGAGTTCGGCGGCGGCGGCGCCGGACCGCGGCAGGCCGCGGACGTGATCCGCGAGCTCGGGTCCGTCTGCGGGTCGACCGCGATGATCGTGACCATGCACTACTCGGCGGTCGCCGCGCTGACCGCGGCCGGGGACAAGGCCACGCTGACGGCGATCGCCTCCGGACGGCACCTGTCCACGCTGGCGCTGTCAGAAACCGGCTCGCGGTCGCACTTCTGGGCGCCGCTGTCAACCGCGGCGCCGGCCGGGGATGACATGATCCGGCTTGACGCGTCCAAGAGCTGGGTGACCTCGGCCGGGCACGCCGACAGCTACGTGTGGTCGAGCCGCCCGGTCTCCGCCGACGCCGCGGGGCCGATGACGCTGTGGCTGGTGCCGGCCGGCGCCGCCGGGCTGTCCGTCGCCGGCACCTTCGACGGCCTCGGGCTGCGCGGCAACGCGTCCGCGCCGATGCGGGCTGACGGGGTGACGGTGCCGCTGACCGCCATGCTCGGCACGGACGGAGCCGGACTCGACCTGGCCCTCGCCTCCGTCCTGCCGGTGTTCCTGATCTGCTCGGCGGCGATGAGCGCGGGCCTGCTGCGCCGGCTGGCCGCGGAGACCGCGGACCACCTGGGGCGGACGCGGCTCGAGCACCTCGGGGTGTCGCTCGCCCAGCAGGCGGAGCCGCGGGCGCAGCTCGCGCGGCTGCGGATCGAGGCGGACCGGACCTGGGCGCTGATCACCGAGACCCTGAACGCCGTCGAATCGGGCCGCGAAGACGCGCTGCTGCTGGTCCTCGAGGTCAAGGCCGCGGCGGGCGAGGCCGCGGCGGACGCGGCGGATCTCGCGCTCAAGGCCGGCGGCGGTGCGGCGTTCCGCAAGGAGTCCGTGGTCGAGCGCCTGTTCCGCGACTCACGGGCGGCGCGGGTGATGGCACCCACGACCGACGCGCTGCTCGACTTCATCGGCCGCGCGCTCCTCGGCCTGCCTCTGCTCGGGGAGGTCTGATGAGCCGCTCAGGCGTGCTGCTCGGTGCCGTCGCCTACGATCCGAAGGTCGTCACGATCTGGGACGGGTTCCGCGCCTGGCTGCGCGGGCCCGGCGGCCTTGACTTCGACTACGTGCTCTACTCGCACTACGAGCGGCAGGTGGAGGACCTGGTCGACGGGCGTATCGACGTCGCGTGGAACTCACCGCTTGCCTGGGTCCGCGCCCGGCGGCTGGCCGCCGCGCGCGGGGTCACGCTGACCCCGGTCACCATGCGCGACACCGACTGCGACCTGCGCTCGGTGATCGTCGTCCGGGCCGACTCGCCGGTGCAGTCCCTGGCGGACCTGGCCGGCCGGGTGGTCGCGACCGGCGCGGTGGACTCGCCGCAGGCCACCCTGCTGCCGCTGTCCCTGCTACGGTCCGCAGGCCTGACTCCGGGGAAGGACGTCGCCGTGCGGCGCTTCGAGATCGGCGTCGGGCTGCACGGCGACCACATCGGCGGGGAACGGGAGGCGGCCCGCACGCTGTTCGCGGCCGATCCCGCGGACCGGGCGGACGCCGCATGCATGATCGACTCGAACCTGCTGCTTTTCGGGCGCGAAGGGGCGCTGCCGACCGGACAGGTCCGGGTGCTCGCGCAGACGGCGCCCTACGACCACTGCACGATGACCGCGGGCCCGTCGGCACTGGCCAGCGAGGCTTGGTCCGGCTCGGACGACGGACCGGCCATCGCGCGATTTGGCGATCTGCTGCTCGGCATGGACTACGCCGACGCGCAGCTGCGGCCGCTGCTCGACCTCGAGGGACTCAAGGAGTGGCGCAAACCCCGCCTGTCCGGCTACGACCAGCTGGAGCACGCGGTCGACGAGGCAGGCTTCTATGACGCAGAAGGCGGCGTCACCGCGGCGGACTACCGGCCCTAGGGCCGGCGGTCCCGCCTGGTGAGACAGGTTTCGCGATGCCGAGCGCAGACCTCGCCGACCTGGGGCTTGACGAGGGCGGCCACCTGCTGGTCGCCCGGGCCCTCGGCCCGCTCCGCCCAGGGCAGCGGCTGACGGTCACCGGCGCGCACCCCGCGCTCAGGGTGCACCTCGCCGCGTGGTGCCGCGAGCACGGCCACCAGGTCGCCGGCGACACCGCGGCCCGGGAACCGTCCGGGAGCGCGGGCGGCGCGGGCCGCTCGCACGGCGCCTCCGCGACGGTGGTCATCGTCAAGGGAGCCGCCGGCGACCAGCGCTGGCTGGGCGCGGAGCGGGCCGGCGCCGCCGCGGGTCCACCGGTCCCCCAGGCCAGCCCGGCCTGGGGCCTGGCGGCGCGGGGCGCGCTCGTCGAGGCGGGCGGCCCGCCGATCGGCGCCCACTGGTCCGAGCGCGACCACGTGTGGGCCGACATCGCACCGCAGCTGTACGCGGCCGCGGCCGCCAGCCAGTGGGACCCGGCGACCGCCGTCGACTGGACCGCGCCCATCGACGCCGTCCCGGCGGAGATCGAGCGCGCCGTCGTCCAGCTCATGACTTACCTGGTAGAAAACGAACAGGCCGCACTCATCATCCCGGCCCGCCTGCTGTCCCAGCTGCACCCGCACTACCGGGAGGTGATGCAGCTGCTGGCCAGCCAGTCCGCCGACGAAGCGCGGCACGTCGAAGTGTTCACCCGGCGCGGTTTGCTCTCCGGCGGCGAGCTCGGCACCTCGTCGGCCGGCGGCCGCGCCTCGCTCCAGACGCTGCTCGACGAGCCGGACTTCACCACGGCCTCGTTCCTGCTGTCGGTGCTCGGCGAGGGAACCTTCGTCGACCTGCTCCGCTTCATCGGCGACCACGCCCCCGACCAGGTCACCGCCGACGTGACCAGGCTGGCGGCGCGGGACGAGGCGCGGCACGTAGCGTTCGGCGTGGCGCACACCGCGCACCTGGCCGGGACCGACAAGCACTACCTGGGCACCCTGCGCCGGGCGGTCGAGCGGCGCCATGCCGCGCTGCGCGACACCGCCGGCCTGAACGCCGAGGTCTTCGACGCGCTCGTGCTGCTCGCAGCCGGCTCCTGGTCGCCGCCGGCGATCCGCCGCGGCTGGCAGGCCGTCACCGGCCTGGCGGCCAGGATGGACGAGGGCCGCCGCCGGCGGCTGGCTTACATCGGCTTCCCCGACGACGAGGCAGCCGAGCTTTCCGCCTTGCACACCCGCAACTTCATGTAGCGGCCCCTGCCGCCGGACCACCGAGAAACGGTTGCGGGTGACAGCAGCCGCGCTACGTTCCTCGTTGCGGTGATGTGTGCATACATACCCGCTGGGTCATGCCCCGCGGTGTTCGCGAAGACTTGCGGGTCTTGTCGGCCGTGTCACGCAACGCCGTGTTCGTGAGACTTGTAAGCCTTGTCCGCGTCCCCGTGCGGCGCCGCGATACGTTAGGCGCTGGGCACGTCCGCCGCCTGCGCCGACCGAAAGACGTGACGATGCGACGGATGAAGCACCGCGCGGTCGCCCGTCAGGTGACTACGCAGCGAGCGAGAGGATGGCCGGGTGGTGGAGTTCGTCTTGGTGCACGGCACCACGCAATCCCCGGCTGGATGGGACCGGCTCACTGCGGAACTGGGCGCGCGCTGCCATAGCGCCACGCTGATCGACCTGCCGACCAGTCGGCCCGAGTGGACGGTGGCGGTCTACGCGGATGAGGCCGCCGCCCAGCCCGGTGAGCCCGCTGGCCGCCGGGTGGTGGTCGGCCACTCTGGCGCGGGCGTTCTGCTGCCGGCAATCGCGGCCGCGACCTTCCACAGCATCATCGGCTGCTTTGTTCCTGCCGATTACATTCCGTTTCGGCCCAGCCGGGAAAAGGTCGTGAAAATAGGTGTTGATACCGTTCAAACGGTCTACGCCCGCTGGCATGGATGTCGGAGAACGGGCCAGGGGACGGGTACGCGGGAGAGCGTTACTTCAGGCCGGTCGGGGCTTGCGCCAGGTAGGTGCCGTGCCCTTCCCTGACCAGGCCGCCGTCGAATGTCAGGACCTCGCTGACCACGCCGCCAGCTTGGTTGCGGTAGTTGATGACCAGGGTGACGATGCCGACGTAGACGGCCAGCACTTCGAAGTGCAGATCCGGGATGAGGCGGATGCCCTCGGACCAGTACTTCCGCAGGGCCTCCTTGCCCCGGATCACCCCGTCGCCGCCGAGGACGCGGACGGCAACCGGTGAGGTGAAGACGACATCCTCGGCGAAGTGCTCGAGCAGCGCGTCAACGTCGTGGGCGTTCCAGTCTTTGACCCACTGCTGTGCGAACGCCTGCGCCTCCGTGTGATCCATGCGGCAATGCTCGCATACCAGGAATGAGCAAGGCTAACGGAATACACCGGGGCCGGCTCACCCGGGCTGGCGGGGAATGGACCAGCGCGATCGTGCCGTCCGGTGGAGCCGGCATGACCTCCGGGTGCACGATGGCGGCGATGGCCTCGACACCGTCGATGAGGCGGGGACCAGGGCGGACCACGAGCGAATCGGCGTCGATAGCCCAGACCGGGATGCCGGGCAGTGCCGCCGTCACGGCCGCGGCCTGGGAAACCGCGCCAGCCAGGTGATAGCCGCACGGTGCGACGATCACCAGGTCAGGATCGGCCGCGGCGATCTCCGGCCAGGTCAGGGGCTCGGAGCGGCGGCCGGGGCGGGCCGCGACCGGGTCGCCGCCGGCCGCGGTGACCAGGTCGGGGATCCAGTGCCCGGCCGCGAACAGCGGATCTGTCCATTCGATGACCGTGACCTTCGGGCGCCGCCGGCCCGCGATGCGCGCCGCCACCGCAGCGAGGCGCTCGCGCAGGCCGGCGACCAGCCGCTGCGCGCGGTCCGACGTCCCCGTCCGCTCGCCGACGGCGAGGATCGTGCCGAGCACGTCGTCCAGCGTGCAGGGGTCGAGTGACAACACGTCGGCGCGGCACCCGAGATAGTCAAGCGCTTCGGTCACATGCCCCGAGGGCAGTGCGCACGCCCGGCACAGGTCCTGGGTCAGGATCAGGTCGGGGCCCAGCCGGGCGAGCGCGTCCGCGTGCAGCGTGTAGAGATCTTCACCGCTTGCGAGCCGGTCGCGGACGTACGCGTCGATCTCCGCCGGGGTCATTCCTGAGGTGTCCCGGCCTCCGACCACGACTTCCTTCTCGGACCGGGCGGCGGCCGGCTCGTCGCACTCAAAGGTGACCCCGACCAGGTCGTCGCCCAGGCCAAGCGCGTAGACGATCTCGGTCGCGGACGGCAGCAGGGATACGAGGCGCACGACGCCAGGATAGGGGTCGGCTTACCCCGCGCCTGGAGCCGACCGGAACAGGCTCAGGCTGAGGCCGCGGCCGAGGAGCGGGTCGGCGAGCGGAAGCAGGAAGCGGTAGCGGGCGGGCATCTGGGCGCGGAGGGCGGCGGGCGGGCGGGTGACCGTCGCCGATTCGACGAGCCGCAGGCCAAGCCGCTCAAGCGTGCGCGGGTCGTCGCAGGACCACTGCCAGGGGGCGATGCCCCGCTTGGCGGCCATCCGGTGCTCGCCGGCGAACGTCACCCGCGGGTAGGTGTCGAACGCGAGCCTGGCGTCAGGGAACCTGGCGGCGATCCGGGCGAGGGTACCGGTGACGTCGTCTTCTGGCAGGTAGACGAGAACGCCGTCGGACACGAAGAAGTATGGTCCCGGGCACCGCTCGACCTCGGCCAGCCAGTCCTCGTCAAGCAGGGACGCGGCGATCATCCGCCGCCTGTCGGTGTCGGTGAAGAACCGGCGGCGCAGTTCGATCGTGTCCGGCAGGTCCAGGTCGATCCAGTGCAGCGACCCGTTGTCGGTCCGTTCGAAGCGGGTGTTCAGTCCGGTGCCGAGTTCGGCGACGGTCCCGCCCGGATGGGCGGACAAGAACTGGCGGATCCACCAGTCGAAGATCATGGTGCGGATCAGGACGGCGAAGCTCATAAAGCTCTGGTCGTAGGTGGCCGGGTCAAAGTCGATCGCCCGCACCAGCTCGACGGCCTTGGGGTCGCTCAGCAGCGGCCGCTTGCGCTCCGTTTCCCGTGCCCGCGCCAGCAGCGGGAAGAACAGCGTCCGCTGAACAGCACCGAGCTCCGCGCTCTGCCCGTCCGCCATGCCTCTATGGTGCCAGCATCCGAGCGCCGGCACCGCCCGTCACAGCAACGTCGCCAGCCAGCGGCAGGCGAACTCGCCCTGCGCGGCCTGGAAGCCGCGCAGCGTCGGCAGCCCCGGCGGCGACGGCTGGAGCGAGCCCTCGACAAAGAAGCCGGCCAGCGCGCAAACGACGGCCGCGAGCGCGTCCCGCCCGACTCCCCGCCCGGCGGCGGACCGCGCCAGCAGCGCGGCAGGCTCCGGGCCGCCCTGCATCGCCACACTCGGCGCGAAGAACACCAGGTCAACGAACGCGGCACCCACGCAGGCATGCGGCCAGTCCACCACGACCACGCCGTCCCCGGTGAGCAGCAGGTTGTCGGCCCGGATGTCGCCGTGCAGCAGGGTGTCACCGCGGGCGTGGGCGGTCCAGCTGGCCTCCAGGTCCGCCAGCTCGGTGAGGCGGGCACGCGACCAGGGGTCAATGCGGTCGTCGCCAGGAGTCCTGGCAAGTGTCCGCCAGCCGGTGAAGTTGCTTTCCATTCGCCGCTCGATGGCGGGTAGCGCGACCGGGGCCGGAGTCAGCGCGTGCGCAAGCCGGTCCACCGCGGCCAGCACCCGGTCAAGCTGATCGTCCTGCCATGGCAGCGACGGCTGGTTACCGTCTACATCGTCGACGACGAGCGCGAACCATGGCCCAAGCTCGGCGGTCCCGCGTAGCCGGGGCACCGGCAGCCGCCCGGCGGCGATCAGGGAGTCCATGCCAGCGAGGACGCTCGCCTCCCGGCGGTGGAACCGGGGAGCGTCGGGGTTAAGTTCGGCCGACGCCGCCTTGACGAACCAGCGGGAACCGTCCGCGCAGCAGACCCGGGCCGCCACGCCGGGGCTGAAGCCGCCCGGCTGGGTCTCGGCCTCGATCACGGGAGCACCGCAGACCCCCTCGATCACCCGGCGCACCGGCGGGGGAACGACCTGCCAGGCGACCCTGGCTCCTTCGGCGGGCGGCGCGCTCACACCCGGTAGTGTGCAGGTCGCCGCCGCCGGACGGCAAACGGATTACCGCCACCGCGGCCGGGGGGCCGTAGGGTCGGGAGCATGCTCTTCACGTACGGGCACGGGACCGAGCCCGTCGAGCGGACGGTCGCGATCCTGGGCAGCGCGGGCGTCTCGTCGCTGGTGGACATTCGCCTCGCGCCTGGCAGCCGGCGCAATCCGCAGTTCGCCCGTGCCGCCATGGAGGAGTGGCTGCCGGAGGCGGGCATCGCCTACCGCTGGGAGAAACGCCTGGGCGGTTTCCGCAAGCCCGGCCCGGACAATCCGGACATCGCGTGGCGGGAAGACATGTTCCGCGGCTACGCCGAGTACATGCGATCGGCGGAGTTTCTGGCCGCGATCGATGCGGTGCTCGCCGAGGCTGAGTCCCGCCGGCTGGCGGTGATGTGCTCGGAGTCCCTGTGGTGGCGCTGCCACCGCCGCCTGGTCGCCGACTTCGCGTCTGTCGCCATCGGTGTCGACGTGCGCCACCTGATGCACGATGGCCGCACCGAGCTCCACCGCCCCTCCCCCGGCATCCGCCTCCGCGCCGATGGCCTCCTCGTCTACGACCTCGGCCAGGACACCCTCATGTAGCGGGCCTCTACCTTGCGGTGCTCACTGCGCCGGGTTCTGTCGACTGCGGGGCCAGGGGCCACGCCGGCCTGCTCCGCGAGGCGGTCGACGGCACTGGCGGCGAGTAGCCGCCACGCGGACTAAGCGTCCGGCGGCAAGGCGCAGGGGCACCTCCGTCCTCGTCCTAGGCTGTGTCTGGGGTCCGCAGACAACGCCGCAGACCTCCGGGCCCAGGCCGCGGGCCGCGCCACCCCTGGTTCGGGTTGCCGCCGCCCGCCCGTAACATGACCGCAACCCCGCCGGGGCATGCTTTTCTCCGTGGGGGAAACGCAGGCCGGCTGGCACGGGCACGTGATCGTCTGCGGGCTGCCCGGTGTCGGCCTGCGGATCGTGGAGCAGCTCACGCTGTCCGGGGTGCCCGCCGTCGTCGTCGACGACAATCCCGCGCCGGCGCTGGTGCGGATGATCGACGCCTGGGGGGTGCCGCTAGTCCCCGGGCCTGCCCGGGCCGAGGAGACGCTCATCTCGGCGGGTCTCGACGGCGCGATCGCGGTGATCTGCGCCCAGGACGACGACCTGTCCGCGCTCGAGACGGCGCTGCTCGTCAGGCGGCTGCGCGGTGAGATCCGGGTCGTCGCGCAGCTCGCCAACCCGGCGGTCGGCCGCGCGGTCAGGGAGGCCGGCGTGGCGGTTCTAGACGTGGCGGGACTCTCCGCGCCGTCGGTCGTGGAAGTCTGTCTCGGCGAGGGCGTGCAGGAAATGTCGCTGTCCGGGATGCGGTTCCTCGCCGCCCGTACCACCGCGCCGTCCGCGGCGACGCTGCGCGAGCTGTACGGGTCGCTCGCCCCGGTGGCGGTCGTCCCGGTCGGCGGCGACGTGCTGGTGTGCCCGGGTCGCGACACCCCGGTTGGCGCGGGCGACGAGGTGACGCTGATCGGCATGCCTGACGAGCTCGCCGCGGTCTCGGTCATCGATCATCCCGAGCGGATCCGCCGCCTCACCGCCACCCCGAACCAGTCCGGCAACGGGGCAGGCGCCGGCGGGTCGCTCGGGGTGCTCGCGGTCCTGGGCGCGGAAGAGCCCGGCGACCCGCGGGCCGCACCCACGCTGGCGGCGCGCCTGCTGCGCGCGCTGCGCGACCTGGCGGTGTCGCTCGCGCGGGCCGCCGACCGGCGGATCGCGGTCGCCCTCGGCATGCTGTTCACGGTCCTGGTGATCGCCACGCTCGTGCTGCACTTCACCTACCGGCTGGCGGGGCCGAACCACCAGATGTCGCTGCTTGAGGCGGTGTACTTCACCGTCGAGACGGTGACCACCGTGGGATACGGCGACTACACGTTCCGCGGCGAGCCGTCCTGGCTGATCGTGTTCGCGATCCTGCTGATGATGGCCGGCGCGCTGTTCGTCGCCGTCTTCTTCGCGCTCGTCACGAACATGCTGGTCAGCCGGCGCATCGAGGAGTCACTCGGACGGCAGAAGATCACCGCGCAGCGCGACCACGTGCTCGTGATCGGGCTCGGCACGGTCGGCCTGCGGGTCGTGCGGCAGCTCCACGAGGCCGGCCGGGACGTCGTGGTGGTGGAGAAGGACGAGCACAACCGGCACCTTGGGCAGCTGCGTGCGCTTGACGTCCCGGTTCTCATCGCCGACGCGACATTGCCCGAGACCCTCGCGTCGGCCCGGCTGGGCACGGCGTCCGCGGTCGCCGTGATGACCAGCGACGACCTGGTCAACCTGGAGACCGGCCTGGCCGTGCGCGACCAGCTCGGGCCGCGCTGGCATGACACCCCGGTGGTGCTGCGGATCTTCGACCAGCGGCTCGCCCACAACGTGAAGGAGACGTTCGGGTTCAGGAACGTCCGGTCAACCGCCGCGCTCGCCGCCCCCTGGTTCGTCGGCGCCGCCCTCGGCCTCGACGTGCTCTCCACGTTCTACGCCGACGAGGAGCTGCTGCTCCTCGCCCGGCTGACCGTCACCCCTGGCGGTGGCCTGCACGGCCTGGCCATGCACGAGCTCGCGGCCCGCACCCGGGTGCTCGCACTGCGCCGCGCCGCCGACCGCACCGTCCTCGAGCACCCGCCGCGCCGCACCACCCGCTTCGAGCCGGCCGACGAGGCGTACCTGATCGGCCCCTACGACGAACTGCTCACCGTGCTGCGCCGCGACCGCCCTTCACCGGGCGCACCCGCCGCCGGCCCAGCCGCCGCCGACCCGGCCGCACCCGCCGACACGGCCTCGATCGCCCGCCCGCCCCGGCAACGCCCCCAGCCACGATCACGGGTCATCGGCGGTGAGCACCGCCAGTCCTGACCAGCGGTCACCGCGAAAACGACACGCCAGCACGAGCCGGCAGCAGCGCTTCGCGCTTCTTGCTGTTATCATCCGAATGCACGGCCAAGCCCGCTGTTACGGGGCCATAGCGTGGAAACTCTGCGCCCGATGGTAATTCCGCGTGCGTGAGAGACGCTTAGTTTCCACGCTGCGCGAAGTATCCACGTTGTGCCGGAGTTTCCGCCTGCTTCGCCGGGTTTCCATGACTGTGACCGACGTGGCGCGTCCGCCGGCGGCCCGGAGCGGCGCATCTGCCGGCGGCCCGGGGCAGCGCGTCCGCCGGCGACCCGGGGCAGCGCATCCGCCGGCGGCCGGGGCAGCGCGTCCGCCGGCGGCCCCGGCGCGGCGCGTCCGCCGGCGACCGGGAGCGGCGCATCTGCCGGCGACCCGGGGCAGCACATCTGCCGGCGACCCGGGGCAGCGCATCTGCCGGCGACCCGGGGCAGCGCGTCCGTCGGCGACCCGGGGCAGCGCGTCCGTCGGCGACCCGGGGCAGCGCGTCCGTCCGCTACCGGGAGCGGCGCGTCCGCCGGCGGCCGGGCCACGCGTCCGCCAGCGGTGGCCGCGAGGTAAGCCGCGGCGCACGCGGGGCCGCTGGGGCCGGGCCTCACACGGAGGCGATGCGGGCGGCGAAGCCGCTGGTCTGCCAGGTGTCGCCGGCCGTGGTTATCGCGTAGGCGTCGTAACCGTCGAGGGACTCGGTCCAGTCACGGGCGAGGGACGAGCCCATGGCGAAGGCGGCGGTGGCGCAGGCGTCGGCCAGCGCCAGGCTCGGGCCGGCCACGGTAAGGCTGGCCAGGCCCTCGGGCGGGCGGCCCGTTCGCGGGTTGACGATATGCGCGCCGCGTTCGGCGGTGCCCGATGTGGCGACGCCGCAGCCGATGGCCGCCACGACCAGTGCGAGGCGGCCCGGCCTGAACGGGTCGGCGATGCCGATCCGCCACGGCGACGTCCAGCGGCCCGGCCCGGAGGGCGCCGCTGCCGCCGGGAGCGCCGGGTCCAGGCGGCCGCCCGCGCACTGCACGTCCCCGCCGCCGTTGACCAGGTGGCTCACCGACCCGGCCGCGGACAAGATGGCCGCGGCGCGCTCGACGGCCCAGCCCTTCACGTAGCCGGTCGGATCGAACCGGCCCCAGGGCGAGTCTGTGAAGTAGCCGCCAGACAACTCGGCGACGAACGCACAGGCCTCGATGACCTCCGCCATCTCGGGCGCACACCCGTCGACGGTCACCGCACCGTCCGCGAGCAGCGACACGTCGCTGTCCGGGCGGTACGGGGAGAAGACCCGGTCGACCCAGTGCAGCCACCCGATCGCGGCGTCAAGCGACCCGTCGTGGCGCGCGGCGGCGGGGACGTCGAACGAGACGACCGTCCCCATCACTGGTTCTGCGTGCCGTACGCGGGCCGCGGCGGCCAGGTCGCTACTCAAGGAAGTCACTTAGTCAAGGTAGATGCTGTCGCCGACGACCTTGATCTGTTCGGCGGGCAGCGGCCTCGGCGCCGGCCCGGCGACCACGTCGCCGGTCGTGATGCTGTACTGGCTGCCGTGGCACGGGCAGTCGATGGTGCCGTCGCTGATCTGGCTGACGATGCAGCCCATGTGCGTGCAGACGGCGCTGAACGCCTTGAACTCGCCGGCCGAAGGCTGGGTGACGACCACCCGGGGGCCGGTGAAGATCTTCCCGCTGCCCACCGGGATCTCGCTGACGCTGGCAAGGGCATCCTGGCTGGCGACGGCGCTGGCCGCCGGGGCCGCGGAGGTGCCGGCCGGGGCGGCCGGAGCCGCGGAGGCCGGAGCCGCGGAAGTGGTGGCCGCGCTGGCCGCGCTGCCCGCGGCCCCCGTGCTGCTGGCGGCGCCCGCCCCGCAGGCGGTGATCGCGCTCGCGAGGCCGACGAGGCCGGCGCCGGCGAGCACGCCCCGCCGAGTGGACAGCGAGTCCGGTTCCAGTGTCACAACTGCTCCTGTTCACGTAGCCGACGGCTGCTGCGGGCGGGGACGCCCGCCGCTAGTCCCCTTGTAGAGAACGGGGCGCGGCGCTGCCTGGTTCAGGCGCCGATCTTAGGGAACCGCGGGGGGCGGGGTTACCACGGCACACCGGCCAGCACGCTATGGAAATCCGCTGAAATCCGCGGTAGCCGCCCTGCCTGCCGCACGGCGACCTGCGCGCGCTGGTGCTACAACGCTCAGTAGCAGAACGTAACGGCAACTGCCCCGGCCCCGGCAGGCAAGAAAGAGATCTCCGCCGCATCCACCGGATCAATACTTCGAATTAGGGCAGTGAACTGTGGTAACTGAATGTATCTAGCGATTTGGACAGCTATTCCTAACTCTTGTGCTATAGGCCTATGCCCTTACAGAGAGTATCTATATCTACACTTAGCGCCATAATCTTGGCAGAGAACGCATCACTGATAGGACACGGACAAATGCTCAGAGTTAGCGCGCTCGAGAGGTGGCTGACCCGGCCACGTGGCACCGGGCCCCTTCGCCCGGACGTGCGGACTCAGGGCGATTGCGTGATCGTCCGTTCCAACGCCGCAGGCTGCAGACGGAGCGGCGGGGACACCCGGCCGGGCTTCAGCGGCCCGTCGCCCGGCGCACAGACGCCCCGCCTGCACCTTGTCCTGATCCCGCCGGGCACCCGCGGGATGCCACACTTCCACGCCGGCCAGGAGACCGCCATTTGCGTGGTGAGCGGAGAGGCCGAGGTCTGGCATGGCACGGGCCTGGTCAAGCGGTCTGCGGTGCGCGCCGGCGAGTTCATCTACGTACCGCCGGGCACCCCGCACCTGGCGGTGAACCGGGGGGACGTCACGTCCATCGCTGTCATAGCACGCACCGATCTGGCGGATCAGGCGGGCACGGTCACGGTAAACCTGCCTCGGCACCTCGCTGACCTGCTGGTTCTTCCCATCGGATACAGCGAATAAGTTCTTACCTCCCCCGCGGCCTGTCGCGGGGACGCGGCGAACCCGGCACATCCGCGGAGGCTCCTCCTCCTCCGTGGCCCAACAGGGGCTTCTCTCCCCCCTCACGCCGGCTTCACCGCGAGCGGCCGGGTTCCCGCTGGTGTAGCAGCGGGAACCCGGCCTACTCGGCGCCCTGCCCCGGCGGCCGGCCAAGGCTGACCGGGGCTGGCGCCTGACCGGGGGCCTACTCGTAGGCCTCCGGCGGCTGACAGGCGCAGACCAGGTGGCGGTCGCCGTAGGCCTGGTCGATGCGCCGGACCGGAGGCCAGTACTTCGCCCGGCCGTTGGCCAGACCCCGCGCTCCCGGACCGCCGGGGTAGCCGCCCTCGTCCCGCCGGTAGGGGTGGTCCCACTCCGCCGCGATCAGCATCTCCGCGGTATGCGGCGCGTTCTTCAGCGGGTTGTCCGCCGCGTCCCATTCACCGGACCCCACCTTGTCCACCTCGGCCCGCACGGCGATCATCGCATCGCAGAACGCGTCAAGCTCCGCCAGGGACTCGCTCTCCGTCGGCTCGATCATCAGCGTGCCCGCGACGGGGAACGACATGGTCGGCGCGTGAAAGCCGTAGTCGATGAGGCGCTTGGCCACGTCCTCGACGGTTATGCCGCCCGGCAGGTGACGCAGGTCGACGATGCACTCATGGGCGACGAGACCGTCCCGCCCGGCGTAGACCACAGGGAAGTACGGCGCGAGCCGGCGGGCGATGTAGTTCGCGGAAAGCACCGCGACCTGGGTAGCCCGGCGCAGCCCCGCCGCGCCCATCATGGCGATGTACGCCCATGAGATCGGCAGGATGCCCGCGGACCCGTGCGGGGCGGCCGCGACCGGCCCGGCGCCCTGGCCGTCCGCCCGGGCCGGGAGGAACGGGGCGAGGTGTGACTTCGCCGCGACCGGCCCGACCCCTGGACCGCCGCCGCCGTGCGGGATGCAGAACGTCTTGTGCAGGTTCAGGTGGGACACGTCCCCGCCGAGCAGGGCGGGCGACGCCACGCCGGCCAGCGCGTTGAGGTTGGCACCGTCGATGTAGACCTGGCCGCCCGCCTCGTGCACTAGGTCGGCGACGGCGGTGATGGTCTCCTCGTACACCCCGTTGGTGGACGGGTAGGTGACCATGATCGCGGCGACCCGGCCCGCGTGCTCGGCGAGCCGCGCCCGCAGGTCGCCCAGGTCGATCGCGCCGTCCGCGCCGCACCCGACCACCGCGACCCGCAGCCCGGCCAGGACCGCCGACGCCGCGTTCGTGCCGTGCGCGGAGGCGGGGATCAGGCAGACATCGCGCCCGTCGTCACCGCGCGAGCGGTGGTAGCCCCGGATCGCGAGCAGGCCTGCCAGTTCACCCGCCGAGCCGGCGTTCGGCTGGACCGAGCAGGCGTCGTAGCCGGTCACCGCGCACAGCCAGCGCTCAAGGTCCCCGATCAGCTCGGCGTAGCCCGCCGCGTCGGACGGGGGCGCGAACGGGTGCAGCCCGGCGAACTCCGGCCAGGTGACGGCCTCCATCTCGGTGGTCGCGTTGAGCTTCATCGTGCACGAGCCGAGCGGGATCATCGACCGGTCGAGGGCCACGTCCATGTCGGACAGGCGGCGCAGGTAGCGCAGCATGCCCGTCTCGCTGTGATGCGCGCTGAACGTGGGGTGGGTCAGGAACTTCGAGGTCCGGGCCAGCGGGCCAGGGATGGTGTCCGCGCCGGCCTCCGACAGTCGCACGTCGGCCGCGTCGGGGCCGGTGCCCGCCATGGACGCGCCGGCCAGCGCGGCGACTACGGCCCGCAGGTGCTCGGGACGGGTCGTCTCGTCACAGGAGATCCGCACCACGCCTTCGCCCGCGTCGCACAGGTTGTAGCCGGCCTCCCGGGCGCGGAGCAGGGCCGCCCGTGCCTCAGCCGGCGACGGCAGCTGGACACTCACCGTGTCGAAGAAGGCGTCGCCGGAGGTCTGCAGCCCGTAGCCGCTCAGGGTCGCGGCGAGCGTCGCCGCGTGCCGGTGCGCGCGCCGCGCGATCGCCGTCAGGCCGTCGGGGCCGTGGTAGCACGCGTACATGGCGGCCACGACCGCGAGGAGCACCTGCGCGGTGCAGATGTTGCTCGTCGCCTTCTCCCGGCGGATGTGCTGCTCCCGCGCCTGCAGCGCCAGCCGGTACGCGGGGCGGCCGTCGGCGTCCACCGACACGCCGACCAGCCGACCGGGCAGCTGCCTGCGCAGGTCGTCACGGACCGCCAGGTACGCGGCGTGCGGGCCGCCGTAGAACATGGGAACGCCGAACCGCTGGGTGGAGCCGAGCGCGATGTCCGCGCCAAGCTCGCCCGGAGGCTTGAGCAGGGTCAGGCCCAGGATGTCGGCGGCGACCGCCACCCGCACGCCCGCGGCGTGCGCGGCCTCCACCACCGGGGCCAGGTCGCGGACCTCGCCGCTGGCGCCCGGGTACTGCAGCAGCACACCGAACGCGCCGCCGAAGTCGGTGTCGGCGGTGACCCGCGCGACGCGCAGCTCGATACCGAGCGGCTCGGCCCTGGTGCGCAGCACGTCGAGGGTCTGCGGCAGGCAGTCGGCGTCGGCAAGGAAGACCGTCCGGTCCCTGGCGGCGACCCGGCGGGACAGTGTCATCGCCTCGGCGGCGGCGGACGCCTCATCGAGCAAGGACGCGTTCGCCACGTCGAGCCCGGTGAGGTCGCAGACCATGGTCTGGAAGTTCAGCAGCGCCTCAAGCCGTCCCTGCGAGATCTCCGGCTGGTACGGCGTGTACGCGGTGTACCAGGCAGGGCTCTCGAGCACGTTCCTGCGGATGACCGCGGGGGTGAAGGTGCCGTAGTAGCCGAGGCCGATCATGGACACCGACACTCTGTTCCGGCTGGCGAGACGCTGCAGGTCGGCGAGGGCCTCCTGCTCGGTGCGCGGCGAGGGCAGCTCGGCGAGCGACGCAGGCGGCTCCGCGTACGACGGAAGGGCGGCGGCGATGAGATCGTCGAGTGAGGCGTAGCCGAGGGTGGCGAGCATCGCCCGCTGATCTTCCTCAGATGGCCCGATGTGCCGCGCGGCGAATGGATCAGACGAGTGGGCGTCCATGAAGCCTCCCCGTATAGGCTT
>Ga0335072_10005391_pt1 | contig 18846 bp, 10 predicted proteins | sample Lox_Sample_21_FD_206725 | JGI IMG/M metagenome (GOLD analysis project Ga0335072, IMG submission 206725) | Soil microbial communities from Loxahatchee National Wildlife Refuge, Florida, United States - Lox_Sample_2.1 | ecosystem: Environmental > Terrestrial > Soil > Wetlands | place: USA... | reverse complement strand
CGATGCCCTGGCCCGAGTACGAGGTCGTGCCCGGCTCGCCCTGGAACTACGCGCTGGTGCTTAGCGACTCCGACCCGGCCAGCTCGCTGTCGCTCAGTCCGGCCAGCGGCCCGCTGCCGGCCAACCCGTTCACCCAGCCCGCTCCCATCTCGATGGCCGCACCGGCCCTGCCCGTGGCCAACTGGCACGCGGACTGCATGAACGTCATCACCCCGTTGCAGGCCAGCCCGGCTGCCTCCTCCCTCCCTCAGCAGACGATCACGCTGATCCCGATGGGAGCGGCCCGGTTGCGGATCTCCGTCATCCCGCTGGCCGCCGCCACCGGCGGCACCTGGCTGTCCACCGGCGGGGCGGCGTTCCGTATCGAGAACCAGAACAGTGGCCTGATGCTGGGCGTCAGCGGCATGTCCACCGCCGACAGTGCCGACGTGGTCCAGTACGCCGATAACGGCACCGCTGACCACCTGTGGCAGCTCATCGACAACGGCGACGGCTACCTGCGCATCCAGAATCAGAACAGCGGCCTGGTGGTCGGGGTGGCCGGCATGTCCACCGCCGACAGTGCCGACGTGGTGCAGTACGCCGATAACGGCACCGCTGACCACCTGTGGCAGCTCATCGACAACGGCGACGGCTGGTTCAAGATCGAGAACGCCAACAGCGGAAAGGTCCTCGGGGTGGCCGGCATGTCCACGGCCGACAGTGCCCAGGTGGTCCAGTATGACGACAACGGCACCGCCGACCACCTGTGGCGGCTCATCCCCAACGGTCAGGTAAAGATTCAGAACGAAAACAGCGGGCTGTTGTGCGGAGTAGATCAGATGTCGACCGCGGACAGTGCGAGCGTGGTCCAGTTCCACGACAACGGCACCGCCGATCACCTCTGGGAGTTCGTGCCGGACGCCGGTAGCTGGTTCCGGATCAGGAACGTCAACAGCGGGAAGGTCCTCGGGGTGGCCGGCATGTCCACCGCGGATAGCGCCCAGGTGGTGCAGTTCGATGACAACGGCACCGCCGACCATCTGTGGCGGCTGCGCTACGGCGCCGGCACGCTGTTCCGGGTGCAGAATTCCAACAGCGGCCTGGTCCTGGCGGTCAGCGGGATGTCGCAGGCCGACAGCGCACCGGTCGTGCAGTTCGACGACAACGGCACCCCGGACCACCTATGGCAGTTCCTGGCCGCTGGCGCGTTTGACTCCTGACGGGTCAGGGCTATCGGGCCGGTATGGGAGAGTGACCGGGTGGCTGACATCTCGGATTCTCTTGACGTTATCGTCGTCGGCGCCGGCCCGGTAGGCATGTGGCTGGCCGCGGAACTGCATCGTGGGGGAGTGGGACGGTCGTGCTGGAAAGGCGAGCCGAGCGGCCGCCCCATTCCAAGGCGCTGACCATCTACCCGCGGACGCTGGAGCAGTTCGCGATGCGCGGGATCGCCGGCCGGTGGACTGGGGAGGGCACCCCGGTTCCGTCGTCCCACTTCGCGATCTTGACCAGCCGGCTGGACTTCTCGTTCCTGGACACGCGGTTCCCCTACACGCTCTTCCTCCCGCAGCGCCGCACCGAGGAACTGCTGGCCTCCCACCTCACCGAGCTCGATGTCCCGGTGCTGCGCGACCACGCGGTGACGGGCCTGCGGCCGGACGCGCACGGGGTTGAGCTTGACGTCGCCACGCCGGCCGGGACGGCATCGATGCGGGCGGCCTATGTGGTGGGCTGCGACGGCGGGAACAGCGTGGTCCGGACCGCGGCCGGAATCGACTGGGTGGGAGAGCCTGCCAGATGGACGAGCATTCTCGGCGACACGGAAATGGCGGCGCCGCCGCCCGGCCGGGCGCTCACGCTGACCAGGCCGGGCGGTTCCATCTACATGGTGGCCCTCGGCGACGGCCGGTGGCGGCTGGCCACCGTTGACCACGAGACGCTGGGCGATCCCGTCGGCAAGCCGGTGACCTTCGCCGACCTGCGGGCAACCGCGTTGCGCCTGGCGGGGACGGACTTCGGCATGCGGGAGACGGCCGGTACCTGGCTCAGCCGGGTGGGCGACGAGACGAGGCAGGCGGCGGCCTACCGCGCGGGCCGGGTATTCCTGGCTGGTGACGCGGCCCACATCCATTTTCCCGCCGGGGGCCAGGGCCTCAACCTCGGCCTGCAGGACGCGACCAACCTGGGCTGGAAGCTGGCTGCCGCCGTGCGCGGCTGGGCGCCAGGCGGCCTGCTCGACAGCTACCATGCGGAGCGCTTCCAGGTGGGACTCGATGTCATCGACGACTCGCAGGCGCAATGCGCCCTGTTCGCCAACCCGACACCAGCGGGAACCGCGCTCAGGGACCGGTTCAACACCCTGCTCGGCGCGCATGAGTCGCTGCGCCGAGACCTGGCCCTGCGGTTGTCCGGGCTGGCGATCGGCTACGATGCCGCCGAACCTGGGTCCGGCGGCGCCGTCGGCTGCCGTGTGCCCGACCTGGAATTGCGAGGAGCGCCCGCGGCCAGCCTGTACGGCCTGCTACCGCCGGCCAGGTTCGTCTTGCTTCTCCTGTCATCGGCCGGCAGTTCCCGGCCTAGTCCGGACCTGCTGGCTGGGTACCGCGACCGTCTTGACGTGGTCACCGCCGAGCTGGCGGATGAGCGCCCCGACTGGGCCGATGCCCGTGCGCTCCTCATCCGCCCGGACGGTCACCTGGCCTGGGTGCGGCGCTGCGGTGAGCCGGAAGCACTGCCGCCCCTGGCTACCTGGCTCGGTGCCCCGTGCACCTGAAAGCCTTAGCCCGCGGTCACGCGGGTGACCGCGGGCTGACAGGCGGCGCGTGGGTCAGACGGCCGGCAGGGCCGCCAGCGCGGTGTCGATCCTGTCCTGCGGCAACTCGAAATCCGTCATGTCGCCCGACAGGTACCGCTCATAGGCAAGCATGTCGAAGTGCCCGTGGCCGCACAGGGCGGTCAGGATGACCTTCTCCTCGCCGGTCTCCGCGCACTTCTTGGCTTCCTCGATCACGGCGGCGATCGCGTGGGACGGCTCGGGGGCCGGGATGATTCCCTCCGCCCGCGCGAACGTGATGGCCGCCGCGAAGCACTCCCGCTGCGGCTTGGCGACCGCCTCGAAGAGGCCGAGCTCGTACATGTGCGAAAGCAGCGGCGACATGCCGTGGTAGCGCAGCCCGCCCGCGTGGACCGGGTCGGGAATGAACCCGTGCCCCAGCGTGTGCATCTTCAGCAGCGGCGTGAACCCCGCCATGTCACCGAAGTCGTAGGCGTAGACCCCGCGGGTGAATGACGGGCACGCGGCTGGCTCGACGGCCCGGATCACCGGGCTCATTCGCCCGGCCAGCTTCTCCCGCAGGAACGGGAAGAACAGACCCGCGAAGTTCGACCCTCCGCCCGTGCATCCCACGATCAGGTCAGGACCTGACTCGCCGGCCAGCTCGAACTGGGCCACGGCCTCCTGCCCGATCACGGTCTGGTGCATGAGCACATGGCTCAGCACCGACCCGAGGGCGTATCGCGTCTCGGCCGACCCGGCGGCAGCCTCGACCGCCTCCGAGATCGCGATGCCAAGCGACCCTGGTGAGTCCGGGTCGGAGGCCAGCACGGACAGGCCGGCCTGGGTGGCCCGCGATGGCGATGGGTGCACGGTCGCACCCCAGGTCTGCATCATTGTGCGACGGTGTGGCTTCTGGTCGTAGGATGCGCGAACCATCCAGACCTCGCAGTCCAGCCCGTACTGCGCGGAGGCGAACGCCAGCGAGCTGCCCCACTGTCCCGCACCGGTCTCGGTCGTGAGCCGCTTGGTCCCCTCGACCGAGTTGTAGTAGGCCTGCGGGACGGCGGTGTTCGGCTTGTGGGACCCGGCCGGGGAGACGCCCTCGTACTTGTAGTAAATGCGGGCGGGCGTGTTGAGCAGCTTCTCCAGGCGGCGGGCCCGGATCAGTGGCGTCGGCCGCCACAGCTTGTAGACGTCGATGACCTCACCGGGAATATCGACGTAAGGGTCGGCCGTGACCTCCTGGCGGATCAGTTCCATCGGGAACAGCGGCGCGAGGTCGTCGGGACCGACCGGCTGGTGCGTGCCTGGGTGCAGCGGTGGTGGCGGCGGCGCGGGCAGGTCGGGGACGACGTTGTACCACTGGGCCGGGATCTGCGACTCATCAAGGACGAACTTTGTTCGCTCGGTCACGGGCTCCTCCATCTCTCGGCTGCGGGTGCCGCACCCGGCGCCCCACGCGAACATCAGTGAGGTCTGTGCCGCACGTGTCCATCCGCACCATACGCCTGCTATGTCGGCATCAGTAGTCCCTGCTTGACACGAGCCAAAACGAGAGATTAGCGTCAAGTGTCGACAGAATCGACCATGCGGGGAGTCGGGATGCCGGAGACGTTAAGTGCCCTCACGCCTGCCGGCGGTCCGCCTGCGACGCCGTACATTGAAGTGGACCACCTATACCTCGGGTATCCGGGGAAAGGCCGCCGTGCGCCCGTCGTCGCCTGCCGCGACCTGAACTTCACCATTGGCCCTGGCGAGTTCGTGGTCCTTGTCGGCCCTAGCGGATGCGGCAAGACGACATTCCTGGAATCACTGGCGGGCTTGGGCCACGTGGGAGCCGGTGAGCTGCGCATCGACGGTGAACGGGTCACCGGCCCGGCCCGGGACCGTGGCCTGGTATTCCAGAGCCCGTCCCTGTTCCCGTGGCGAGACGTCTACGGCAATATCATCTTCGGCGTCCAGGCGCAGGGCCGCCTGGACGAGTCCGCGCGGCAGCGGGCGAGGGCAGTCATCGAGATGGTCGGCCTTTCCCATGTCGCTGGGTGGCGGCCACAGGCGCTGTCCGGCGGGATGAAGCAGCGGGTCAACCTCGCGCGCGCACTGCTGACACAGCCCCGGTTGCTGCTCCTCGACGAGCCATTCGCGGCCCTCGATGCCCAGACTCGCGAGCAGCTCCAGGACGAGCTCATGCGCATCTGGCAGGAGTCGGCCATGAGCCGGTCCACGACCGCCGTCTTCGTGACCCATGACGTCCGCGAGGCGGTGCTGCTCGCGGACCGGGTGATCGTCTTTTCCAGGCCCCCGGGCCGAATTCTCGAGGACATCCGGGTCGACCTGCCCCGGCCGCGAATGTCGCAGCTGCGGCGAAGCCAGTCCTTCGCCCGCTACGAGGAGCGGATCCTGGCGGCCATTTACGAGCGACGTCAGGCCGGTTGACCATGGCCAGCGCCCTGTCCGGAGACGATGGCCCCGTCGGCCTCGACGGGCCTGACCCTCCCGCGCTGAGGTTCGCCTCCACCAGGCTCGGCTGGCTGGACCGGCATGGCTCGGTTGTCTTCGGCGGCCTGGGACTCGTCCTGCTCTTCGCCGCCTGGCAGGTCTGCGCGGTCACCGGGATCGTCGACGTGCACATCAGCTCCGACCCCAGTCAGGTGATCGGCGAGGAGATCACGCTCTTCGGCCACGGCACGCTCTGGGGTCCCCTCGGCAACACCGCGGCCGAGGTTGGCTGGGCGCTGGCGATCATCGTCGTCAGCGGAATCCCGATCGGAATCATCCTCGGCCGGGTCACCCCGCTGCGGCAGCTGGCCGACCCTCTCGTTTCGATACTTAACTCCGTCCCTTACGTGCTCTTCCTGCCGTTGATCATTTTCTGGTTCGGGCTCGGCGAGACAGCCCGCGTGCTCGTGGTGGTCTGGGCCGGGATCCTGCCGCTGATCATCAACACCACCTCAGGGGTCCGCAACATCAGCGTGGACTACCTGCGCGTCGGCCGGGTGTTCTCGGCCTCCCCGCTGCGGTTCTTTACCTCGATCCTGCTGCCCGCCGCGCTGCCGTTCATTATGACGGGCATCCGGCTGGCGGTCGCCCGCGCGCTCGTTGGCGCGATTGTCGTGGAGTTCTTCTTGTCTAGCAACGGCCTCGGCTATTTCGTGCAGAACGAGACATCCAATTTCCAGATGAGCGCCGCCATGGCCGGAATCGTCGTCATGGCCGTGGTCGCGCTGCTCTTGACGTGGCTGATCGGTGCCGCCGAGAAACGCGTCATCTCCTGGTCGCAATCCGGTTAGCGAAAGGAATCCCCCATGGCATCCGCCGGCCGGCCTGTCCACCGAAGGCTACTATCCGCAGCCGCCTGTGTAATGCTCGTAGCAATGCTGGCCGCCTGCAGCAGCGGCTCCAGTTCCGGTTCCGGCTCCGCCTCGGCCTCCCCGGCCAGTGGCGGGTCGCTGACCAGCCTGACCGTCGCCTATGCCGCACCGGGTGCCGGGTTCTCTGACCTGTACGTCGGGGTCGCTGACGGCATCTTCAAGAAGTACGGCCTCAACGTTAAGGTCATTCAAGTTACGCCCGCTAATCTTGTGCCCGCGCTGCTCAGTGGAAGCGTGCAAATCGGTGGTGGCGTCGCGGACGGTGCCGCCAGCGCCATCCTCAGTGGCGAGAGCCTGAAGTACATCGCGCTCACCGAGGCCACCTACAACCTGCAGTTGTGGGCGAACAAGGGCATCACCAGCGTGCGTGACCTCATCGGCAAGACGGTGGCGCTGACCACCGCGGGATCGGAGAATGACTTCGCGCTGACCGCGCTGCTTGCGTCGAACGGCATTAACCCGGGCTCCGTCACCCGCAGGTACCTGGTGACCGTGCCAGAAGAACTGTCCGCGATGCACAGCGGTGCGGCGGTGGCCGCGCTGTTTCAGCCACCGAACGCCCAGTCGCTCACGCAGACAGGAGGCAGGATCCTGGACAGCCTGACCAACCTGGCGTTTGCCGTGGGCGCCTACATGGCGACATCGTCGTACGTGGCGGCCAACCCCAGCGTGATCGCGAAGTTCTACGCCGCGGAGCAGGCGAACCTGGCCTTCCTGCGCTCCAGCCCGCAGCAGACGCTGGCCGCCATCAAGCAGTACAACCCGGCGAGCACGGCCTCGGGCGACAAGATCGCCTACGACTTCTTCCTCAACGTATGGAAGAAGGACCCGACGGTCGAGGTGCCGCTGATCCAGGCGGCTTTCGATCGCGCCGCCGCCAAGGTGCACAAGACCGCACCCTCGAGCGTCAGCCAGTACATCTACAGCCCGCAGGCATCCAGCTAACGCCGCTGGTGGCGGCGGGCGGCCGATGCCGAATGGTGGTCTCAGAGTTATCCATGGTGCGTATTTCGCCTTGAGTGGCGCGACAAAGCGGATTGCTCGAAGCGCAGATTATCGCCAGCTGCCGTTGCGTTTAACGCCGTCCTAGGTCATGCTATGCCTAGAAATTCAATCGGGATTGCAGTGGCGGCTGCGGAGCGTGTTACGACAGTGAGCCGATATCACAGGAGAAGCAAATGACAGACCGACCTGCCACTGCCGTCCCGGGATCGCACCAGGTCCCTCCCAGCCCAGCCCGCCTCGAGTCAGACGCGATCGGGGCACTCCAGGACACCGTCCTGGGGATAGCGAATACCGGGCCCGCGGTATCAGTGGGGTTGTCGCTGGCCGCGCTGGCCGCGGCGGCGGCTTACGCCAGCGGGCCGACCCTGATCTTGTGCGGGATCCCCATGGTGATCATCGCCAACGCATATCGCAGGCTGAACCACTGGAATGCCAACTCCGGCGCGTCATTCGAATGGGTCGGCCGCACGATCAGCCCCTATCTCGGGTTCCTTACCGGCTGGCTGGTCATCGCGGCCAACCTCGTCGGGAATGTCGCGGCAGTCGTGGTCCTCGCCCCGTCGGTACTGGCCATTTTCGGCGCCAACGCGACGAGTACCTGGCCGAACATCGCGATCGCGACCGTCGCCATGGTGGTCATCATCGCGGTCGTGGTCGCCGGGATCCGGCCGACCGCGCGAGTCCAGGTTGTCCTGGCCGCGGTCGAGTACGTGATCCTCATCGGCTTCGCGATCGCGGGCTTCATCGCCGTGCTCGGCCACCACTCCGGCACCTACCCAGTCACCAGGAGCTGGTTCACCCTTGGCGGGATCGGCGGCAAGGGTGACCTGGCCGCGGGACTGCTCATCGCGGTGTTCATGTACACCGGCTGGGATGCCACCGTCTATGTCAACGAGGAGGTCAGGCACCGGCACAAGAACCCGGGCCGGGCCGCGATTCTCGCGGTCGCCTTCGTCGGGATCTTCTACGCCGTGGTGACCACGGCCCTGCAGGGAGTGGTGACGCCGGCCAAGTTGCAGGCGAACGCGTCTTCCGCCCTTGTCTACGTCGCGCAGGTCCTCGCGGGCAGCGGGTGGGCCAAGGTGATGGCGCTGGCCCTGGCGCTTTCCGTGATCGGAGGTACCGGCGCTGGCCTGGTCTGCATGGCCCGCATGGCCTACGGCATGGCTTCCCACCGCACGCTGCCGACGATCCTGGGCCGAGTCAGCCCCCGGTTCTCCACCCCGGCGATCGCGACGATCGCGAGCGGGGTGGTCCTCATCGCGGCCACCTGGGCCTACTTGCTGTCCAGCTCGCTGGCCAGCGTCTTCAGCGACGTGATCGACACGACCGGCCTGCTGTTCGGCGCCTTCTACGTCCTCACGGCGCTCGCCGCCATCGCGTACTACCGCCGCCGCATAGTCAGCAACGCGTGGGACACGCTGCTGGTCGGGATCCTTCCGCTGGGCGCGGCCGGATTCCTGTGCTGGATCATCGTCAGGTCACTGCAGACCGCGCCCGCGCCCGAGCGATGGTCCCTGGCCGGCATCATCGCGGCCGGGGTGATCTTGATGTTCGTGGCCCGCTACGTCCTGCGGTCCTCGTTCTTCCAGGTCCGGCTGGAGGCGGCCGACCGGTCGTAGCTATGAGGCCCCCGCTGGTGAGCTAGCCACGATGATCTCGTCGAAGTCCGGGGCGTAGGCGGTCGGGTTGGCCAGCTCGATCGTGTTGGTGCCCGCCGTCAGGGCCAGCGGCACGGTCATCGCGCCGACCGTGGTGAAGCTGCCGGTCGGCGTGAACGACACGGTCTGCGGGGATCCGCCGTTGACGCTGACGGTGGCCTGGCGGCCGGTGGCCGAGCCGTCGCAGTAGATGATCGTCACGTCGTAGGTTCCCGCGGTCGGCGCGGTCACGTCGTTGAACGTCAGCGTGCCGCCTTCGCCGACGTAGCCGACCTTGTCGCCGCCGTAGCAGGTCGAGCAGGTCGCCGCGACCGCGCCGCCCGCCAGGGTGGACGCCGGCGAGTCGGCCAGGTAAGTGGCGCCGGCCGGCGGGGCCGTGTCCGCGGCGGTAACGCCGAAGCCGTTGAACACCGCCTCACCGGGCGAGCCGGCCGCGTGAGAGGTCAGGAACATGCCCGCGTCCTGCGTGCTCGCCTGACCGGGGACCGTGGCGCTGCCGACGGTCAGCCAGCTGGTCCCGTCGAACGAGTAGTAGCCGGTATAGGTAGAGCCGTCGCGGACCAGCTCGAGCCAGGCCGGGAGCAGTTCGGGATTGGTGCCGTTGGACGGGGTCACCGAGTTGATGTAGGTGCCGGAGTTGCTGTCCCACTCCAGCTGGATGCCACCGGACGGCGACTCGAACAAGATCACGCCCTCGGGCGTGCTGCCTGACCCGGTGATGTCGTTGCGCACGATGATCCCGGCCTTGGCGTACCCGGTCATGCCCTGCTGCGACGTGATCTCGGTACTGACCGTGGCGGTACTGCCGACGACACCAGGCTGGTAGATGGCACTGTAGGCGTCGGTGCCCGAGTACAGGTCGGCGCCCGCGCCGGAGATGCCGAACTCCGTCCCGGACTGCCCGAAGACGGCGGGCGCGTCGGTCGCGGAGGTGTACGTCAGGTAAGGCGCCTGTACGGGCGGGCTGGTCGTCACTTGCTGCATAACGGAAAGCGCCTGCGGTGTTCTCCTCGCCCAGGTGTACCGGGCGGTGCCGGTCACCGCGGAGGTGGAGAACAGCGCGGTGGGCACGGGGGCGGTCACCGTGAACGTCGCCTGGACCGTCTGGCCGCTGCCCACTGCGGCGAATGAGGCTGTTGTGGTCGCCGTTCGCGACCACCCGGAGGGCACCTGGACCCCCAGTCGCACGTCGAGGGCAGGCAGCGGGCCGTTGTTGGTGAACGTCTCGGTGGCGGTGGCGGGCTGGCCGCCGGACAGCGAGCCGAGCCCGGTGAGGTTCAGCGCGGCGGATGGCGGCGCGGCGGCCGGATTCCTGGCCGCGGTGATGCGCAGCAGGGCCACGCCGTGCGACGGCACGTCGACGCTTATCGTCCCGGTCGTCTCGGACGAGCGATGTGTCCACAGGTTGCTCAGCAGGTAGTCCGGGCCGGACCCGAGGCCGAGTGCCGACGCGGTGGTCGTGATCACCTCGGCGGCGCCGCTGGTGTTGAAGAGCCCGGCTACCACGTCGCCGTTCTTCTCGGTCTTGGCGAATACCTGCTCGGTCGAGGTGTTGACCAGGCGGGAGGCGTCGATTCCGTCCTGGTCCACCGCGATCACGCTGCGGTTGAGCAACAGCCCCAGGTCGGCCCGGCTGAGGCTGGTCAGGTCGGTGCCGAGGATGAGCGGGGAGGAGGCCAGCGACCATAGGCTCAGCTGCGTCTGCCGCTCGTCGTAGGTGAGCCCGTCGTTGCTGCCGTTGCCGACCTCGACCGAGTCGTAGTCGTTGAACGCGCCGGGCTCGCCGTCGGGCTGCCACTGGGCGACCTGGTTGAACCGGGACTCGACGTTGGCCCAGTTGGTGAGCGGATAGCTGCTCCCGCCGGGCTCGCCGCCGTAGTTCTCGATGTCTCCGCCGGTCCGCCAGCCGTTGGAGTACTGCTGCCAGGTGGACGCGTCGGCGATGTTGAGGCTGTTGGACAGCTCGAGGTGGATCGGGCGGCCGGTCTGGCGCAGCCCGTTCGACCAGGCCTCGACGTCGGGGATATCGAATGAGCCGACCCCGTCCAGCTTGACGTAGTCCACCCCCCAGGAGGCGAGCTCGTCGGCCCAGGAGTTGATGAAGGCCTGCGCGCCCGGCTTGCTGTAATCGATGCCGACCATGCCGCCGCAGTTGTAGTTGTTCTCCGCCACCGAGGGCTCGGCAATCTGGTCCGCCGTGTAGGGGGTGCCCTCGATCGGCGTGTTCTCCGCCACCGCCTGCTTGGAGATGCCCGGCGTCACGTACAGGCCGAACTTGAGGCCGAGCCTGTGCACGTAGTTGGCGACGGCCTGGATGCCGCTGAGTGATCCACTCGGCGGGAACTTCGTCGCGTCGATGACCCAGCGGCCATTGGCGTCGACGTTGGGTCCCTGGCTGCCCGGGCACTGGTACCAGAAGTCATCGATGTTGACGTACTGGTAGCCGACACTGGCCAGCCCGCTGTCCTTCATGGCCTTAGCCTGGGCCTCGATGCCGGCCTCGGTCGGGTCGTGACGGACGAAGCTCCAGCTGCTCCAGCCCATCGCGGGCGTCAGGCCGACGCCGTTGTCCTCCGCGCTCGCCGTCGGCGCGGTTCGCATGACGGCGAAGATCACCAGCGGCAGGACGATCAGTCCGGCGGCGACACATCGGATCAATCTCTTCATGGTCGTCCTCCGGCCTGGCTATTAGCGAACGATCTGTTCCTCCCTCGTTCCTACGTCCGTTGGGAAATGTCGTCAAGAGTCCCGAGATGATGAGACGACATCAGGGCTGATTCATCCGATGAATCAGCCCTGAGGTGCCAGCTACCAGCGCGCTATGAGCTGGGCTCGAGCGTGAGCAGCTGGATCGAGGCGCCACTCGCGTACAGGCTCACCGGGCCCGCATCGGCCGTGCGGACCTGGAGCGGCGTGGAGTAGTCATTGGGCACCGCGCCGTCCAGGGTGAGCGTGACCGGGGTCGACGACAGCTGCACGGTCTCGGTGGTCAGGTCCTCCTGGCCGTTGTAGAAGTCCAGGTAGACGTCGCCCGTGCCCTGCAGGGTGATCGTCGCCTGGTACGTCTGCCCCCCGGCCAGGCTCGATGTGGGGTTGACCCAGATCCAGGTGTTGGGGGCGGCATCGGTCTCCTGCCACTCCACCGCGCTCGCGCCCTGCGGCGTGGTCACGTTGGTCGTGATCGTGCCGGGCACGGAGCCGACGCCGTTCGCGACAGGTCCCTGCCAGCTGAGCTGGCCCGTCGGGGTACTGCCGAGCAGGTTAGGGCCGGTCGGGACCAGGGTTTCCGGGTTGCGGCCGGGCGGGAACGTCAGCGTGCCGGCCCGATACGACGGCGGGGCGTCGGCGGCTGCGGTCCCCCAGGTCGTGCTGGGTGTCCCGGCCAGCCGGAACGTGATGCTGGTGGTCTTGGCGGCCGGGCCGGCGGGGGCGCCGGCCACTCCGAACAAGGAGCCAGAAAGCCAGGTGTCCGGCTCGGGCCTGCCGTTCACGGCCACGCCCTGGATGTAGGACGAGGCGTTCGCGCCGGGGGCGCTGATGGTGACGTGCGGCCGGCCGGGGACATCGAACTCGGCCTGGGAGAAGAGGGGCGCGTTCAGGTCAAGCACCGTCGTTCCCGGGGTCTGAGGGTAGAGGCCGAGGCTGGCCCAGACGTACCACGAGCTCATCGCCCCGAGGTCGTCGTTGCCCGGCTCGCCGCCCGGGCTGTCGGAGTACACCGTGCTGAGCAGCTCGTCCACGACCTGCGAGGTCTTCGCGGGGGCACCGGCGTAGTCGTAGAGCCAGGGGGTACCGAGCGACGGCTCGTTGCCTGCCCAGTCATAGGGAGCGTTCGGTCCCGCCTGGAGCTGGGAGAAGAACGTGTCGAGGCGGCTGACCGTGGCCGAGTCGCCACCGATCGCGCTGATCAGGCCGCCTAGGTCCTGGGGGATAGACCAGGTGTACTGGGCCGCGTTGCCCTCCTGGAAGCCGGACTGGCCGAAGCTGCTCCAGCCGTAGACGTCTGGGCCCAGCTCCGGGAACTGCCCGGTGGCGTCACGCGGCTCGATGTAGCCGGTGGCCGTGTTGAAGACGTTGGTCCAGTCCTGCGAGCGCCGCAGGAAGCTGGCGGCGGTGGGCTTGTCGCCCAGGTCGCTCGCCAGCTGCGCGATCGAGAAGTCGGCGGTGGAGTACTCAAGCGTCTCAGACGCTCCGTTGTCTACCGGGGACAACGAGCTTTCCTGGGTGTTCGGAACGTACCCGTCCGCCTCGTAAGCCGCCAGGTCATCTCGCTCGTCGTAGAAACCCTGGCCAAGCTGGCTGGTCGTCGGCACGACGGTAGCCCCCTTGACCATGGCCGCGAGGGCCGCCTTGGCGTTGAAGTCCCGCGCGCCGAAGGCATAGGCCTCCGCCAGGACCGGATCGGCCGCGTCGCCGTTCATCACGTCGGTGTAGTCGTTGGCAAAGCCCCATTTGGGCAGCCAGCCGCCTTGTGCCTGGTCGTTGAGCAGCGAGCTCATCATCTGGCTGGTCTGCTCGGGTGCGACGACGGCCAGCAGCGGCACCTCGCTGCGGTAGATGTCCCAGCCCGAGTAGTTGGCGTACTGCGCCTGCCCCTTGGGCAGCCGGTGCACCTGGTTGTCGAACCCGATGTAGTTCCCGTCCGCGTCGGAGAACACGTTCGGGTCGAGCAGGGCGTGGTACAGGGCGGTGTAGAACTCGGCCTGCTCGGCCGGGGTGCCGCCGCCGATCTTGATCCGGTCCAGGTAGCTGTTCCATTCGGCGTAGGTGCGGGCCGCGACCGCCTTCGTGCTCCAGCCCGGGTCCTCGGCGCGCAGGTTCGCACTGGCGCCGGCCTGCGAGACGTAGGAGATGGCGACCTTCATGGTGACGCTGGCCTGCTGGGTCGTGTTGAAGGTGACCCACGCTCCCGAGCCAAGGCCGGTCGCGCTGGCGACCTGCGTGCGTGACTGGCCGCCCGCCGCCTGGGTCCCTGCCGGTGCGGTGAGGATCGGCCCCGCGGCCTTGCCGTTAGCGGCGGCGGGCACCCGCTGGACGGCCGGGCCGTGCGCGCTCGCCCCGGTCGATCCGGTGTTCTCCACCACGGACTCCTGCCGCAGCGATAGCGCCGAGGCCTCCAGGTCAACCGGGCCGGCCTGGGCGGTGCGAACCTGCACCACCGGCAGCCCGATCGATCCCGTCGGGATGGTGGCCGCGACCGTCAGCGTCGTCGGCGTCCCGGTGAGGCTTACCGGCTGGCTGTCGACATCCACCTGCCCGTTGTAGAAGTCGAGGAAGACGTCGCCCTCGCCCTGCAGGGTCACGCTGGCCAGGTAGGTGTCCCCCTGGGTCAGGGCCGGGGGATTGGCCTGGATCCAGGTGTTGGCCTCGGCCGTGGACTGCTGCCAGGCGACAGCGCTGGCCCCGGTGGAGGTGGTGGTGGCGGCGATCGTCGGCGTGCTGCCACCGCTCGTGACCTCGTGGTATCCCCAGTCCAGGTCACCGGTGGGCGTCGTGAAGACGTTGGTTCCTGTCGGCTCGGTCTGCCAGGTGCCGTAGGAGGCGAATGGCCGGCTGAACTTGGCGACGAAGTGGATCGGGTAGGTGCTGGGCGCGCCGCAGAACTGCCCGGCGGTCTCGTCCCCGCTGACCTCGTCGTCGCCGCTGACCGCAATATCGGCCGCCGTGTTGCCCGACTGGGCGTCACCGATCTTGAACAGCATGTTGGCCGCGCTGGACGACGGGTAGGTGAACGTTCCTATCCCGGTTCGGGTCGTGGCGGCGAGGTCGGCGCCGATGGCGTCTGGGGTGCCCGGGGCCAGCGTGGCCTGGTACTGGCCTGGTGATGCCTGCTCGTCGGCGTGGTCGAATGGCTCGGTGGCGGCGGCCGGGTCGGCCCCGACGCTGCCCACAGTGGGCAGGATGGGGAAGTCGCCATCGGCGCCGCAGCCGGGACCGGACAGGTGCGTGAGGCTGAAGCCGCTTATGGCGTTGTCGGCGTAGTTGTACCCGCCCCCGTCCGGGCGCGACGGCGTGTCCGGGCTGAAGGTGAGCATGCCGAACGGTGCGGACGCCCCAGGGAACGTGTCGATCTGGCCGACCGTGGCCCCGCCAGATCCGGTCCCGATCATCGGGTCAACGAGCGCCGCGGGATCGCTGACTAGATGGCCTGGGGTCGATGGTGTCGCGGCCACGCCACCTGCCGCCGTCATGACGGCCATGCCGGCGAGCAGCGCGGTGGCGGCGGGAATCGCGAACGCGGAGCGCGCCCGCCTGCCTCGGCCCAGGAAAACCATAGTGACACCTTCCGATGACAACCTTGTCATCGTTTTTTACCTCTATAAACAGAAAGACACAAGGTCTTGGTAGGCGGCCGCGTTCCTGACTCGGCTTGCGCCGAGGTCTAACGGGCCGCCAGGCCCCGCTCGCCTGGCGGCCCATTCCCCCCTCCGTCAGTCCTACGGATGCCTGCCCTCCCCACTGGCGCGTAGGACCGCCTAGCTGCTAGCTCACTACCGCAATGTCCCGAGATCCAGCCAGATGGCCGCCGGATTCGACGGGTCGATAGTGGCGAGCAGCGTGCTGCCCACCTGCAGCTTGCCCACCTGAAACTGGCTGACAAGCTGCTGCGTCGTGGCCGGGTACGGTGTCGCCCCCTCCTGCGTCACCGTCAGGTCGAACTCCACCAGCAGGTCGAAGTTCACCGTCCCGACCTGCCGCATCCCCGTGATCATCACCGGGCAGCGGGCCGCGTAGCCGTCGGCCCCCGCGGCGGCGCGCGCGGCCGCGCTTGCCGCCTGCGTCTGCATGGCCATCATCTGGTTGACGGCGGCCATTCGCTCCTGTGCGGCAGCGAGCCGCTCGCCTACCGGCGGGGAGTTGCGCTCGATCTCCTTGGCCTGCTTCTGCAAGTCCCGCAGGCTCTTGAACACGCCCACAAGTCAGCTCGCGCGGTAGAGCTGATTGAAGCGCTGTGCGACGGCGGGGTTCGTCCTGATCCGGTCATTCCATCCCTGGTGCGCGGCCTCCCAGGCCGGTGCGGGGATCCCCCGGGATGCCGCGATCTCGACCAGCTTGGACTGGTCGTAGTTGAACGCGGCGACCCCCTTGCTCACCGCCGCGAACGCCTCGAGCGCGACGCCGGCGATGGGCTCAAAGTCGGGTCCAGCCGGGGCCACGCCGGCCTGCGCTCCGCCGGCCTGGGCCATCTGGGCCTGCACCGCGGCCTGCTGCGCCGCGGCCATCTGCTGCGCCTGCGCGGCCATCTGCTGCGCCTGGGCCACCATGCCCGGAGCGGCATTGACCATGTCCTTGGCGTCTTTCAGTTGCTTGAACATTCCCACCCTGGTAACTCCTGTCCTCATCGTCCCGATGCCGCTCGATGCCGCCCGTCCATCGAGGAGTCCGCAAGAGATCGGCAGGACAAGAGTGGATCAGTCCCTCTTTCTCTCCACTTAACATCGGCTGAACGATACGGTGAGCACGTCGTTTCTTGACGTCAAGCGCGGGTGGCCATGGGCATCACCAGGCGCCAGGCACGGCCGCGGCTGGAAGGTGATCGGGGTGACAGCCAACGAGGAGCAGCCGTTGCGCGTGACCGTGCTCGGGCCGGTCCGCGCCTGGCTGGGGGATGTGGAGCTTGAGCTGGGGGCGCCGCAGCGGCGGGCGGTGCTGGCGTTGCTCGCTGTGCGCGCGAACCAGGTGGTCGCGCGGGATGAGCTCATCGACGGGATATGGGGTGAGGACCTGCCGTCCAGCTCCGTCAACGCCCTGCATGTCCACGTGGCCCGGCTGCGAGCCGCCATCGAGCCCGGCCGGCCGCAGCGGGCGCCGAGCCAGGTGCTGCTGGCCAGCAACCGGGGGTACCTGCTCCGGCTGGCTCCCGGCCAGCTTGACGCGGAGGTGTTCACCGAGCGGCTTGCCTCGGCCCGAGCCTCCCGTGCGGCCGGCGACCTGACCAGCGCGGCCCGCTCGTTCGAGGAGGCCTTGGGGCTGTGGCGAGGCGGCGCGCTGGCCGGCATTCCCGGACCGCTGGCGCAGATTGTCCGGGCTGGACTTGACGAGCAGCGGCTGGCCGCGGCGGAAGAACACGTCGATGCCCTCCTCGCGCTCGGTCGCCACGCCGACGCCGCGCGGCAGCTAGTCGAGCTAGTGCGTGCCCACCCGCTACGGGAACGGTTCAGCGCCCAGCTGATGCTCGCGCTGTACCGCAGCGGACGGCAGGCCGAGGCCCTGGCGGTGTTCACCGATGCCCGACGGGTCCTGGCGGGTGAGCTCGGCATCGAGCCCGGCCCGCAGCTGCGGCAGCTGCACGCCCAGATCCTGGCGGCCGACTCCAGCCTTGACTTCGTCGCCACCGAGGCGGCTCCGCTCACATCAGCCCCGCTGGACAGGAAGCGGCCCGCGCCCGCGCAGCTGCCCGCCGACGTGGCCGCGTTTACCGGCCGGGACGAAGAGCTGGCCGACCTTGACCGGCTGGCCGCCCCCTCGCCCGACATGGTCATCGCGGTCCTGTCGGGGACGGCCGGGGTGGGCAAGACCGCGCTCGCCGTCCGGTGGGCGCGGCGGGTCGCGAGCGCCTATCCCGATGGCCAGCTGTACGTGAACCTTCGTGGCTACGATCCTGGCCAGCCGGTACCTCCGGGCGACGCGCTGGCCGGCTTCTTGCGAGCGCTCGGCATGGCCGGGCCGGACATACCGCCCGGTGACGATGAGCGGGCCGCCGCGTACCGTAGCCTGCTCGACGGGCAGCGCGTGCTCGTGGTCCTTGACAACGCGGCCAGCGTGGATCAGATTCGCCCGCTGCTGCCCGGCTCCTCATCCTGCCTGGTCCTTGTGACCAGTCGCGATTCGCTGGCCGGCCTGGTCGCGCGGCACGGCGCGCGGCGACTGGACCTGGACACCCTGCCGCTGGCTGACGCGGTCGGGCTGCTTGGCACGCTGATCGGCGATCGGGTCGAGGCCGAGCCGCGCGCGGCCGCGGCCCTGGCCGGGCAGTGCGCCCGGCTGCCGCTAGCGCTGCGGGTGGCCGCCGAGCTGGCTGCGGCCAGCCCGGGCAGCCCACTGGCGGAGCTCGCGGGCGAGCTGGCCGGCGAGCAGCGGCGGCTGGACCTGCTCGACGCGGGCGGTGACGAGCACACCGCGATCGACGGGGTGTTCTTCTGGTCCTACCGGCACCTCCCGGCCCCGGCGGCGCTGGTGTTCCGGCTGGCCGGCCGCCATCCAGGGCCCGACTTCGATGCGTCCGCCGTAGCCGCCCTGACCAGCCTGGCCATAACGGAAGCGCGTGATGTTCTGGCGTTGCTAGCCCGGGCGCACCTGGTCCACGTGGCCAGCCCGGGCCGGTACGGAATGCATGACCTGCTGCGGGCCTATGCCAGTCGGCTGGCCACGGCCAGCGACGGCGCGGCGGCCCAGGCCGCCGCGCTGACCAGGCTGCGGGACTACTACCTCGGGGCGGCCGCGCGCGCCATGGATGTCCTCGTCCCCGCCGAGAAGCCATACCGGCCGCTGGTTCCCTCCGCCGGGACGCAACAGCCCCCGCTGAGCAGCGCGGCCGAGGCGCGCGCCTGGCTTGACGCCGAGCGGCCCACGGTCATCGCGGTGGCCGTGCATGCGGCCACCGCCGGCGCGCCCGGCCACACCACCCGGCTCGCCGGCACCTTGTACCGCTACCTGGAGACCGGCGGGCACTATGCCGACGCCCTGACCATCCACGGCCACGCCCGGCAGGCGGCCCGCGTCCTCGGCGACCAGGCCGCCGAGGCCACCGCGCTGACCAACCTCGGGATCATCAGCTGGCGCCAGGGCCGTTACCGGCAGGCGACCGACTACCACCAGCAGGCCATGGCGGCGTCGGTCGAGATCGGCGACCAGGTCGGCAAGGCCACCGCGCTGGCCAACCTGGGCGTCGTCTACGAGCGGCAGGGGCATTACGACGAGGCGGCCCGCTGCCACTCCGACTCCCTCGCCCTGACCAGGCAGCTCGGCGACCGGGGCGGCGAGGCCAGGGAACTGGCCAACCTCGGCTCGGTCGCGGCCCGGCGCGGCGACTACGACCAGGCCGTCCGCT
>Ga0335072_10005390_pt1 | contig 18847 bp, 16 predicted proteins | sample Lox_Sample_21_FD_206725 | JGI IMG/M metagenome (GOLD analysis project Ga0335072, IMG submission 206725) | Soil microbial communities from Loxahatchee National Wildlife Refuge, Florida, United States - Lox_Sample_2.1 | ecosystem: Environmental > Terrestrial > Soil > Wetlands | place: USA... | reverse complement strand
GTGTCCTGCCCGACCAAGAGGACCTGCATGGCGGTCGGGCTCGACTACCCGCCGGTGGGGGCAGACGCCCCCTACGACTACCTGGCGCTGAGCGAGGGCCGGCGCGGCGGCGCCTGGACCGACGACAGCCCGGCGCCGAGCCAGACCTTCGACGGCTACCTGCTCGCGACGTCGTGCCCGTCGGCCTCGCACTGCGTCGCCGTCGGCCAGAACGTCACCTCCGCACTCGCGATGGCCTGGGACGGGAGCGGCTGGACGGTCCAGCTCGCCCCCGTCGCGCCGCCTGTGTCGTCCGTCCTCAACGGCGTGTCGTGCCCCTCGGGCAGCCGCTGTTTCGCGGTCGGCGAGCTCACCCCAAATCAATTCTCGTTTTCCCATCCGCTGATCGAGCGCTGGGATGGCAGCCGCTGGTCGACCGTACGCACGCCCAAGACATCCCCGTTCAAGCCCGCCGTGCTCAACGCGGTCTCGTGCACCGGAAGATCCTGCACGGCGGTCGGGACGCTTGGCTACGGGCAGCTGGTGGAGCGCTGGACCGGTGGGAGCTGGTCGATTCAGCGGACACCGGGCGGGGCTCCCGACGCCGTCTTGAACGGGGTGTCGTGCGTATCACGCACCGACTGCGTGGCCGTGGGCGCCGTCACGGGTCAGCCTGGCCAGTCGCTGGCCGAGCGCTGGAATGGCCGCCGATGGTCGATACAGCCCACGCCGACGCTCGCTGGCGGCGCGGTTCTGAACGCCGTGTCGTGCGTGTCGGCTGCGGACTGCGTCGCGGTGGGCGAGCGCAGCCGGCTGCCCCTGCTCGAGCACTGGAACGGCGCCGCATGGTCGATCCAGGCGAGGGCCTGATTTAGGCTGCGTGCAGGTAGCCCACGAGTCCAGGAGCGTTCACATGGTCCCCACCATCACCCGCCGGCAGCGACCGACCTGGTCCAAGCTGACCGGCGCGTCGGCAACCGGCGCCGTCGCGGTCGGCGCAAGGCTATTGGGCCCCTCGGCCATGGCGCCGGTCGCCGTCGCCGCGACCGCCGTCGGCGCGATCGCGATCGGGCGGATCGCGATCGCCAATGCCGTCATCCGCAAACTACAAGCCGGAGAAGTCGAGATCGCGTCGCTGAAGGTGCAGGAGCTCGAGGTCGGCGGCCGTCGCTGGTAGCGCTATTCCGCGCCCAGATCGGGCCACCCTTTGCGCGAATTAGAAGCGCACTTTTCTCGATTTGCTGCGTCTAGTTGGTCAGAGGTCGAAACGACCGGCATGATCACGACTGCCCCGGAGGTGCAGAGATGAGACGCGCTGTCCTTGCCTTGGTCCTTGCTTTGCCGCTCGCGCTGGGCACGGCGACTGCCAGTGCCCACAACGGTGGCCCCGGCGGATGGGGCCGCGGACCGTCGGGCCCGCGTGCAGCCGTCGCGGGGACGGTCGTATCCGTGAACGCCACGGCCGGCACGTTCGTGGCTGACGCGTACGTGCTTTCCCCGCCCACTTTCATGGGCTCTCCCGGCCCGGGCCGCGGCGAACCCGGATACGGCCATCCCTACGCGGGCGGCCGCGGGTGGGGCCGGTCGGCCAGGCTTAGGCCGCGCTGGAGCAGCTCCCCGAGCGCGTCCCCGACGATGCCCGCGACGACCCAGGTCACGATCACCACGAACCCGAGCACGAGGATCTCGGTCGATGGCCGGCCCGCGATGGTCGGCAAGCTCGCGACCGGCGACAAGTTCGTCTCCCTGTTCAGCGGGTCTTCATCGGACACGATCCAGACGCTGACGGCCAGCCCGGCTCTGGCCGTGTTCGCCCATACCCCGCCGACGCCGAAGCAGCTCTATGCGTTCGTGGGCACGGTGACCGCGGTCAGCGGAACGACCAGCCCGGGGACGGTGACGGTCACCGTCGCCGATTCGTATCCGAGCGGACTCTTCACCTCGCCGGCGACGTTCACCGTCGGTCAGACCACGGCGATTCTCGGTGGCGACTCGTCAACCGGAAACGGCCTGTTCGGTGGATCGCTCGGCGACGTGTCCACGGGCGACATGGTGGCCGGCGCGCTCGTCGCTCCAGCCGGAGAGACGGCAGCCCAGGTGGAGGCGACGCCCCTGGCCGTCCTCCTGGACTTCCCGTCCTCCGGCTCGGCGACCTCGGCGGCCAAGCAGAGCGCGCTCGACTCGACGCTGGCACTGTTCGGGGTCAAGCATGCCGGCAAGGCGAAGGGCAAGGCCAGAGATCACCACAAGCACCACAAGAGGAAGTGAGTTGAGGGAGAGCGGCCCCGAGGACAGCGGTCGTGGCCGAGCGCGGGCCGGGGGATGGACGCACTAGTGGGATCGTCGGCGGCCCCTGCCGGCGACGTCTCAGCGCCCGTCCCCCGGACCGGCGGTGGCTCAGCGCCCGTCCCCCGGACCCGCGTCATACCGCGGCGTCTGCTGCGGCTGCGTTCAGATCTCGCGCTGGCTGAACGGTTCGCCGGTGGCGAGGAGTATGCGTTCGCCCTGCTCTATGAGCGGCATCGCAAGAGCGTGCTCGCGGTGTGCATGGGGGTACTCGGCTCCAGGCACGACGCCGAGGACGCCGCTCAGGAAGCCTTCGCCGCGCTCGCACTTTCGCTGCGCAAAGGGCCGCCCGAGAACCTACCGGCCTGGCTCATGAGGGTCGCGCGGAACGCGGCGATCGACGTCGCGCGACGCCGGCGCAGCGATACTCGCGCCGAGCAGGGTGTGCCCGACCGGGCGGTGGGTAGCGACGGCGCGAAGGCGGAGATCGAGTCGGTGATGGCGGGGATCCGCGAGCTCCCCGAGGCGCAGCGGACCGCGCTCTTGATGCGCGAGCTCGCCGGCCACTCGTACCGAGAGATCGCGGCGCTACTCGAAGTCGACGAGGCGGCGGTTCACGGGCTGATCGCCCGGGCCCGGATCAGTCTGCGCTCGTATCGCGAGGCGTACGAGATGTCGTGCGCGGCGGCGCGGGCCGCCCTCGCCGCGGAACCCGACGGACGGCGTCGCGACCGGACCGTCCGCCGCCACGTGCGGATGTGCCCGTCCTGTCGCGCCTACAAGCGCGCCCTGCGCGGCGACGCTCGGGCGCTGCGCGCGCTGTCGCCCGACCCCGCCGTCTCCGTCGCGAGCGGAGGCGCCCTGTTCGGCGGCCTGGCTGCCAAGGGCGCCCTGATCGGCGGCACGGTGGCGCAGGTGACGGCCGCGTGCGCCGTCTCGGTGTGCGCGATCGGTGGCATCGTGCTCGCCGCGCCGCATTCCGGTCAACTTGCGGTCGGCGGGGTTCGTGCCTCGAGGGGTGCGGCGGCTCACCTGGCCGGAGCGCACCGCCGTCCGAACCAGCATCCGACGGCCGGTGAGCCGGCGCTGGGCACGTTGGCAATCCCGTTGCCGGGCGCCGGGGACGCTGACGCCGGAGCGGGTGGCGCGGATCGCGCGGCGGGTCGCGCCCGGGATCGGCCGCGGCGGGCCTCGGGTCACTCGATCTGGACGCGATCGCACCGGCGTGTCAGGTCATCGCACGCCGGTCCGGCCGCGGTCTCCGCGCCTGCCCCGGTCGCCGCCCAGCTGATGTGGGGCTCTCAGGGCTACGACTCCTCCGGCGCGTCGCCCGCCCGGGACTACCCGCGAGGACACGGGCAGGGCGCGGCCGCGCAGCACGCGGATCAGACGGCGGGTTATGCCCGGCAGGCGAGCGACCCGCGCAACGGCGGCGCCAGTGCGTCGACCGGCGATCCGTCGGTCCGCGGACGGAACGGTCAGTCCAGCGGCTTCGCCGGCGCGATGCCAAACGAGCCCGCCGCAGAGACCCGATCGTCACGCGCCGGGAGCATGGCGCTCGTGCATCGCGGTGGCCCGCGCCGCGGCCTGGAGACGGCGCTCGTGCCGCGACAGCAATTCTGAGACTTTGTTCTCATAAGGAGCTACCCGGAGAATAAGCGGACCCATCGGTCCGCTACGATGTCCCGGGATGAACGAGACGCCCGCCCCAACCGCTCAGCCCGAGGGGCTCGACCGCGAGACCATGATCGTCGCCGGTGTCGTCCTGCTCGGGGCGATCATGTCGATCCTCGACACGACCGTCGTCAACGTCGCCATCGATCACCTCGCGGTCGCTTTCCACTCTCCGCTGACCACGATCCAGTGGGTCATCACCGGGTATACGTTGGCGCTCGCCGCGGTCATCCCGGTGACCGGGTGGGCCGCGGACCGGTTCGGAACCAAGCGCATCTACATGGGATCGCTCGTCCTGTTCACGCTCGGATCGGTGGCGTCGGGCCTGTCCTGGAGCGCGGACTCGCTCATCTTTTTCCGCGTCCTGCAGGGCATCGGTGGCGGGATGATCATGCCGGCGGTGATGACGATCCTGACCCAGAAGGCCGGCCCACACCGCATGGGCCGCGTCATGGGCGTACTCGGCGTGCCGATGCTGATCGCGCCGATCCTGGGACCGATCCTCGGAGGCTGGCTGGTCGACGACGTGTCGTGGCGCTGGATCTTCTTCATCAACCTGCCGATTGGGATCGTCGCGTTCATCCTCGCGCTGATCGTGCTCGAGCCCGATCAGCCGCAATCTGGTCACAAGTTCGACTGGCTGGGGATGGCGCTGCTCTCACCCGGGCTCGCGATCTTCATCTACGGACTCGCCGAGTCCTCGAGCTACGGCTTTGGCTCGCTGCGCTCGTGGGGCCCGACGCTGCTCGGCGTGGTGCTGATCGTCGCGTGGTTCGTCCACAGCTGGCGCTCGCCGAATCCGCTCATCGATCTGCGCACGTTTGCGCACAGCCGAGCCGGCGCAGCCGCGGGAACGTTCCTCCTGTTCGCGATTTCGGTGTTCGGGACGATGCTGCTCGTTCCGCTGTACTTCCAGTCGGTCCGCGACGCCTCGGCGCTCCAGGCCGGGCTGCTGATGGCGCCGGGCGGCTTCGGCGCGATGATCTTGATGCCTGTCGCCGGCAGCCTGACCGATCGTTATGGGCCCACCTGGTTGCCCGCCGCGGGCCTGCCGTTCGTCGCGGTCGGGCTCATCCCGTTCGTGTTCGTCGGCGCGCATACCTCGTACGTGCTGCTCTGCTGCGGCAACTTCGTTCAGGGCCTGGGGATGGGCCTGGCGATGATGCCGAACATGACCGCCGCGATGCAGGCCGTGCCGGCGGCCGCGATCGCACGGACGAGCACGGCGATGAACATCATCCGTCAGGCCGGCGCCTCGATCGGCACCGCGGTGCTGTCAGTCATCCTCGCCACCGCGATCACGAGCAACCTGAGCGCGATCGTCGGCAGTCACGCCACCGGCTCAGGTTCGGGTGGACTCGCGACGCTCCAGCACCTGCCGGCGCGGGCGCACGCGGCCATCGCGGGTCCGCTGGCCAGCGCGTTCGCGTCAACCTTCGTGTGGGCGCTCGTTCTCATCATCGTGGCGCTGATCCCCGCCGCGGGAATGGCCTTCTCAGGCTGGCGCCGCCCGGTGCAGAGCGGCGTCGACGCTCGCTCCGTCGTCCTCGAATAGACGCCGACGTGAACCGGCGCATCTCGGCGCCGCGGGTATGAGAATGACGTCGTGGAGGAACGCATGTCTTCGGCGTCCACAACACGCTCGCGATCGTCGATTTCGCTGCGCCTGTCGCTGGCCATCGCTGTCTGGTCGCTGTTCTCGCTCGGCGCAGCGCTGGGCGCAGCCGAGACCACTCCCGGTACTGGAGCCGCCAAGGCCGGCGCGTTCACCGCCCGGCTCTTCACCGCGCTCATCCTCGCCTACCTGATCCGCGCCGTGTGGCGACTGATCAGGCGCAGACCTGTGCTTGCTCCCGCCTGGACGCCGGCCCTGTTCTACGGGGCAGCGGTGATTAGCTTGCTGGAGACGGTGTCAACGGTCCACCACTAAGGCGCTGCCGCCGCCGAGGCGAACCGGCTCGGCGATCGCCTCGGCACGGTTGTGGCCGAGCATCTGCAGCGCCGTCGCGTCGCCCGGATAGTTGTCGAGCGGGAGGATCGACCCGGTCGCCAGCGAGAACTGCTCGCCGTACTGGCTCGTGAGCTGCTTGGCCAGCGCGCTGTTGTAGAAGGCGGGCTCGGCGAGCGAGGTCGTCGAGTTGGTCTGGCTCACCCGGGGGGCGGCGAGCGCGGCGGGCAGGCTCATGCCGAAGTCAACGTGGTTCATCAGGATCTGGACGACCGTGGTGATGATCGTCGAACCGCCGGCGGCTCCGATCGCGAATTGCGGCTGGCCGTTTCGCAGCGCGATGACCGGCCCCATGCTCGACCGCGGCTCCTTGCCGGCAGCCGGCAGGTTCGGGTCATACGCGCCCGGCGAGGGCGGGGCGAAATCGAAGTCGGTCAGCTCGTCGTTGAGCAGGAAGCCGTAGCCGGGCACGACCTGGCCGCTGCCACCGAAGAAGTTGATCGTGTTGGTGTAGGCGACGATGTCGCCCCATTTGTCCTCGGTGACGATGTTGTTCGTGTGGTGCGCCTCGGGCGAGGCCGAGGACGCCTGGGTTGATGCGGGCGTGCCGCTGCAGCCCGGGAACGGGGCGAACGGCGAGCCGGCCGCGACCGGCGAGGTCAGCGCCTTATTGCCGATCAAGCACCGGCGGGTCGCCGCGAAGGCGGGGTCGAGCAGGCCGGTGAGCGGCACATTCACGAACTTCGGGTCGCCTACGTAGGCGTCGCGATCGGCGTAGGCAAGCCGCGACGCCTCGAGGTAGTGGAACAGGGCCTCGGCGCGTGGCTCGGATCCGAGCTTGTATCCGCTCAGGATGTTGAGGATCTCGCCCTCCGTCGAACCACCGCTCGACGGCGGCGCCATCCCGTAGACCTTGAGTCCCCGATACGTCACCTCGGTCGGCGCGAGGACCCTCGTGCGGTAGGACTCCAGATCCTTCGTGGTCATGATCCCCGGGTTGGTGACGATCGTCTGTCCGGGCGTGAGCACCGGATGATCGTCAGCTTGGACGATCGCCTGTCCGATCGGTCCGTCGTAGAACCCGGACGGCCCGTGGCGGGCGATCAGCTCGTAGGTATGCGCGAGGTCGGGGTTGCGCAGCTTCGTCCCGACCGGCAGCGGATTACCGGACGACGTGAGCAGCAGCGACCGGCTCGCCGGGTAGGCCTGGAGGGTCGGAAGGCCGGACTGCTCGAGCTGGTTGAAGTCGAAGTTCGTGGTGAAGCCGCCCTTGGCGAGGGCGATCGCCGGCTGCAGGTCGGCGCTCAGCGACAGCCGGCCGTACTTGCGCACGGCGGTTGCCCACGTGGCGACGTTCCCCGGCACGCCGGTCGACAGCGGCTGGTCGGAAGCCGCGTCGTAGTTCATCGGTTGCCCCGTCGTCGGGTCGATGAACAGGTCCGTCGTGCACGCCGACGGACACGTTTCGCGACCATCGATGGTCGTGACCGTGTGCGTGCGGGCGTTGTAGATGACCATGAAGCCGCCACCACCCGGGCCGGCCACGAACGGAACCGTCACCCCGAGGGCACTCGCCGTCGCGACGGCGGCGTCGATCGCGTTGCCGCCCTGACGAAGAACGTCGATCCCGGCCCGGCTCGCGCCCACGTCCATCGACGCGACGGCACCTCCCGTCCCGACGGCGAGCGACTGCGCCCGGTCGCCGGTGTCGTGTCGCGCGGCGGACGCCGCGGCCGAGGCACCGGCCGGAGACGCGACAAATGCCGCTGTGCAGAGCACAGCGGCGACGGTGACGATTCGTCGATGACCCATGAACACCCACCTCCCTGGGACCTACGGACACATCCACCTTTCCCAACACCTGTATCTCGGAAACCGCAAGATCCAGGGCCCGGGGCGGGCGATATGTCTTCAGGACTCAGTGGTGCGGCGTCTCCTCGGGCGTCTCGCACCAGCGCTTGCGCTCGCCGATCCGAGACCGCATCCGCCAGCGGCGACTCTTGGGTGCATCTTCAGCTGCGCGCTCCAGCGCGTTCAGCTGCTCGTCCGGGTCGAGGCGTCCGCCGGCGATCGCGGAGCGGTCACCCGCGGCGAGCAACAGCGCATTGAAGTTCTTGTCCGGCTGGTAGCCCTCCTCGACGAGCAGATCGGAGAGCGTTCGGCGGGAGCCGCTCGTGGACCCGAAGTCGAGATCCTGGCCCGCGCGGGTTGCGCGGTCGCGATCGCCTGGCGGGAGCGGGTCACGTTGCCGCCCGGGTCGTCCACGTCCGGCGCGAACTGGCAGCAAGCGATTCGAACGCTCATCCGGGCTTGCATTCAAGCGCAGGAGTCATCGCGGTTGGCGCTGAGCCTGGAGGTCGAAGTAGTAGAGCGTCAGCGCGATGGCCGCGTAAGGGACGACCAGGGTGTAGACGATCGAGCCGGTGATGTCGATAAACGTGAGCGACTGGGCGGTGAGCAGCAGGATCAACACGCCAAGTAACGGTCCGGACAGGATCGCGATGACATTGACAAGCGTGGTGAACCCGAATGTTCGCCACCAGTGTCCGCGGGTCAGGCGCCCGCTGGCGCGCAATGAACCGATTGCGCTCTCCACCTCGAGCACGCATGTTTGAGCGAACAGGGAGGTGCGAATGAAGTAATACACAGCGAACGGGATCCCGACCACGCTGAGAACGAGCACCGCGATGAGCACGAACTGCACCCCGGTGGCACCGCCCAGGGCCCGACCGTTTCGGCCCGCCAGCGTGTACGCGCGGCGCGCGGTGACCGGCCGGCCGGCGTCGAGTTCGTTCAGCGCCGCGGACACCGCTCCGGTGACTGCGGCTGCGGCGAATGCCCCGCCGATGTCACCGATGAGCAAGGCAAGCAGAGCCGTGACAGCTCCCTGGCGGCCGTCGAGGTTCACGAAACCGCCCACACCGGTGAGGTGGAACAGGACCCATTGAGCCCCCCCGGTGAGCAGCGATACGGGAATGAAAACCGCGCCGATGCCGATGAACGTCCATGCGTTCTCCCGATACAACCGTCGTGCCGCCCGGAGGATCTGCCCTCCTGCACGCGAGTGCCGGATCGGTCGCGGGTCGGGCGGCCGCCACCGGGTCCGACGGGCCGTGCCGACTCCGGCCACGACGACCAGTCCGACCAGCACGAAGAACGGACCCGGATGGATCAGGCTCCAGATGATCGCCATCGAGGCGTGGTCCACGGCGCCGCAGAAGAAGCTCGTCACGCTCAGGCCGAGCACTCGTCCTCCCGGCACGATCAGGCTGCTGGTGCGCAGACCGTCGGCCCAGGTGATCGGATGCGTCCATACCTCGCGGTCCGCGTTCGCCGGTCCCAGCGGCCCGTTGTTGACGCTCGGCTGTTTCTGGCCCCAACGGCCCTGGAAATTCAGCCAGGCAAACGGCGAGTCGGCCGGAGCCGGAGTGTCCGGCACCACCACCGTCTGAAGCGAGAACCGTTCGGTGGCGCTCCGGGTGTCCTCGCAGCCGAAGACGGCGGTGCCTCCCTTTCCGAGATACAGCTTGCTCTGGAAGAAGCCGGCGTGGGCGCCCGTGGCGATGTACTCCACCGGATGCGTGCCGTCCTTGGTCAGCTTTGGATCGTCCCACGCCGCGCGCTCGCCGCCGGCATGCTGCGCGTAATCGACCTGGTAGGGACCGGTCTTCAGCGCCTGCTCCGGGGTGGCGGCATCGAAGTCGACCTGCGCCATCTCCCAATCGCCCTCATGCTTGTTGGTGAAGTCGTTGAACGTGTAGAAGAACCAGTACTGCACGGCGAGCTTTCCGGGGTGCTCGGGGTCGGTCGCGATGTGGGCGTAGACGGTGGGCTTGCGGTCGCCGACCCAGCGTTTGAACTGCTTCTCGTAGAAACAGCCCGGACGGAGTGCGTTCCCTCCGAAGTCGAGGTAGTCACCGGCCGGAGCAGCTGACAGATCCTGCGCGGTCGGCCCCGTCTTGATGACCTTGCCATCGGAGTTGCGGAGGGTCACCTCCGAGTTTCCAAGGATGATGTCGAGGCTGGTCGGGCGGTATGCCTCACCGGGTCCGCACAGCTTGGGTTGGGGCTCCAGGCCGATCACCGGCGAGTAGGTGTCGGCCAGCGTCGTGGCCGCGCTCGGGTCGGCCGAAGCTCGCGCGGCGAGTGTGAGCAGCGTGCACAAGACGAGGATGCTGGCCAGCCACCGGCTCACAGCGCATAGCGCAGGATCGCCGCGATTGGACCTCCGTCTGGGACGTCGGGGCCGCGAACGGCGAGGACGTGGGCATCGCTCAGCCAGGCCCGCCGCGTGATCTCGTCGGTCACATCGTGGACATCGCCGGTGGCGTCGCGCGCGAACGCCACCGCACCCGAACGGTCGTCGACCTCACCCGGCACGGCGGCATCGATGTCGACCAGCAGCGTTTCGACCGCGCCGAACGTCGCCGCGCGGGCGATTTCGGCGACGTCCGAGAGCGCGCGCCCGTCTGCGGACCGTTGTGCATAAAGCTCCTGCACCTCGCGAAGCTGCTCCGCGTAGAGGGAGTCGAGGACCGCGCGACTGCCGGCCGCGAGCTCGGCGTCAGAGGCTGCTTCGGGGTTTCCGGAGATGCCTTGGGCAAGCAGATGGGGGTATGTGTTGACCGATCGATAAATGCTCCCGATCGGCTCTGTTGCGGCGAGGATCAACGGCACGTCGAGGCCGTTCAAGAAAGGTCGGAGTGCCCGGTCGACCTGTCTGGCGTACTGGCGCATGCGGACCTTCTGACCTTCTGAGCCCTGAATGCGGCGAACCGGCGCACGGTCGGCGATCGAGGACCTGCCGGCGGCGCTGGCGACGTCCGAGGGCAGATCCTCGACCTTGATTCGTGCCGGTTCGAGATCCGGTGTCACCTCGACCACGCGGACTGAGCCCTGCGCGAGGGCCAGGACAAACGCGACATGGGGGAATGTCAGCGTGCGAAGGAGCGGTCTCACGTGGAGGCGGTCTGACACCTCGACCTGGCTGTGCAGGCGGTTGGGGAGTCTGAACGTGGTCAGCCATTGCGGGGTGGTGAACGCTGCCAGGGTCCTGGCCTGGTAGCGCCAGAACTCTTCGTCGTCGTCCAGATACCCGATCTCCTGCTCGAATTGGCGAACGAGCCGCACTCCAGCGCCCGCATCACGGAGAAGGGTCGACGCCCGGGAAGCCAGGGTCTTCAATTCGATCCGTTCGGCTTCGCCGTTCGACGCAGGGTCGGTCGGAAGGTAGATCGACACGCTCGAGGGGGCGCGGCACTCGAGCAGCCGGTCGATCTCGGCGCGTGTGGGTATGTCGGTGGGCAGGATCACTTCTCACCCCTATCAGTCGTAGGACTGCGTTTCCTTCTCGTGCGCGCTGAGGACCATGGGATGCGCGGGGGGCCCCGAGATGATCGTCTCACGGTCTATCTCGAGATCCGGTCCGACGTGAACGAGCTCGCCTACGTGGATCTCCTCCCAACCGGGCTCATCGCTGATTCGTTCGCTCGCGATCACCACTAGCGGAGCCACCGCTCCATCGTCGGAGTGCAGCCTCAAGGTGCCGGCGGCGTCCGCCTCGTCGAGCGGCGCTGCACCGCTCGGGCCGCCCGGCTGACGACGGTGCAGGTGGAGCGGATTGTGCTCCGGATAACGGAAGGCCCAGATGTGGCCGATATCGCCGAGGACGAAGTTGAGGCTGTAGAGCTCGTAGTCAGCGACCACCTCACGGACGGCTGCGATGATCCCGGCGCGGACGTCGCCCCCGGCCCCGCGGATCGCCAGCGTGATCAGGGCGAAGAAACGCTCGGAATCGGTGTCCCCCATGACCATCGCCCGGTTAGCTCCCAGCCTCGTCTCGATCCGGTCGAGGTCTCCGACGACGCCATTGTGGGCGAAGAGGCGGCCGTCCTGGCTGAACGGATGGGTGTTCACGAGCGACACCTCGCCGGTACTCGCGTAGCGCAGGTGAACGAGCATTTCGCTTGCATCCAGCCGCCGGGCGAAATGGCGATAGGCAGGATCCTCGGACGCCTGCACCGGGTTGCGAATCAGGATCATCCCGCGCCTCGCGGTCAACGCGGCCAACCCGTAACCGTCAGCGTTGCGCTCGCTTTGTCGCGCGATTGAGGTTGGCGCATCGAGCAGCCAAAACTCGGCAGCGACGTCCCGTTCGCCTGCATGCAGCGCGAAGAGCCGACACACGCGCAGCAGTCTACGTCGGTGCGCCATGGTTCGTGCTGAAAGTCGGCACTCCTATTCTCCCCGTAGACCCACCACCCGGCCCGGGGTGCAGGCACCCGTTTTGCTTTCCCCGGCCCCGCGTCACTTAAGTTCGCGTGATTGCAGACAGTCGCCAAACAGGGCCACGGGGATTGTTCGGTGCTGCCCTTCAAATGACGGCCCAACAGGGGCACAATGGTGCACCGTACGTCGGCAAAATGAGTCCGCCGTCTTCGCCCAGGTATCCGCTCCGAGATCGACCTCCGATTCGGATCGTCTTGGCTGACGACGCCTACCTGGCCCGGGTCGCGCTCCGGCACCTGTTCGAGGGCGTCCAGTCGGTGCTTGTGGTCGGCGAATGCGACGATGCGAACTCGGTCGTATCGACTATCGACAAGGAGCGTGCGGACCTTCTGATCACCGATATCCGCATGCCGCCGAGTGGGCAAGACGAGGGGATCAGGCTGGCCGCCCGTCTCAGGAAGACCCACCCCGCGCTCGGCGTGATCGTGCTCAGCACGTACGCCGACGTGGCTTATGCGTTGAAGCTGTTAGAGAGTGGATGCGACAGCCGGGGCTATCTGCTCAAGGATCGGATCCGCGACCGCCAGCAGGTCCTCCAAGCCGCGGTGACCGTCGCGAACGGCGGATCGGTCATCGATCCGACGATCGTCGAGGGGCTGGTCAGGTCGCGTATTGAGATGCGGCGGTCACCGCTCGAGCAGCTGACGCCGCGCGAGCTCGAAACGCTCGGTCTGGTGGCCGAGGGTCGGAGCAACGCAGATATCGCGGAAGCGCTGGTCCTCACCAAGCGCGCGGTCGAGAAGCACGTCAACGCGATCTTCGCCAAGCTGGAGCTGGGCGATCCTGACCACGTGAGTCCGCGGGTGAAGGCGGCGCTCGTTTACCTGGCCGATCGGGGCGCGTACCTAAGCGTCGGTTTGCAGAAGAATTAAGAAACACCCGCAGCGCTGGACGAAATGAACGGACTCTTATGCCGGCGTCCGGCGACCGCTGGGGTAATCTTTCGTATTGCGGCAGTCGTCCCCCTGGCCGCTGCCGCACTCTCCGGCGAGCAGCACTGGGGTGGTCATGTCCGTCATTCATCTGGCTCCCTCGAAGGTCAAGGCACCGGGGGCGTGGCTTGGCTCGTCCGAGATGGGGCAGCGGGTGGGTACGTTCGACTGGTCCACGACGCCGCTCGGCCCGCTGTCGGGCTGGCCACAGAGCCTTACGACGGCCGTCTCGATTTGTCTGCGCTCGCCGTTCCAGATGGCGATCTACTGGGGAGCCGAGCTCAACTGCATCTACAACGACGCCGAGCGGGACGTCCTGGGCAAGCTCCATCCCGGGGCGCTTGGGCAGCCGGCGCACGAACTGCTTAGGGATTCGTGGCAGATCGTCGGCCCCCAGCTGGAGGCCGTTGTCGAACGCGGAGACTCGACCTGGGCGGAAGACCAGCCGCTCACCTTCGACCGGCGCGGGGCGCTCGAGGTCTCCTATTTCACCTACTCTTACAGCCCGATCCTCGACGATGACGGCGGCGTGGGCGGAGTGCTCCTTGTCACCCATGAAACGACCGCGAGGGTGCTGGGCGAGCGCCGGATCGATGCGATCCGGGCCCGCCGCCGATCCGAGGAGCGCGCGCGTCACGAGGGCGAGCTGCGCGCGGTCCTGAACGATCTGCGGGCAGCCCAACGCCGCGTGGCCGTAGCCGGGGACGCCGAGCGGCGCCGGATCGAGCGCGACCTTCACGATGGCGCACAGCAGCGATTGATGGCGCTCCGCCTCGAGCTGGGGCTGCTCCAGGAGCGTGTCCGGGACGACCCGAACCGCGCCACCGAGATCCTCCGAGGCCTGCGGCGCGACCTCGACGAAGCGCTCGAGGAGCTCCGTGAGCTCGCTCACGGGCTCTACCCGCCGCTGCTGGCCAGCGATGGGTTGGAAGCGGCATTGGCCGCCACCGCCCGGCGGTCGGCCATCCCGGTGACGATCGAGGCGAGCGGGATGACGCGTGTCCCGCGCTCGATCGAGAGCGCCGCGTACTTCTGCTGCCTGGAAGCACTCCAAAACGCCGCGAAACATGCGGGTCCGCGTGCCCGAGCCAGCATCGAGCTGCGCATGGAGGGTGGATTTCTCAGTTTCTCGGTGCGCGATGACGGCGCCGGATTCGATCCCGGCGCCAGGCGACCCGGCTCCGGGCTGATCAACCTGCGTGACCGCCTGAGCGCGCTTGGCGGGGACGCGAGCGTCGCCTCCTCTCCCGGTGCCGGCACAACCGTGACCGGCCACATCCCGCTGCCGTAGCTCACGTCGCTCAGAACTCCTATCAGGTAGTCGGCACGAACCGTGACCGGATGCATGCATGCCTGTGGCTGACGGCGCCGTTCAGCGGGGTACGTTCGAGCTCGGTCGAAACCGTTGGGCTCGAAGGAGGATCTGTGAGCGATCTGATTGCTGTGGCGAACCCGGACCGGGAGACCGCTACCCGAGCTCAGTGCGTAACGGGGATACGTATTAGAAAGGGTTGATGACAATGGTTTCGCCTACCTCGGGTGGCGCGCGCCGCTTCCTTCCGTGGATGATCGGGCTCGTTGCCGTCATCGCCGCAGCCGTGGTGGTGGTCGTCGTCGTAACCAACAACAACAACAAATCGACTGCGACGATCACCACGTCCGCGGCGACGACCGGTCCGTCGTGCAACGTCACGTCCGTGGCCGAGCACGAGTTACCCGCAGTGGTGACGATCATGGCCTCCGGCGCCGTCAACGGGGGCGTCGGCTCCGGCGAGGTGATCCGCTCGGATGGATACATCCTCACCAACAATCATGTGATCGCTGCCGCGGCGGGCAGCGGCTCGCTCGATGTCATCTTCGATAACGGAAACTCGGCCCACGCGACCCTGGTGGGCCGCGACCCGCTGACCGACTTGGCCGTCATCCGGGTCGACCAGTCGAACCTGCAGACCATCACGATCGGCAACTCCTCGGATCTCCAGATCGGCCAACCGGTGGTGGCTCTCGGCGCGCCGTTGGGGCTTTCGAGCACCGTGACCAGCGGCATCGTCAGCGCGCTGGGGCGCACCGTCCACGTCCCCGGAGAAGGATCGGCCTCGGCGCTCCTCGTCGACGCGGTGCAGACCGACGCGTCCATCAACCCCGGAAACAGCGGTGGCGCGCTGGTGGATTGCTCCGGCGCTCTGGTCGGGATACCGACGGCCGGAGCGACGACGGGGGAGACGGGCGGGAGCATCGGATTGGGCTTCGCGATTCCGGTCAACTCCGCGCTGACGATCGCCGACGAGCTCATCTCCACCGGGAGCGTCACCCACTCCTTCGTCGGCGTTCAGGCGCAACCACTGGCCGCGTCCGCCACCGGACAAGGTGGGCAGGCGGGTGGTCTGTGGATCATCTCGGTAGTCGCGGGCAGCCCGGCGGCGAGCGCCGGGCTCCGGGCCGGCGACATCATCAGGTCGATCGACGGGAGCCCGGCGACGAGCACCGATCAGCTGATGGCGTTGACCCTGACCAAGCGCCCCGGGGACCGGGTGGAGCTCAAATACGAGCGCGACGGTGCAGAGGCCACCGCCACGATCACGCTCGGCGCTCGTCCGTCGAGCACGTGATGCTCAGCGCCGCGGCGACGCTTGCCCTCACCGGACCTGCGCCGCCACGGTGCGCTCGGCGACGGCGAGCGCCTCATCGTCCTGCGCGGGGGTGTTTTCAGGTACGTAGACGTTGGGCGTGACTCCCGCGCCCTGATGTACGCCCTCGCCGAGGTTACGACCGTTCGGCGTGAAGAACTGCCCGATTGTGATGTCCAGGGCACCGCCGTTGACCAGCCGCTGTGTTTGCTGGAAGACGCCCTTGCCATAGGTGGCCGTACCAACTACCTCGGCCCGGTCGTGATCCTGGAGTGCAGCGGTGACGATCTCGGCCGATGACGCCGTACCGTGGTTCACGAGAAGGACCAGCGGGGTATCGGCCGCGATCGCGTCATCGAGCGCGGAATATGTCCGACGCTGATCGCGCTCGACCGCCGACATGATCGTGCCGTGGGCAAGAAAGATGCTCGCCACGTTGATCGCCTGGTCGATCAAACCGCCGCCGTTGCCGCGCAGGTCGAGGATGAGCCCCTTCGCGCCGATGTGGAGCGCAGCCCGCACCTCGCCGCGCAACTCCTCGCCCGAGCCTTCAGAGAACCCGGTCAGTCGCAGGTAGCCGATGCGCACGCCGTGGTAGGTGAGGATGCGCGAGGTCGCTACCGGCACGACAAACTCCTCGCGCACCAAGGAGACGACGTGCTCGGTTTGGCCTCGTCGAAGCGTGAGCGTCACCGTCGTGCCAACGGGGCCCCTGAGCAGGTCTAACCCGAACTCGTCGTCACGATCGGCCAGCGAGACCGATCCCACCTTGACGATCAGATCGCCGCGCATGAGGTCGGCATGGGCGGCCGGCGAGTTCTCGACCACGTTCACGATCCGCAGCCCCTGCGCCTCGTGCATGACGTTGATCCCGATGCCCATCATGTGAGTTTCGGATTCGTTCATCGACGCCGCGTAGGAGCTCGGGTCGATGTAATGCGAGTACGGGTCCTCGAGCCCGGCGACCATACCCGACAGCGCCAGGTTCACCAGCTTGGAGCGGTCGAGCGGACGGTAGTACCGCCTGGTGAGGATGTTGAGAGCCTGCTGGGTGACGATCTGGGCGCGCCGACTCTCGAGGACGCTCGTGCGCAGCGGCGAAGGCAGGTCGTTCGGGTGCCCGCCCAGCCAGATCCCGGCGAACAGCATGGCGATCGCCGCGAGGGTGCCGGCGAGCACCGCCCGCGTGCGTCTGCCGCGGCGCCGGGAGCGGACTGCGGGGTGGCCGAGAACGTGCGACACGCGTTGGGCTGGCCGGAGCTGAAGTCGGTGTCGAACCAGCGATCCTTTGGCTGACCGGACGACTGTAAGCAGTCCACGTGGAGTGGCGCTCGACACGGGTGTCTGCACCCGCGGGCGCGTGCATGCCGGCACCGCGATCCGAGTAGCGCCGGATCAGGGCCCGGCTGGATCAGGGACCGGCCGGATCAGGGACCGGACCGGGCGGCCTGCGCAATCGCGGCCGGCGAAAGCACCACGACGGGCCGCGTCGCCTCGAGTGGAAGCGCGGCGGCGACCGAGCCGAGCAGTGCAGCGCGTAATCCGCCCACGCCTCGGGCGGCGATTACCACCAGCCGCGCATGCTCCCGATCGGCTACGGACTCAAGAACTTCGGCCGGCGGCCCGGGCTCGACGATGGCCAGTGCGCTGACACCAGCCGCCTGCTCGGCATCCTCGATGACCCTGTCGGCAAGCTTCTGGACGGCGTCGTCCTGGCCGGTCAGCGGCGGAGTCGTTTTGCTCGCTCCCGCATAGGCCGCCACGGCCCTCAGGTTTTGCCGGGCGTGCACGAGGACAAGGCGAGCGCCGAGTGCCGTCGCCAGCCGGCCGGCCAGCGCGGCCGCTGCGAGTGCCTGGTCTGAGCCATCGACGCCGCACACCACGCTCGCGTTGGCCGCGTCAGCCCCAGTCTCTGCCCAACGATCGCCGGATGGGACGATGACCACGGGACACGGGGCTTCCAACGCGAGCTCGCGCGAGACGCTGCCCAGCACCGCCGAGCGCAGGGCACCACGGCCACGCGAACCCGTGACGAGCAACTCGGCGCCCTCCTCCTCGGCGGTTTGCGTGAGCGCCCGCGCGGGCGGCCCGTCGACCAGGCGCACATCCGGCGCCACTCCCGCTCCGGACAGCCGCGCTCGAATCGAGGCCACAACACCATCCGCCTCCTGACCGTGGCCCTCCACGGCGTGGACCACAACCAATTCTCCGCCCCAGGCTTCGGCCAGCCACCGAGCGGTACCGAGGACTCGCCCCGCCACCTCGGAATCATCAACCGCGCACAAGATCACCTCAGCCATCGCCGCTCCCCTCTTCGCTACGCCGGCTACACGGGGCCTATGTCACCTCACAGTCTACGTGGGGCTCGATCCCCAATCCCTAGCTGAACAGTGCCGAGGCGTACCAGTCGCTCTCGTCGCGCACGCCCGGCAGGGCAAAGAAGTAGCCCCCGCCAATCGGCGAGATGTAGTCGACCATCGGCTCGCCGATCAGCCTTGTCTGCACCGCCACGAACTGACGGTCGAGGTCCTGGCAGAAACAGTTGAAGACAAGCCCCATGTTGAGGTTGCCGTTGAGATCGACGCCTAGGTCGTAGTTGTAGCTGCGCCGGAAGATGCGGCTGTCCTCGGTGGCGTGGGTGCGCGGGTTCGACAGCCGGATGTGGGCGGTCAGCGGGATGACGTAACCGGCTGGGTCCTCGGCGTAGTTGGGCACGTCGGTCTCATTCCCGCCGTCCAGCGGCGCCCCGCTGCCGCGGAAGCGGCCAATCATCTGCTGCTGCTCCGCTATCGATACGCGGTCCCAGAACTCGATGAACTGCTTGATGATGCGGACCACGTGGTAGGTCCCGCCGGCCGTCCAGGCCGGCTCCTGAACGCCGTACTGCACCCAGAGCAAACGGCTGGCGACGGCCCGATCGGACACGTTCGGGTTGGCGATCCCGTCCTTGAAGGCGAAGTGGTTGCGCGGTACGCCGGTCGGCCGCGCGGGCGACGCGAACCCGTCATAGCGCCAGTTGAGCTGCATGCCGCCGCGTGTCGCCTTCGCGATCTGGCGCAGCCCATGAATCGCCGCGTCCGGGCTCCCGCCGCAGATCTGCACGAGCACGTCAC
>Ga0335072_10005389_pt1 | contig 18847 bp, 25 predicted proteins | sample Lox_Sample_21_FD_206725 | JGI IMG/M metagenome (GOLD analysis project Ga0335072, IMG submission 206725) | Soil microbial communities from Loxahatchee National Wildlife Refuge, Florida, United States - Lox_Sample_2.1 | ecosystem: Environmental > Terrestrial > Soil > Wetlands | place: USA... | reverse complement strand
CGGTAAACTCAAGTAGATCGACAATGTAGTCAGACTAAGTGATACAGCCTCCTCGCCACAGCTGCATGACTAATGTGAAGTCTAAACCCACCCATGCTCCTTGCCAGCTCTCTTAATTAGGTGCACCAGAAAAGATACATAGTTGGCCATATGAAGATCTTCAACAAACGATTTCAGTACCTTCTCACGTGGCATCTCGAGTTCGATACTGCCAACCTTGGTACCTCCGCCGAAGCCCTTGTTGACAGTTCGCCGTGCTGCATTGGCGGAAGCGAGTCGAAAGAGATGTGCTGCAGTAGGTATGGGAACGTGCAGCCGGACGCCTTCTTCACAGGTCCAGGCGCTAACTAGTGCCTTCCTTGTCATCCACATCCTGAACGACGTTGTCTCTTACAGCTACGAGCATGTAGCCTCCAGTCTTTGGATCTTTCGTTCGGCAGATATCAGCGCCAATTGACACAAGGAAGTTGTCATACTGGACTCGGGTCAGCTGGACACGGCACACAGCAGCGTAGACACTCGCAAGAGGCCCACTGTTATTCCACTCCTCGAACGACTTTCCAATCTCTTCATGCTCTAAGGCCCAGTGGGAACTGTTGGGCTCCTGTCAACACCGGCAGTACCATATTCCGTGGTACGGCGGGTGTCGTATAGCGCTAAGCGTCCGATCCTGTCTGATAGCTACTCATGCATCGCTCTAGAGCCAGGCGTAGGACATCGTGCAGAGGCTCGACCGACCAAACATCAGGCTGTGTCTAGACACATTCCAGGCGGGCGGAGGGGAGTGGGGGGATCCAACCACGAAATCTGAGAAGATCGAGAGAATGAACTCGGAGGAGCCAGATCACAAGTTCAAGAATAGTCTGGAATTGTTGACTGCCAAGGTGCCGCCGGAGAAGATCTTCTTCTTACAGGTCAGTGATGCTTACAAAATGGGTCCGCCGCTAGACAAGGAGCCAGATGAGCAAGGTTTGAGGCCAAGAGGGAGATGGAGTCATGACTACATGCCCCAGCGAGTTCCTTGGCACCTTATGCCTTCCCCATCCACGAAGTCTTTCTGGCTGGTTTTCGGGCTCGGCCCAAGATTTCATGTTAAAGGTCATCACCTACACCGTTACTAGTAAACTCGCATTCTTTTTGGTTGTGTCGTCGATTGACCACACCGTCTTTGCTCGCGGGACGAAGATCGGTGGTTGCAAGGAGGGTAAGTTGCTCTCTCCTGGAGGGCAAATGTTGAGCAATGAGTTTCAGAGAGCTGCAGAGTTTCAAACTGAATGAGTTAGCTCTCTATATGCGATGAATTCTGCAGCAGGTTCGGGACGGTGCGACCGAGGGCAGACTCGTCTTAGCGGCAGGCTTTGTCCTCATGGAGACTAATGTGGCCCTGCGGTCTCTGGTGCCTTTCAAGATCTTCAGAGGTGAAGTTGGTTTGGTGCTTGCATCCGTCGACTTTGGCTGGGCTTCCTTCGGCATCTGGCTCTACTACGTCTGGCAACTGTTCCTCCTGGTCAGACACCACACGCCGCTAGAAGCTACAGCACACTTCTCCCCGATCTTGCTGCTGGGCCTCGTTGCCACTGGCTTAACCAGATACCTCATGCGCTTCATTCATCCAGCTTATATCCTGATATCTTCAATGGCTGCATTCCCCCTCGGTCTGATCCTCCTAACTGCCGTGCCAGCGACGCAGACAAATTGGGTCTTAACATCCCTCTCCCTGCTTATCATTCCATCTAGCATAGGTATGTCCTTCCCAGCCACGACCCTCATAATGTCCAACGCTTTCCCAAGAGATATGCAAGGCATAGTTGACAGCCTAGTTACCACCGTGGTCAACTACAATGTCAGTCTCGGACTAGGCTTCATCGCCACCGTCGAAGTCTACACGAACAACGGGGGCACAATTCCCGATGGCATCCTGAAAAGCTTCAAAGGCGTATGGTGCCAAGGCGGAGACTCGGCAGACTTGGGCTCCTCGTCGCCATGGCATACCTCGTCGAGGAACTTCTGCAAACTCTGAGATCTGGGGATGTGGATGGGGAAGAAGAACAACACTTCTCATCCCCTGGCCCGAGCCAGCTTGAGCTACCCCTGACAAAGGAGCTAGTACTCTCACTGCGCACGTGGCCCAGCCAGACAAATCTAGCCCAGCACGATAGTCGCTCAGTTTCCATCCTACAGTATTATGATAGACAGCCACCGCTTCCTTCGCCGCGGTCGTCGAGTTCGCTGATACGGTTGTCGTTTAAGCAGGAGAAGGAGAAGCAAGGGTCTTGAACGACTATACGGTCGGGATTCCATATTAGCATTGAGATAGATTAAAGGTGTAAGACACTGGGGAGAAGCTGGAGCTCCCTCCATGCTGCAAAATCTTCAATAGCATGGCTTGGAGGAACGGCTCCCAGCCAAGAGTGTTATGGGAATCGCATTGACTAGACCGGGGGCTAGGTGGATGGGGTTATCTGGCTTGCTGTTCAACGCCAAAGAGTATGAATCAGGACTGGTCTGTTAACATATTGTATCATTTCTGCCCTTTGGTCATTTAGTGAATAGCACAGTGTCAAGATACAGCCTGACAATCCAAACAAAGCTTCCTTCCCGAGCGTTGCTGAGATGTGAATCCGCCCCTGCATTCTTACTATTACATAGTTCTAATTTCATCCCACCAAGCCCTCCATCCCTCGAACCAGTGCCCACGGATCCTCGCCATCTGCCATATCAGCGCCGTTGAACATCTTCCGCACAAGGTCGACCTCCTTGCTGAGAACCGTGTCCAGTATCGCCTCTGTCTGCTTCCAGCCCAGCCGCCTGTTCTTGTCACCCTTGGTCTCACTGCCAATTTGCTTGAAGTACTTAGCGTGCTCGATGTCGGTCATTGACTGCACCTCGTCGATCTCCTTCTCCAACTGTGTCCGCTCTTGCTCGGCCCAGTGGATTTGTCGTCGGAGCAGCCGGAACCACTGTGATGGTGGGAGTGAGCGGTCGTAGTCGTCTAGCTGAGCTGCGATGTCTGCAGGGTAGTATTCCGGCGGGACTGGGACTTCTAGTGACACTGACTCAATGTCGGGATGTTCTTCCTCTCCGTCCTCGTTCTTGATGTAATTCGTAGGCAGCGGAGGCGGGTCGCTGATGACTGATTTCGGCTTGTCGCCATTGTTTACGATCAGTTTGATTCTCTTTAGTCCTCCATTGGCGCCGGCACCTCCACCAACGAGACTGGCAGAGTGGTTCTTGGGGACTGGGTCGCTGGGTCGCAGGGCCTCGGTCTCGTGGACTGTTCGCATGTGCTTGGCGAGGGCGTCACTGCGGGTGAAGCTGCGGTCGCATTCAGGAAGGGCGCAGTAGAATGGTTTCTCGCGCGTGTGGCTGCGCATGTGTGCGCGTAGTGCGTATCCGCTGGCGTGCGGCATGCCCTTTCGATTGCAGCCTTCCCATTCGCAGCTGTACTTTTTCTGTCGCTGACCAATGTGCACTGTGTGGATGTGGCTAACTAGGTTGTCCATGTTTCCCTGCTCGGGCTCAGTGCAGTCTGACCAGAGACAGCGTGTGACTTGGGCGGTGTCGGCGGCGTCTGGGTCGTCAGGATTGGCTTGCGAGGCTGCGTAGGCTGTTGAAAGTGGGTGTGTGGGGCCGAGGTGGGCGAAGGATGGAGAGTTGGGCACGTCGCCGGAGGTGTCGGAGGAGATGGAGCCGGAGGGTGAGTGAGGCACCCGTAGAGTCTCGTCGGCGCCAGTCGCGGTTGAGTGTGGCGTGGCATGGTCGTAGGCTGATGCGCCAGTGCGGCGCCGCTTCGCTGGAGGCATGGGGAGGGGTGTTGAGGCTGATTGTGAATCGGCTACGGAGATGGTGTCATCTCGAGATCGAGAGTCGAATTTAGGGTCCTCCGTGAATGTATCGGAGTCGATATCTGACAAAGGTGACCCGGGTGACTCGTCAGGAGCCATTGTGGTGAATATAGGCACTCGACGGCAGTCTAGTTGTCTAGTGAATGCAAAATATGAAAGACTGGGTGTTAGGAAGCCGCCAGCAAGAGACCCCAAATGACAAACATTCAAAGATGGTGCGATTGAATTATCGAAATCGTAGGACCGGTGCGGACACGAAAGGCTACTGAATAGCCTCGGGAAAACTTCCGCTTTGGAGCATTGCTCCCCTGCGGCAAATGGCTAGTGCCCTGAGCATGAAGTATTACTTTCTACAGAGCTTTTGTCGAAGGGTTGTATTCTAACTATTTCGAATGATAACATTCAAGTAGTGTTGTATCAGTGTCTCACTCCTAAAACTACCATAGTACTTAGAGTCCCGCTTGTGACCGGGTAGTAAAGACGTGAAGCTATTGGTGGCCCCCTCAACCCTTTTTCCTCCAGCACAAGCGTTGGCTACTTCGTCTTTGTGCTTCTAATTGCAACTACTCCTTGGTAGTACCAACTCAGGACCCATTTTTGGATGTATCTTAGTATCCCAAGTCTTCATACTGTTTTAATCAGGTCGGCAGATTTCTCAGATATCTTTTACACCACCCACGGAGCTAATCTTGAAGCCTTTCAATAACGTTGAGCATCTTAACGGGAATCTGAGTGTGTCGGCTGGGTGCTTTTGGCATGACTGAAGCGTCTGCCACTCTGAGCCCGCCCACCCTTCGCGCACAAAGCTCTCCATTTGCCACGGCCATTGCTCCAGCAGTAGAATCCATCTTGCAAGTCTAGCCAGGTAATAGAAGGTGGTTGCCATCAGCTTCATGTACGGAACCCACAGCTCTCGTTGTGTATACGGGTGATGTGTTGACTGAAGTGGCCATGAACCTTGACAATATTGCCAATTGTGGCTCCTTTATTACGACCTCACGGCCCAACCTCGAACTTTCTGACGGAACCAAGAGGCCTAAGGGATCTACTGAATGATCATGATCCATAAGAGACTCATGAAAGGGGTCCCGGATTTCAGCATACTTGAGCCGATCGATCATGGCGAAAAGAGCTCCAAGACCATCTCAAATATGTGCTGGCCGCTGATTGAAGCGTATGCCTTTGGTCCCTGCTGTATCCTGCCGATTGGGACCCACCTCCGACATATAGCGGAACTGTCAGACTTCGGTCACGTGTTCTAATCGCAAGCTCGCCCTGCGATTAGAATCTGGTGGTGTAGAAGATGCTGTATTGCTTGAGCTATCTAAAAGGACAGGAAGACTAGCTTCCTAATGTACGTTTGATACTTGCCACTATACTTACTGTACCTCGGCATCTCAGAACACAGCCTGCTTGGTATACCAGCACCGCCTCAGGATTCGGTCGTCCCGGTTCTAGCTGAATGGTACGACCCTGCCAATGGGGTATTCTAGAGAGAGGAGGACCAGGACAGACTTTGCCGTAACGCCAAGATGTACAGCACACTCCTGAAAAGGGTCAAGGGCTGTACTATACCTATTCTGGCTGACAAAATCCTTTGCAACTCAAGCTAAATCCATGTAGCACGCATTGCGATTTCCTACTCTATATATGTAGCTGTAAAGCATCCGACAAAACAATTCAATGTTTCGCTAAAACGACTTGTCCTAATTAACCCGCTTTCTCCGCTTGCTGCCGTTGATGGAGCCATCCTCCTTTTCCGCACGTCGATGCATTCCATTCCCTTCAGGCCCACCAGCCGCCTGGCTCTTCTCCACTGCCTTCTTCTTCCCGCTGCAGCATGCAACTCCACAACAGGTGCCAAACTGCACCAGGGAACCCATCAAATTAAAGCCCACGGCGATCCACATAAACGCGAGCATGGGCTTCCCTAAACTGGTCTGGATATTGAGCTGGGGTGCGGATTCAAAGGTGTTACGGAAGATAACAAACATGACCGTCGCGGCGACACTGGCACCGGCGGTGAAAAGAAGGGCAAGGAAGGTCCAGATCATGAGCGGGATCTCGCGACAGAGAATACGGCGCCCACGGTGGTGCCAGCGGGGTTTGGAAGAGAAACCCATCGGTGCGAGGAAGATGCAGGTGAAGGTTATGCAGGTACCCACGAGGAAGGACGCGAACATCCAATGTGACGCGATGCGGGCAAGCTTGAGGGCTGAGTTGATTTGACTGGGTAAGGCGATCGTGGCGCCGCGTAGCAGCTCGTTGAGCAGGATGGATACGGGGTCGAACCTACTCATGCCAGTTTAATCAGTAACGTGGACTTGGAATTGCGAGCCAGTGTGGACGAGGAGATACTAGAGCTTGGAGAGCGCGACGTACCAGTACAAGGTTCTCGGCGTGGAGCAGTGGGTGATTCCTTGGCCGTTATAGCCTTCGCAGAAGTTCCACAGACCAACTTGGTAGAAGTCGTGGAGGCCGATGGAGCGGGCAATGGAGTTGATAAGTACAGCGTTGGGCACGGAGGAAGGGATTATATTGGCGAGGTTGATGGTGAGGAAGTAGGTGGAACGGATGACGGGCTGAGAGAGGGGTCAGCAAGAAAAGGTGAGGTATGAGGTGAACAGCGTGAACCTACTTTGGCGTTGATGTTGCCAATCATGACGAGAATGAGGAAGACGAGGGAGAGGGTATAGGTGGTGGCCGTAAAAAGACGCAGAGAGGTCGGGGAGGAGGTGCGATAGTCTGGGTGCATTGGGTCGGTATAATTCTTGGTGTGGGAATGTGAAGATGAGGACGACCTGGGGCGGCGGAAGGAGATGGCCATTCTGGTCGATCGGTTGCAGTGAAGTCGCTACCGAGGATTGGTATGGGAGTACTGTCCGCTGCTCAAGGTAAAAGTGATGGAATAGCTATCGATCAAGGCGGGGCGTCGGCGCTAGTTAAAAAGGTTTACGTATGAGACTAAGAAAGGAAACGAAGTACAGACGGGAAAACGAGCGAGATAGCTCTGACACACACAGAGAGAGAGAGAGAGAGTCTGCGAGCACACTCATAACAGGGCTACTGAAAAATAGATGGAGGTTAGGCAGGCGGCAGTGGGCATTGGTAGATCTGCTATGTGTGTGTAAGAGCACAAGATGCAGCCCAACTGGAGCAAATCCTCGATTGGCCGTTCCTTCCAGAGTGGAGGACATCGACAACCCCATCTGGTGTCGTGCGAGCAAGAAATATTTTATGCAACTCTACGTCACGTCCCAGGCGCCTTCCTCCTTGGAAGTTAAGCTCGCCTTGGCTGGAGAGGCGGTGTTGGGTGGCGCACTTGGAGCTCCCTGGCGGGGGGGGAGGGGGCCCCTTGCTAATGCCAGATCCGCGGCACAACCTCACTCCCCCTCCTCTCCATATGTGAACCATTACATGCCGTTGCGTCTCGGCAAAAAAAGCGCCTCTTTTCGCTATGCAAGGACTCTCGGCCACTCTAATCTGGGTTGCGGTGGGTAATTGCGTCATAGTGGCCTTGGTCGAGCCTTGCACGCTTTTCCCATTCTTGCTGAGGCATGCACTGTTTTTTGCCTTCAACACGGGAAAATCTGCCCCGCGAAGAGTCAATTGTGGATTGATTCTAGGAAAAGAAACGATCCATTGGCGTCGATCGCGGTTGTTCGGCAATGCGGATGCAGAGCTGAAGTAGGATTTTGTTTGCTATTGCTATCCTCGTCGTCACTCTGTTCCTGGCCGCGACGTTTCATTCTTACCAGATGCACCGGTGCTCTACGCCTCTTGATGCGATGCTCACGTTGTTGTCCATCATTCACTCATGAGCATCGTCGGCAATCCCATCCATCTCCTCTACATCGATTCCTTTGAATTTCCATGTGAGCAGGCACTCCGCCTTCCACACGTGCGCCTCGAGATGCTTCCCTTTACCGCTGTACTCTTTTCTCTACCGCTCGCCCTTGAGGCTGCAGCTCAAACCACGCTCACTGGCACGAACCAAGTTTCATCCAACACTGCTACTGCCCTTCCTACCGCTACATATATCGTCTACAACTCAACAAGCAGGATTTTGCCAACGTCGACTGCTGCCAACGCTTCCATGACCGGACTTCTCACCTCCATTGCCGCTTCAAACGCATCCTCAGGCGCAACTGTGGTGTCAACAAAGTTCGTGTCAGTAACATATCTGACTGGAGGGCTACAGTCGTTGTCGGCATCGATAAATGGCACAACCCTGCACAATGCCACCTCAACCTCGTCATCTGTACAGCCGACGAATACACAACCTTGCAATGGTCACCCAGAATTCTGTAGCCGCAAATTTAGCAACATAACCATGGTCGCGGCGCATAATAGTCCCTTCGTGCGGCCTAATAACGCGGCCAGCAATCAAGCTCTGGATGTCACCACACAGTTAAACGATGGGATACGCATGCGTGAGTGGTCTTCATTTAGTCTGAGATGAGTCCCCAAGCTGACCCCGTTCTGTAGTCCAATCAGAATCGCACTTGGTCAATGACACAATATATCTCTGCCACACTTCGTGCGACATCCTCAACGCTGGCACACTGGAGAGCTATCTTACCACCGTCGTCACGTGGCTCAAAGCAAACCCGTACGAGGTCATCGCCATCTTGATGGTCAATTCAAACTTTGCAAACCCGGGAAACTACACCGCTCCCGTCCAGAATTCCGGCTTGATCAACTACGTCTACACCCCTCCTCAAGTCCCAATGGGCATAGATGACTGGCCCACGCTTGCTGAAATGATCCTCACCAACAAACGTGTCGTAATGATGCTCGACTATCAAGCGAACCAGACCGCCATTCCCTGGCTCCTAGACGAATTCGGCCAAATGTGGGAGACGCCCTTTTCGCCAACGAATCTTTCCTTTCCATGCACAGCCCAACGTCCACCTGCGGACTGGGCCGGGGCGCTACCAAGGTCAAATAGAATGTACATGGCAAACCATAATCTGAACATCGATATCACCCTGGGGAGTTTCTCCGTACTCATACCCGCCTACGGCCTACTCAATGAAATAAACGCCGACACCAACCAGCTCGGAGCTCTTGGGGCAATGGGGACGAACTGTACAGCGATGTGGGGGCAGCCCCCAAATTTCTTGCTAGTGGATTACTACAACTATGGCAACTTCAACGGTTCAGTTTTCCAAGTTGCGGCGGAAATAAATAATGTTTCATATGACCGCAACTCGTGCTGCGGGACAGTCGCCTCCGCTGCGTCGACACATGGGCTAACAATATCAGTGGCCTCCGTTCTCTTCTGTATCCTTGGGTTGTCCCTTTTGATTTAAGGAAGCGCAAACTTCCCTCAACCGAGCTTGAAATACATTCAACTAACGATTTCGGGATAGACGGAGGGCGTTCTCTGCATAACGTAAGCGTTAGGAAGCTGTACGGTTGTGTTACCTTAGAGTGACCTCTCGGGGTTTAGAGGTACTGGGATATTAGCCTGAATGAAATGGGACAGTTCTAGCATTGTTCGACTTGAACGGGAATTCATTCTTCTTATGCTATCTGCATGGTACATTGACGACTTAGTCCTGCTCTCAAGTAGGCCTACACTGCACTGCCTAAAGAAGCTGTATTGTGGACAACCAGCCGACTCAACACTCTATCACGCAGGAACGACCTTGTCCAGCCAACCGGTGCGAGTCCCTTAGCTCCGGCGCCGAGATGGAATGCACCATCCCCGTCATACAAATGCCCCTCAATGTCCCTCTCCATATCCAACAAACTTGCTCAACTTCTCCGTACTCTCCTGAAACAGCCGTGCGCTGACCATCATATCCTTGATCCCGTGCGCCAGGAACCATTTCTCCCTGCTCCTCCTCCTCCTTCAGCATCCTCTTCGTCCGCTGCGCCACCACTACCACCGCTGATTCTCTACATCCGCAACCGCTCCACCTCCGCCGCAGTGGAAAATATCCGCTTAGGCACACCAACCCGCCCATCCGATCCCGCCACCGCCCCGTCAGCCCCCACACCATACTCACCGCGCACCACTGGCTGAAGCCGCCTACCACGATCCGCTTCGCGTCCACCCCCGGCGCTACCTCAGCCTCGACGAGGCTGTCGACGTAGCTGAACGGATTCCATGATGCCACGTTCCTTGTCGGGTTCGACCTCAGCTGCTGGGACGTCGTTGTCTTCGTGGCCGGGCACGCGCGGCTTGGAGGCGTTCAGCAGCGCTTTCAGCACGTACCACGCGCGCGTCATGGCTTCGCGATCGAACGGTGCGTTGGGGGAGCGTCCAGCGCAGGTGGGACAGTTTGGAGTACATTTGGAATCGTTGCGCGACGCTTACATACAAGAAAGGGGTTATTAGGGAGGAAGAGGAGAAGGAGGTGAAGAAGGTGAGAGGTTTGCGGAGGTGGTAGAGGAATGGTTGTATTGGAGTGGAGTGATATATCCAACGGTAACCCCTCCGCCTCATCACCGAACCCATGCAAGAGGATAAAAGTAGCCGGCCGGCCGGCATCCTTGTCGGTCGTCTCGAGGATGGAAGGCGGCTTTTGGTCCATGGCATATAGGAATGGGAGCGAATTTAACCTCGCTCCTGGGGATAGGGGACCACGACATACTGCGCCGGTTGTTTTATAGTGGAATACTTCTCGTGCTTTTGTCCGGACAGATTCTTTGCGAGCATGCGGGATCCAGAGTCAAAATACCCCCCAATAATGAGCTCTGGCATTAATCGCTCGTTCTTGAGCGCTTTGTCGTGGTGTGCCAGAGCGAGGATATAAGTGATAACGTAGTAGGCCAGCTAGTAGTCCTAGTATGGTATGAACGTCGTGCTGTCGGCAGAGAGTTAGTCAAAGCAGAAAGAAAGGGTAACAGGCAGGTAAGATGGGGATATCGGCTTACCTTCTGCCACTTGTCGCTGGCCCTTGAGGTTCCGAAGTCGACGTCGTCGTAACACACCGTCTTCGGTAATTTATCGTAGCGCATATAATCTGGTACATCGCTCAGAGACTTCTTTTTCGATTATCTGCGGCTCCGGACAAAGATTAGCACGTCTGACCGGTTTCCCTCCTTTACGGTTATTTCTGTCGCGGCAGTCGATTTCGCGGAGAAGTGGACCTTTGGTCGGATCCCTGTAATAGCACAGAATAGTTTCGTGAACGATTTATGTAGGGCGTAATATTCGTTCAGTCATTTCCAGTAATTCTTGCAAGTCTGTTCTCTTTTCTATCGGCCTTTCTGTCGAGTCATCGCAGCTATCCAGTCGATAAAGGCTATATAAACGGCTTGGTTATCTCAGTAACAGATATTCCTTGTACTACATTGCAATGTCTGTAAGGCGTGTCAGCGTCCGATAGAGGGCCAGAGTGAGCAGAATATTTACTTTCGTTAATATCGTTCAGCGACACAAACAGCGTCGATTATCGCATTTTCCTAGTAGGGAGTACGCTATCTCAGTTATCTGATCTCATTTTACCTGGCGAGAGCCTCTTCTAATAACAACGGCTTGCTCTTAACGCTACCGCCAGCGACAGCCGTCGCCGACCAATTCATTGTGTAACGAGATGTAAAGGAACGGGATTATGGTCTACGAGAGAGGATGATAACTGGAGAAGGGGGGCAACGTGCGGCAGCAATAATGGTTGGAGAGGTGGATGTTACGGGCCTTGCTAGGCTCGCTTAGTCGGGGTAAGTGACTAAGGGGTAGTCACTATTCAGTCCTGGGTGCGAAGGAGTAGGGGGCATGTGACACGGGGTATAGCAAGTGTAACTAGACGTAGGGTGTACAATCTATTGGAGGTTGACCATGGAGGACCCCTGGGGCTGCTCCATGAGTCTGCCTATATACCTATGGTTCCTGGTGTGGCCCAAAAGGCTCAGGAGGCTCAAGCCTTTGGGCCACCGGATCCTTCTGACCCATATGGCCCAAGTGGCTGAAGGCTTGGGCCACCTCTTGGCGTGTTTGGTCTTGGCATGTTTGTACCTGCCAAGACCTAGATTGTAACAGTGGCTAATCATGAAACTGCGGACGCAGTCAAGCGTTTTTGCTTGGAGTTGAGAGGATACTGCGAAGAGTCATCTTCGACAGAGAGAAGGCGTACGCGGCTCTTAAACAGGATCCTGGAAGCTGCCAAAATACAAAGAGAGCCTAAACGGGCTCTCAGTGAGCAGAATGCTGTTTTTTGGGAATGGGTAGGCAAGCGCTTGGCGGCCCTGGGTGCGCTCTGCACGGGAGGTGTGGGAACAACGCCGAAAAACAGCGTCATAGGCCGCCGTTTTCTGCCGCCTTCCTACGGATAGATTCTGGCGTTGATAGCCGAACACCCACGCTTTATGTGGGGCGGACTACTGCAGCCCAGTTCGCCAGAATCAATTCAAAGAAGGTGAAGGCCTGAGGCTGTGACTCACGGGCAGTAATTGGATCGAGACACTTCCTCCCCAAAACAATTCAGCTGTTTTGCGGAAGTGCATAATTTTACGAAGTCAGAGAACGGCAGAAGAGATTGCCAATAACTTGGTGTCAAGTCCTGAGGAGATCTACGACATCATTACCAACAAGAGACAGTGGAAGGGCGTGCAGAAGAATCAACAGCCGGAATGTGGTGTTCTTTCGTGTCGGGTTTTGGTGGATCGGGCCTAAGCCCGTGCCCTGCATTTGCTTGGTCGCCTCGAAAATTGACAGGCGAAACTTTTTTGGTTGGCTTACTTCGAATTATCACAACCCCCATGCTAAGTGAACAGAGAGGCGCAGCCCAAGTCACGATCCCTCTTCCAACACTGAATGGTAGTGCCATTTGCACTCCACTTGAACAAGCGGCCTGCATCGCATGAGCGCATCTGGGTACGAGCCTGTCCAATGCATGAGCGTAATCTCCGGCCAAAATCCCACAATGCACCATGCGAACGTGACTTTTTGCCGGCACTTACCGAGTCTAGCTTAGCGGAGACACTAGCGGTGCGGCTGGTCGTATTCGTAGAGTTTCAAGTCTGCCTGGAGCCCGGAGTTTGTCAGCATAAAGTCCAGACTCGATCTTCGACGTCATCAGTCGAGTCGTGCACCAGGACAGTGATCGGTAGGGTAATGAAGTATCAACTGCGAGGCGTGGGAATATACGTCGAAGGAGGAATGTGCGGCCATCATTTGTGTGTGAATTTATTGTAGTTGAAAGCTGTGTGAAATGGGAGATTGGGGACGGTGAGAGTTTCAGGTAGCCTTGGCATAGCAATGAGTCACAGCCCACTGGCCTTTAGCGCTGCCTGCTTAGGGCGATTAGGGCGAACGAAGCGGGTCTTCCCACGGGGGACCATTCGCACATGCAATAAGTTCAGCCTGATTCCCGCCTCTTTTCAGGCTCCTCTCTTCTTTCTCCGTCCACCACCCTCCACACACTACTAGCAGACAAAAGATTCAGAAGACATCCATTCAGGAAATGGAGGCCTTCTAAATCACTCAACCTTTCAAAAAAATCTATCTCGTCAACCGACAAGATAGAACAGGCACTTTCGTCGCTTCTTACCAACTCCACTCAACTACCCACCCCTTCACAGCCTCTCTTCGGAGACTCTGTGAACAAAGGCCTCGCCGCTTCGCGCTCGAGTCTCTTCGCTTCACAAGCAACCATACCTCCGTTCGGCTTCACGTCGTTCACCACGGATCATCAGCAGACATGGCTTTCCCAACCCCCATCGTCAGCTCCGGCTTCGGCTACCAACGTGCAACACAACTTCAACCAGGACTTCTCACTCTTCGGCGCCGCCCCGGAGACCCCCGCGCGCCATCCGCAGCAGTCGCGTGCTCGGGCGACATCGAGTATAGCCCCTAGCTTCAACCTGATTCAACAACCTCATCCACACATTGCCCACAACAGTGGATCTCCTCAGGTTCAGAAGCTACAGTCAAACGGCCACATCTCGACGTCTTACAACAACCGGTCAAATTCCAGTCCAACTTTGCGAAACCAGCATCAGCAGCAGCAGCAGCACCAGCGCTCTCGACCTCCGATTCCACTTTTCACACAGGCCTTGGAGCAAGTCGCTTCTACGCAATCACAAACGCATCTGCTGCATCACCAAATCCATTCAACATCAAGTATTCCACAAGGTGAATATTCCTTCTCTGACTCGCCGTCGGCACAGTCACTAAACAAACCCGTTCCAGCAAATATGTCTACCACCTTCGACCACATGTATCTCTCAGCGGACGATTCATTCGACCCTGCAGAGAGCATGCTGGGCTTCGGTTACTCTGATCCGGCCTTCACGGCCATCAACGGTTCAGTCTCGTCGCAGTCTCCTGTCACACCCCAGACTGTGTCTCCTCAAGAACTCCTGAATCACACGATGGCCATGTCTGCACCGTCTTCGACAGCCTTTCCACCCCTTAGCACACCTGGTTCGACTTACTTTGAGTCCCCTTTCATGGAGTCTAGCAGCCTCGATACCTCTCCGATGGTCGATGGCGCTCTCGATTCAACGCTTGACTTCAAAGACTTCACCATGCCTCTCTTCCCACAAGATGGATCCGATATGTTCATCAATACCCACACAAGCTTTACTTCGGCTGGCACCGCGTCTACCAACGTCTCTACCTCTTCGCCCATGATCCAACAAAAGTCATCACCAGGTAGACCAAGCACTTCTAGTTCTGTACGTGGACACGCCCGCAAGCACTCGAGCGTCTCCGGTATAAGCAAACCAAAAACACGAAGGGAGCTCGAGCCTATCAAAATCACCGAGGAAGATAGCAAGGAAGACGCGAAGAGGAAGAAAAACACAGCGGCAGCTAGAAAGTCTCGACAAAAACGCCAGGAGACGATGGAGTCTTACGAGGCAGAGCTACAAAGGCTCAGGGGAATGTTGATCAACCTTGGACATGATCCAGACACTGGATCTGTGTTGAATAATGCTTGATTTGTTATTTGATGATACACGCTGGTTTACAAAGGATGAAGTTCAGTTCACCGTTCAAGCGAGCTTGTCGGCGATGGGGGTTGGGTATCAGCCAGAGGGGCTTTTGCCCATTGTTTTCTTATTTCTTTTTCACGTTCAACTGGCGCTGGTGATCAAGTCTATCTTGTATCTCCTACCAGTCTGAGCTTGAGTTTGATTCCTTTTTTTTGTTGGTCACTGACCATTTCCTAGCCTTCATGCGAGCGTGGGATCGACTCCTTGCCTCCATGTCAGAGTGGGACACTGTTAATTTTCTCAATATCAAGGGGCATAACCCCTCGCACCACTAAATAGCTAGCTAGCTACCAAAAACACATTTGTCTTTCCCTATCCTCCTTTCCATAATCTGTGAAAACTGTAAGCAACCATATTTGCGGCTCTAAACGCTCGGTGAACTCCTACCCGGAGATGCCGGCGATGCTGATCCTTTCCGTTAGAAGGATTTGAGTAGCGGAAATCATTAACTATTTTGGCCTTCAAATATGTCCACCGCAAAGCCCGCTAAGTGATCTTGATAAATGTTACGGCGTTCACTCCGCGCCTAGTAGCTTACGATATGATCTTCTCTAAGATCTCGTTTCTCTGGTTACTCAACCAAGAAATCGCTTCTTGCGTAGCAGGCAGCAAATATTATCGAGATATTTACCGACCTTTTTTTGGCCAAATATAGCCTCTCTTCATTAAAGGAGCTGATCTGGCTAATGATTGGGGGCGGCTTGGAGGTGTATCTGGCCCTTGATCATTGGTTTCTCTCACAATCGCCATTCCAGCATTGAACAAAGAGCGCAGTACCTGCATAAGAAAATGTAAAAGCTGTGGATTGTAGGGTCCTCTGTGTGTTGATCAAGCACCACGTCGACGCCTGGCACGAGTGCCGTAACGACAACACTCGTGATGCTCGAGGACTGATTGTGAAATGGTTGTAATTGCTGCTCTGCACTTAGGTACTCGACTGTAGCGTATGCCTGCTGAGGACCATCGCTACTGCTCTGAGTCTCCAGCTTTCACGAACTCAGCAGTCGCCTAGACATGCGCAATCAGAAGAAAACCCGAACCGGCCCTTCCAGCCGCTCCTGCCACATTCCTTCGTCGACTTTCAAAGGCACATTTTGAGAACCAACTCAACAAAGTACACGATCAAAATGGAGCTGTGAGACAACGACGTCTGTAATGTCTGATGCGCCGATAATTGGTTCCTCAGATAAGTGGGGTCTGTGTGATAAGTGCATGCAAACTCTGGTTTCGGTCAAAGAGATTTACGCTGCAAGCATCCCTGGCGAATGGGGGAGGTGGATAGACCTGGCCTTTTGGGACGCTCAGGAATGGGAAGAATGTCGAAAGTCCTGCCTCTTTTGTGCCGTTCTATTCAACATTGTTCTGACTCGAGGTGACGATGCCCTTTCCGAAATGAAAAAGGCGACTGGACCGCTGACCATTTCGTTGATCAATATACACAACTTCTTGGATGGCCGTCGCTGTTGGTTGCGTCTGGGCTATCGCGGAGGGGACGATTCCCTGCAGTTCGTAGCGGCAACAGACATTTGCGTCCAGAATGTTCAGTCTGAAGGAAGTATCCAGTCTACGTGCTATGTAGAGAATAGCCACGATCGTGACGGGCGGCACTGGCGGCGTTGCTGCACTCTCCAAGGGGTAACAACCTGGTCCTCAGAAACCAAACTTGTGGCTAGGAATTGGCTTGAGTCCTCGTTGTCCCGAGCAAGACCTTTGGATCCCGCTCCTCTCCGACTGCTAGAAATTGGACAATCAGCAGGAAGGACAGTCACCGACTCTAATAGTGCTTGTTTAGCGATCCCGGTTGATGTCCATGTCAGACTCTGTGGATCTAGTGCTATTACTGGCGAGGTACGTTACGTGACTTTGAGCCACACCTCGGGTCAACATCCTACAACTCCCTGGGGCCGACACCCCGCCATGACATTGACTGCGGAGAATATTGCGGACTTTCACAGCCATGTGCCCATATTACAATCACCTAGTCCTGAAGCTCAGGTCTTCAAGGACGCTGTCAAAGTAGCTGTGGATCTCCGCTTCCGTTATCTGTGGATCGATGCACTGTGCATCAACCAAGATTATCGAGAAGAGCGCTCACATGAAATCTCAGTCATGTACGAGATATATAGGAATGCAGACCTCAATATCTCAGCCGCTTCGGCCACGAGTGGAGCAGGCGGCCTCATTTTTCACAGAGATCCAGTACTCCTAAGTCCTTTCATCGTTCCGGAATTAGAGCTCTGTGAGACGTTCTTCAACAGATATGAAAGCACAGCAGTGCAAGCTGTTTCGAACCACAATGCGACTGCATCGCGTCAGCAACAGTCTTCTACTATTAGCGCGCAGCCATACTCAGCTTGTTTGTACCGACTACGCAAGTCTATAACCCGAACCTCCACTCGTTCTACTCAAGCCCCTTGAACCCTTAATTTACCTGCTCCTTCAATATCCCCCTCAAGAGTAAAATGTGATGTTCATGCAGCCCCTCGTTTTCGAGTATCGGCATTGATTGTAACTCAACAGCCATAATAGAACTCCTTCCGAATGGCTCTCAGGTGCTTGGCTGTGAGTACTCCCTTAGCTGTGACATGGCGCCCTGTTGAAGTTCCAAAGAATATGTCTACTCAAGCGAGGATCCCAAAGACAGTGTAGGAGCTGAAAGCAGGTAATTCCCGGCCCCACGCTCAGTGGTCCTCGTAAATGGGCAGTGGTCCGGAGCCCATGGGCCCGGGTTAGGCAACCCATGTGGCTTGCACCTAAGCCAAATATGTTGTGGGATGAAGCTGCGGCCGCTTCCCATACAGGTCACCGAGGCCCCTTTCTTCAAATCCCACCCCTTCTATCCGTTTTTCTGGTGTAGCCCAACAGGCCTTCAGATATCGAAATGGGCGACTCTGATCCGTCCGTTTTAGATACTGAGATCACTCTTGACCCTGGAATCATTGCTAATGTCAAGCCTGCCCCCGGAATGAGTGGTACATAGATGTAAGGAGTATCTTCACCATCCTATGTCAGCTGAATGTGAACGAATGTTCAGCAGTATTAAGAGGCTGATCACTCCGAAACGAAACCGCCTATATGAATAGATCATCGAGGCGTCCGAGTACTTGAAGAATTGGTGGACTCAGGGGCTAATTAAGTAGCAACCCTGTACTCCCGCAGGACGGCGATCCCGACGACTGCGAACTGGAAGACGAGGATGATTCCGACCTATAACTAGCATCGGCAAGGTTGCTGAGAAGAAGGAGAGAAGTTCTACATTCTATACGCCCATTTCTACATACAACCTACTGATATTTGACTCCCGGGGTTCTCCTCTTTCACAATTACCGCCCTTGATGACGGGCCTATCCAGGCCCATGGACAAGCCCAGGACTGGGCGGCTTTTTGCAAAAGCCCATCAAAGCCGAAGCCCAAGGACCACTGACTGCCGACCAGCCTTCGCTGCGGAGAACCCACCTGAGGGTGCTCTTTGAATTGCGACGCTCGGACTGTGAAGGCGGGGTCTAGAAGGAGCATTCTAATGAGAGATGTTGGTGCACCGTTACATCTGCGCCTAAATCCTTCACTTAATTAGTGCCCGCAAAGAGCCTCCGATCGACTGAACTTACGCCAAAATGCCACTAGAATTTCGGGTTCCTCCTGGCCTGCAAACAGTAACACAATCTGTCAGCTTACACCGCCTCGGTCGTTTTCCTGTCCTGCGAGTCCCAACTTAGACCGATCCCCCCTTCGTGATGCAGGTCGGAAGCTGCTCCATAACTTCAATATATTCTGAGAGCCCCGGCTTCCAAAGTCGCTAATTCCTCACGCCAAATCACTTAGTAATGTCATCCTCAGATTGGAGGGCTTGAATTCGTGAGGCTCTCCTGGCCTACCCAAGCCTATCCCTAAACAAGGATAGTCCGAATATGTTACTCTTTCCGCAGCATAGCTTTTCGTTTGGTCTCTTGATGAGCACGGTCGTATGCCTCTCTATACAAGTACGCGCTCTAAACTACTTCCAGCAGAGATGTCTGTCGTTCACCCCAGAATTATACGTCGAGAATAGCACC
>Ga0335072_10005388_pt1 | contig 18847 bp, 20 predicted proteins | sample Lox_Sample_21_FD_206725 | JGI IMG/M metagenome (GOLD analysis project Ga0335072, IMG submission 206725) | Soil microbial communities from Loxahatchee National Wildlife Refuge, Florida, United States - Lox_Sample_2.1 | ecosystem: Environmental > Terrestrial > Soil > Wetlands | place: USA... | reverse complement strand
TCGCAGCCCCAACTGGAACTGCTTACGCTCCTTACTTCTCCTGCCGTGGTTCACAATCAATCTCCTTCTTTTCAGCTTTATCGGAATGTTCGTCTTGTGCCCAGGCACTGGGCGTATCGAGCATTGTCAGTGATCTCCAGATTAATGCTGAGGCTTGTAATCCTGGTGCGCAGCAGATTGTTACTTCTACTGGAGTGGGGACAATTAATTTGTTTCCTACTGCGAGTATAAGGACGAGTGCGGCGGTTGCGTCGTCAACGGCAAAGTCTGCTGGTCAGAGAGTTGCAGTTGGGTGGGATTTGATGTCTGGATTGAGTGTTTTAGTGTTGTTTTTAGTGGGTATGTGGTGGGGGTAGGGCAAGTGGACGTGGATAAAGTCATAACGAATGTACATAGTTGAATGAAGATTGAGAAATGTATTGTGGCTCGTATACATGCCGGACTGAACTGCAAACTTGAAGAATTCCCATTTGTAACACTCTTCACAGATAGGACTGTCCAAATCTCAATGGTGGGGGGTTAGGTTCAATTGCTCATCTGAAGATGGCTACTGAGAGGACTCCACGCAGAATTCGAAGTTCCGAGTATGTGTCGTTGATACTTTCTGTGAAGTTTATGGCGTTTGCGATAAACGTTACTTCATCCGATGTGGTGCCGTTTAAACCGTAGTTGAAGATTGAGGTTATTAAGGATGCTGGGACGCGACGGATTGTTGTGTTTCGCGGTTTGGAATGACGGATAGAATGGTCCCATTTTGGGGACCGTAGATGGTTGTTGTTGTTAGTGAGGAGATGTCCAATGTTGTTGAAAGAGTGGGGGATGTAGTCCAAGCGGTGTTCTGGAAACATTCTCCATTCACGAGGAGATAATTTGGACAAATACTCCAACCTAAAGTTAGGGATATTCTTTGCTTTGTGACACCTTTCTCTTCATTCCTCAGCAGGTGTGACTTCAACTGACCGCTTTTTCCCTGCGGCGGACAATTGCATGAATGGCCTTTTCACCATCAGGTTTCCACCTGGTTTCCCTCAATTGCATTCATGAACTTAAATTTAGTGTCCAACCCAGAAATAAGGTTTGACCGCTGTAATCCACCCACGGCTTTTTCGCTTTTCCTACTCATCACTCAAAGGGAAATACTTGTCTCATCCTTTCGAATCATGGATCTTGTTACAGCTCTTGGAGTTGCTGCAGCGGCATCCCAGTTTGCAGATCAGGTGTTCAAACTCTCAGACTACCTCTATGATGTCTTCAAGTCCATAAAGAATGCTCCAAAGCAATCGCGAGAATTGCGACAAGAAGCGCTGTCACTCTCTGATATGCTGGCGAATCTTCACTCCCTTCTTTCGTCAGAGAAGCAAGCGACCTCTTTGCCAAAGGCAAGTCCATTTGTCGAACTTGTAAAGGAATTTGAAGAGACGATCGCCGAAATGGCGAAGCGAGTGGAGATCAAGGATGGCGAAATTTCGTGGAAGAGACTTGGTTGGCCGTTCACCCAAAAGGAAAACGAAAAGTATCTGTCGAAATTGGAAAGATATAAGAATTCTTTTCAAATTGCTCTTCAAACACTCCAATCGTTCTTGGCATTTCTTTGTTTGTCTAATAGCTAGAACAAAGTTGGCGGAGATCGAATTCCTGGTGCGTCGGACGGATTATACGGTTCAACATGTCAGTCAATTAAATTACGGTAGCGTCTTTCTTTTGCTTTCCTGACACACCTAGATAGCTCTCAAGCCAGAAGAGAAGGTAACTGGATTTGCCAAAGTTTGACTTAGGACAGAAAAACGTTTGGAGGTTTGAAATGGATTTATCCTGACGAGTTCGATAGTCGGCACAAAGAGGTTGCTCAAGTTCGGAGCAAGGCCTCCGGCAACTGGTTTTTGAGATCACAACTGTACCAAAACTGGTTAAAAGGGGATTCAGGCAGCAATATTCTGTTCTGTCATGGAATGCGTAAGAACACAAGAATTTGTATCTCGCTAATTTCCTCAGCCGGATCCGGAAAATCTGTTCTCATGTGAGATCCGGTTTCTGCTATCTGACATACATGTTTAGGTCTCGCGTGGTAGACGAACTGCTTGGCACAGCGTCTCAAACTACGGCAGTAGCGTTCATCTATTTTGATTACACCGATCCCAAGTCATGCGAACCGGAGAACATAATTCGGAGCATTCTCAAGCAACTCTTGTACAAAGTACGAGCCCTCCCAGAGGCCATCGAAAACATCCATAAGAAATGTTCAGAGGAAGGAAAACCTGTCGACCTGTCAGTCTTGATGGAAAACCTGAAAATATTAATACGCACGAAATTTGAAGCGATTTTCCTTTTCGATGCTCTGGACGAAGTAACTACACAACAATCTAAGAAGGTAACCGCGATGCTTGCGGAGTTCCATCTTGTTGGCGCCAAGGTTTTTTGCACCAGTCGAATTAACACTGCAAAAGTGCGGGAGGAGCTTGGAGATCCTGTGGTTATGGAAATCGTCGCCAACTCCGAGGACGTTATCAATTATTTAGAAACAAGGCTAGATGAGGAATGGGATTATGACGACGAGAGCAAACAGGCAATAGTGGACTGCTTGGTGAACAAAGCCATGGGAAAGTAAGTACTTCTTAGTTCGTTGCAGTAACTTACGTGTCCAGCTTTTTGCTTGTCAGATTTCAATTGGACTACGTCTTGGGTTTTGCCGAACCATATGACTCCATCGAATCACTGAACACGTTGCCAAATGATATGGAAACGGCATACGTGGAAGTCTTGAAAAGAGTCGAAGCCAATCGAAGACCGACAGTCATAAAGGTATTGAGTTGGTTATTCCATGCGGAGGTGCCACTGCATAAGGACGAAGTGAGAGAAGCGATTGCTGTACGTATAGGACAGAAAGAGCTTCCAAAGCCACTTATCCATGCCGACGCCCTTGTTCAATATTGTCACGGTTTAGTCGTCATAGACGAACGCACCGGCATTATGCGATTTTCGCATTTCACGGTGAAAGAGTTTTTGAGTCTCCACTATCAAGACGACTTGCTATCGAGAGTGGATTGCGGACGGGTGTGCTTAACCTATCTTGCATTCAGCGTTTTCGAAAATGGACAATGTTGGTCCCGATCCGACTACAAACGTCGCGAGCACCGGTTTGGCGAGTATGCGAGTGAAATATGGGCTTCATACATTCGTGGTCAAGGGGAAAGCGACGAGGGTGTGTTCTTCTGTCTGGGCGAGGTTTTAAAATCCCAGAAAAAGGTTGGGGCAATGCTGCAAATGCAGCAGCTATTTCGTTCTCGCGAGAAATTCTTCATGCATCATGACGACCCAAGAATATTCGCTTTTAATCACGGAGCTGTCACCGGTCTTCACGTTATTGCCAGAGAGGGATTGTCAGTATATTATGCGCGACTCATGGCCATGGGCGGCAGTGTTCCGAATCCTTCTGTAGAAGACTTTCCGGCTCTTGATTGGGGGCCCGAGGTGCTTTCAAACGACCCATCGCCACTGCTCTCGGCCTCCATAGAAGGCCATTCAAACATGGTTCTTCTATTGATTAAAAATGGGGCAGACGTGAACGCTCGATATGAGTTCGAGAGGTGGTCGACGTCATTACATGCGGCTGCCGGGAGAGGACACCTTGGAGTGGTGAACGTACTCCTCGAAGAGGGTGCCGAGCTGGCTCTCAAAAACCCGATGGGAGAAACCGCCCTGCATGTGGCAGTCACTGCTGGGAATCGTGACGTGGTAAGGTCACTACTTCAGAATGGTGCCGATGTCAATGCGAAAATGGAAGTAAATTTGACGCCGCTTCATCTGGCGGCACACTTCGGCCAACTCGAGGTAGTAAAGTTGCTGCTCGACGAAGGAGCTGAAGTCAATGCAAGGGGCTGCTTCCTCGGTTGGTACAGCGGTACGAGCATGTTGACACCCCTACACCTTGCTGGAGAGTACCTCGAGCTGACGAAGGTGCTTCTTGACAGGGGGGCTGAAGTGGGGGCGAAAGATAAGGCAGATCGCACAGTATTGCATTGGGCAGCTGCCAGAGGACGTCATAAGGTAGTGAGGATTTTACTTGAGAGAGGAGCTGAAATCAATGCAAGCGACATCTATGGAATTACAGCGCTACATCACGCAGCGACAAGATATTTTGAGGTTGTAAAGCTGTTGCTTGAAAACGGGGCAGAGGTGAATCACCAAACCTTAGAAGGCGACACAGCATTACTTCTTGCGTCCCGGCACTTCAGCATGGGGATCGTGAACCTCCTTTTGAGACACGGCGCCGACGTCAAGTTGCGGGACAACGCCGGGTTTTCGGTTTTGCATGCTGTTCCAAATGTCGAAATGGTAGAGATTCTATGTGGTAAATTTCGAGCGGGTGACTTGGTGAATGCAAGGACTAATGATGGGTCGACGCCATTACATTACGCCGTCGTAGGGGGCCGCGGATCAGCTGTGGTACAGGCACTGTTTGAGAATGGTGCAGAGATCAATTCCGTTGATGTCAGAGGATCGACTGCTCTTCACATAGCGGCATCCTTGGGATCGTGTGAAGTTGTCAAGGCATTACTCAATCGCGGCGCGGAACTGAAGGGCAAGACTTCTAATGGGATGACAGTCTTCCACATCGCAGCAGGCGGGAGGTCGAAAGAAGTACTTTCCGTTCTGTTGAAGGCTCTAGACCAAGAACGCAGGGACGTCCATCACGAAATCGTCCATTTCACTATCCCGCCTATCTGGTTGCGAATTGTTAAATTCGAGGACTACTTGATCTATCCCGACTATCCAATGCCTATTTGAATTGCCCAAATTTCCCAGATAGTCAGTGGATAGGACCGGCTATCCACTGACTATTTCGATCCTATCGAGGGCCTAGCGTGACTATTTGGACTTCAACTTTCCTGGATCGGTCATGGTGGAAGTCAGTTCATACATGAGTCAATGTAGGAGTCAATGTTCAGTAGTCAATATAGGAGTCAATTAGAATATGTTCTTGTAAGTATATGAATCTAACCAGCAATTGACATAGAATTCATTGTAATACCACAGAGGATCCACGGCACATTCGGGGGAATTCATTCCAGCTTGTTGTTGAATTCCACTTGAACCTTCAGCTTCAAGTAATTGAAGGCGATCTCCCGCCTTGTCTATCTCTCTTTTTGCTTTTACAGTCGCCTCAAAGTCGCCACCAAATTTGGGAATTAAATGGATGGGACGCTCAATATCCTTAACTTCAACAATGCCAAATCGCTTGCTGCGGGAGACCATATATAACCCATTTGTGTTGTTGAAGATCTTGGTATCGAACCAGGAGACATACGCCAATTCGTAAGTAAAACCTTCGGGATGGCTTTCGTTGAATTGTGGACATTGGAAGAGGAGTAAAACCTGGGCCACTTTCCGACGCGACAAGGCGTCAACTGAACGTCGATTCTGCAGATTCGGTGTTGATATCAGGACGGTTTCTTGACGTCGGTGTCCTTGAGGAACTGAGATAATTCTTTGTGTCTGCCTCGAACTCTTAGAGGGTAGCAAATATTCCGTAGCTCGTCCTCGTCGATTTGAATCCACTTCATTCAAATGTGCTTGATTCGAACGGGTCTCGCTGCGAGTAACAACTTCCTGCTGCAGCCACGAGGGAAACGTGATCTTTATTGAATTGTAAACATAAATTCTGGGATCTCGATCGATATCTGACTTCTCCACATTCTGCTCGAAAAACTCCCGCAAAGTTTGCGCAAACCCGCCATATCCCAAAGCCTGTTCTGCTTCTTCTGCATGCAATTCCCTATTTGGACCAGCGTAACTTCGGTGCCTCCTTGGCCAGGAGTATTGCCTCTGTCCAAGATTTGCTTCGCCTGCGTTGAGGTCTGCGTCACCAGGATCTGAGTCGGAATCCGAGTCAGAGTCAGAGTCAGAGTCAGAGTCAGAGTCAGAGTAAGAGTCAGATCTGAATTGCGAGTCATACCCAGAACAATTGGATTCGGGGGTGCTTTTCTCTCGTCTGGTCACGTCGAGAAAGGCTTCCCTGGCAGTGATCTCATTTAACATAAAGTTGTAGATATCTCTTTTCCTTTTATTACTTCGCCTAAAGGCGGATTTCAATGGTTTGTGGTGAATCTCCGTCAATTCGGTGCTGTACGCCGTCAGCGCCCCTTTCTCTCGCACACTGGCCGCGTAATGGACGAAATAATGAATACGTTGAGGGTTGTAATTAATGTCGACAAGGCCTCGTTTGACAAATGGACCGTCAACATCGTGAAGCAATTTATCGAATGTTTTGACCGCGCTGTCTAACCATTCCAGGGACTCCTCAGTATGAACAGAGTAATGAGAAATGTAATGAATGTGAAGATATTCCTTAAGGAGCGGAAAAGCTTCCGAAGGCAAAAGGCCAGAGAGAGCGCCAACGATGACCTTCATGATAGCGACGACTTCGTAGACCGACCAATGGTGTGGTTTTTGAGAGAAAATACCATTGGGGAACCGTCGCAGCCCCTGATATTGAGGCATAAGAGCAAACCTTGCATTCAATTCCGCATCCAATTCCTCGATCTTTTTGCCTTTCTCAGTGCACCACACTTGCTTCATCAGCGGGTAGAGCCATTTTTCAAGGACATAATCCATGAATACTTTTGAGACGCCGTGGAGCAAATCTGGACCAACTGCATCCAGAATTCCGTTGAACGGATAGTCGTGAGAATAAGGAAGGGTCTGGTGATAACCGTGCAATTTGAGTTGAAGGGCATCGTGGTCCTTGAGCGCGAATTTCGTACGACTAGTTTGAGCATCTTCATCAGTGCGCTCAGTCGGAAGGTAATAGGAATGACTCGAATCTGAATCTGAATTTTTGACTCCTGAGACCCGATGCATCGTAGTTACTGTTGTTGCGGATTGATGTAAGTATCGTTTCAAACATTTCGGACAACTTGGTTTGATCAAGCAGGTCAAAAGCCACTGTTCCTCCATGTCCCCAATATGTTCGCAAAGAATAGGAAAGCACCAACACTGTTGTCCATCTCCACAAGTAATTCGAACTCCGTCACGCATGGCTTCCTCAAGAGGCTCAAGAATCTTTCGAAGTACTCGATGTATGACTTCCCGAAACCACGTTGAAAAGTCTTTACGGTTCGAGTCGACACCTTCTGTTAGTCAAGGTAGATAATGAATGCTACCATCCATGACTGGGAGCAATGCGATAAGACGAGCACAGTCTGCAGCTGGTTTGAGACGAAAAGCACTTGGCAAATTTCCCACAGTCATATATACTGGCCATGCTTTCATTTTGCCGGATCCAGAGAGATGTGTTTTATCGGTGGTCAAGATAATCGGCACAAGAGACACTGGTTCATTCCGTCCCACGCTTTGCTCAACGGTTTCCTAATGATCAGAGAGGAACGAACAATCTAAGAAAAACCTGTTTTCTCCACCACCATTTACCTGACCACAGTTCAGAATAAACTCGTTGATGATCCGAATTGTATAGCTTTTCGGGGCCCCATTTCATAGCAGATGCAAACCGAATATCGCCAAGAATATGCTGAAGAACTGTCATGGTATCTCTCATCCAAAGGTCCTGTTGAATAGGTGCCCAACTCGGTGCAGCTTCTCCGGGAGTCAACCTCACTTTTTTGAAGTTCCCACACTTTGACTCCAACTTTGCAAGACAGCTGTCAAATTCTTTCATGGTTTTGAATCCTTTTCCGCGCTCGATCGATCGATTGTATTTTTCGAGAACAATCAGTTTCTGTCGCTTTCTTGACAGAGGATCCGGGGTCAAGACCCGACGAGCTAGATCCCATTGACCTTCGTGCTCAAAAGGGTATAGTCGTTTCTTGTTGTTTTGATCAGAGGCATTATCGGAGGCATTATCAGAGGCGACTTGTTGCAAAGGCTCCCCTGGGAATATGAGCGTCAGGAAAGTCTAAGTGGAACGGGAGAATAGAGTCATACCTGCTCCAGCGTAAGACACAGACCGAATCTGGCGTTCAGCGTTGTCTCTCCATTCGATATTTGAACTTCTGGATACATCTTCAGAAATGGATGATGATGGCGATGACAAAAGTCTAGACGTGTCGTCACTGGTGACGGAATCGGAACTGGGTTCTGAGCTGCTGGTGATGGAATCGGATCCGGGTTCTGAGCTGCGTCTTGGCACTCGACAACGTCGAACTTGTCGTCGGTGGTTCTCCATGCTACTGCGAGGAATAAGACGTCGGCAAACAGGGCAGGCGATTTTGACGTTGAGAGAGATGGAATGAGTGGCCATAGGGATAGGATTTGGCAGGAAGTTGCAAAGGATAGACAGAGCTCACTTCTATTTCAAACATATTGCGCGTCGTGGTGTGAATCTAAGTCGCGATGTGAAGTCTCGTCGTGTTGTATAAGGGCGGTGGCACTCGTGGGTACAACTTTGGATCGACTGCAAATTACAGCATAAAGCTGGCAGGTTCATGGACCCGCTGGCTTTAGCATCCAAATTAGGAAGTCGACTTATATAAAGGTGGGCTGCATGTAACCCACCTTCCTAATTGGGAAATCGCATCCATTCGGTGCGACTTACAAGGTCTGCCCCATGGGGCATACTTCATACACGGTGGCCGGAAAGCCAATATGAGGAGTTGTAACCCAAGAAACTTGTTCAGGATCAGTATTAGAAGATGCCATATTATACTCAGCTTATTGTCTACCTCGTCAAGCGTAGAAATTTACAACTTGACTCCATTGACTCCATTGACTCCATTGACTCCACTGACTCCAACATCACGGCGAGTCGAACTCTGAGGCAAAGGGGCAAAAGTGGAGTCAATTTGATCACCCATACTTTTGATGATGTTGGTGCATTACAAACAAACTAACAAGGTCTGAATTGACTCTTGCACAGCAAGGTACTACAGAGATGAAAAGAGATTTACGTCAACAACAAAAAGAAAGAAATTTAGCTCAACATGATAGTCACCACCATTTCAAATGTGCAAACAACAAGTCGCCATCTGCTTCCCTAAGCCGATCAACACGCCACTTAAAATCCAGCAAAACGTAGCGATACTTCTCTTTCCAAACGTCGTCGAAGGCAACCTTGAAAAAGCGATTGTATCTCAAGATCCATTCGTCCGAATCAGTGGGATTTCCATTGGCGACAAGAAGATAGCTGCGAAATTTCTCGATGAGGGGAGGTATTATGTCGTTTAAAGGATTGAGGTCTCTGCCGAAAGCTCCACTGGGAAGTCGTGATCCGAACAGGGGTTCAACGTTGTGTTTCAGCTGAGTCAATGGTTCGAAGTAGTATTTGAAATCGGATTGATCATCGTCTGCTCGCCGGACTCGAACCATTCCAGGCCAGTACCAATATGCAGTGAGGCAAATGTCGAGTTCGAACGATGTCGTGGAGTCCCGACGGGCGCCAAAACCGCTGATGTCGACGTGTAAGGTTATTGCCAAACCCCATCCATCCTCAAGCCAATCAGTGTCCTCATTTTCGTCGGCCCATTCCAATCGGCGACGTCTTTGTTCGTTACTCAACTTTGGCAACGAGGAATCTGTGGTAACTCCAAATTCTTTTGGATAGATGTTCAATGCAATTCGATCGGGAGAGATTCGATGAGTTATGGTTGGTTTTCGGCGTTTGGCTGGAAGATCGTTTGGCGGATTTGGAGGCGAAGTCAGAGTGATTGTATCAGGACGGATTCTGCGAGTTCGAATGGAATTTGGTCTGGTGATTTTGGAAGCTAGCGGCATCTTGAGGTAGGGAGGATGGAACAGATCGAAACGCGTTGATGGTTGGAGATATGAATGAAGACAGGATTTCGACGTGCTTTTTAAACCGTGAATTGTGAAAATAGTTCGTGTGAAGTCACCGAGAAGTACTTCACATCCATGCAGACGCGTCTTGTGTGAAAAGATTCAGCCATTTTCACAAAGAATCAGCCAATTCCGTTCGCGAGAGCAAATTAAAACTCGTTCGTGGTTGAAGATATGAATGAAGAAGGGATTTCGACGTTTGTTGTCCATGGTGAATTGTGAAAATAGCGGCCGAAAAGCACTGCACATCCACGAAGACGCATCGAGTGTGAAGGAAAAGACGTTCAGGCATTTCTACAAACAATCAGCCAATTCAGTTTGCGAGACGTACGACTTGAAGTTCTGTTGGGATGGTCTGCGCGATGATGTCGGATGATGAGAAGTCAGAGTCAAAGTCGGAGACGGAGTCATTGCATCTCTTTAGGGTTAACCCTAAAAGACCATTTGAAAGCAACGTGAGCGTGGAGAAAACACCAAGACATCTTATATTTGACTCCACCCAAATTCGCTGTTCTCAAACATAAGACGTCTTGATCTTTTCTCCACCCTCACATCGCTTCAATTATTTCAAAAATGGCAGTCACATTGGGTTTAAATACTGTCTGCCCAACACTACACCAGGCACATCATCTTCCTTCTTCGCACATTCCATCCATCAGCCTTGCATCATCTCTAATTCATCAACAACACCCATCCACAAGTAATCCATCAACAAATGTCTCCAATAGTAACACCTTGTTCCCTCGATGACCTCCTTACGTATCGCGCACCCACTTGGCAGAAGACCCCTTTAGCCACTTTGCTCCATTGTTATCAAGAACTGGGATTGCCCAAGCCTGATCGCGATGGCAAAATCCTTACCGAAAACGTACTTGTTCCTGGTTTAATCGCATTAATGGTTTATAGATCAGTTCAAAGCTAGCCAAATGGACCGATACACACCTTAATCCTGCCCCCCTTGATAAATACAACTTTGTCGTCGATGTTATCTTTCTCGATGCGAAAATCCGCAGGGCGGGCACGCAGAGATTCCACGAATTACAAAAGAGTAATGATATTTCCCACGCCCAGTTCAACGTATTCGAAACGCATTTATGGTATTGCTGGGTCTCGGAAAAACACAAGACTGTCAAACGTAAAGTAACCAAGAAGCGACGTCGGGTCACCGCGAATGCCAAAACCACTCCTGCTCCACAAAGTCAAGTGACTCTTACAAGGACTCCTAGTCCTCCTCCTCCTCCCGTCTTAACGTCCCCCGTGGATTCAAATACTGGTCTGACGCCTGCAATGCAACGTGTGGACATTTCCGTCGGAAAAAAGAGGCCTTCCCAAGAAATATCCCTCGAAGTGTCTTCTCCTATTCCTGCGAAGCGATGCTTGGATTTTTCTGATGGACTTCCGAACAAGCGTATCAAGACAGAAGACCTTCTACTTGGTCACATTATCGATCTTATGGATGCTGGCATCCTTCATCCGGTCAATGTTCTGAACACTGTACTCGACTATTGCGGCTATCCTCGACGTCCAAACTGGATTCCCGACGTTGACTTCTCTGAGACTGACGTCGTTATCAATGATCCATTTGAAGATTCAATGGATGAAGAGGAAATTGATAGCGGTGATGGTGAAATTGATAGCGGTGATGGTGATGATGGCAACAAATTGCGTATGCGTCGCAAAGCATTCAAGCGGATGATTACCTCGGATGACTCAGGTACGAATCAATTGGTGTCTTTGGCTAACTTACGAATTAGATCAGAATTCAGACGATGAACCAGAGCACGATCCCGGTGAACCTCAACCGTACCCACAGATTGACGCACCGTCTGGTGGAAATAGTGGAGTGGGTGCAATTGGTGGAGGTGGTTATATCGATGGGGGTTCTGGAGTCGGTGGTGATGGAGATGGAGATGGAGATGGCGGAGTCAGTGGAGGCAAATCGGGAGTCAATGGAGGCAGAGGTGCAGTCAATGGCGGTGGTGATGGAGATGGCGGAGTCGGCGGAGTCGGCGGAGGCAAAGGGGGAGTCAGTGGAGGTGATGGAGTCAATGGTGGTGGCGATGTAGGCGGAGGCAAAGGGGGAGTCAATGGAGGCAAAGGTGGAGTCAATGGCGGTGGTGATAGAGATGGAGTCGGCGGAGTCGGCGGAGGCAAAGGGGGAGTCAGTGGAGGTGGTGGAGTCAGTGATGTCTTGCCAGGTGTGTCACCCACAATTCTTTCTGTTCTAATTTTGCCTTATAGTCCCTTCAAAGAAAGTTCGTCGTCGCCGCACAAAGGAAGAAAGCCCTGAATATCAACCTTCCGACCACGAGTTAAGCTCTGAGGATAATTCAAGCGATGCAGAATCAAGCTCGACATCTACCGTCAACATCAAAAAGAAGAAGAAGTCACCTTCTCGTACTCGAAAGTCTAAGGTCGGTGCAGGTTATGAGAGCGACGAAACTGTGCCCAGAAGACCAATTCCTCCCAGCGACGATGAGTCAGAGGTGAGTGACATTCCTTCTGATATAGGATGGGACCCCGCAGACGTGGAGAACACTGATGGATCCGGCGTTCAACGTCCAACCACACCTCCATTCACTGATTTTACTCCTACGGCCCGCATCAAACTCGATGACCTCCAGAAGGCAGATTTGAAAAAAATTGAGGCTCAAATGTATTTCTCCTACTCATTCATTAACCCATTGCTAATACTGTTTTCTAGTATGAGAGATCTCGAAATAGGAACCGACATGGAACACAAATACATGCGCTACTTCACATTGTTTGATGAATTGTCGATACCCTTTCGGGATGGTTATAGCTTGCTACCATGGCAAAGGTTAGGAGTAGTGTTCTTGCTCTATTGCGCAGGAACTTACGGTTTTGCTTTATTGGGTGACGAAATGGGTGTAGGCAAAGTACCGCGCTCCATCTTGAAATGTTCACTGATGGTTAGACTATCCAAACACTGGCCTCCATTTATATGATTATTCAAAAAGCCAAGGAGGAGAAGGATTTCAATCAGAATAAGTTTCGCAAGGTTAATTTTATCTTCTGGTAAGATCCCTCTTCTGTCCCGGTGTGTTCGAAGGAACTTTTATTAATTTCGTAGTTCCCCAATTCTACAACTGAATTGGATAAACGAGTGTGCCAAATTCTTCTCCAATTCAGACCTTCGTTTGAAAGAATGGACTCTTGCACAATGGAAAAGGGATACCAGTATCGAAACCGTTTGGGTTGTCAAACATCCCTTTCTTTCTGATCGAGAGTCCGACTTCATGCAAGTCATGCAATCCTCAGATTTTCGAAATCGATGTCAGATCCTCTCCACCTTCTCAGACGAAGCCCACTTTGTCTCGCGATCCCCGACTTCAGCGCAAAACTCGTCTCTTCGGGAGATTACAACGAATTCCCGCTTCAACGTTCTAATCACCGGCACACTCTTTCCTCTCGGTCCTTCCACAGATGCAAACGAATTCTTGATTTCTCTGGGTGGTCCATTCGATAACCGCGGTCGCTGGAGCCGGAAACTTGCTCGATCTTTTGATCATCTTTTTGACACTCCAGAGAAGATCAGTACATTCCCGGTGCTTGCTTTAAGAGTATTGATAGCGCCATTTACTTTGCGGAGGACTGCATCCAGTACATGGATGGACCAGCCAATCATTAACCGAGCCATCGCTCGTCCTGTTCCTCGACTGCTGTTGCCATTTGGGGACGAGAAGTCCGAAGTCCAAGCGACTGAGAGATTTAAATCAACAAAGAAAAAGGAATCTTTGTTCAAGTTGCAAATGCGTGCAGATAACCAGCGCTGGTCCACCTGGTCTCCCCTGTACGTGACATATTTGGCAAAGCGCTCGTCCAATACTGGGACCAACGTTCGTTTGATCGAAAAAATAGTTCAACAAGGAATGCCAGAGAATGAGAAGGACAAGTGGGCTATGTCGGGCAGGTTGAAGAGGTTGATTTCTTGGGTGAAGGCTGTCCGCAAGCTTGGTGAACGATTCATAATCGTAACCGACCGCGTGTTTCCGATCGTCTTGTGTCACTGGGTATATCTTAACAATTCCCATTCTCATTCTTCTAGGTTTTGACCAAAAAACTCGGCTTGAAGATAGGGATCTTGGCAGGACACAAGATCTGGGGCCAGGGTAATGATGACGGCTCGCGGAATCGCACCGTCCAAAGGCTAAATGAAGGGAAAATAGATGGCATCTGCATGACCGAAAGGACTGGCAGCTGCGGGCATAATCTTGTAGGAGCCAACCATATGATCTTTCTTGGTTCTCTGTATACTCCTGCCTACGAAAACCAATCGATTGGTAACTCCTCTCCGTAATTCTATCTGACCCTGTCTAGGTCGTATGTGCCGAGAAGGCCAAAGTAGAACTCCGCGTGCAAGCATTCTTGCCGACCCTACGTTTTTCGGTGATTCTACTGCATTCAAAGTCAAAGAGGATCGCAATAAGGAAGAGTGGTTGATGAAAATCCCGTTGAATGATGTATCTGCTGAGATGAAGAAAGAAATGGGCATTGCGCTTCAGGTATTGGCCGGAAAGGACGAGAATCGTTACCTGCAGTGGTTTAAAACGGAGAGAAGTAAGGCCAAGATGTTAGATCGTGCCAAGAAACAGGCGGAGCGTGAGAGAAAAGCGAAGGAACTGGCTGAAAAGATCAAGGCTATGGAGTTGGAGAAGGCACGGTCCAACCCCATTATAATTGATTGAGGTTTGAATGAGTATGTCGCATCAAATTGTATTTTTATTCGTTGATCTGCAGTAATATCAATATTTCATTTCACTCATACATCACCACGAGTTTGACTCCAATATCGACTCCGAGTTTGACTCCGAGTTTGACTCCTACATTGACCACGCTCAAGCTGCCTTGCATCTATCTCAAATTTCGAACTTACGTTTCCACAAATGTTCCTTCAAATAATCACCATCCTCTTCAATTAGGCGCCGCATTCGAAAGTCCATTTGTCCAACAAGCTTTCTAAATTCAGGTAACAACCCAGCCCAAATTTGTTTGAGATATTGACAATAGTTATCAATTGATTCATCGGAATCTGACAGCTTGAGACGTTTGTCAGAAAGTTGATACTGGAATTTGCGAATAAGCAATGGGAGAAGGTCGTTCATCGGGTTGAGATCCCAAGCAAATACATTGACGGGCGGCATTCCTCCGAGCATGGGTGCAATGACTCTGGTCTGTGTGTCTGGTTCAAAATACGCATAATGGTCGGAATCACTGTCGTCTTCTCGCCGAACGCATAACATGCCAGGGTATTCCCAATAACCGGTAAAATAAATATCGATGTCAACAGTTCTATTCAACTGGAGACGGGGTACGAGACGTCGGATTCGCAACGTTGTCGAACATATCCACGCTTGCTCTGCCCAATCTTCATCTACATGGTCCTTTGCCCAGCGCAATCGAATAAGCTTTTCTTCCGCCGTCAACTCCTTTTTTGGAAAAGATTCCACGCGTCTTTTGAGGGACACAACGTAAAGCGGTTCGCATCGCCGACGAAAATGCATAGTGGATTTCTGAGGAACGTGAACCATGTACTACTGCAATTCTGCGTTGGCTAATTGACTCCAGCTATGCCACTGGCCGTCAAAGGTGGAGAACTTCACATCATTTCCTGTGGTATTAATGGTACGCGTCTTTCATCAATCACACCTTTTTGGTCACACCCGTCGCGTTTATATCTACCACAAGCCGCCCACAACACAAAACATTCAAAACAACACAACTTCTACGCGTTGCATCCTCTGCAATAGTCAACATGGCCGGTCCGAGGAAGCAGGGTACTCTCCGTCAACCCGTTGCTAGTCCTTTGAAAACTCGAAGTAGTGCAAAAATATTGTCCAGCAATCCTGCTTCCACAAAACGCAAGGTTGATGTCCAACTCTTCTCACGTTTTCAAGGCTAAATACGCAGTCGCAAGACGATACGTCAACCGCCAGTGCGAAAAGAATACGCAAGCAAGACATCCCTTTCAAACTTGTCGGTGACACTGAGAATGACTCTGAGGACGAATTACTCAAATTGTTTACTCCGCAAAGTAAAGAGAAGCACAAATCGATAATGGGCAAATTGACTCCAGTGTCTCGCAGCAATTATAAAGAATTTCTTCACACTTCCAAGCAAACGGTTCAAGTTCCAGTGTCTCGCAGCATTTATAAAGATCCTCTTGCTCAAACTGCCGAACAAACGCGTACGGCAAAGGCTCTTCCTCCGGGTTCCAAGCAGCGAACAAAGCAGAATGATCCTCAAAATCCAGAACAATCTGACAGGCTTGAGGAATCTCAACAGCCGTCTTCCTCCGTGATCGACCCGAAATGTGACGAGATTCTCAAGCAAGCTCAACAGGAAGTTCTGAAATTCAGTAAGTCACAACCCTTGCAGAATCAGACTACACAGGATGGCAAGCCACTCGCAGTCAAGGTAAACCCAACTCAGCAACTTGTTGACCATGTGAAGACAGGGTCATCAGAAATTCGGAGCAATACCACCATCGTCTATGTGTCACGAAAGCGCTTCAAAATTAACGATCTTCCGCTCGAGGAAAGGGCCCAATGGAGACGATTTTTCGAGGCCGTGGTATTGGATTACATTAACATGGGCCCTGAACCTCTAGTGCCTACAGGCAAAGGCAGAAGAGAGACTGTGGACCATCGTCCCCTTAACGCCCTCATCGACAATAGGTACGTGATGCTATTCGGCGCCGATGCTCCCTCTCTTACCAACTTGCAAAGAGAGACGGTACGTAACTGCATGTCGAAAGCAATGATAATATTGTTAGGCACTACAGCGATGCCTCAACTTCAATAGTCTCGGTAGGAGGTTCATTGAAGAAGAGGATGGTTTGAACGATTACAGTCTCCCAACTGGAAACAATCGTCGCGCCTATATCGAGAATCTCCTGAACAATTACAAATTCGTTTTCAAAGAGTTGAAGGTAAATCCCCGCATTCAAGCTGAGATGGAGTCATTCTCAGAGTTATGGTCTTTCCCAGAGTCATCGCTAACGACACTGTAGCCAAAGCATTCTGGGCGCTTTTTGCATCCTGCAATTATCAATGGTGTCAAGTATCTATATGGAATTCGTGCTACCGGATCTGTCGTTCCCTGCGAAGGAATAACACCATTTGCAGACAAGCTTACAGCGCAGGCTGTAGCCTGGGTCTGCTGCTCTGTACTTCCTCTTCTCCTCAAGCTGATCGGATGTCGATAGATTTTGTGGGGTTTGAAAACTTGGGATGTACAGGGAAAAATTCCTTTCTACGATGTGACGTATCGGCCTTCTGGATTGCAAATGTCTTGGAGAAAGTTTGTAGCTGAGCTCGAGAAAACGCCTGATGTCTTGGAACAAATTCGACAGTCAGTTTGGACACCAGAACAGCGGGATGACCATGCTGGCAACGAATCGGACGGATATGGAACGTTTGCAGAGGAAAGTGATTGAGGAAGAAACAAATTTTACGGTTGATCTTGTTTTGGAAATTTATTGTATCTATAATGTACATGAACTCAGAACGTCTTCTATTGAAGTCCTCTTTGACTCCTCTTTGACTCCTCTTTGACTCCTCTTTGACTCCTCTTTGACTCCCTCTTTGACTCCTCTTGGAACCCCATTTGCAGGATATTCACCGCCTATTTCGAGGTTGAAATATGCTCGAAATCGAACGGAAGAAGTCGAAGTATACCTCGTGAATAGAATCTACACGCTTCCCAGGATAGACACAGGATTGGACCCGAAATAGTCAGGATAGGGCTCGAGATAGTCAGAATAGGATGTGGATTTTCGGGACTTTTGGGGTACCCTGAACTATCCTGACTATTCTTCCTATTCGTGACTTTTCTTGACTATTTGACCAAAGTTTCCCGGATAGTCATGGGATAGTGAAATGGATAATTTCGTGATGTCGATGATAGTGGCGACACTTCAACCATCATGGAGATTCTTGATGCCTTGCGACTTTTGACCACCAAATTCCCTAACGATTACCTCTTCCGGAGGGAACTGGGAGATGAGTATTGCCGCAAAAAGATGTACCAAGAAGCCCGTGATGCATATGATACATCGGTTCGCATACTTTTGACCAACGGTGAGACAGACATCGATTCCTGCCCAATCCCTAACCAGAAATGCTACAGCTGCCGTCAAGGACTGCAGGGCTATTATTACAAATGCCCCGCATGTTGTGTCTGTCCCGGGCCCGCTACTTATTGTCAAAAATGTGCCTTCAATCAAGTAAAACATATCGTCTGTCAGGCCCCGAATCCCGAGTCCGTGATGTTGTCAATTCCTTCACAGCGACCATTCCCAGTGTAATGTCTCGAATGGCCAACAAAGTTGTCTTGGTACTCGAGGCAGGGGTTCAGAGGCAGGGGTTCAGTTTATTGGCGTCCAACTGTAAAGGAAAGTGAGTAGTGCATGAATCTTGCGTCATATTCACATTTGCGTTTGACAGTTTGTTAGTTTGTGAATTTGGAAGTCGAAAGAGCATTGCGAAGGCCACTATGGTCCGAATAGAACAGGGATTTATTAATGGCTCTATTTGAGTAACGACGCGTTAGGACTCTATGTATATATATAGCCGCCAGCCAAAATCTTGTGTCTCATAGGTTTGTAGCGACAACAAGATGATATGACTGGTTTGAGACGGTGTAGTCTTGCCAACTTCATCCCAAGTTACTCTAGTGCAAAACAAAGAACGGATGTGACAACAGCCTAGGTCTCTTCACCTTTGCCATTTCCCTGCTCTCTAGCTCTTCGCACGTCGAAGTCAGACCTTTCCTAACCAGATTTTGAATTCCAACTCACTAGTCCAAATAGTCCACCCCGGAACTGAAATATATTTGAAAACGACTTCCTTTTCAAATCATCAGTAGTATACTCCTCCCCATAAACTTCAAACCATCTCACTGCAGTCTCCTTTAAAGCTCCATCCAAATCCCCCTGTCCAATCGTGTCATCATGATTAATCGGTCGTGCAAGAAACAAAGTACACCATTCCCTATAAAACCGTGGAAATAACTGATGAGTATGCCAGCATAAATCAAT
>Ga0335072_10005387_pt1 | contig 18848 bp, 8 predicted proteins | sample Lox_Sample_21_FD_206725 | JGI IMG/M metagenome (GOLD analysis project Ga0335072, IMG submission 206725) | Soil microbial communities from Loxahatchee National Wildlife Refuge, Florida, United States - Lox_Sample_2.1 | ecosystem: Environmental > Terrestrial > Soil > Wetlands | place: USA: Florida... | reverse complement strand
TCTCGCTGACGACCAACTCATCGCTCATGCCATGGCCGTCGCTGTAGCGAGCATCGATCAAAATTTGCAGGAGATCGTGGCCCGGGACCTCCTTGCGTCGCCTCTGAATATAGTCGCGCAAGATGCCGAACGCGCGGTTTCGCATTTCCCAGTGCTTGCGCAATTCCCCGGAGACGGCAAACCAGGGGTTCAGATAGGGCTGAATGGTTTGCCGAACCATAAATTCCTGGACTGTCGAGATGGCCAGGCTGATGAGGTCGATGTCTTCCCCTTTCAATCGGGCGCCAAACAGAGATCTGGCGACCATCGCGAAAGTAATCTTCATCATGAGAGGGTAGATATCGACCGGGCCTCCACTGGATAGCCTGTCGAAGTCGCGCAACGAGTCGGCGAGGGAGTCCTGCATGATGGAGGACAGAACTTCGAGCTGCTTTCGCTCAAAACCACTCTGGATGAGACGCCGCTGGGTTTTCCAGGCTTCCCCCTCGGTGGTGAGAAGACCCTTGCCCAGGAAATGGCCCATCCGCTTTTTTTGGATGTGGGATTTGTGGTAGTTCTCCGAATTGGTCTTCAGCACATGCTGAATGACGACGGGATCGATGGTGACAATCGCTTCCTTTACGCCGCCAAAATAGAAGCGGAAGGTGTTCCCATGGACTTTGAGGTACTTCGTGAGAACCTGCACGGGATTGTGGGCCATCGCGCGTGAATCCAAGAACGATTGGAATCGGGAGACGGCGGGTATGCTTTGCGGCAAGGTTACGCCTCGCTGTTCAGGCGCTGAAGCGGCGCACCCTGGGTGGTCATAGCAATAGATTTAAGCACTCGGGAGTCGATCCTCGCTTCCCAATCGCTTCAAAAGCAAGAGATGATGTTTGATTGCTCGAGTCATTGTGGGATGTTGTCGATAGGGAATGCCGTATTCCTCGGCGGTCTCCTTCACAATTCGGGTGAGTGATGCATAGTGAGTGTGACACACAAAAGGGCAGAGATGATGGACGATATGGTGATTGAGCCCACCCGCGAGCCAAGCGACCAGGGGAGTCTCGGTCGCGTAGTCCGCCGTGGTCGCGAAGATGTGATAGATACCGTTGTCAAATTCACTGCGGCTCGTGGGAAAGTAAGTGCTGTCAACACAGTGCGTGGTCTGGAATACCAGGGCCACGCTCAAGCCGATGATCAAATGGGCGAGCAGGAAAGACAGGCCGACCAGCAGAGCGGATTTTCCCAGCAAGACAATGGGCAAAATCAGCATGTAGGTCAGGTAGAAAGCTTTCCCGGCAAAGAGGATGACATATTCCCGCGCCGGATGCCTGGTTTTCAGATAGTCGTGCGCGGGGAAGAAAAAGCACTCAAAGTCTCTCACAAACACATAATCGAGAGAAAACACCGCGTAAAGGAGCAGTGCGTAGATGTGCTGAAAACGGTGCAGAGGCGAGCGAGGTTCGTGAGGGGAAAACCGCAAGATGCCGCGCCCGGTAAGCGCGTCGTCCTCACCGGGAAGATTGATGCAGGAGTGGTGACCGCGATGATGGAGGATCCGCCACATGTATGAGCTGATTCCGCAAACATCGAAAACATAGTTCAGGGTTTTGTTGACATACCGGACGGACGAGATCGCGTTGTGGTTGCTGTCGTGCGCGATGTTCAGCAAAAGGAACGTCTGTGCAAGGGCATTGAGAAGGTAAAGGCCAACGAACCTCCATGAGTCCGGCTTGAAGGCGTAAAGAGCGATCCAGCTGCCTGCCAGGACTGCCAGGCCCACGGCGATCTTGATCCACATGGCGCGGTCAGCTTTGGGAGAAATATTCTGCTCGGAAAAGAAATCGTCGAGGCGGAGGCGCAAGACTTTCGGGAATGAAGACGCGGACGGGGGATCGACAACGGGGTGCCGCAGGGCGGCCTCCGACGGCACAAGATCGTCAATCTCCGCGTTCAGATTAATAGTCGCCTCGTCTCGATCGTAACCGGAGCAACGCTGTCACACCGACGCATCCCCGTCCCGGTTTGCCGGGTTCCACGAGGCCAAGGCCGGACTGTGCCCCAAACACAGCCTCCGGTGTAAGCAGGAAATTAGCGCTAGAAATGAATGCTAGCGTGAAAACTGAAGGAAGATCAAGCAAATTTCGGACGCTTCCACGCCCGGCCGTAACTGCGCGCACACTCGTAACGCGACAGAAGTGGAAAATCTTTCCAGCTTTTCCAAATCTCTGTTAACATCGACCGCTCAGTTGAATATGGTATGAAGATGCCGTGAGTCGGACGATCCGACATGGGGGGGTGCGCGTCTTCATAGACCAGTGTGTATGGGGCGCATCGAGACGTTGGTTTTCTTATACGGAATCTTCTCATCGACACAGGAGGTTAACGAGTCGCGGCGCCACCGCCACGAGTACCGGTCCGATCTATGATCGCTTCGATTTTGGAAAAGCTGGATAGTTTAGGAGATCAACACCCCCACAGGCTTCTGTATTCGTACATCGACGTGAACGGCAATCCGATTGGGGGCTACACCTATGAGTCGTTCCTCCACCGGACGAAGGTGATCGCCGGACACTTGCGCAAGCAGTACGGGTTCAAGTCCCAAGACCGTCTTCTGCTGGCCTACCCACCGGGACTGGAAATGATTTGCGCGTTTTTTGGCTGCGCACGCGCAGGATTGATTCCCGTGCCCATCTATCCGCCCAGTTCTCGGGGGTTCCAGGGCGCCCTGTACAAATTGGTCCACATCGCAAAGGACTGCCAGGCGGCGGGCGTTCTCACCAACCGAGACTGCCTTGGGTCCTTGAAGACCAATCTTGCCAGAAGCGGGGTCTCGGCATGCGGAGTCGACGTCGACTACGTCTCCGGACTTCGTTGGGTTGTAACGGAAGACTTTGCGGATAAGGTTTCGGACGAGACTTTCAACGGCGCTTCCAACATTCTGTTTCTGCAGTACACGTCGGGGTCGACTCGAGATCCGAAAGGCGTGATGGTCACGCACGAAAACATAATGCATAACTGCCCACTCGTGATCGACCATGACGCACCCGTCGTCGTCTCCTGGTTGCCGCAGTACCACGACATGGGGTTGATTGGGTGCTATCTTTATCCGGCGCTTACCGGCGGCACGACCTACGGGTTTGCTCCCAATGATTTCATTCAGCGCCCCACCCTGTGGTTCGACGCGATCAAGACTTATGGGGCCAGCGCCTCAGCGGCACCGAATTTCGCCTATGACTATTGTTTGCGCGCTCGGCGGATTTCGAAGGAGAGTTTGGAGAACTGCGATCTGAGTTCGCTCAGGCAGTTGCTGGTGGCGGCTGAGCCCGTCAAACCGGATACCTACACACGATTTCTGCAGGCTTTTCAGCCTTATGGACTGAAGTCGGAGAGCTTTTTTGTCGCCTACGGGCTGGCCGAGAATACCCTGGCAGTTTCGCTCGGTGGCCGCAGCATTATTTCGGTGAACAAGAACGCGGTCGCACTGGGGAAAGCCCGTACGACCAAGGAAGTTTCCGAAATCGGCGCGGCTACACAGATTGTCAGTTGCGGAACTCCCCTACCCGGGCTCACGGTCAAGATCGTGGATCCGGAGAAGCACCTGGCCCTGGAACCGGGTCGAATCGGAGAGATTTGGATTGCTGGAGGAAGCAAGTGTCCCGGCTTTTGGAACAATCCGGAACTTACACTGAAGTTGTTTCACGCCCGACTGGTGGATGACAGCCCCTACGACGATGGCTACCTTCGCACCGGCGACATGGGCTTCTTGCATGATGGCGAGCTCTTCGTCTGCGGCCGTATCAAGGACATGATTATTCTCCGCGGCCAAAATTATTATCCGCAGGATATCGAGGCAGTGGTGGAGAAGGCGTCGGGCCTCGTCCGGGCTAATTGCGTTGCGGCGTTCCAGATTAACGAAGACAGCGAACCGGCGCTGGCGATCGTCGCTGAGGTGAAAAATCCCAAAGCGCTTCCCGACGCGCTGAAGGTTGCAGCCGCAGTCCGGAACTATCTCAACGTGGAAGTGGCGATGATTTCGTTTATCGCGCCTCGTGCTATACCGAGAACCAGTTCGGGCAAGATCATGCGCCACAAAGCCAAGCACATGTGGCTGCAAGGTCAGTTTACGGTGCTGTCGGAGTTTTCCAGGGAAAAGGACGCCGAATCCTCCGCCTCCGGTTCTGCCGGCCAGTCGCCTTTCGACGTGCTGAAAGCGCGTTACAACCTGACGGGCACTGAGTCCTACAACCTCGTTGAAGCCGGGCTGGATTCCCTGGATCTGGTCGTGTTCATGCACGAGATCAAGGAACTCCTGAAGAACAAGGACGCCGACATGCTCGCGAGGCAAGTGGATATCGGCCTCATTCAGCGCGTCAGCGTCGCCGAGTTGTTCCGATTGGCTGAACAGTTGGAGCATGCTCCCGAAGAAGCGCTGGTTCCCCTGCGGCAATATTTGGCGGCGTTCCGGGAAGAGCAGCGCGAGGCTGAACAGCGGATGATGATCAATGACAGCAAGCTGGTGTTCGAGCCGATGTCGCCCGTGTTATCACCCGCAACCACAATCCTGAATAACGTTCTGCTCACCGGCGGCACTGGATTCATCGGACCATTCCTGGTGAAAAGTCTGCTGGAACAAACGCGTGCGAACATCCACGTTCTCGTCAGGTCTTCCGACGAGCGCCAGGGCAAGCAGAGACTCAGGGCAGCGATGGAATCCATGGGACCTTGCCGGGCGGAATTGATGCAGATGTTCGAGACTCGCGTGGTCCCCGTTTGCGGAGATCTTGGCCAAAAGGAACTGGGATTGACGCAAGACGTCTGGGATTTTCTGGCGAATGAAATCGATACGGTGTTTCACAACGGCGCGACCGTAAATTACTTGCTCAACTACGATCGGATGCGCGACGCGAACGTGCTGGGGACCAACGAGGTTTTGAGACTGGCGTTCGAAGGACGATGCAAGTCCTTCAATTATGTCTCGACGACCTTCATCTTTGGCTGGGCGGTCAAGAAAGTTCTCTATGAGACCGACTTTAACGAGAAGATGGAGCTTCTTGATTTTGGATACAGCCAATCCAAATGGGTTTCGGAACAGGTTGTGATGGACGCGCGCCGGCACGGGCTTGCCACGCGCATTTTCCGGCCCGCGCTGGTCAGTCCTTCGGTTAGCGGCGGAGGCAACAACTTCGACATAGCCGTGCGGCTTGTAGCCTTCATGATCAATCACGGCATTGGCGTCGATGCTCTGAACCAGGTAAGTTTCGTTCCGGCAGACATCACGGCGAACAACATCGTTGCCATTTCCGCCACTCCGGGCACGGAGAATAAGACGTATCACGTCGTGAGAGACGAATACGCGAACATGATGGATATTACCGGCCTCATTACGAAGGCGACCGGCCGGCAATTTGAAATATTCAGTCTTTCCGATTTCGTTCCCGAGCTCATCCGCAGATGCAGGAAAGAAGATCTGCTCTTCCCGCTGCTGGACTTTCTGGTGGGCTCGGTGGATAACATTTCCGCGATGGAGTTTAAACGCTATGACAGTTCCTGCTATCAAGCGGCGCGGAATGTGTCCCAATGGGGCAAGCCGGATCCGTCGCTCGAAGATACGGTCAACGGCATTCTGCGATTCATGCAACGAAAGGGGATCATTTCGGTTGCGGCTCGAGAGTTCAATACTATGGGTAGCTCGCCGCTAGGCGAGGCATCGGCGGGCGCAGCGAGTGCGGCACAGGGATAGCTACAGTTTCTGGAATACCAGGGTCTCCTTAATATGCTGACCGGATTCCAACGTACCAGCCGTAGTTAACGTCATGCGTGTTCCGTCGGCGGAAACTATCCACCGATCTCTTTGGGTGATTTGATCATCCCGCCGGTAAATCGCATCGACGGTGTGAGCGTCGACAAGTTGAAGAGTCACGGTATCGTTGCGGGAGTTTTTCAGGTCGTATTCCTTGCCGTCAAATCGGGCGAAGTAGCTGAAGTCGCCCGAAAAGCGGACACCGTTTCCTTCAGCCTCAATTTTGAGCGGCATCCCCTGGCGCAATCGAGTTTTACTCAGGTCCTCAGTCCACTCACCGGTAAATAAATCATTCGCCGACCTCTTTCCCCCGGTGCGCATCCAGACGGTGATCTTGTCGCGATGGCTTTCTTGTGAGGTTGTGCTCGTTAACTCGTTAGCATCCTTCGTGAGTTTGTCGCGAATCGTTGCCACCACGGCCCCATCCTTCTTCTGCTTTACTTCGACTTCGTGCTTGCTGATCCTTCGGAGTTCGACTTGGTTAAATGCCGGATTGCCGGGAACGCTTGCATCATGACCGTCCAGCTTGGCGGTAAAGTCGAGGTGGGTTTCCCCTGAAATGACTACGTGAACTGCCCCATGCTGAGATGAGATGGACAGCTTGTTGGGGGGATCGAGGAAAGACTGTGCAGAGATGAGCGTCCAGGAGCCGATGCGTGGGTCTGCGGCACCCGTAGTACCAAGTTGAATCACGGCAAACACCGCGAACAACGCGAGTTTGTGCAATCGTCCTCCAGGAAATCGTAGTCTCACCTCACAATAATACGAACGCGTCGGGAATGCGAACCGGACCGCGGCGGACGGTCGCAAGAGAGCCTTAGAATGAAGCGTGCCTACAGATCCGCAGTGTGGAGGGGGAACTTTCAACCGGTAACGATTTTGAGTAGTGCGCTAATTCCGTGTTGCTGATATTTCGGCCAGTCGTCTAGGATTCCGACAGTCACAAGTCATATGAGGAGGAACAGCCCACTTCCAGATTTCATGTGAAATTATGTATCCTGCGCATGTGCGGCATTTCTGGCTGTCCGGTCTAGTTCTGATCGTCGTCCTTGCGCTTCTTCCATTCTCCTTTCATGCCGAACGCCATCTGGAGACTGCAACGCGCATCGAGGGCAGCGAAGCGGGAAGAGTCCCGCAGGAGTTGGCCACTCGCTTTCGCTCGCCATTCGTGGACCGCGTGGTTCTGGTGATTCAGGGACTCCCTCCCGCCGATTCGGAGCCAGGCGAGCAAGCCTTAGCCACGATTGAAAATCAGCTTAAAGCGGCAGCCGGAGTTTCCGGGGTCGTCTCCTACCTTGATTTTCGCGACCCGATTTTCCTCGGAAAAGGAGGAGGAACTTTTATTCTGGTGGGACTCTCGTCGGCCGAAGGCCCCGTGGAGTCGCTCGTTCCCGAGCTGCACGAACTGGAGAACTCTCTGCAAAACCAATTGCGGAGCCGCTATCCGGCCATCAAGCTCGAACTCACAGGGGAGACTCCGCTGAATTTCGACATTCGGAAAGCGAGCTCCGATGACGTACGACATGCCGAGAGTCTCGCGGTCCCCGCCACACTCGTGCTTCTGCTGCTGGCATTCGGAAGCCTCGTGGCGGCCATGATTCCACTCGTTATCGGTGAGCTTGCCATCGCGACCGCTTTGGCAATTGCAGGATTTCTGGCGCTGCACTGGCACTTGTCCATCCTGGTGCAGAATCTGTCGACGATGCTTGGGCTGGGCCTGGGAATCGACTACGCGCTGCTTATGATCAGCCGTTTCCGGGAGGTGATCGCCGAAGGAAGCGGGCTCGAAGCCTCGTCCATTACGGCGCGCCAGGCAGGTCGCACCCTCGTGATTTCAGCGGCGACGGTGGCCATTGGATTCCTCGCCCTCTTGACCGTGCCCATCAGCGAAATTCGTTCTATCGGTGTGGCGGGATTCCTTGTCGCGGGAACGAGTCTGCTGCTGGCAAATACTCTCGTTCCGGCGGCGCTGGGACTTTTGGGCCACCGAATTAATGCTGGCCGGGTGCCCCTCATTGCGAACTGGGATGCGCATCGGGCAGCCCGCAAGGAAGACCGCTGGAGGCGATGGGGAAAACTCGTGGTTGCGCACCCCTGGCTCGCGATCTTTGTGGCGGGTGCACCCTTGCTTTTGCTGGCCGCGCAAGCCGTGCGGCTCAATACCAACGTCCCCAGAGGGGATTGGCTACCATCACAGGCCGAGTCGGTTCGCGCGCTTCATTCTCTCGAACGAATGGATCGCGTTGGCATCGTGTACTCGTTACGTGTGATTCTCGAATTGCCAACGGAGTCGATCGCGCAAACGGACCAGGGCTGGAGTGCGCTCGATCGTTTCAGCCGCCGTCTCGCGAGCGACCCTCGTTCCGGCCGCGTAATTTCACTTACAACGATTGCAGAAGGTAACCGGTCTGAGCTCCGAGATATTTCGCGTGACACGCGGCGGTCCTTCCTGAGTCGCGACGGGCGCGCGGCATTGATTGAGGTGTTACCCGCGACCTCCGTTACGCTCAACGATCAAGTCAATTGGGTGCGGGAACTGCGAAAGGAAGGCGCAGTACTTCTCACGGGAGTGCCCGGCGCCACCCTGAGTGTCGGAGGCATTCCTGCGCTGACTGCGGATTATCAGACGATTGTCAGGGACCGGTTTGGTTCCGTATTGGCCCTGGTGGTGGGAGGGACGCTCCTGGCGCTTTTGTGCGGCTTCCGCTCCCTTTTCGCGGCGGTGAAAGCCATCGCCCTGAACTTGCTTTCCGTCGCGGCCTCCTTCGGAGCTTTGGTTCTGGTCTTTCAGGAGGGACACGGGATCAGATTGTTCGGAGTTCCTGAAGGAACGCTTAGTATATTTCCCATTGTGCCCATTGTCGCTTTTGCCATCGTCTTCGGACTCAGCATGGATTATGAAGTATTCCTGGTGGCACGCGTCCTCGAAGCGAGGAGGAGCGGGCTGAGTGAATTGGACGCAATCCCCGAGGGGATCGCCAAAACTGCGGGCCTCATTACCAGTGCGGCTGCCATCATGATCGTGGTATTCGCGGCGTTTACGTTCGGCAGCTTCCTGGTCATCAAGATGCTCGGATTTACGTTGGCCATAGCCGTGTTGATCGACGCAACGATCGTTCGCATTGTGATTGGACCTGCCCTTCTTCGCGTTGCCGGAGATTGGAACTGGTGGCCTGCAGGGCTCCCGACCACGCGCCGCACACCCGTGATCGCCGGCGGCGAATGATGCAAAATCCGCAGGGCCAAAAACTCTGTGCATTCCATTTCCCAAGGATGCTAGAGCAGGGACTCAAAGGGCCGTCCCCTGCTCCAGACCTCATCCCCGCCGCAAAGAGTGAAACAACCGCTGCTAATGCCAACCTAATTTGTCTCAACCAAGGGGCTCACCCCAACGGCGTGTGCATTCTTTAATTTCAAATCATGGCGCAACTCCAACCCGGAATCGCCTTCCTACCGTGAAGAGCAGCCTTTTTCGAAACTTGAAGTGGATCGGACCTTGCTGCTCAGCCAAGATTACTTGGAGTGCGACACGAACCTTGGGTTGAGGTGGAAGACCTCCTTGTACGGCTCGACCGGGTAGCCCCGTGCTTTCCAGGCCGCCAACCCGCCTTTGAGGAACTTGATCCGGAAAAAACCTAGAGTGACGGCGCGACGCAGCACCATTCGGCTGGTTTTGTCGCTTGGGCAGGTGCAGTAAACAACCGCGTCTTTTTCTTTTGGGATCAGTGTCGGACTCGCCAGCACTTCATCCGGGTCGATCCGTTCAGCCTTAGGAATCATCTCCGGATACGCTAACAGGTCCAGTGGCTGGCGAACATCAAAGAGAAGCAACCCTTGATCTGAGGCCAACAAGGCGTGGAGTTCCTCCGCCGTGATGCTATGCTGCTCCATCTCGCGTTGGGCCCTTCGGCGTTTCAAGAGAACGATTAGCGATATCCCAAACGCCACAACACCGACAACAACCAGAGTCAATAACATCGCTGTGTTCCTCGCGTACTCACCAATATCAGATTCTGTTCGGCGGCGGGAAGATGCAGCGGCCAGGATGACCCACTGACTTGCTCCCTAAGCAGGGAGCAGAAGGCGAGGCACAGTCCCAGCCGTTAGATGAGGTCCATCCCACCTGGATATCCAACTGCCGGAACAAATGCCGGATATAGATAGGGTTTACGGCGCAATGTGCTCATTCGAAGAGCTCGTCTTTGGAAAATCGGCCGGAGACGCTAGTTGGTCCATTTTCAACCGCTGGACATACCATCGCTGGAAAGGAACTAAGATCCACTTTCGTCTGCGACGAGCCGCTGCATCCCACATTTCTATGGCTTGCAACCTGTGCTCACGACTCCAGTGAGGACGGGCAACGGAGCCTGTTTGTTGGCGACAAGAACTGTGTTGATGGCAGCGACGTCCTGTTCGTTCAAATGCCGCCAGTTCGCGAGATCATTGTCGAGGGCCTCGCAACTTTGTTGCGCTGCCGACTGAACGGTGTCTGCCGGACGCATGTCGGCGCTCTCCACGCTAAATATGATCCGGGCCAGGTCGCGGTTCACGGGTCCAAATCCCGGAGCGCGCTTCGTCCCTTTGTCAATCGCATCGATCTTCTTTTCGAAGTTATCGACCGCATCCTTTGTCTCTTTGGTTTCAGACTGCTTCAGAGCGTCCGTACGCTGGGCTAGAGCTTTACGCAAAGCTGCGACCTGATAAAAAGCATCTGAACTCGTCTTCATTCCCCGAGTGATTTGCTGCGCCAGATCGAGTTGATCAGCCAGATCGGCGGGCGAGGCATGAACTCGCGGATCGAGTTCCACCGTGAGAGGCTGCCGCAACGTCTGACCGCCAACTCGTAGTTCGACGTTGTACTTGCCGGGCAACACCAGCGGTCCGCGAGGTTGCAGGCGAGGCGTGAGGCCGGGCACGGCGTGATCGGCCAGGGTGTATTCGGTGTACTCCAGCAGTTTGCCGTAGTACCCGTACGGAAGTGAAAGAGGAGCCGGATACCGCAGATTCCACACAAAGCGATTAACGCCTGCAGCCTTGGACAGAGTGTCCTCCGGTGCAAACCAATAGCTGGGAGCATTGGCCGGAAGATACGCGGCCGGCTTTGTATCGCTGAAAAATCGCGCCACCTCGGCGCCTTTCCCATCGTAGATCGCCAGCGTCATGTCGTCCATTGGCGGCGTCTTCAGATAGTAGTAGAGGATCGCTCCGTCGGGTGGGTTCTTCCCGGCTGGAGTTTCGATTGGGTAGGGAGTGTCCTGATAATCATCCCACCGCACACGCGTCGCCGGTGCAGGCACGAAGAGGTTGACTTCGGCAGCGGCGATTTGTGGACTGATTTCGCGGAGAGGGGTAATGTCGTCGAGAACCCAGAGGCTGCGTCCGAAGGTCGAGATCACCAAGTCGTTATCATGTACCTGGAGATCGGTGATGGGTGTTGCGGGGAGATTCAGAGAAAGCGGCTGCCAGTGGTCGCCGCGGTTCCACGAGATGTATACGCCGGTATCGGTACCGGCAAAGAGCAGGCCCTTCCGCTTGGAATCTTCGCGCACCACGCGGACCATTTCGCGTTCCGGAAAACCGTTGACGATTTTCTGCCAAGTCTTGCCGTAGTCATCGGTGCGAAGCACATTCGGAGGAGTGGACTCTCGCGTTGCCCCGACCGTTAAGTAAGCCGTCGCCGGGTCGTGATGTGAGGCTTCGACGTAGAGAATCCGGCTGGGTTCGGTCAACCCGGGAGGAGAAACGTTTTGCCAATTCTTCCCACCGTCGCGGGTAACTTGAACCAGCCGGTTGCTCGTGCCAGCCCAGATTACGCCAGACTGCATGGTTGATGGTGACAGAGCGGTGATGGCCGGAGGACCGGGCTTGTCCGGATCGGGCTTCTCCGGTTCCTCTTGCTCGCCATAACCGGTAAGGTCAGGACTGATCTCCCGCCAGCTTCGTCCGCCATCGACCGTCTTGAGCACAAACTGCATGCCTAAATAGAGTGTGGACGGATCCTGGGGCGAGAAGACCAAAGGCGGCATTTGGGAAGCGCGATATTTCTTGCCGCGTTCGAAGACGGTCGCAATTTGGCCGGTGGACTGGTCGCGACGAACCACCGTGCCGTACCATCCTCCGCTATACACAAGGTTTGGATGCCGCGGGTCGGGAGCTATGAACGAGTACTCGAAACCACCTGTCGAATACCAATCCTGCAAAAGGATCTCGCCATAGTCGCTACGACTGAGCACGGCCGCGGTGCCACTGTCCTGCTGGGCCGCATAAACGCGATAGGGAAACAAACTGTCGGTGGACACGTGATAGAACTGCCCCGTCGGCTGGTTGTACCAGGAACTCCAGGTTTTGCCGCCGTCGACAGTAACGATCGCTCCCTGATCCACACCAAAAATCATGCGTGCCGGATTCCGCGGGTCGATCCACGCCACGTGGAAATCGTCGCCACTCGGAGCTCCCGCGAAGGCTTCGAACGTCTTACCGCCGTCGATGGAGCGATACATAGAAGTCTGCGATACATACAACACGTCGGGATTCCGGGTGTCGACAAAAACGCGACTGAAATATTCATCGCCAGTCACGCGCGGATCTTTGGTGGACTGTTGCCACGTTGCGCCTCCGTCATCAGAGCGGAAGAATCCCTGCTCCATGATTGCATACAAGCGGCGTCCGCCGGTTCCGGGTGCGACCGCGATGCCAAGCCTGCCGCGCGCCTTCACAGGGAGACCAGTACCAACAAGAGGAGTCCAGGTCGAACCGACATCTGCGGACTTAACAATGTCGGAGGTAGCTTCCTTCGCGGAATCACCGGAGCCGGATGCGGGGCGATAGATCACCGCGTACAACGTGTCGGGATCGTCGGGATCAGAACATAGGTCGACAACGCCGATCGAGTCTTCGGCAGAGAACACTTTCGTCCAAACCTTGCCGCCGTCGACTGTTCGAAAAATTCCGCGGTTGTCGGTTTTCGCAGTCGCCGGAAGTGGCCGCCAAAGTATTCCGAAGCCAATTGAGTTCCCGCCGACCACGGCGACGTCGGGATTTCTTGGATCAACGATGACTGCCTGGATGTAAGGCACGTCCTCGAGCCCAACGTTCTTCCATGTATCGCCTGCGTCGGTCGAGCGATAGACACCTTTGCCCCGCGTCTGTTCTCCGGTTCCGACATAGAGAACGTTGGAATCGGACGGAGCAATCGCAAGCGCGCCGATGGATGCGACTCGCTCCTTGTCGAAAATCGGGAACCAGGTTTGTCCTCCGTCGGTAGTTTTCCAGACGCCACCTCCGGGCGTGCCGAAATAATAGGTATTCGGGTCAGCCGCGCCTGCGACGGCGGTAACGCGCCCGGCGCGAAACGGGCCGATTGACCGCCACTGCATGCCGGAAAGAAGTTTGCCGTCGATTGGTTCCTGGCTCGAAAGATTGGCAGGCATAACGGCGATCGAGGCGATGAGTGCAAGAAAAAGCCGGAGGTGTCTTCCGCGCAGGACAGGTTTCATTTGGCTTCCCAATTTCTGACCGCGACCAGACTGGGTCGCATCGTGGTCACGTTCAGCCCGAACTACGCTACCACAAATTTAATTCACGCTCTTGCAGGTCGAATAGCGGAAGCCGACGAACTGGCTGGCGGTGCTGAAAACGCATAGTTCGGAGTAACTAAGCGACCGCGAAAAAGACGGCAACGATCTACAGTGATTGAATTTGAGAAGATTCAGTCGTCGTTCAACCGCGCTAGCGCGCGCCATACGGACGCGCGGAGAAAACACATTACATTGTTTCTTGCGAAATCGGGGAATGAATTTTCAGCCGGCGCAACGATCGTGGGTTCTCGATTTCGATACGCCGACGGGGACATCCCCAAATTCCGGATTGCTGACAGCATGCCCCGTGCCAATCGTTTTGCTCCGATCGGCAGGAGACCACGATCAGGAAACGTTGTACTGCTCATAGCGAGTCGGATAGGGAAACAGCAAGACGTTCTTGCGCGCGGTCAATCTATGCGCTATGGTGCGTCTTTCCAGGTGGGCACACACAAACAATGGACAAGCCGTCACGCACATTCTGGCAAATCTGGAACATGAGCTTCGGATTTCTCGGCATACAGTTTGGCTGGGGGCTGCAGATGGCAAACATGAGCGCCATCTACGAATATTTGGGCGCTCGGGCGGATCAGATTCCGATTCTGTGGTTGGCCGCGCCACTGACTGGACTCATCGTGCAGCCGATCATCGGTCAAGCTAGCGATCGCACCTGGGGACGGCTGGGCCGGCGACGCCCATATTTTCTGGCCGGCGCGATCCTGAGTTCGGCGGCATTGATTCTGATGCCGCGCAGTTCCGCGCTATGGATGGCTGCGGGATTGCTCTGGGTGCTCGATGCGTCAATCAACATCAGTATGGAGCCTTTTCGGGCCTTTGTGGCCGACCTGCTGCCGGAGTCGCAACGCACGTTCGGATTCGCGATGCAGAGCTTGTTCATTGGGTTGGGCGCGGTGATTGCTTCGGCCTTGCCCTATCTGCTGACCAATGTTTTTCATCTCGGCGGCTCACATGACGGGGTGATTCCGTTCACCGTCCGGCTTTCATTCCGCATTGGCGCTCTCGCTTTTCTGGGCGCGGTGGTATGGACGATTGTGACAACGAGGGAGTACCCGCCAGACGATCTCGCCGAGTTCGAAAAGCAGAAGGCCGAGCAGCGCGGACTCCTGGCCGGTGCTCGCGAAATTCTTGGCTCGATCGCTGAAATGCCGCGCACCATGCGCCAACTGGCGTGGGTGCAGATCTGTACCTGGCTGGGATTGTTTTGCATGTGGTTGTACTTTCCGGTTGCCGTCGCGCGAAACATTTTTGCTGCGACCGAAACAACTTCGCCGCGGTACACAGCCGGCGTGGAATGGGCCGGCATCTGCTTTGGAATGTATTCGCTGGTGTGTTTCGTCTTTTCCTTCGTTCTACCCGTGATGGCGCGCCGGCTTGGCCGCAAGCGTACCCACATTTTCTGCCTGATTTGCGGCGGATTGGGACTGCTCGCCGTCGCGCTCATTCACGACAAGTTCTTGCTGCTGGTTTCGATGACAGGAGTAGGGATCGCGTGGGCGAGCACGCTGGCGATGCCATACTCGATCCTTGCGGGATCGCTGCCGCCGGCGAAGACGGGCGTCTACATGGGGATTTTCAATTTCTTCATTGTGATTCCGGAAATCACCGCGTCACTGTTCTTCGGATGGGTGATGGCACACGTGCTGAATAACAACCGTCTCGCCGCTGTGGTAGCCGGCGGCGTGTTCTTTCTACTCGCTGCTGCGCTGATGCCCCGAGTGGAAGACTCGCAAGACCCGCGGGCGACGAAGGTTGCACGTGAAACTGAGGTAGCTGCCGGAGTCTGATTTATAAGCGATGGCAGGGCTCCGGCATCTCATCGCAGGCGCAGCGTGACCAGTTCGCTTTCGATCGGCACGCCACGGGCGATCTTCACGTGCAAGAGGGCTTCGAAGGGTTTCATCTGGATTGCTGAGCCGGGAATCTGGCGCAGAACTTTTTGAACCGACTCAGGCTGCGAGGCGAACTCGACCGCACCCTCCGTGCCAAACGTCGTAGTCCCGGCGAGAATCATCACAAAACGCTCCGGAGACACTCCCGGCACAAGTCCGACCACAGCATAGTCCTCTAGCAACGGCGCGTCCGACGGACTCGCCATGTAGCTGCCCGCTTCCCCGGACTTGGGATGCTTGTTAACGACTTCCAGATCGCCCTTCCGCGGACCGGAAGTCGCCCGCTGAAAAACGAATTCCTGCGTGCTGGGGATATCCAGAAGCGAAAGGTTCTCTGACGGCGATCCCACGAAAATCAGATTCGTGTTGCGGGCATCATCGAGTGTAAACAGGCTGCCACGCTTTACGCGAACGTGGCGTCCCATGCCGGCGAAAACTTCGTCGAGCGCATGGATGGCGAGCACTTCGCCAACCCCGGTGTAGTGGTCATAGACCCTCGCCTTGCCGTCTTCGCGCGAGTTGTAATAACGCATCCCTGTTTCGGGACGCCCCACGAATGCGGCGTTGCTATAAATGACCCACGGCTGCTCGCTTCCGGAAGTGAATGGACGCCAGAACTCCGCCAGCGGCCCGCTTACAGGTCTTGTTTCCCGAATGCTCGAGACCGATGCGTCCGGACGATTGCGCCCGCGGAGCAAAATTGCGAGAGCGACAAGCAAGATGAGCAGGCATACCGTTAGAGTCGTGATCGCGAAGCGTCCCCGCGTCGGCACATTTGGAACGGGGACGGTCGGGACCGATTCCGGGTGAGGTGGGGTTGCCTCCGGATGCAAAGTGCTTGGGCGAGTCTCGAAGACTAGGTGGTAGCTCCCTTTGGGCACTTTTACCAGAACCGGATCGTTCGCACCTTCACTGGCGTAGTATTCGGCGAGTTTGACGCGCAGGCGTCCAGCCTGCACACGAATGCTTGAATCCGATTGCGGATCAAAATCGTTGCGGCCGAAGACTTCCGTCGCGATTTGATATTCCTTTAACGGCGCATCCGGATCTTCCAGCGACTTTTTGGCGAGATACTGCAGCAGCTTGCAGAGAGCTTCAGAACCACGCAGGCTATGACTTTTAATAATTCGATCTATTTGTTGGAAGAAAAGCTGCGAGCCGGGGACGAGTGTGCGTGTCACAGTCATTTAACAACGAAGTAACGCCGAACGCTATCGTCTTGCAATAGCGGCATTTTACTACGGTAACTGTATAAAACCTACTGAAACTACCTGCGCAAAGCTATTTGCACTACAACGTGCAGCGTTACCTTACGAGCAGGGACCCCGTGCGTCCCAGAAATGAAATTGCTCCACGTCTCCCGCACGCGGTTTCCTGCCTCGAGTCCGGCTGTCATCAAGAAAATCAGTGGCCGGGAATAAAAGGGCGTAACCGGCCGGACCACCCTAAACCGGAGGACATTATGAAAAGTAAGTTCATGCTGGCAGTGATTCTCGTATTAGGAATGGGCGTGATGCTGCTGGCGCAGACTGATACCGCGCGCGTGATCGGCACCATCACCGACGCCACCGGCGCCGTGATCCCCGGCGCCACGGTCACCGTCACCGATCCGGCCACCGGACGCGTCCTGAGCACCAAAACCAGCGATGCGGGCCAGTACGCTGTGAGTGCACTCCCGATTGGGAAATATCATATTGAAGTAAAGCAAGAAGGTTTCAAGACGGCTTTCGCGAACGTTTCTCTGGACGTTTCTCAGGTCCTGGAAGTCAGTCTGAAATTGGAAACGGGTGCGACCTCGACCACGGTTGAGGTTTCCAGCGAAGTGCCGATCGTCGATACGGCGACTTCAAGCGCTGGCGAAGTCATTCAGGGACGCCAAGTTGTCGATCTTCCCCTCAATGGCCGCAACTTCACCACTCTCGCTCTGTTGACTCCGGGCGTGAGCCGCGGCGCTTATGCCAATAACGCCAGCGGCATCGGCCCAGGCGGAAGCGGGTTAAACCCCGCAGCCGAAACTTGGCGCAACTACGATTCAGGTGCAGCTGCGCTAGCGGTAAACGGCCTGCGACCTCAGGCTGACAATTACCTTATGGACGGCATCGACAACAACGAGTCCTTGGTGAACACGATCGTGATCTTCCCGGCGATTGAAGACATTCAAGAATTCAAGACTACCACCAGCGTTACCCCGGCGGAGTTTGGACGCGCGGGAGGCGCGGTCGTGCAGGTGGCCACCAAATCCGGCACCAACCAGATACATGGCGCCGCGTATTGGTTCAACCGTTCAAAAATCGGTGCCGCCGATGTGTTTCAATACACTGCAGAACCCCAGTGTACTTCTCTCGGCGAGACAAACTGTGTGCCCACTCCCGAGCTGAGCCGGAACCAGTTTGGCGTAGCCCTGGGTGGACCGCTCTGGAAGAACAAGCTGTTCGCCTTCGTCGATTACCAGGGTTGGCGCCAAAATGTTCCGAATGGCATTGACGCCACTCGCGTGCCCACGGCTCTGATGCGCACCGGCAATTTCACCGAGTTGCTCAGCGCGGCCGGAACAGCAACGGCGACGACCGTGCCGATTCAGGGAATCTGCCCCAACCTTTACACAACAGGCTCGACCCCCACTCTTCTGCCCCAATTTGCCGCAGGCAACGGATATGTCTATAACCCTCAGACCTGTCTGCCCTTCGGCTGGACCGGCGGGGTCAACTCTTCGCAAGCGGGCAACACCGCCCTCAATATCATTCCGGCTGGCAACCAGATTCAGCCTGCCTTGAAATATCTGAACTTGTTTCCGCTTCCGAATGTCGCGGCTGCGAACGTAGCCACCAACGACATTAACTTCTTCGGACCGCAAAACAACGCCGTCTATGAGAACGACTACGATGCGCGTCTGGATTACGTTTTGTCGTCTAAAGACAGCCTCTTCGCGCGCTACAGCCTGGGCACGGATTTCCTGAATGGCACGCAAGTGCTGAAGGACTCCGATCATTACCTGCCCTCCGGCGGCGGGACGAACCCGTCTCATCCGCGACAGGTTGCGGTTGGTTACACCCACGTCTTCAGCGGGACGGTAATCAACGAATTTCACTATGGCTATGATCGGGATCTCTCCGGTTACCAACAACCCAACGGCAGCGTTCCGACGGCAGCCAACATTGGGATCCTCAACGCCAACACCTCTCCACTACTGGGCGGTATGCCCATTATCGGCGGCTGGTATGGGAACCTGAGTTATATCGGTGACGGCGGCCCGTATCTGATTGTCGAACCGACCAACCAGTTCAGCGATGCGGTGAGCTGGATTAAAGGAAAGCATACCTTCAAGTTTGGCACCAGCATCATTCATCGCGACGTAAATTGGGACCAGGGGAATAACGCCAAAGGTTACTACTGGATCGACGACGGCAACTATGGCGGGTATCCCGCCCCCACTTCGGGCCACGGAACGTTTACTGGGTACGAGACGTCTGAGCTGCTTGCCGGCTTCATGGGCGCCTACTCGCAGGGCGCATTCAGCGGCTACTTTCAGACCCGCAGCTGGGAAAACGGCTTCTTCGCGCAAGATGACTGGAAGCT
>Ga0335072_10005386_pt1 | contig 18848 bp, 17 predicted proteins | sample Lox_Sample_21_FD_206725 | JGI IMG/M metagenome (GOLD analysis project Ga0335072, IMG submission 206725) | Soil microbial communities from Loxahatchee National Wildlife Refuge, Florida, United States - Lox_Sample_2.1 | ecosystem: Environmental > Terrestrial > Soil > Wetlands | place: USA... | reverse complement strand
ACTTTCCCGGGATTAGGGGTGAATGGACCGGTCGGTCCTAGGGCGATCTTTCCCGTCCGAACCCGTCAACTAACCTCGCAAGTGTCGTGAAAGAGGAGCTTTTCTTGCGTCAAGCGTTAGCTGCCGGGGCTTTAGCCCTGTTGCTGGCCGGATCGTTCGCAGAAGCGAATGCAGCGACCACGGGTCGCGCCAAGACACCGACGACCACGAACGATACGGTTGTCAGCCCGGACGTCGCCGAATGGACGTCCCATCTCATCGTTGTCACGAAAGCCGACCGCGCTTCACAGAACGCGGGTTTCCGCTCGTTCGCCGGCGGGGTGCTTGCGCGCACCTCGAAAATCGCGACGCAGCTGACACGCAGCGCGCTCAAGTTCTTGGGCGTGCCGTACGTGTTCGGCGGCACGACGTCGAGCGGCTTTGACTGTTCGGGATACGTGCAGCACGTCTTCGCGATGCTCGGCATCAGTTTGCCGCGCACGGCCGACGCCCAATACGATGCGGGGCACCGGATCGTCGGCAGTATGAGGCCGGGCGATCTCGTGTTTTTCCAAACCTATACCTATGGCGCGTCCCACGTCGGAATCTACTTGGGCAACGGCAAGTTCGTGCACGCGAGCTCGAGCCACGGCGTGATGATCTCGAGTCTTTCGGATTCATATTGGCACGCGCGCTTCATCGGAGCCAAACGCTTCATCAGCGCAAAGCGCTTGGTCGCAACGCGATAAATTAACACCCCATCGGATCGCGCCGCCGCAGAGTCGCGCAGCGCATCACTCGCCTACATCTTCTGGCCCGCGGCGCTCATCGAACTGGTGACGCCGCGGCCGGAGGCGTCGAGCTGGTACCGGTTCCACGTACGTCAGGCCCTCGGCTTCGGCATCTTGTCGAGCGCGATCGGGTTCGCGGCGTTTCTGTGGCCGCTCGTCCTGAGCATCCTCATCGGAAACGTCGCCGCGACGCTCTGGATCTACGGGATCGCGATTCTCGCGGATCTTGGGCTTTTCGTGGTATGGCTGTTCTTGGCGATCCGCTATAGTCAGCGGGCGGGCCGAGGCGAGCTTTTCGACGTCGCCTGGGTCGCGCGCCTGACAGGGACCTCAGCCGGGAAGTAGTATTGACGGCAGCGGCCCGATAGGTGGGGTGTAGCCAAGCGGTAAGGCAGCGGACTTTGACTCCGCCATGCGTTGGTTCGAATCCAGCCACCCCAGTATCGTTAGAGGCGTACCGTCTCCGCTGCCTTACCGCAGCGGAGGCGCGCAGAGCCGTAGCGGAATTCCAACTAGCGGGGTCCCCGAAGTGCGAAGCACTTTGGGGAAGAAGCAGCGGACTTTGACTCGGCCATGCGTTGGTTCGAATCCAGCCACCCCAGTATCGTTAGAGGCGTACCGTCTCCGCTGCCTTACCGCAGCGGAGGCGCGCAGCGCCGTAGCGGAATTTCAACTAGCGGGGTCCCCGAAGTGCGAAGCACTTTGGGATCGCTTTTGCGTTGAAGCACAAGTCCTCGGTGCCATAACCACGACACAAAGGGACGGGGGTCCGAGAGGCGCAATGCGCGACGAATGTCGATTGCACGTTCGTTCGCACTCGCAGCTTTGCTGTTGGGCCTCACGCTGGCGCCGGCTTCCGCGGCCGACCCGCTAATTCTGCAGAATCCTACGGTCAGCCGCACGGAGATTGCCTTCGTCTACGGCGGCGATATCTGGACGGTTCCGCGCGCGGGGGGACGCGCGCGGCGCATCGTTACCGGCTTCGGCCTGGCTGGGGCTCCGTATTTTTCGCCGGACGGGTCGACGATTGCGTTCAGCGCAAACTACGACGGCAGCACGAACGTGTACACGGTGCCGGCATCGGGTGGTGAACCGTCGCGGCTCACCTATCACCCGGGCGCGGATATGGTCGCCGGCTGGACGCCGGACGGCAGCAAGATTCTCTTCGCCTCGCACCGCGACAGCCAGAACGATGCGACGCAGTTGTATACGATTGCAAAGGGTGGCGGGATTCCCGTGATGCTGCCCTTGCCCGACGCAACGGACGCATCGTACTCGCCCGACGGCACGCACCTTGCCTACGTTCCCAACGGCCAGTGGGAGCCGTTTTGGCAGGGCTACCGCGGCGGCCAGACCACGCCGATTTGGATCGCCGACATGGCGGATTCGTCGGTCGTCGCGATTCCGCGCAACGGTGAGAACGATCGCTTTCCGATGTGGATCGGCGACACGATTTACTTCGTTTCCGACCGCAGCGGCCACTACGCGCTCTATTCGTATGACACGCGTACGCACGGTGTAAAGGTCGACGTCGAGAATCCGCGTGGATTCGACATCGTCTCGGCCTCGGCGAACGACGGAACGATCGTGTACTCGAAGTTCGACGCGATCCATCTCTACGACCCCGCCACGCACACCGATCGCACGGTTCCGATCACGATCGCCGACGAGATGCCCGAACTGCGGCCACGCTTCGTGAATGTTGCGTATCAGATTCAGAATGCCGGTATCTCTCCCACCGGCGTGCGCGCCGTGTTCGAGGCGCACGGTGATATCCTCACCGTTCCGGCGGAAAACGGTTCGGTCCGCAATCTCACGCAGAGCCCCGGCATCGAGGAGCGCGACCCGGCGTGGTCACCCGACGGCAAATGGATCGCATATTTCTCCGATGCTGGCGGTGAATACACGCTGCGGCTGCGGGATCAGAAAGGTCTCGAGCCCGAGCGCGTCTATCAGCTCGATCCGCACCCGTCGTTCTTTTACTCACCCACATGGTCGCCGGACAGCAAGAAAATCGCGTACTTCGATAAGCACGGCGTGCTCTTTTACATCGACGTCTCGCAAGAGCACCCGGCGCCGGTCAAGGTTGCGGTGCAGCCGTATGAAACGTTCGGATCGAGCGCGTTCAATCAAGTGTGGTCGCCGGACAGCCGCTATATCGCGTATAACAAGCAGCTACCGAATTTTCTGCACGCCATCGACATTTACGATACGAAGGACGGCAAAGCGTATCAGGTCACCGATGGCATGAGCGACGCCACCAATCCGGCCTTCGACAAGAGCGGGAAGTATTTGTACTTCCTCAACAGCACGAACACCGGGTTCACGGCCTACGGCCTCGATATGGAGAGCGACGAGCACCCGACCTCCGCCTTCGTCTACGCCGTCGTGCTGCAGAAGAACGCGGCCTCGCCCGACGCGCTGCAAAGTGACGACGAAACCGTCACGAGCGACGAGCCCGAGGCCGCGGCAAAACCGCAAGCCAAGCCGTCGCCCCCGGCTTCGGAGAAGCCGAAAGCGGAGGCAAAGCCGCCTGCAATCGCACCGATCGATTTCGATCAGATCGATCAGCGTATCGTCTCGCTGCCGATTCCCGACGCGAACTACGCCGGGCTGCTATCGGCCACGCCCGGCACCATCTTCTTGTTGCGCGCCCCGCTCACCAGCGTCGAGCCGATGCCGCCGTCGCTCACGATTCTCAAATACGATAACGAGTCGCGCAAGCTCATGCCGTTCGCGCAAGGCGTGAGCGGTGCGGTCGTTTCGTTCGACGGAAAGAAGATGCTGCTCGCGCGCGGATATATCGGGACGTCGTGGGCGATCGTCTCGACGCTTGTGCCCTCGCCGCCCGGCGCCGGCACACTCGCGACGAGCGCGCTCGAGGTCTACTCCGTCCCACGCGAAGAGTGGGCGCAGATGTACCACGAGACGTGGCGCATCGAGCGCGATTGGTTCTACGACCCGCACTACCACGGACTCGACATCGCGGCGGCGGAAAAGCGCTTTGCGGCGTTTCTCCCGGGCCTCGCGTCGCGTTCGGACTTTACCTACCTCACGCACGAGATGCTGAGCTATCTTTCCGTCGGGCATCTCTGGGTCTATAACGGCGCGACCCCTCCCAGCACCGATCACGTTTCGGTCGGGCTCCTCGGCGCGGATTACACGGTCGACCACGGACGATTCCGTTTCGCGAAGATCTACAGTGGCGAGAACTGGAATCCGACGCTGAAAGCACCGCTGACGCAGCCCGGCGTGAACGTCAAGGCCGGTGAATACTTGTTGGCCGTGAACGGAAAGCCGATTCACGCCGACCGCGAGGTCTCTGCGTACTTCCAGGAGACTGCCGGAAAGCAAACGACCATCACCGTTGGTCCGAATCCCGACGGCAGCGGCTCGCGCGACGTGAGCGTCGTACCGCTGGCAAGCGAATTCGCGCTGCGCAATCTCGCCTGGATCGAACGCAATCGCGAAGAAGTCGATCGCCTCTCCGGCGGCAAGCTCGGGTACGTCTACATGCCGGACACGGCGTACGGCGGGTTCACGAACTTCAACCGCTACTTCTTTGCGCAGATAAACAAAGAGGGCGTGATCCTGGACGAGCGCTACAACCACGGCGGCCAAATCGCGGATTACGTGATCGACGTGCTCAGCCGCAAACCGCGAGCGATCATCGTCGGGCGTGAAGGCGCGCCGTATCTCGATCCGCCGCTCGCCATCTACGGGCCGAAGGTCATGATCATCAATCAATACGCCGGTTCAGGCGGAGACGCGATGCCGTGGCTCTTCAAAAAGGCCGGCCTCGGGCCGCTGGTGGGCGAACGCACGTGGGGCGGCCTCGTCGGTATCGGCGGCTACCCGGTGCTGATGGACGGCGGACGCGTGATGGCGCCGCGCATCGCGATCGGCGGGTTGAGCGGCCACTGGGAGGTCGAAGGGCACGGCGTCTCGCCGGATATCGCGGTGCAGCAAGATCCCAAGCTCGTTCGCGAAGGGCACGATCCGCAGCTCGAAGCCGCGGTCGCGACGGCGATGAAGATGTTACGCGAGCATCCGCTCCCGCATTACGCGCCGCCGCCCTATCCCGATCATCATCCGGTATTGCCACCGAGCGGTCAAGAAGAACGCTAGCGCGATCGGCGGAACTTTCTCCCAGCGCATCATACATTCGGCTAGGGCTTGGGCGAGATCGTGTTTCTTTTTGAATGTTCCCGCGGCGGCGGTGACGTCGATCATGGGCATGGTATGTTCCTCAATCAAGCGCGAAGAGATCGGAGTACGATCCAGAAGTCGTAGGTAAGCTCGGGGTCGACAAAGTACGCGTCGGGAATCGCGAAGAACCCGTCGCGCGCGAAGTCGCGCCCGCAGGAGTTGCGAGCGGTGAACGTCTTGCGCACGCTGTCGTAACCGACCGCGATGAGCGCGTGACCTCCGCACAGCGTGTCGGAACGGCGCGGGAGGCGCAGCATCGCGCTCTTGGCAGCTTGGGTGAACGGCTGCATGTAGGCCTGAATGCCGAAGATGAAAGCGTGCCCCTGTGCAAGCGCCGCGCGTAGATGATCGATCCGCTGCGCGATGCGGTGATAGCGCACGGGAAAGATCGCGGCGTCACGATAGCAGGCGCGCGTCGGGCGTTTGGTGATTGCGCGCCTGAGAAAGGGCCACTGGCGTTCCGGGCAGGAGCCGTGGCGGGCGAGCGCCTTGATCGCGGTGCGAATCGTCGTACCGGAATCACTATCCTCGGTGTGCGTCGATGCCCGTGCGTTGTAGTACATGAAGAGGCGTGAAGGCGGTGCGAGCCGCAGGTCGTGTTGATTGGCAAAGAGCGACATCGCCGACGCGAGCGCGTTCGCACTGCAGCTCTCCGTTCGGTATTGCTGGTAGGCCGTACCGCAATAGTGGGCGAGGTCGGCGCGCCGCGGCAGGCGCGCGATCGTCGGCGCAAAGGCGTGGTCGCGCCGGTCGAGGTCATCGCGATAGCCGCCAGGATGGAAATTCAGTTTCGCCATGAAGGCCCATTCGATATGAGTTCGCAGCAAGCCGCCACGCTGCACGTCACCAACGGCGACGCTGTGGTCTACCTTTTCAAGAAGGCCGGCGTCGTCGGTACCCACCTTCCATGGCGCGACGTGCTGCACGAAGGGCCGGTGCCGGCCGAAGCGACGCTCGAAGAGCTCAGCCGCATACGCGGCGCGTATCTTGCGACGCGCGGATTCGGGAATCCGATCAAACTGTTGCACGATCTCGCGGCGCGCGACGCCACGTTGCGGCGTGCGCGTGAGTTTGCCGAAGTCGTGCTCTGGTTCGAACACGATCTCTACGATCAACTGCAGCTCTTGCAGATTCTCGTCGAGCTCGATGCGATGGCGCTCGAGCCGGGTACGGTCAGCTTGGTGCAGAGCGACGCGTACCTGGGCAGCATGACGGCGGACGAGCTGATCGCGCTCTTTCCGAAACGGCGAACGGTCACGCAAACGGTCGTGGATTCGGCGCGAGCCGCGTGGAGCGCGGTACGGGCAAGCGAACCAGACGCGCTGCTTGCGCAAACCAAGCGTGACGCGCCGGGCCTCCCGTTTCTGCGAGCGGCTCTGATGCGGCTCTGTCAGGAGTTTCCCTGGAGCGGCGACGGCCTTTCGCGTTCGCAGCGCCACACGCTGCAAGCCGTCGCGGCCGGACCGGCCCGCGCGGAGGAACTCTTCCGGCGCGCGCAAGCACGCGAGGATGCGCCGTTTCTCGGCGACCTGGCGTTTGCGGCGATTCTCCGCGATTTGCAAATGGCACCGGCGCCGCTGATCGAGGGTGACGACGGCGAGCTCACGCCGACCGCGCAGGGCCGTTCGGCGCTCGCGGGCGCGGAAGACTGGCTGCAAGCGCAGCCGCTCGATCGCTGGATCGGCGGCATGCACCTCACGAACGATCGCCCGTTTCGCTGGGACGACGACGCCGCGCGTTTCCTCACGTGACGCCGCGCGAGCTGGTCGAGGAATTGGTCGACGCGTGGCAAGCCGGCGACGCGCATCGCGCGGCCGCGTTCTTTGCACCGCAAGGGGTCTACCGCGAGTCCGGGCGCGAGGCGATCGTGGGACGCGACGCGATCTACGCACATTTCGCGCGTTTCTTCCGCGACGGGCCGGCCTGGCGTTTCACGATCGACGAGCTCGTTGCGGAAGGCGATCGTGCCGCGGTGGCCTATCGCTTCGAGATCAATACGGAAGGGACGTGGCGTGCGCGCGAGGGCTGCGCGCTCGTGCATTGCAGCGATGGGCTCGTCACGCTGTGGCGCGAGTATCAGGGCGCCGCGTAGGCGTCGTCCAAGAGTTCGACGATGTGTTTGACCTCCGCGCGAACGCCCGCCTCACGCAGCCCGGCCGCGACCTGTAGCGCGCAGCCCGGATTGGCGGTCGCGACGATCGCGGCGCCGGTCGCTTCGATGTTGCCGGTCTTGCGCGCTTGCAGACGGCGCGCCATCGCGGGCTCGGTGAGGTTGTAGATTCCCGCGCTGCCGCAGCAGACCGCGCTCTCCTCCATCTCGACCAGTTCGAGCCCCGGAATCTTTGCGAGCAAGCGGCGCGGCGCGGCGCTGACACGTTGTGCGTGGACGAGATGGCAAGGCTCTTGATAGGTTACGCGCGCGTCGAGCCGTCCGTGCGCCGGCTGCAGTTCCATTGCGTCGAGCACCTCGGTGACGTCACGCACGCGCGCGGCGAATGCGGCAGCGCGCTTGCGCCAAGCGTCGTCGCCGGCCAGGAGAATCGCATAGTCTTTGAGCGCGCTGCCGCAGCCCGCGGCATTCACGACGTACACGTCGGCGCCGCTGCGTTCGAATGCCTCGATGTTCGCGCGCGCCAGATCGCGCGCGAAGCCGTCTTCGCCCGCGTGAACGGCGATCGCGCCGCAGCAACCCTGCGCGCTCGGCACGACGACGTCGAGGCGCGCGCGGTTGAGCATGCGAATCGTCGCCTCGTGCACGCGCGCGAAGGCGACGTGCATGACGCAGCCGGTATGCAGCATCGCGGTACCCGCCGCATGCGAGACGGCGTAGCGTTGATCGGCGGCGATGAAAAATCGGTCGGGAATCTGCGGGGCGAGGCGCGCCGCGTCGCGCAAACCCGTGAGCCCGGCCAGCGCCGTCAACCCGGAGCGCTGCGCGAAGCGCAGCAGCGAAGCGGCCAGACGCAGCCGCGACGGTTTGGCAAAGAGCCAGCGAAGAAGAAGAGCGCGCTTCCAACGCGCGCCGGCGGCACGTGACGGCGCGCTCGCATGCTCGATACGCGCGCGCATCTCCTCGAGCATGGGGCCGTAGGGGACCGCCGACGGGCAGACGGCTTGGCAGGCGCGACAATCCAAACACTGCGACATCTGCTCCACGAAGCCGGGACTCAGCAGATCGAGGGCGCCCTCGTCGACGGCCTTGATCAGACTGATCCGGCCGCGCGGACCCGACGTCTCCGCGAACGTTTCCAAATAGGTCGGGCACGACGGCAGACAAAGGCCGCAGCGCACGCAGGCATCGTATCCGGGGGACAGCATCGTCACGCCTTGCGCACGGCGCCGTCTCCGACCTTTCCGCTAGACCGGGAGGCAAGCATGGGCGTACGTTCTCCTGCGCGAATCAACCCGGCTACAATGGGGGGCCCCTTCTTTGGCTGACACCGCCACTTCCAAATATTTTCTGACGACCGAAGAGAAGCTCAAGCACTTCGTCATCGAAGCGCTCGAGCGCTCGGGCGTCTCGCATGCACACGCGGAAGTGGTAGCCGACGTGCTCGTCGAGGCGGATTTGCGCGGCATCGAATCGCACGGCGTCGCGCGCTTGGACTCGTATTACATCGCACGCATTCGCAGCGGCCATTTGAACCCTCAGCCCAACTATCACGTCGTGCGCGAAACGAAAACCTCGGTCGTGTACGATGCCGACAACGGCCTGGGTCATCCGGTTTCGAAGATGGCTATGGAAGCCGTCATCGCGAAGGCGCAAGAGTACGGCGCGGCATTCGGCGGCGTGCGTAACTCGAACCACTACGGTATCGCGGGCTATTACGCGATGATGGCGCTCCCGCACGACATGATCGGCATGTCATCGACGAACTCGGTGAAGTACGCGGCCGCGACGTTCGGGCGTGAGGTCACGCTTGGAACCAATCCCTTTGCATTCGCGGTGCCTGCCGGAAGCGAGCCGTCCTTCGTGCTCGACTTCGCGACGACGACGGTTCCCAAGGGAAAGATCGAAGTCTATAAGCGCAAGCACAAAGAGCTCGAGCCGGGTTGGGCGATCGATTCGCACGGCAACATGACCGAAGATCCCGACGAAGCCCTGCACGGCGCGCTTTTGCCGCTCGGCGGTTTCGGTACCGAGGGCGGCGGTCATAAGGGATACGGTCTGGGCTTGCTCGCCGATATTCTGTGCGGCGTGCTCTCGGGTGGTGCGTTCGGTCCGTCACTGCCTTTCGCCGACGAAACGAAAGAAGGCGCGATCTCGCACTGGTTCGGCGCGTTCCGCGTCGATGGATTCCGCGACGTGAAGGCGTTCAAAGATGATATGGATGCCGAGCTGCGCTACTACAAAGACAGCGCCGTCGCGCGTGGAGCGCAGCGCATCATGACCGCCGGCGAACCCGAGATTCTCAAAGCCGCCTACAACCGGCAATACGGTATTCCGGTGCACGGGAAGGTTTGGGACGGCCTCAACCGCCTCGCGGGCGAGCTCGATATCGACTTCAACCTTCCGAAGTAGGCTAGACGGCTTCGGCGGCCCGCTCGTCGCTCGGAATGAGTCCCAACTCGATGCAAGCGTCGCGCTCTTTGCGCAACTCGTTTTGCGTCTTTTCGAGCATCATGCGTCCGAATTCGTCGTGCTCGATGCCTTCCACGATGCGCGAGACGCCGTGCTCGGTGCGTGAAGGGTAGGAGAAGATGAGGCCCGGATCGATGCCGTACTCGCCGTTGGAATAGCGCGCGACGGAGTAGAGTTCGCCGTCGGGCGTGTGATGCGTGAGGCGATAAACGCCGGTCACGGTCGCGTGCGCGGCCGATGCCGCCGAGGACGCCAAACGCGCCTGGATCACTTGCGTTCCGCGGTTTTGCACCGTCGTAATGAACTTGCCTTGAAGCCATTCGCGGTCGTCGATGACCTCGGGCGCGGGACGGCCGCCGATCTTCGCGTGGGCGAAGTCGGGGAATTGCGTCGCGGAGTGATTTCCCCAGATGATCATCTGCGTGATTTCCGAGACGTCGATGCCGGCTTTCTTCGCAAGCTGCGCCCGGGCGCGCAGTTCGTCGAGGGTCGTCATCGCAAAGAAGCGGTCCCTTGGCACGCTGGGCGCGTTGTTCATCGCGATCAGGCAGTTTGTATTGCACGGGTTGCCGACCACGAAGACGCGCACGTCGTCGGCCGCGTTCTGCTCGATCGCGCGGCCTTGCTCGGTGAAGATCTTGCCGTTGACCCGCAGCAGTTCCGAACGCTGCATATCGCCCTTGCGCGGAACCGCGCCGACCAGAATCGCCCAGTCGACGTCGCGCATCATGGCGTCGGCGTTCGAACCGTATTGCACGCTCTTGAGAAGCGGGAAAGCGCAGTCTTCGAGCTCCATCAGCGTCCCGCGCAGTGTGCCCAGCGCCTGCTCGATCTCGAGCAGGTGGAGTTCCAGCTCCACGTGGGGACCGAACATTTCCCCATTGGCGATGCGGAAGATCAGCTGGTACCCGATCTGACCCGCCGCGCCCGTTACCGCCACCTTGAGTCGCTTTTTCACAATACCTCCGCCAGGAATTCCGTTTGGCCGTGCCCGATAAGGCATCCATGCGTGGTCCCCAGGGCCAGCCCGACCTCGAGCTCGTCCATGTCAGCGTCGCCTCCGCCGCCGGTGCCTATACGGTAGGCAATTCCTCGTTTTTCCGCTACATCATTCGCTTGGCTGAGATGGGCCTGCCGCTCTCGCTCGCGGATCAGGAAGCGGTCGACGTTTTGGCCGCGATTCCCCACGCGTTCGAGGCCGACGAGGACGTGCCCGCGCTCTCCGGCGCCGGATGGCGTATCGTGCCCGCGCAGGGTGAGCTGGACTGGCCCGTGCTCGAAGCGACGCCGCAGCGTCTGCGCACGGCCCTGGAACGGGCGCGCGCGCTGCTCTGGAACAACGCGACGCGCTTTCGCGTGAGCGCGCGCGAGATATCGGCAATCGAAGACGAGCTCGATGCCGTGTACGCCGTCTTGATGCGGGCAGAGGCCGCCGGCATCGCGGTGAACGTCTCATACGTTTCGTAGTTCCGCTCGTTGGGCCCGGCGGTGAACCGATCTCGTTCGTGCGGACCTTGTTTTCGCACGGGCTGCCGTTCTTGCCGCCCGGACGGATCGACGAAGTGCAGCACGTCTACGATCTGAGCGTTCGCATCGGGGGAGCCGTGCGCCGTCTGCGCTTCAGCTCGAGCGGCGGCGAGCTGGCGGTTGAAGTCGACGGTCGCGCCGGCAAAGCCGATCTCGTCGAGGCGCGACGCATTACGCGGCGCGTTTTTCGCCTCGATCAAAATCTCGCGCCGTTCTATGCGATGATCGCCGGCGATCCGCGTCTGGCATGGGCTATCGGTGCCGGACGGCTGATCGCGAGTCCCACCGTCTTCGAAGACGTGATCAAAACGATTTGTACGACGAACACGACTTGGGCCGGCACGCGCCGTATGGTCGCTGCGCTCGTCGATCGCGGCGACGGCGCATTTCCGGACGCGCAACGCCTAGCGAAGACGCCGGAGCGCTGGTACGCGGATGTGGCGCGCATGGGTTATCGCGGCCCGTACGTGCGCGCGATCGCGCGCGACGTGCACGGCGGAAGACTCGATTTGGAGGCGCTGCGCGGCGAGGAAGAAGGGCGCGAAGGGGCGGTGGAGGAGGCGTTGCGCGAACTGCCCGGCGTCGGTCCGTATGCAGCAGCGCACATCATGCAGCTCTTGGGCTACCATCACCAACTCGTGCTCGACTCGGCGACGCGGCCGAAATACCTGAAAATGAGCGGTAAGAAGCGCGCATCGGACAGAACGATCGTGCGCGAATTCCGCCGCTATGGGGCCTACGCCGGGCTCGCCTTCTGGCTCTACGTGACGCGCGACTGGCTCGAAGCGGTTCCGTTCGACCGCTAGCGCGTGAGCCAAACGGCCACGAGGAGCGTCGGGATCGTCAGCGCCGAGCCGATGCGCAAGAACGTCCAAAAGCCGACGCGATATCCGTCGCGGCGCAGCGCGGCCAACCAGAGCATCGTCGCGAGCGATCCCGTCACGCTGACATTGGGCCCGAGATTCACCGCCACCAGCGTCGCGTGCGCGATCACCGGCGCGATCGCGGCCGATTGGAGCGCGAAACCGCTCACGAGGGCGACCGGAAGATTGTTGACGGCGTTACTCGCTGCCGTTACGATCAGCGCGACTTCGAACCGGTTGCCGTGGAGCAGCAGCGCGTGAACGGCGTTGAGCAGTCCGCTCCTCTCGAGCAGCGCCACCAGCACGAAGAGCCCGACCACCAGCGGCACGACCTGCCAGGCGATATGCCGCGCGACAAAGGCCGCCGCGCCGCGCTCGCGCACCGTGACGACGGCGAGAGAGAAGATCGCGCCGGCCACGGCTGCGATGCCCAGGTCGAGATGCAGCGCCGACGCGATCACGAGTCCGAGTGCGCTGAGCGCGATCGCGGCGGCGCTGAGCGATGCGGCCGGTGCCGGCCGCGTTAGCGTGAGCGCGTTGGTGTAGCTGCCGCGCAAATCGGTGCGAAAGGCGATGCGAAGACCAGCGTAAGTGCAGAGCACCGCGGCCAGCGCCGAGATGCCGAAGGCGCTCAGCCACATGTGGAGCGGCGGAAGAGCACGACCGAAGACGACGAGGTTGGCGGGGTTGGAGATCGGGAGCACGTACGAGGCCGCGTTGGCGACGAACGCGCAGGCAAAGAGGTACGGCAGCGGCGGCGCATCGGTTCGGCGCAACGCCGCGGCGATGGCCGGGGTCAGCACGACGGCTGCGGTGTCGTTGGAGAGCAGCACCGTGACGGCAACGCCCACCAGGTACACCAGCGTAAAAAGGCGGCGGCGCGAACCGCGCGCGGCCTGCAGCGCACGCCCGGCGAGCCAATCGAAGAGCTCTTCATGGCGCGCAAGCTCGGCCAAGGCCATGATCCCGATGAGAAAAGCACAGACGTCAGCCGCGCGGGTGAGAGCCGCAGTCACCGCAGCATGATACCGGCTTGCACCGGCAGTCTCCGGCAGGGCCGATACTCGCACCGGTCTAATATCCACAAACACTGATTTGGTGATGTGTAGGGCCTGTGGATGAGGGAGACTCAGCCTCGCGAAATAGCAGCACCATGGCGCACGCCGACCCGGATGCGCCACGCTTTCGCCGGCCGTGGTATTGGCTGGCGGTTATTGGCGTGGCGGCGATTCTTGCCACGACCATCGTTATTGCCGGTGCGCGTGCGCGAATTTCGCAGGATCGGCTGGCATTCGATTCGGCCCAGCAGCTGCGGCTCCAACGGGTCGAGCAGCGCATCGAGAACTACTTCAGCGAGGCGATCGAGCTCGCGACGTTCGGCGCGCGGACGCTCGGGCCGATGCGCGGCAATCTGCCGCTCACGCAGGAGGTGGTGCGAGCGGTGCTGCGCTCGCGGCATAATCCGGCGGTCTACGGCGTCGGCGCGTTTTACGTACCGCACGCTTTCGACGCGCGCTACGCGTTTGTGAGGGTCTTTGACCGCGCGCTGCCCGGCGGAGTCGACGAATCGGTCAAGGAGCTGCCCGCGATACCCGCGGGTTCGGATTACACGCGGCTGTTGTGGTTCAGAGATGCGGTCGCGAGACCGTCACGGCCGGATTTCGAGGGCCCCTATACGCAGGACGGCCGGACGTTCATCAGCGTCGTCCAGGGGATCAGCGACGGCTCCCGCGTCGTGGGCGCGATGACGGTGGACACGCTGAGTGACGAGTTCAAGTCGCTGCTGGCGGGGCCGCTGGCGCGCGGCGACGTCGTATGGATCGAGCTCGGGCGGCGTCACCTCGTCGGTACTGCGGCGATTCCGCCCGGCACGCGGTTCGACCGGCGGCTTCCGGTGCGCTTCACGCACGCCTTCGTACATCTCTCGGCCGATGCCGCACCGCTGCTGCAATCGCAGAGCAACGAGATTTCGGCGAGCGCCGGTTTGGTCGGCGGCATCTGGCTGGTCGCAGTACTCTTTGGCTTCGGTCTGGTTCAACGTTGGCGGGCGCTCGAGCGCGAGCACGAACTCACCGTCCAGCAGCGGCGCCTCGAGGCGCAGATCGCACTCGCGAAAACCGTCGAAACGGAGTTGCGCAAAGCGGCGTTCACCGACTCGCTCACCGGGCTTCCCAATCGCTCCGCCTTTCTCGAACATGCGCATGCGGTGCTCGCGGGCACCGAACGCGGCTCGGTCAGTATCTTCTTCATCGACCTCGATCGTTTCAACATCGTCAACGAGACCCTCGGCCATCTCGCCGGCGACGATCTCTTGCGCACGGTCGGCGGGCGTCTCCAATCGCTCGTCGCGAGCGGCGATCTGGTTGCCCGGTTCGGCGGTGACGAGTTCGTGATCATGGCCTCACTCGAGCATCCGCCGGCGCAGGCCGCTCGCATGCTGCTCGCACATCTGGGCGAGCCGGTGCTCATCCACGGGCGCACGATCTACCCGCAAGCCTCGATGGGTGTCCTGACCATCGACGACTCCTATAGCACGCCCGAGGAGTTGCTGCGCGACTCCGACATCGCGATGTATGAAGCAAAAGGTCGCGGCCGCGGGCAATTTGCGATCTTCGATGCGGCCATGCGCCGGCGCGTCGCGGATGCGTCGCAGCTCGAGGACAGCCTGCGCCGCGCGATCGAACACGGCGAGCTCGAGCCGTACTATCAGCCAATCATAAGCCTCGTAACCCACCGCATCGTCGGATTCGAAGCTCTCGTGCGCTGGCATCGTGCGGATGGTTCGCTGACGGCGGCCGCGGAGTTCATGCACTTCGCCGAGCAACACGGGTTCGTCGAAGCGATCGACACGCTGGTCTTTCGCACCGTCTGCTCGCAGGCAAAGACGATCTTCGATCTCTTCCCTTCCGCTTCTATCGCCGTGAACGTTTCGACCGTCGAGTTGGCCTCACCCGATCTACACGAAATGATGGAGCCGCTCGTAACGCGCTACGAACTTCCGGCGAACCGCTTGAAACTCGAAATCACCGAAACAGCGATGATGAGCAGCAACGAGAACGTGCGGCGCACGATCGAACGCGTGCGGGCCTTCGGTTTCGACCTGATTCTCGACGATTTCGGAACCGGCTACTCCTCGCTTTCCTACCTGCAGCGCCTGCCGATCGCAGGCCTGAAGATCGACCGCTCCTTCGTCGAGCCGCTGCTCAGCGATCCCAAGGCGGTCGAAATCGTGCGGAGCATCATTTTGCTGGCGCATTCGTTCGGGCTGACGACGACGGCGGAGGGCGTCGAGACGCTCGAGCAATTCCAGCTGCTGGCGCGCCTCGGCGTCGACCAAGCGCAGGGCTTCTTCTTCTCCCCCGCAGTCGACATGGCGGCGCTGGTGCTGCTCGCGCAGCGACCGGTTCCGCGGGCTGCGGTAGAATGATCGTGTGAGCTCCTACATTCCCGCCGACCCCGCCATCGCCGAGTTCGCGGCCTACTTGCGCCTCGAGCGCGGGCAGTCGCCCCGGACCTCCGAGGAGTACGCGCGCGACGTGGAGCTGTTTGCCGCCTTTCTTGAGCCGCGGCGCGACAAAGAGCTGCCCTTCACGAAGATCGACGCGACGACGACGTCGGACGTGCGGCGCTTCGTCATGGAGCTGATGGGGCCGCGCAAGTATTCACCCAGCTCGGTGCGGCGCAAGATAGCCGCCCTTCGCTCGTACTTCGCGCTGCAGAAACGCGAAGGCCGCCGCAGCGACAATCCCGCGCAGGACGTGCCGCCGCCCAAGGCGCCCAAGCGGCTTCCGCACGTGATGACCGAACGCGAGGTCGGCAAATTTTTGCGCACCCGCATCGCGGGTAAAACCGAGTTTGCCCGGCTGCGCGACCTTGCGATGATGGAGCTGCTCTACGCGAGCGGGATTCGTCGCGCGGAGCTGGTCGGCCTCAACGTCAGCGACGTGGATCTCGAGAAGCGCTTGATGCGCGTCATCGGCAAGGGCAACAAGCAGCGCATGGTCTTCATCAACCAAGCCTCGGCCGACGCGATTCGCAACTATCTCGCGGTGCGGCCGCGTACGCCCGACGAAGCGCTCTTCATTTCGAAGCGCAAGACGCGCATGTCGCATCGGCAGGCGTGGGTGATCTTTCGTCAATTCGCGGAGCTATCGGGTTTGACGAAGCACGTGACGCCGCACGTCATGCGCCACTCGTTCGCGACGCATCTGCTCGAGAACGGCGCGGACCTGATGACGATCAAAGAGTTGCTCGGCCACGAAAGTCTTTCGACGACGCAGATCTACACGAACGTCTCGCTCGAACACATGCGTCGCAGCTATGAGGAGGCGCACCCGCGCGATCGCAGCGAAGAACGCTAGCGTGAAACGCTGTATCCTCTTGCTTCTTCCTCTTGCTTTTGTCGCATGCGCCAACGAGCCGCCTCCGTACGCTACGACGTACGGTACCCTCAAGCCGGGCTCGGTGATGACCGTGAACATCGAAAGCGGTGTGCTCAACGCATACAAACCCGCGATCGGCGACCCCGAAGACCGCTTCACGATCGCAGCGACGCAGGCCGATGCAAAGGCGACCGCGCCGCCGGCACCCAAGGTTCGTCCGGACGGGAAGGGGATCGTCGTCGATGCAAGCGGGCGGCTCGCGAATCTGCTCGTTCGCGTTCCGCAAGGTGTCGATCTCGTCGTACGTTCGCACAGCGGCAGCGTGAACGTCACCGACATCAGCGGCAACGTGCAGGTCGCCGCGACCGACGGCGACGTGAAAATCATGATCGAAGGGCGTGCACAGGCAAGCACGCAGCACGGGTCGATCGACGCGACGATGGGGAGCACCAGCTGGCCCGGAACGCTGCATTTCTCATCCGGCGACGGCGACGTAACCGTTTACGTTCCGGTGACCGCCGCGTTTCAGGCGCGGATGCACACCGACGACGGCACGCTCTTCACTGATTTCAACCTGCGCGGAACCTCGCACGGCTCGAACGAAACGATCGATGCTCCGGTCAACGGCGGCAGCCGCTTCGGCTTGGATCTGGAGAGCAAGCGCGGCGCCGTGCGGCTCCTGCGGCTCACTCCGCAAGCGTGACGGCGATCGCGGGGCCGGTTTAGAGCACCGCGCCCGGATTCATCAGCCGGTTCGGATCGAGCGCCGCTTTCACGGCGCGCATCAGCGCCATCTCGGCCGCGCTGCGATGCTCCGGCAACTCGTCGCGCCGGTAGCGTCCGATGCCGTGTTCGGCCGTGATGCTGCCGCCGAACTCGCCCACGATAGCGTGCACGGTGCGACTGACGTCGTGCGCTCGCGCCTGTTCCCCGAGCAGCACGTTGAAATGAATGTTGCCGTCGCCGGCGTGACCGAACGCGATGACCTCCGTACTCGGGTGCTCGCGCTCGACCGCGTGCGTAGCGCGTTCGAGAAACGCCGGTATGGCCGAGATCGCGACGGAAACGTCGTGCTTCGCGCTCGCCCCCGCGCGCCGCTCGTTCTCGCTGATGGTCTCGCGCCATTCCCAGAGCGCCTGCGCCTGCGCGCTGCTCCCGGCGAGCACGCATTCGGCCGCATATCCGCGTTCGAGCATGCGCGCGAGCGCGGCTTCGGCGCCTTCATGCAGGCCGGGTAAGCTCGATGCGGCTTCGATCAGCAGATACCACGGATGCGGGCCGATCGGCCGCGTGAGCTGCGGTTGGTAGCGCAGCCGCAACGCGACGGCGGGTTCCCCGAAGAGTTCGCAGGCGGTCAATGTTTCGCCGAGCGCTTCCTGCACGCCGGCGAAAGCTTGGATTGCGTCCTGCGCGCTTTCGAGCGCGAGCAGCGCCGTGACGCGATGCGAGGAGCGCGGAAAAAGACGCAGCACCGCGCCGGTAATGACGCCGAGCGTCCCTTCGCTGCCGATGAAGAGCTGCTTCCAGTCGTAGCCGGCGTTGTCTTTACGGAGCGCGCGCATGCCGTCGGCGAGGCTGCCGTCGGCGAGCACGACTTCGAGGCCGAGTACGAGCGCGCGCATCGAACCGTAGCGAAGAACGGCGGTGCCGCCGGCGTTGGTCGCAATCAAGCCTCCGATTTGCGCGGAACCCTCGGCCGCAAGAGAGAGCGGGAAGAACCGGCCGGCGTTCTCGGCCGCGTCCTGCACGTCGGCGAGCACGCAGCCGGCGTCGACCGCGATCGTGAAACCGGGAGCATCGAGCGTGCGTATGCGGCGCATCCGCGAGAGATTCAGCACGACGGCTTGCTGCAATCCAAGCGGCGTCGCGCCCGCCGCAAGGCCGGTGTTTCCGCCCTGCGGCACGATCGCAGCGCCGGCCTGCGCGCAGGCACGAACGCATGCGGCAACCGATGCCGTATCGGCGGGGCGTGCGACGGCGAGCGCGCCTCCATGAAAGACCCCGCGCCAATCGGTGAGATAGGGTTCGATCTCGGCTTTCTGCGCGAGCAGGCCGCCCGGGCCGCAGATCTGCTCGAGTGCTGCAAGCAGCGCCGCGTTCATGCCGTCGTCTCGGCGCGCAACGCTTCCTTGGCTTTGACCAGCCGAACCATAGCCTCGTTGTAGGGCGTCGGAATACCGCTGCGCCGGCCGAAGGCGACGACGGCGCCGTTGATATGATCGATTTCGCTCGGATGTCCGGACTCCAGATCGAAGGCCATCGAGCTCTTCGAATCAGCGCCGATTTCGATCACTTGCGTGACATATTGCCACGGGCTGACGAAGGGAAGGTTGATCTTCAGCGCAGCGGCGACGGCTGCCGCTTCTTCCGCCAGCGATTCGGCTAAATGCGCGGCGTTCGCGTTCGTGACGATCTTGCCGGTTTCGCAGTCGAGCAATGCCGAGATCGCGTTCACCGCCGCATTCGCGATGAGTTTTCCCCACAGATGCGGGCGAATGTCGTAGACGACCGATGC
>Ga0335072_10005385_pt1 | contig 18850 bp, 23 predicted proteins | sample Lox_Sample_21_FD_206725 | JGI IMG/M metagenome (GOLD analysis project Ga0335072, IMG submission 206725) | Soil microbial communities from Loxahatchee National Wildlife Refuge, Florida, United States - Lox_Sample_2.1 | ecosystem: Environmental > Terrestrial > Soil > Wetlands | place: USA... | reverse complement strand
AAAAGCAGCGGACGCATTCTCCGGAGAAGGTGCCCGGCGATTTGGAGGGCGATGGAACAGTCCGGGAGTTCGCATGGTCTATACGGCCGGCTCCCGATCGCTCGCGATCCTTGAGGTTCTGGCGCACCTGACCACATCCGCTCCGCTTAATCATTACCTTCTCTATCGAATCGAGTGCGAGGAGGCTCTGGTGCAAGTCCTGGCCGATCTGCCGCCGGGCTGGGACGCGGAACCGCCGACCGCAGCCAGCCAGTCGGCGGGGGACGCCTGGGTTGCTAGCGCGACCCACCCGGTTCTATCCGTGCCCAGCGCCGTCGTTCCGGAAGAACGCAATTACCTGCTCAACCCGGCTCATCCGGAGTTCGCGCGAATTGTGATCGCGAAACCTGCAGCCTACCGCATCGATCCCCGCCTGTTCTAAAAGACAATTTTTACCAGTCCTTGTACGAAGTGAGCGAGTTTTCGTTCCCGTTACTTTTGAGGTCAACCCATGAGAGGCACGGAGTGCTCCATGTGCCGCCGCCCGGCGGCGTGGTTGATCGACATCGAAGTCTTCTGTGAAGGCCACAAAGAACTCATCATCGAGGCTGCCGGTGTCGATCGGTTCAGGATCCGTCGACTGACGGAAGCAGCATGCGCCTTCCAGAGTGGCGGCCGGATTGCGCAAACAGTGGCCATAAAGAAGGAGGCGCAAGATCCCCATGGCGAAATTACTTGAACTCCCCACAGACAGAGGCATCTGCGCAATACCTCTGAAACATGCGGTCTACTGTCGTGAATGCCGGACCGTTTCGAACTCGCGCCCGCACGAGTGCGGCCTTTGTGGAAGCGGCAAGGTCATGCCCCTTGAAGGGATTCTCAATGGCAATCCAGACCCGCCGGCGAAAAGTTGCCGCCCCGCCAAGATTTCCCTAGTGAGGGCCGTAGGCGCATAGCGGTCGTCCACGCAGGCGCTAGGCGAGATGGGGTCCGCCCAGGGGGCTGGCCCCTTTCTCATTTCTGCCCCTGGAGGAGATTCGTATGGGAGCCGAAGAAGAGCGTTCTCAAACATTTGTTGAAAGGGTTCTTGCCCTGCTCGAGGAACGTTTTCCATGGCTGGGTTCCGCCCGAGATGAACCCGTCGGCGGAGCCGAAACCGTCGATGAGCTCACTGACCTTTATAAGTCGCTGATGGAGCAACGCGAGATTGTCCGTCACGAGGATCGCGATCAGAGAGACTGATTGGCGCCGATAGGGTCCGGATCGCGCAAACAGGCGGGATTCTGCCCAGCACCGTTCCTTCGCCGCGGACAGGAATCGAACAAGCCGTATGGCGGAACCCAGCTCTTAGTCATGACGGCATGATGCAAGGAGGGCGTTATGGCCCGCAGCGCAGCCCGCCTGAAGATGGGCTACTTTCCACTGCCTCCGACAGAGGCTCAGAAGATCCGTTCTCTGCTCACGTTTTCAGGGCCCTGCTCCGTGATCGATCCCTGCGCGGGAAAAGGAACGGCCTTCAACCTGATCACGGCTGGTGCGCCAGTGCTTCGGTTTGGGGTGGAACTCGACACCGGGCGTGCGGAGGATGCCGCAAAGACCGGGATTCGGATGATCCAGGGAAATGTGTTCGACGCCCACGCGAAGGTCGAGAGCTTTTCAGTCCTCTATCTGAACCCTCCGTATGATTCGGAGATCAATCTGACCGGCAATCGACGCCTGGAGCGGCTGTTCCTTGAGCACACGCATCACTGGCTGGTCCAGTACGGCGTGCTGGTGTTCGTTATTCCCTTTGAGCAACTGAGCGACTGCGCCGGCATTCTGAGCGCGAATTTCACCAGTATTAACGCCTTTCGTATGGCAGACGCTGAATCGGTCCGCTTCCGGCAGATTGCGGTGTTCGGTGTGCGTCGTAACATCCGCGGTGCAGCGCACGAGGAAAGCCAGCGGCGGCTGCGGCTGCTCGCGCAGCACGGCGGATACGAGAAGCTGCCGGAGCTTGCTCCAGGAACCGTCGACCCGTATGCCGTGCCTCGTTCGGGCGAGGCGGCATTAACCTACCGCGGCCTGCCCTACAACGTGATCGAAGACCTGTTGCCTCATTCCGCTGCGTGGAAACAGGCTGCGCAGGTCTTGTTGCCCAGTGAGGATATGGCGATCGGCCGTCCGATCACCCCTCTTCACGGAGGCCATGTGGGTCTGCTCTGTACCGCAGGGTTGCTGAATGGAGTGTTTGGCCAGGGCGACGACCGACACATCGCGCGCTGGCGTTCTGTCAAACACGTCACCGAGTTTCACGAGGAGGACGGGGACACGAAGATCATCCGCCGGCGGGAGAAGTGGTCGAACGAACTCCGGCTGCTCTACGTCACCGGCAAGGCCATGACGCTGACCGAGAGTGCTCCGAGGGAGGAAGAGAGCGATGGAGAATGCCCACCTGAGGATGGGGCTGCTTGAATATGAGCGGTACACAGAGAAGATCGCAACAAGGATCCGAGTGCGGGTGAGCCATTACATCGGCGAAGACGACGATGCGCATCTCCTCAGCGTGTTTGGCAACGATTCGGACATCGGAGCGATCACAGCCGCAGTCTACGAAAAGGCGCAATTCCGGCTCACGTTTCCCAGCGGAGATTCCCAGGAAGTTTCGCTGGGTGAAGGAGCGGTCTGCTATCGCGGGAGCATCAGTATTCCCGGTGGAAATCGAGCCGTACGGCACATGATTGCTCTTTCCGAGGAGTTGCGCGGGTTGAAGTCATTGTCGCGGACGTTTGTATTGCGGCCCGAGCCAAATGAGGTATGGACGGCGCTCGTCCATCGGTTTGGCCTACCGGGGTTGCCGGAATGGGCTGAACCGATAACGCGGATTCTGGAGAAAGAGAACCGCATCGTATCGGTGGACAGCATCGGGTGCCCGGCCACCGTGATCTCTGCGACATGCGAGGAACTGCTGGAGTGGATGGGCAGTGGAGTTGGCCAAGGAAGTCTCTCATTCCCAGAGGCCAGTGGTCCCATTCGCTGGTTCAACGGGTCGCTTGTGGAGGCTTTGCAACCTGAGTCGGAGTTGATGCAGAGGGCGGCGTGACCGGGGCAACACATTAGGTGGGCAATGAGGCACTCCCTGAAGTTGACAGTTCAACGGCCTAAGGAGCCTCTGAAGTACTCTGCGCTCCACAGCCGATGCGGTTAACCTGGGTTGTGGAGGAACAGGGCGAGTGAAACAGCAGACGCTGGCGGCGCAGAACGGGTTTGAGAGATACGGGAAGAAGACGCGGCGGGAGCAGTTTCTGGAGGAGATGGATCAGGTAGTGCCGTGGGTCGAACTGGAAGCTCTGGTCCGGCCGCACTATCCGAAGGGCGAGAACGGTCGTCCACCCATGGGCCTGGGCATTATGCTGCGGATTCACTTTCTGCAGCAGTGGTTCAACCTGAGCGATCCAGCCGCCGAGGAGGCGCTGTACGATTCGCCGGGGCTGCGGCGGTTCGCGGGCATTGACCTGGGGCGAGCGCCGGCTCCGGACGAGACGACCATCTGCAAGTTCCGTCATCTGCTGGAAGAGCACGACCTGGGCGGAGCGATGCTGGATGCGGTGAACCGGCACCTGGAGAGCCGCGGCATACGCATCGCCACCGGAACCATCGTGGACGCGACCATTATTCACGCGCCTTCCGCGACGAAAAACGCCAGGGGCGAGCGCGATCCGGAGATGCACCAGACGCGCAAGGGCAGGCAGTGGTACTTCGGCATGAAGGCGCACATCGGAGTGGATTCGAAGAGCGGCATTGTGCATTCGGTATGTACGACGGCAGCTTCGGTGGCCGACAAGCACATGCTGCCGGATCTGCTGCACGGCGAGGAGCGCAAGGTGTGGGGCGACGGCGGGTATCAGGGTCAGGGAGCGGTGATTCGTGATGCGGCTCCACATGCCCAGGATATGACCAGCCGCAGGACGAGATACAAGGACTATGTCGACCAGTTACAGCGGACGAAGAATCGGGTGAAGGCCAGAGTGCGGGCGAAGGTGGAGCATCCTTTTCGGGTGGTGAAGCGCATCTTCGGATTCGAGAAGACCCGCTACCGCGGACTGAAGAAGAACCACCAGCGGCTGTGCGTGAACTTCGCGCTGGCCAACCTGTACCTGCACCGCAAACGGCTGGTCCTCAGCAGGACGTAGTGTGTCCGGAAGCCGCTCCCATGGCGGGTTCCGGATGATTCAAGCAGCTCTGACGCCTTGTCTAGACGTCTCGCCACACAATCCAACCCCTTGCCTATCAAACGGGCTCGTTGTGCAGAGCTTCCCTAAATCGCCGGACACTCGCCGACTTACCAGTCTGTATCCGCTTCATGCTCGCAACCCCATTCTCGTACCTGCATCGCGTCGACTTTCAAAAATCACGGCGTGCGGTGCGAGGGTCAGCACGTTATTACCCGTCAGGTGAGGACCACGATTTTCCCACCCGCCTTGTTCTCTTCCATGCATCGATGGGCTTCGACGATGTCGTCCAGGTGAAAGACTTTGCCGACCTGAACCGGAATCGCTCCGGAGACGATCTTTGGGATGAGCTGGTCGAGCGGCGTACGCATGAAATCCTGTGGGCTGCCGTCATAGGTAGTCAGACACACGGCCGTGGGAATGACTTCCATGGGTGCGAATTCGCTGAAGGACCACTTGTTGCCGACCATACCAGTCATGCAGACGATGCCGCCCTGCCGCGCGCATCGGAGGGAATCCGGGAGCGAGGTAGTGCCCACGAGTTCGAGGACTTTGTCGACTCCTGCAGGGAAAGTCCTCCGCACGTCGCCCGCAATGGCGCCGCTGTCAATGAAGACGCTGGTGGCGCCGCATTTCCGTAACAGATCCTCGCGCTGCGGATTCCGGGTGGTCGAGGAGACGGTAGCGCCGAAATCTCTGGCAATGGCCGCTGCGGCCAACCCCACGGAAGTGGTTCCTCCGCGAATGAGCAGATGCTCGCCCGCTTTCAAAGCCAGCGCTCTGAAAATGGAACCCCATGCCGTCTGGAGCATCTCCGGAATAGCGCCGAAGGTTTCCCAGGGAAGATCGTTGTGGACGGCTTGCACCTGCTTTGCGGGCACGCAGGTGTACTCCGCGTAGCTTCCGTCAAACTGGCGGCCCATGCTGCCCATCACGGTCGCTACTTTATCGCCCTTCCGGAATTCTCCGCCCGGCGCCGCCTCCACGAGACCGACGGCTTCGATGCCGAGAATACGAGGGAAATGGACATCGGGCGAAAGACCCTGGCGTGTGAAAAGCTCCGAACGGTTGAGGCCGAAAGCCATCACACGAATGAGCACCTGGCCGGACTGAGGCACCGGTATGGAGCGGCTCTCCAGCTTCAGAACCTCCGGACCGCCCGGAGCATACATGACTGCGGCCTTCATCGTTGCCATGATTCAACCTCGAAACGCTGGACAGCGGCAATTCGTCGCGCTAGGGGAGACGCGGATTCGTAGTCGAGAAGCTATATCGTGCAATCCTGAATTTGCCATCGCGATCTTTCCGAAAGATGAACAGTTCCTGATTGCCTTCGGCGCTGGTCTTGCCGGTGGCATGAGTGAGGGTAGCTCCAGCCGAGTTGGTGCGCGCGAATACCCAGTCGGGGCTCATTTCGACGATTTCCTCGACGTTGAATTTCACGGTGAGCCGGATGGCCGCGAAAACGTCGTCGTAGGCCCGCCGCACCGCCTCGCGCCCAACGGCCGACTGGCTGTAGGGAGGCATAAAAACGCCGTCGTCGGTATAGAGAGGCATGACAGCATCGGTGTCGGAGGAATTGAGGGCGGCGTTGTAAGCGGTCAGGACATCGGCCACTGCCTGCTCGTTCGGGGTCATCGCGTCTACTCCTTGATGTCAAGGTAACCCACGATGCGAGCCGTCGTCAAAAACTGAGTGGGTCAGATGTGGCGGATCTTCCACGGCTTGTGAAGTACTTTGCCGAACTCCGCGAGGCGACCGGTTAGCGACGCTTCGCGGCCGCCGGCTTCAGCGGCTCCGGTGCGGGCGCGGGTTCCTCATCGCAGGGAACAACCCGCTTGAGCATTTCGATCAGGGTGCGGCGTTCTGCCTGCGAAAGCGAAGCGAAAGCTGCATCCATTTCCGCAGTCAGCTGCGCACAGGCCTTCTCGATCAGTCGGCGCCCTTTCGAGGTGAGCTCGACCAGCCGGATGCGACCGTCGGTTGGATGGTACTTGCGAGCGACCAGCCACCTCGCTTCCATGCGATCGACGGCGGTCGTGATGGAGCCTGTAGTCAGGTCGATCCGTTCTCCGATGACGTTGACGGGGAGAGGTCCATGGTGAAAGAGCGTTTCGAGGACTCGAAAATCCGAATCGCCGAGTCCGGCCTTCTTCTTGCTCTCCTCCACCCGGGCGAGCATCGTCCTGTAGGTCTTCTGGAGGACCAGGAAGAGATCAATCGCCTTGACTGTGTCTGCTGAACGGTCGCTCACTCGGAATGTCCTCCGAAAAGTGTATCGCCGCAAAGGGGTCTGGCCATATCTCTTGACGTCAAGACAGTAGATTGGTTAGATTCGGATCACTGACAGGCTGGGTCGCGAGGCCCGCGGTTGAGCGGGACCGGCGAGGAATCAGAAACCTCGGCCCGCTGACAGAGAGGAGATTGGTGATGAAAGCCGTTGTGATGCAGCGATACGGCGATCCTGAAGTGCTGGTCTGGGAGGATTTCCCCGATCCAAATCCCGGTCCCGGTGAAGTGCTGGTGAAAACCGCAGCCGCGAGCATCAATCCAGTGGATCTGCTGCAGCGTGCCGGCGGTCTCCAACCCTGGTTCCCGATGGATTTCCCGAACGTGATGGGGTGGGATGTATCGGGCACCGTAATCGCGCTCGGCCCAGGCGTTACGGACTTTGCCATTGGCGATCGGGTTTTCGCGTGGGCGTTTCACACTTACGCGGAATTGTGCGCGGTGAAAACTGACGTCCTTGCCAGAATTCCGAACGGAGTGGATCTGGTGGATGCCGGCGCGTTGCCGCTGGCGACAACGACGGGAAGCCAACTCATCTCCGAAGCAAGCGGCGTCGGCCGGGGTCAAACGATTCTGGTGTCCGGGGCCGTCGGCAGCGTGGGCCGCGCAGCCGTCTGCACGGCAAAGGATCGAGGCGCGGTGGTGATCGCCGGTGTGCGCAGCGATCAGGTGTCCAAAGCAAAAGCGCTCGGCGTCGACAGCGTCGTAGCGCTCGATGACGATGCTGCCTTCGCCGCCTTGCCGCCGGTCGATGTTGTGGCCAATACAGTCCGAGGAAAGACGGGCGAACTTCTGCTGAGCAAAGTGAAAGAGGGCGGGACGTTCGCCTCCGTCACTGGAGTTCCCGACAACGCGAAATCATACCCTTCGGTACGCGGCATCGCCTTCGTCTCGAAACAGAACCCTGAGACCCTTCGCTATGTGGTGGATGCAGTACGCAACGGGCGGCTGGAGATTCCGATCGCGCAACGGCTCCCCTTGCGGGAAGCCGCAGAAGCCCACGTTGCGATGACAAAGGGCCCCGACGGCAAGATTCTGCTTGTTGCATAACGTCGGCCATGCGAACAAAGCGGGGCGGAGGCACCCGCGCCGGCGCTGAACGGAAACCGGATCAAGGAGAGAAAGCATGAGTCAACAACCGAAAGAAATTGTCCAGACGTTGCTGGAGTCCATTCGCGACCCCAATGTAGTGCGCGCGCTGTGCGCGCCCGATGTCACCTACGTTTCGCTGAACTACAGCAATCCCGATTTGCACAAAATAATGCCGTGGTGCGGTACCGGTCACGGCGTTGAAGCGATCAGCAAGACCTTCGACGATGTGAGCCGGTACTGGAGGGTTGATTCCTTCACTCCGGAAGCAATCTTCGGTGAAGGGGAAAACGTCGCAGTCTTCGGTCGGTTCACGTATACGTCCACGAAGCTGGGAAAGACAGTTACCACACCCTTTGCGATCTTTTGTAAAGTCCGCGGCGACAAGGTCGTCTACATGCAGTTTATGGAAGACACCTTCTGCACGGCCTCGAGTTTTCGATCAGGCGGGTCGTGGAAGTTTCAGAGCAATCCAGACGGAGGCGAGGTGGAAGTCTGATTTTCCCGGACCTCGCGGCGGCACATTGCACGCGTCCACTCGATCGCCGACCTCACAACCATCACGGATCGTTGGATCCGGATTCAAGGAGCGACCCATGACCAGCTTCAAACAAGATGACAAATCGAATGACCGGCAGGGGACCCAGGCCAATGACCTACAGCGCCGTGATTTCCTGAAAATGGGGATCACGCTCGCCGGTGCCGTGGGCGTGGGCATCGGGATGAGCGCAGTCGCATCCGCCGCCCCACGCATCGCTCAGGAAGCGGGCCCGCTGGATGCGGCGAGTGAAGCAAAGAAAATTGCGTTCGACCGTGTCGGCAACGGCGAGCCGGTGCTGCTGATATCCGGCTTCCCGCAGACACGGCGCTCGTGGAACCGAATGCTCCCGTTGTTGTCTCCGAGATTCCAGGCCATTCCTGCCGATCTGCCCAGCTTCGGAGACTCCGGGATTCTGGGCGCGCCGGCGACCACTGAAAACGTTGGGAGGGTGTTCCATGAATTCGTGCAGCAGTTCGGAACTCCGCTGCACGTTGTGGCGCACGACTTCGGCGCCTGGTGCGCGTATAGCTGGGCTCTGCTGTATCCCGGCGACTTCAAGACGCTCACGCTGATCGAAGCCGGCATTCCCGGGGTTACCCTGCTCAACGACATCCAGCTTTCCGACTACAAGAGGAAGTGGAATTTCATTTTCATGATGGTTCCCGACCTGCCCGCCGAGCTCACGCAGGGCAAAGAGGACATCTACGTCGGGTGGTGGTACAAGAACAAGGTTTATAAGCCCGGGGCCGTGCCGCCGCATGATGTCGCCGCTTATGTAGCGGCCTACGCGCGTCCTGGCCGCATGGATGCGGCGTTTGACTATTGCCGCCAGATCGTCCACGACATGGAATTCAACAAGCAGCACTTCACCCAGAAGTTGAACATTCCTCTGCTTGCCGTCGGCGGCCAGTACTCCATACCGGCGATGGGTCAGGCGCTCCAGCCGTACTTCGAGAAAGTGACGCCCGTCGTCATTCCGGATGCCGGCCACTTTGTGCCGGAGGAACAGCCGGAGATTCTGGCCAAACACCTCCTCGAATTCCTTTGATCGGCAAGGCGCTGTTCGCGATGCCGGCCCGTTGCTAATGCGGCCCCACGGATGCGTCCATGCAAACCAACTCACGCCGAAAGGATGCCACCATGTCCGGTGTATTGAGCGAAAATCTTCCCGAAACTCTCACGAGCGTGCGAACTCGCCCCCTGTTTCTCCTGCGCGAGCAAGTGCCGCCGCTGCTCGTCGTGGGGCAGACACCCAACGCCTTCCGCCGTATCGGGCTGGTTCAGGGAGGATCGTTCGAAGGGGAACGCCTGTCAGGGGTGGTGGTCAGCGGCAACGACTGGCAGTCGGTCCGCAACGATTCGTGCATTCGCCTGGACGTTCGGCTGGTGCTCAAGACCAGCGACAATGCTTTGATCGTGATGACCTACGAATGTCTGCGCGCCGGATCTCCGGAGGTCATCCAGAAACTCGACCGAGGCGAGCCTGTCGATCCTTCCAGCTATTACTTCCGAATGAATCCGATGTTTGAGACCAGTTCGCCAAAGTACGACTGGCTGAATCGCATCATCGCCGTTGGCATAGGACACCGCCTGCCGGATGGTCCGCTCTACAACGTATTCGAAGTTCTATAGGTTGCAGTCACAGCAGCCGAAAGGCGAACGAAATTCGATCATGCTCGGTCGCTGCCCCGGGGCTTCGAAGAGGTCTGTCGAACGCTGCGGTGGGTGTGTTGCCGCACACATCCTCAAGGAGGGAGCTCACCCGCAGGCGGTAAGCGCCGGCCAGCCATGCGGACGATGGTGCCAAACTCCACCGTGTCCCGCATCGATCAATTTCAACCTGGCCGCTGATCACGGATCCATCTTTGGATTCGACTCTGATTGCCGCGAATGCCAGGGCCCGATCAAGCGGACGCGAGAATGACAGCGCGAGAGGCTCCCGGCTGCCGCTTGCAGGGCGATGGATTTGCCAGTCCTTCACGGCAATCGGTTCTCGCACGGAATCGCCGGCGAGGAATGGTTTGCTGAACGGCTCGCGCAAGGGGCGCCCGTGCTGGTCGAGCATACCCGATCCAACCTGCAGAAAGTACTGCTGCCCCGCCTTCAGCGGAGGCCCCAACGCAACATTCGGCCCGACCCAGCGTTTCAATCGTCCTGGATCCAGGAGCACCGTGAGTTGCCGCATGGTGCGATCCCAGAGTTCAACGGGAGCGCGATACAGAGCATCGTCTACAGGTCGTCCATCCGAATCAAGCAGTGCAATCTCCTCTGGCGCTCGTCCACGCTGCATGGGGTTCGAAAAGTGCACGTAGAAACGAAGCAGGTTTTCCGGCAGTACATCGCAGGTGGGGAAGACCTGTGTGACCACAGCCGGCTCAACTGCTTCGTTCTTTGAGGGGATGGTGAAATCAAGCGTTACTGGCTCCCCTGCCGGGAATGACTCGACGCCACTCAGATCGAAGGTTGCCCGATATTTCAGACCAGGCTCAAAGGGAAAAGTCGGGGCGAATTGGATTTCATCCTCAAGAAGCCCATATCGACCGGATATGCCCGGAAGATGCGGACTCTCCTCTGACGGAGTCTCTGCGACGGTCACGCGAAAGACCGACTTCAGCAACTCTGCCGGCCGCGGTGCGCCAGCCAGCAGAGCGCCGAATTCCGGATCCGGGCAACTGAGCGTGACGCTGCCCGCTCCGTCAAGATGGGGGTCGACGTTGACCCGAAGCGTGGGGTGATCAATCACCGGCGACTTCATGCGGTGTTCTCCTGGGCAGGGCGTCTTCAGGCCGGCAGGAGATGCCCCACGCGGTCAATTTCTCCGCGATGGTCCCGATAATCGAACGGATCGGGGCCGTTGGGCCAGTTCATCTCCGACATGCCATCTTTCCGTTCAAAGAAATACGGCAAGGCCAGTGTGCTCAGATCGAGGCGCCAGGTCGTTCTGGGATGCCGCCAAATCAGGACTGCCCATTTGGCGTCGAGGATGGCCAGATGTTCGGCCTTGATGGGCAAGGCGCGCTGTGTCCGCCCCAGGCCGCCAGGCCCGAAGTCGATATGGCCGCCCGTAGGTTCAGGCGGCGCGGATGCGAGCTCGGAGACCGCGATCTGCGAAGCGCTGCGTGTGTCGATGGTCACCAAAAGGTAATCTTTTGAATCGGCAGGGCTGGTAAAGATCAGCATGTCGAGCGGATTGGCGCCGTACCCAAGTTCTCCAATCACGTCTCCGTGAACGTGAGCACCATCCTTCAGCGCCCAGAGAGGGAAGCGCACGAGAGGCGTGCACCCGTAGACTGCGAAGAGAAACGGCTCTCCGTTCAATTCGCGGATGACGTGCCGAATAATCGGCGCACGCGTCTCGAATTCGCCATGGACCGGATGCCAGATTTCTACCGTGCACGTGGCCATGCCGGAATTGAACGGGTAAGGAATTCTGTACAGTGTCGAAGCAAACCGCTGGTTCGTAATTCCCGATACGAAGATCGCGCCCTTGTAGTACTCAATATCTGTAATCGCATACATCCGCTGCGGATCGAACTCCAGCATGGCTGATGCGGAAGGCTCGTTGGGAACGGAGATCTGCGAATGCGGAATTCCGCTCAGGTCGAGGATCTCCAGTTCGCCGCGGTTCACCTTCACGATCGTGGGAATCGCGCCGGGCCCGCGTCCGCGTTCCACGGAAAGGAAGATCTGCTGCGTAGGCTGATGAACGGCGATATCGTTGATCACGATCTTGTCTACAGTAGTACCGAACAGCGCGGCCAGCTTCTGGTCCAGACCAACGACCAGATCGCGTCCCTCAAAGTTGTGAAAATTGCCGAGCTCCACCCCGGACTGCTTGGTTAAGTCCTGGTCGCGAAGACCGAAGGCATGGACGGCGCCTCCTGCGATGTCGCCCACAAACAGAACGTTTTCGGGACCGAAGGCGAGCACGCCGGCGGAATGTAGAGGGCCGGAGACACTGCTGTCAGCAACCGCGGTCTCGTTGGCAACCGCCAGGCGGGCAGGTACTGCGAGCGCCAGGGCCGAAGCGGCGGCGAGCCGCAGGATGTCTCGCCTCGAGGGACTGGTTGGAAGGGAATCATCACGCATACTGTCGCTCCTTACATGGATTGTGCTGTCAGGCGAAGGCTGGGGGCGATCCCCCGACTTCCGCGTTTGATATTGCCCGGACATCTCTCTCGAGGTCACGACATAGGAAAACCTGGCAACGATCGGTGAGTTCAGCCGAGCTGCGATTCCCAGTCGAGCGGAACCCTCCCCGCGGGTCCAGGGGCCGGTTGATCGTCGGGATGCCATCGCGGCGGCGCCAGCTTCTCTCCGCGAATCATCCTGCCTGTCGGGTAGTCGTAGAACCAGGTTTCACCTGGCTCAAAGCTGGCCACGATGGGGTGCCCGGTTGTGTCGAAATGCTTCGTCGCGTGCTGACTCGGCGAACTGTCGCAGCAGCCGATATGGCCGCATTGCGTGCAGCGGCGCAGATGCAGCCACCAGCCGCCCGAAGCGAGACATTCAACGCAGCCGGTGCCGCTCGGCGGTATTTCCGGATTAACTCCGGTTCGCGAAGATTTCAATGGCTTCCTCCCATCCGTTTTTGTGGTGGACGACGATAGGTGATCGATTTCACTCGTGCCCTGGTAGCGAGGACCGGCAGTCTGTGTACTGAGGTTACGTCGGATAATCTCTTGACGTCAAGATGTCTGCTGCGGCATAGTGAATCGAACAGATGTCTCCGGCCGCGCAGGATTGTGTCAGTCCCTCTCTAGTGAGGCCGCCACGGAGTAGGGCTCGAAGAATGAGGTGCAATCGCCAATGAACAGGACAATGCGCGCATATTGGATCGCCGCCCTGGTCCTCGCAGTGGGAAGCGGGTGCACGTCTTTCGTGCATGCCCAGGCAACTCAGCAACTGCCGGACTATGTGCCATTGTTGCCGGAAGTAAAAGCGAAAGCTCCAGTGATCGATCCGCAAAAAGGCTATGTTGTGCGCCAGTTGAAGCCGGACATTTACATGATCACCGACGGTGCCTACGAGTCGGTATTCATTACAACTGGGAAGGGAGTTGTCCTTATCGACGCGCCTCCTTCCTTTGCCCGTCACATCTCTCAGGCCGTTGCGGAGACGACCTCAGAGCCGATCACTACGCTCATTTATTCGCACATGCATGTGGACCACATCGGGGGCGCGGGACTGATCCTTGCGCAGCATCCCAAAATCGAGATTCTGGCTGAGGACGGCACCGCAGAATTCCTGCGGGCCATGGACGATCCTCACCGACCCGTGCCCACGGTCACGTTCAGGGATCACTACACCCTTAAAGTGGGAACGCTAACGGCAAACATGAAGGTGGGACACTGGCACACGCCCGAGGGCGACCTGCTGATCACTATTCCGGACAAAAAGATTGTGGTCGCGATCGATGCATTCTCGGCCGGCGCCACGCCGTTCATGAATTTTGACCTGACGATGAACATGTATGCCTACCTGAAATTCTTCGATCAGCTGGAAGCCATGAACTTCGATCTTCTGGTGCCCGGCCATCACAGCACTCCGGCGACCAAAAACGATGTTGTGATCGCAAAGAGCTACGTTGACGACGTCGTGAATACAATGACGCGCATCCTCGGGGAAGATCACGAGGCTCTCAAAGAGCGGGCGATCCGAAAATACGGCGCCAACGGGTGGGCTGTTGCCAGCGTTCTGATGGACAGCGAAGTCAATGAGTGCGCGCAGGAGATCAGGAATCGCTGGATCAATCGGCTCGAAGGAGTCGATATATGGGCGCCCAGCCACTGCCGTACAGCCCTGGTGTACGACGAATGGGACGTCGGGCCGCGCGAGAAAGCCGGAGCGCAATGATCTCCGTGCCGCAATTCGGAAAATGGCCCGACCTTGATTGGGAACAGTGGAAAGACACCGCCGACACGCTGCACATGTACACGCAGATTGTGGGTAAGACGCGCCTCGCTCTGACGCCGCTGCAGAACCACTGGTGGAACGTGACGCTCTACGTTACGGCGCGCGGCTTGTCGACTTCGCCCATGCCCACGCCCGACGGCCATCTGCTTGACGTGGAATTTGATTTCATCTCTCATGAGGTCGTCTGTCGAACCAGTTCGGGTGGCATTCGCAGGGTAGAGCTGGCTCCGCGCTCCGTCGCGGAATTCTTTCACGATTACACCGACGCACTCGATGCGCTGGATGTCAGGGTCGCCATCGACCGCATGCCTGTGGAGGTGGCAAACCCGATCCGTTGCGACATCGACACCGCCCACTGCAGCTATGACCGGGGCGCTGCGGAGCGATTCTGGCACATCCTCGCCATCGCCGACACACTCTTCAAGCGCTTTTCGACGAGCTTTTATGGCAAGATCAGCCCGGTTCATTTTTTCTGGGGATCATTTGACCTGGCTGTCACGCGCTTCAGCGGAAGGCGCGCGCCGCCGCGGGCGGATCCGGTTCAGGCCGAGGCGTATTCGCACGAGGTCATCAGCGCCGGTTTCTGGCCTGGCAACGGCGGATACGGTCGCGCGGCCTTCTATGCCTATGCAGCGCCGGTTCCCGATGGCCTCGGGAAAGTGAGGCTCCGGGGCAAAGGCGCCTTCAATGCGGATATGGGAGAGTTCCTGCTCGACTACGCCGAAGTGCAGAAGGCGTCCGATCCATCGGGAACGGTTCTCACCTTTCTCGAAGAGACGTATTCCGCCGCAGCTGATCTGGCCAGGTGGGATCGGGCAAACCTCGACCGTACGGACTCCCGATAGACGGCTCGAGCTTTTCGATGCGCCGCTAAGTCCGGATGCGACTCGGAGGATTTTCGTTATGACCCAAACACCGCATCCGTTGAGCAGCATCAGCTCCGGCAAAAAGCAGGTAATCGCGTCCGTCGCAGATCTTGCGGCCGCGGCCGGCGATCCCGATATCCAAACCATCATTGTCACGGGGGACTTGCGCGATGTCCCCGCCATTCGGCTCGCTCCCGGGACGACCCTGCTCGGCAGCGCGAGTGAACGCCCCTCGCTGCGATTCGTGCCCGACACCGACGGTCTCTGTCTTTCGATGAACAACACCGTCGCAAACCTCGATCTGATCGCCGGCGCCGACCGCTGCGCCCTCTTGAATGATGACTCCGTGTCTACGTTGGGAACATTGACTCTGCGGAGCGTTAACACCGTCGGTCGCGTGCGCATTCTCGTCCGAGGCAACATCCGCAGTGGCCATGTCGAAGCAGAGAATCTCGACATCGTCTTCGCCGACGCTCGCGGCGCGCAGGATCGACCGCATGCCTACGGCGTCGATGTGTTGCAGGGTGCGTTCACACTATGGAACATGCAGCCGGACGCGGATGTTGTCATTACGGCTAATCTCTCCGGTCTTTCGGCAGGGCGTCTGGCCGCACCGGTCCGGGGCACAGGCGTTTTTGTCGGCGGAGCCGGCGAATCGGGAGGCCGTCTGGAAATTCAAATCCTCCGCACCGGGCCGATCTACAGCAACGGCGGAATCGAAGCCGGAACCGCGGGCATCATCGCAGGCGGCGTTTTCGTTGTCTACGGCTCTCGCGTCGACCTGGTCGACAACGCTGGCCCGGTGACGACCTACGGTCCCAATGACATGGCACTGGATAACTGGGGCGTTGTCGACCGGTGGATCAGCAGTGGAAAGGTCACGACCTTCGGTCCGAGCGGAGTGGGCTTCGTCAATTTCGGGGTCATCAACAGCCTCCGCGTGACCGCGCCCATCGAAACCTTCGGCCAGGGCGCCCGCGGATTCAATGTGTACACAGGAACCGTCCGCTCCGCCGACTTTGACCGCATCGTGACACATGGCGACGGCGCCGTCGGTGTACAAATCAGTCAGCCCGCGGGAACCCTGATCTTCCGCCGCGGAATCGAAACTCATGGTTCAATTGGGGATTCGCTGGTCAAAGGCGTCGTGAAACAGCTTGCCGCCAACGCGCTGAGCATCAAGCCGGGAGGATCGGCGGAGAGCATTCGCATCGAGGGTGGACTTCGCACGCATGGACACTCGGCCATCCCGCTGGAGCAGGAAGGCACGATCCAGTCCCTTCACATCGATGGCGGATTGAGCTGCGCCGCGTCCCCGGAGGGTGCTGCGTGACCAAGAGCAGGCTGGAAGCATTCAGCGATGGGGTCTTTGCGGTCATCATCACCATCATGGTGCTCGATATGAAGGTGCCGGTGCAGACTACGTTCGCGGCGCTCCGAACTGTCGTCCCCGTTTTTCTCAGTTACGTTCTCAGCTTCGTCTACGTCGGCATTTACTGGAACAACCATCACCATTTGTTACACGCCTCCGAGCGCGTCAGCGGCGGCATTCTCTGGGCCAATCTTCACTTGCTCTTCTGGCTGTCGCTTGCCCCCTTTGCCACCGCATGGATGGGCGAGAATTTCAACGCCCCGGCCCCCGTCGCCCTTTACGGGGCGGTTCTGCTTTTTGCCGGCATTGCCTACTTCATCCTGACGAAAAGCCTGATCCGCCACCATGGTAAGGATTCCGCACTGGCAGTTTCGATTGGCAGTGACACCAAGGGCACGATCAGCGTCACCGTATATCTTTTGGCGATCCCTCTCGCTTTCGTTCGCCCGTGGATTGCCTGCTGCTGCTATGTGCTGGTGGCCGTGATGTGGTTGTTGCCCGATCGCCGCATTGAAAAGCACCTGGGCAACGGGTAGCGAGGCATCGTGCAGGCGCTTCGGAGTCGTAACTACCGACCGGCATCCAGGAACGCAGGCAAGGTATGCTCGCGAGCACACCGGTCACAACTCGAAGAAGCCGCGCTGCAGAGCAATGGTCACTGCGTGCGTCCGATCGTTGGCCTTCAGCTTATACAGGATGTTGCGCACATGGCCTTTGACTGTGTCCTCGCGGATCTTCAGGCGATCGGCCACAAGCTTGTTGGAGTGTCCCCTCGCAATCAGCTTCAGCACATCGATCTCGCGCTCGGTGAGAGAGTGATCGGAGATGTGCAGAGCCAGTTCATTCGCGACTTCGGGCTGGATGAGACGCTGCCCCGCGTGCACCGCGCGAATCGAGTCGATCAGATCGCGGCGAAGGGTGGCCTTCAGCAGGAAACCGGAGGCGCCGGCCTGCATGGCGCGCTGGGCCTGGACATCACCAAGGTACGTCGTCAGCACGATGAAGCGGGCTTCCGGATGGCGAGCGCGCAAGGTCTGCATCACTTCGATGCCATGAATATCGGGCAGTTTGAGGTCGATCAGTGTGACATCAGGCAAGTGCGCCTCGAAAAGCGCGATGGCCTCGCGTCCCGTACCGGCTTCCGCCACCATTTCCATATTGCCTTCGGACTCAATCATCGCGGCAAGCCCCTCGCGCAGAACCGGGTGGTCGTCGACGGCGAGGATGCGGATTCTGGGACCAGGGATATGCGCCATTGGGCTCGTTATTCCTTTACCGGCAACGTCGACAATCGGTCCCGAAAACGATTTCATTATCCTACTATGGGGGCGGTCAACACCAGAGTGTCTTCGCCCATCTCCAAAACGGCCAGGGACACAGCCGGAGGCTCGCCCCAACGTCCGCCCGCTCGGCAGCCTCAACATGACCACGATGTTGGCAAGCGCGAGTGGCTCCTGGCAGGACTATTGTTCCTCATAGCAGGCTTCTGCTTGGTTGTCCCAGCGCCATCCGTGGCATCCGAACCTCTTCAGCTCACGCAGCTTGACCACAAGGCGTGGACGGCCCGCGACGGCGCGCCTGCGCCGATCCTGGCGATTGCACAGGATCGGGATGGAACCTTGTGGCTCGCCGGTGCGAGAGGGCTTTATCGATTTGACGGTATGAGCTTCAGCGAATTTCATCCTCCAGCAGGAGGTCCGGAATTGCCCGCAGGAGCATATGGGGCCGTCCTGGCAGCACGGAACGGAGATGTCTGGGTTGGTTCCCTGCTGCACGGGATCGCTCGAATTCGACAGGGGCGAGTGAGCTTCTTCGATGAACATCAGGGATTTCCCTCTCTGACGGTGGAGGCGATCAGCGAGGGCGCTGATAATTCCATATGGGCAGTGGTACACGGGCGACTGATGGTCTTCGATGGAAATCGTTGGAAAGATGGCGGAACCATCAGGGGAATCCCAGGCGACGATGCTGTGCGAGCTGTCTTTTTTGATCACGAAGGCACGCAGTGGGTTGCTACTGCGAAATCGATCTACTATCGCCCATTGGGCCAACAGAGATTCCTGCCAGCCGGCGCTAACCTGGGCCAGGTGGACGACACCAGCAACTTCGCTGAAAGCAGAAGCGGCGAACTATGGATCTCAATTCTGCGCGCAAACCCTTCACGCTGTGACCTGCTCCAGCTTGACGTTCCTGGCCACCGGTCGAGCGATCCAGGTGTAATCCATTTGTCTTCCGTTGTCTGGCACATAGCTTTCGATTCCGATAATTCGCTGTGGGTGACGGGTTCCGAACTAATCCGATTCTCACCCGTGGAGATCGGGTCCAGACACGTATTGTCACGTGAGACCTTCGGGACGAACGAAGGCCTTGCATCCCCACACACCGAGGCTATTTTTGAAGATCGAAACGGAGACATGTGGCTGAGCACACCCAACGGGATCGAGCGATTTCAGGAACCTGTCCTCATCAAATATGTGGACCGACCGCTGCCTGATCCGTTGAACATAGCGCTCGCCCGCGATGCTCAGGGAACAATCTGGATCGGGAACGAGCACACGCCAATCCTTTCCGTTCATGAAGGCCAAAC
>Ga0335072_10005384_pt1 | contig 18851 bp, 12 predicted proteins | sample Lox_Sample_21_FD_206725 | JGI IMG/M metagenome (GOLD analysis project Ga0335072, IMG submission 206725) | Soil microbial communities from Loxahatchee National Wildlife Refuge, Florida, United States - Lox_Sample_2.1 | ecosystem: Environmental > Terrestrial > Soil > Wetlands | place: USA... | reverse complement strand
AAGCGCGCAAGGGCGACCTGATCTTCTACGGTCCCGAAGGCACCCAAAGCGTCGCGATGTTCCTCGGAAACAACCAGATGCTGGAGGTGGGCGACGTCGTCCAGGTCTCGCCGGTGCGCAGCAGCGGCATGACGCCGTATCTGGTGCGCGTTCTCGGGGTCCAGCCCACGCCGGTACAGCAGGCACCCTTGCAGCAGGCGCCAGTCCAGCAGACGCCTGTCCAGCAGGCACCACTGCAGCAGGCACCACTGCAGCAGGCGCCGCTGCAACAGGCACCACTGCAGCAGGCGCCGGTTCAGCAGGCACCACTGCAGGTCGCGCCGACCCCGCAGGCGCCATTGCAGCTGGTACCGGTGCAGCCGGCGGTGCCGGTGCAGCCGGTTGCTCCCGCTCCGGCCCTGGCCACACGGTAATTTTTTAACCTCCCTGAAACCCGCCACGTGCTTCCAGCGCTGCTCAGCGCGACAGTAAGTGGCGGGTTTTGGGTAATTTGTATGCATCATGGTTAGCCTGTCCCCTCCTCGTCCGTCGGCTTCTGCTGCGGAGCCGGCCCCAGCGGCAACCGGGTCAGCGACCGGAACAAGCGGCTTTTATCGCTACGATCTCGACGGTTTGCGCGGTATCGCGATCGCACTGGTCGCCATGTTCCACATCTGGTTCGGCCGGGTTTCCGGTGGTGTGGACGTGTTCCTGGCGCTCTCCGGGTTCTTCTTCGGCGGCAAGATCCTTCGCGCAGCCCTCAACGAGACGCTCTCACCGCGGGCCGAAGTGGTCCGGCTGGTCCGCCGACTGGTGCCCGCACTGGTCGTGGTGCTCGCCGCATGCACGCTGCTCACCATCTGGGTGCAACCACAGACTCGCTGGGAGACGTTCGCCGACCAGAGCCTGGCCAGCCTGGGTTACTACCAGAACTGGGAACTGGCCAACTCGGCTTCGGACTACCTGAAGGCCGGCGAAGCCGTCAGCCCGTTGCAGCACATCTGGTCCATGTCGGTGCAGGGCCAGTTCTACATCGCCTTCCTGCTGCTGATCGCCGGATGCGCCTACCTGCTGCGCGGCCTGTTCAAGGGGACCCGCGTCCGCTACCTGCGGACCATTTTCGTGGTCGTGCTCAGCGCGTTGACGATCGCCTCGTTCGTCTACGCGATTTCTGCGCATCAGGACAACCAGTCGATCGCGTACTACAACAGCTTCGCGCGGGCGTGGGAGCTGCTGCTGGGAGCACTCGTCGGTGCGCTGGTGCCGCACATCCGCTGGCCGAGGTGGCTGCGTACCGTCGTCGCCACCGTCGCGCTGGCGGCGATCCTGTCCTGCGGTGCCCTGATCGACGGCGTCAAGGAATTCCCCGGCCCGTGGGCCTTGGTCCCCGTCGGGGCCGCCATGCTGATGATCCTGACCGGGGCCAACCTGGCCGGAAACGACGGCGGCAACGAGTGGATGCCGCTGCCGAATCGACTGTTGTCGGCCGCGCCGCTGGTGACGCTGGGTGCGATGGCCTACGCGTTGTACCTGTGGCACTGGCCGCTGCTCATCTTCTGGCTGGCCTACACGGGCCACGCGCACGCAAGCTTCCTCGACGGCTTGGGGATTCTGCTGGTGTCGGGCCTGCTGGCGTACCTGACCAGCCGGCTCGTCGAGGATCCGCTGCGGATCCGGGCGCCCAAGAAAGCCGCAGCGCCGGCCCCGACGATCCCCTGGCGGGTGCGATTGCGCCGGCCGACGATAGCCCTGGGAACAACGGTGGTGCTGCTGGGTGTCAGCCTCACAGCGACCTCGTTCACCTGGCGTGCGCACGTCAACGACGAACGCGCCTCCGGTAAGGAGCTGAGCGGGCTGAATCCCCGCGACTATCCCGGCGCCCTCGCCCTGACCGCACACGTGCGGGTGCCGACGCTGAAGATGCGGCCCACGGTGCTCGAGATCAAAGAGGATCTGCCGGCCACCACCCGGGACGGCTGCATCAGTGACTTCGTCAACCCCGCCGAGGTCAACTGCGTGTACGGCGACCGGGCCGCCACCCGGACCATCGCACTGGCGGGGGGATCGCATGCCGAGATGTGGCTGCCGGCGCTGGACCTGCTCGGGCAGCTGCACCACTTCAAGGTGGTGACCTACCTCAAGATGGGCTGCCCGCTGTCCACCGAGCAGGTTCCGCTGATCATGGGCAACAACGCCCCGTACCCACAGTGCCGCCAGTGGGTGCAGACGACGATGGCCAAGTTGGTCGCCGACCATCCCGACTTCGTGTTCACCACGTCGACCCGGCCGTGGAACATCAAGAAGGGTGACGTGATGCCGGCGACCTACATCGGGATCTGGCAGACCTTGTCCGACAACAACATTCCCATCCTCGCGATGCGGGATACCCCGTGGCTGGTCAAGGACAACGAACCGTTCGATCCCGCCGACTGCCTGGCCAAGCACGGCAATCCACAGTCGTGCGCGATCAAGCGCTCCGACGTGCTGGTCGACCGTAATCCCACCCTCGACTTCGTCGGGCAGTTCCCGTTGCTCAAGCCCCTTGACATGTCCGACGCAGTCTGCCGCGCCGACAGCTGCCGGCCCGTCGAAGGAAACGTACTGATCTACCACGGCGCTCATCACTTGTCCCCCACCTACATGCGCACCATGGCCCCTGAGCTCGGCCGTCAGATCAGGGCGAGCACCGGATGGTGGTGACCCGAACGCGTTAATGCCGTCCCGGCTAAGGTCAAGTGATGCCTAACAGCGCCGGGAACTCAGGAGGGAACCCACCGACGCTGCCTACCGTGTGGCCGGGCACCGCCTATCCGCTCGGAGCCACCTATGACGGTGCCGGCACGAACTTTTCGCTCTTCTCCGAGATCGCCGACAAGGTCGATTTGTGCCTGATCGGCGAAAACGGCGCCGAGTCCTGCATCCCCCTCGACGAGGTGGACGGGTACGTCTGGCACGCCTACGTGCCGAACATCGTCCCCGGCCAGCACTACGGATTTCGGGTGCACGGCCCCTTCGATCCCGCGGCGGGTCATCGGTGCGACCCGAGCAAGCTGCTGCTCGACCCGTATGGGAAAGCCTTCGACGGCGACTTCTCGTTCGGGCAGGCGCTGTTCTCCTACGACTTGAACGCCGTTGACCCGACTGGTAACTCGGCGGAAACCGGCACTCCCCCGATGGTCGACTCGCTCGGACACACCATGACCAGCGTGGTGATCAATCCGTTCTTCGACTGGGCGTTCGACCGGGCACCGCTGACGCCGTACCACGAGACGGTCATTTACGAGGCGCACGTCAAGGGCCTGACGCAGACCCATCCCGGCATCCCCGAAGAACTGCGGGGCACTTACGCCGGACTGGCTCACCCGGTGATCATCGACCACCTGAAGTCGCTCAACGTCACCGCACTCGAGCTGATGCCGGTACACCAGTTCCTGCACGACCAGCGGCTGCTCGACCTCGGCCTGCGAAACTACTGGGGGTACAACACCTTCGGGTTCTTCGCACCGCACTACCAGTACGCGGCGAACCGACAGGCCGGCAGCGCGGTGGCCGAGTTCAAGATGATGGTCCGCCGCCTGCACGAAGCCGGTATCGAGGTCATCCTCGACGTGGTCTACAACCACACCGCCGAAGGCAACCACCTGGGTCCCACGATCAATTTCCGCGGCATCGACAACAAGGCCTACTACCGGTTGGTCGACGAGGACCTGCGGCTCTACAAGGATTTCACCGGTACCGGCAACAGCCTCAACGCCCGTCACCCGCACACGCTGCAGCTGATCATGGACTCGTTGCGGTACTGGGTGCTGGAGATGCATGTGGACGGGTTCCGGTTCGACCTCGCCGCCACGCTGGCCCGAGAGTTCTACGACGTCGACCGGCTGTCCGCGTTCTTCGATCTGGTGCAGCAGGATCCGGTGGTCAGCCAGGTCAAACTGATCGCCGAACCGTGGGACGTCGGCGAAGGCGGCTACCAGGTCGGCAATTTTCCAGGTTTGTGGACCGAGTGGAACGGGAAATACCGCGACACTGTGCGTGATTACTGGCGGGGTCAGCCCGCGACCCTCGGCGAATTCGCCTCTCGGCTGACCGGCTCCTCGGACCTCTACGAAGCCAGCAGTCGGCGCCCGAGCGCCAGCATCAACTTCGTCACCGCGCATGACGGGTTCACGCTCCACGACCTGGTGTCCTACAACGAGAAACACAACGAGGCCAACGGCGAGGACAACCGGGACGGAGAAAGTCACAACCGGTCGTGGAACTGCGGTGTGGAGGGTCCGACCGACGACCCCGAGATCGTGGCGCTGCGGTGCCGCCAGATGCGAAACTTCTGGGCCACCCTGATGTTCAGCCAGGGCACGCCGATGATCACGCACGGTGACGAGATCGGGCGAACCCAGCTGGGCAACAACAACGTCTACTGCCAGGACTCCGAATTGGCCTGGATGGACTGGTCATTGGTCGACAAGAACGCCGATCTGCTGGCCTTCGCCCGCAAAGCGACCAGCTTGCGTAAGAAGCATCCGGTGTTTCGCCGGCGCCGGTTCTTCGAAGGTGAGCTGATTCGAAGCGGCGACGACATCCGCGACATCGCCTGGCTGACGCCTTTCGGCACGGAGATGACTCCCGAGGAATGGAACACGAGTCGACACAAGTGTGTCGGGGTATTCCTCAACGGTGACGCCATTACCGCACCTGACGCACGCGGGCAACGCGTGGTCGACGACTCGTTTCTGTTGTGCTTCAACTCCCATCAAGGCGCGGTCGACTTCGTGATACCGCCCAGCGACTACGCCCAGCAGTGGGCCGTGGAACTAGACACCAACGATCTCAGCGACACCAGCCGGGTGATGGCCGCGGACGAGAAGGTCTCGCTGGCCGGACGCTCCCTGCTGATTCTACGGAAGACCGCCTGAAGCATGGCTTTTCCGGTGCTCGCCACCTATCGGTTACAGCTGCGCGGTGCTTCCAGCGGGTTCGCGTTCACCTTCGCCGACGCCGAGGACCTGCTGGACTACCTCGACGACCTCGGGGTGTCGCACGTGTATCTGTCCCCGATCATGACCGCCGTCAGCGGGTCCAGCCACCACTACGACGTCACCGATCCGACGACGGTCGCACCCGAGCTCGGCGGTGCCGACGGGCTGGCGCGGCTGTCGGCGGCCGCACGGGCACGCGGGATGGGCCTGGTCGTCGACATCGTGCCCAACCACGTCGGTGTCGGTAAGCCCGAACAGAACGCGTGGTGGTGGGACGTGTTGCGGCACGGCCGCAATTCCGAGTACGCGGCGTACTTCGATATCGACTGGGACGTCGACGACGGCCGAATTGTGTTGCCGGTGCTGGGTTCCGACGACGACGTCGCCGACTTGAAGGTCGACGGCGAGCTGCTGCGTCTGGGCGGCCTGGCGTTTCCGATCGCGCCCGGCACCGGGGCCGGCACCGGGGCCGAAGTTCACGGCCGCCAGCACTATCGCTTGGTCGGCTGGCGGCGCGGCCTGGTCGGTTACCGCCGTTTCTTTTCGATCACCTCGCTGGCCGGGTTGCGTCAGGAAGATCGGGCGGTGTTCGACGCCAGCCACACCGAAATCGCACGCTGGTTTCGCGAGGGACTCGTCGACGGCGTGCGCATCGACCACCCGGACGGGCTGTCGGACCCCTGCGGATATTTGGCGTGGCTGCGAGAATCACTCGGCGCCAAGGCATGGATCGTGATCGAGAAGATCCTCGCCGTCGACGAAGCCCTGGAGCCGACGCTGCCGGTGGCCGGCACCACCGGCTACGACGTGCTGCGGGAAGTGGGCGGAGTCTTCGTCGATCCGGCGGGGGCGCCGGCGCTGACCGCCTTGATCGAATCCGCCGGTGCGGACTATCAGGGCATGCCGGCGATGCTGGCCGACCTCAAGGTCCGCGCGGCCACCGAAACTCTGGCCAGTGAAATGGGCCGGCTGCGCCGGTGTATCGCGGCGGCGGCGGGCAGCGACCATCCGCAGCTGCCCGAGGCGGTGGCCGCACTGTTGACCCGCATCGGGGTGTACCGCTGCGACTACCCTGGCCTGGCCGCGATCCTGCCCAGCGCGATCGCTGAAACTGCAGCGGCGGCACCGGATCTCGAGCCGGCTTTGCAGGTGCTGGCCGCGGCCCTGGCCCGCAGCGGCCCGGCGGCCGCGCGCCTGCAACAGCTGTGCGGCGCGGTGACCGCCAAGGCCGTCGAGGATTGTATGTTCTACCGCGACGCCCGCCTGGTCTCGCTCAACGAGGTGGGCGGCGAACCGCACCGGTTCGGCGTGAGCGCCGCGGAGTTTCATCAGCGTGCGGCTATCCGGGCCCGGATGTGGCCGCACACGATGTCGACGCTGACCACCCACGACACCAAGCGCGGTGAGGACGTCCGTGCGCGTATCGGCGTGCTGTCCCAGGTGCCGTCGCTGTGGTCGGAGTTCCTGGCGCGCTGGGAGATAACGGCGCCCTCGCCCGATCCCGCCACCGGACAATTTCTGTGGCAGAACATCTTCGGGGTGTGGCCGGCAAGCGGCGAGGTCAGCTCCGAGCTGCGGGACCGGCTGCACGGCTACACCGAAAAGGCCATCCGGGAAGCGGCCTGGCATACCTCGTGGACCGACCCGGACACCGCTTTCGAGGATGCCGTGCACCGTTGGCTGGACACCGTGCTGGACGGGCCGGTGGCGTCCCAGCTGACCGAGTTTGTCGCCCAACTCAACCCGCATGCGTCCAGCGATGCGTTAGGTCAGAAGCTGCTTGCGCTGACCGTGCCCGGCATACCCGACGTCTACCAGGGCACCGAGCTGTGGGATGACAGCCTCGTCGATCCGGACAACCGCCGCCCGGTTGACTACCAGGTTCGGCGAGCCGCCCTGAATGAATTGCAGCATCCCAAGATTCGGGTCGTCAGCACAGCGCTGCGGCTGCGGCGCTCCCGGCCGGACAGTTTCCTGCAGGGCGCATACCTGCCCGTGTTGGCCGACGGGGAGGCCAGCGATCATGTGATGGCGTTCCTGCGCGGCGACGACATTCTGGTCGCGGTGACCCGTTGGACGCTGCGGCTGGCCGAAACGGGCTGGGGCAACACCGTGCTGCCGCTGCCCGCCGGTGCTTGGACCGACCGGCTCACCGGCGCCGCGGCAAGCGGACCGACGTCGGCCGCCGAATTGTTCGCCGAGCTGCCGGTGGTCTTGCTGGAGCGCGATAGTGCCTGAGTTCCGGGTGTGGGCGCCCAAACCCGAGCAAGTGCGTCTCGATTTGGACGGCGCGGTGCACGCGATGACAGGCTCGGATGACGGCTGGTGGCACGCCGACGTGTCTTGCGCGCCGGACGCACGCTACGGATATCTGCTCGACGACGACCCCACGGTGCTGCCCGACCCGCGCTCTGCGCGCCAGCCCGACGGGGTGCATGCGCGTTCCCAACTGTGGGATCCGTTGGGCTCCAACTGGACCGACGATAGCTGGGCCGGCCGATCCGTCGAAGGCGCGGTGATCTACGAGCTGCACGTCGGCACCTTCACTGGTGACGGCACATTCGACTCGGCGATCGAAAAGCTGGACTATCTGGTCGATCTCGGTATCGACTTCGTCGAGCTGATGCCGGTCAACTCCTTTTCCGGCACCCACGGCTGGGGATACGACGGGGTGCTGTGGTACAGCGTGCACGAACCCTACGGCGGCCCCGACGGGCTGGTCCGGTTCGTCGACGCCTGTCATGCCCGTGGTTTAGGTGTGCTGATCGACGCGGTGTTCAACCACCTCGGCCCGTCGGGCAACTACCTGCCGCGGTTCGGCCCGTACCTGTCGTCGGGCAGCAACCCGTGGGGCGAAGGCATCAACATCGCCGACGCCGACTCCGACGAAGTACGGCGCTACATCATCGGGTGCGCGCTGCGCTGGATGCGCGATTTCCACGCCGACGGGCTGAGACTGGACGCCGTGCATGCGCTGGTGGACACCACCGCGGTCCATATCCTCGAAGAGCTGGCTACCGAAACCGACTGGCTGTCAAGGCAGTTGGGCCGCCCGTTGGCGCTCGTCGCCGAGAGTGACCTCAACGATCCGCGGCTGATCACCCCGCGTGACAGGAGCGGCTACGGCATCACCGCGCAATGGGACGACGACATCCATCACGCCATCCACACCGCCGTATCCGGTGAACGCCAGGGCTATTATGCGGACTTCGGTTCGCTCTCCACGCTGGCACACACGCTGCGGCACGGCTTCTTCCACGCCGGCACGTATTCGTCGTTCCGGCGGCGCCGGCACGGACGTCCGCTGGACGTGTCGGTAGTCCCGGCCACGCGACTGCTGGCCTACACCTGTACCCACGATCAGGTGGGCAACCGCGCTCTGGGAGACCGTCCCTCGCAGAACCTGACCACCGGTCAGCTCGCGCTGAAAGCCGCGCTGGTACTCACATCGCCCTACACCGCAATGCTTTTCATGGGTGAGGAATGGGGTGCGTCGACCCCGTTCCAGTTCTTCAGCTCGCATCCCGAACCTGAGTTGGCCCGCGCTACCGCCGAGGGACGCAAGGCCGAGTTCGCCGAACACGGATGGGACGCAGACGATATCCCCGACCCGCAGGACCGGCAGACCTTCCTGCGCTCCAAGCTGGACTGGGGCGAAGTGGACTCCGGAGATCACGCCCGGCTGCTGGATCTGTATCGCGACCTGATTGCCTTGCGCCGCAACGAGCCCGACCTGGCCGACCCCTGGCTGGCACACCTCACCGTCGACTATGACGAAGCCCGGCACTGGATAGTGCTGCACCGCAACCGGTTTTCGATTGCGTGCAACTTAAGCGGCGAGGCGGTGACCGTGCCGGTCAGCGGTGAGCCGGTGCTGGCCTGGGATACGCCGACCGTCAGCGACGGCAGCACCGAGCTGCCCGCCCACTCGTTCGCGATCCTGCGGAGGTAGGCCGAGCGCGGGTGTGCGGATCACACCTTCTCGTCGCACCACTCGATGTAGCCGGTGCCTTCGATGGACGCTCCGCGAAATGCTCCCGTGTAGCTGTAGCTGCCGGCGAAGCCTGCACCGAGCCCGTAGGTGAAATCGTCGTTGGTGTGCCCGTGGATGGTGATCAGCGCCGAGCCGTCGTCGTCGTCCACGGACCAGGTAAACGTCTCCGGCAGTTTCATCCGCTCACCTGTGGGCGTGAGTTGAGGTGACAGCCGCGTGTGGACTTCATGGGCGAAGCCGCGGATGAAGGTCGAGTTCTCGCCGTCGGTGGTTCGCACGTTGACCCTGCGCTGCAAGGGAAATCCCCCCGGGCCGAGGACGTCGGTGAACAGGATCTGGGTGCGCGCATCGACGTTGATGATCTGATAGGTGAAGAACAGGATCGGTAGCGGCAGGTTCGTCCCGCGTGCGTACTCGTAGGTGGCCAGCCCGGAGTGCTGCACCGAAACCGACGGGTCGGCAGCCGACGAGAGGGCGGCGTCGACCTCGCACATCACGCCCCAGTGTTGGTAGATGCCCGGCAGGTGAATGAAGTGCGTGATCAGCGTCGTCGGGCGTAATTCGAGATCGGCGACAAGGTCGCCCTCGCGGATCGCGAGCCTGATCGTCTCCGCCTCGGCACCGGACCGGCCGTTGGGACGACCGGCAATCGAGAGTTGATCACCGAAGCGCAGCCGCGATCCATCAGCCGCGAGATCGCAGTCGCGTTCGATGCTGTATCGATGGAACGCGTCAGATTGGATGGCCGACCCGGTCAAGATCCAGGCGCTGTCCGAGGCCGGTTCGCCGGCTAAGAGTGGCGCGTTGTTCCACGCCGGAATCCGACTGGCGGTTCCCAGGATCACGATGTTCGTCAGAAACCGGAACGGATCGGCAATGCCGGGCAGCATCACGCCGTAGTGCACGATCGGCCATCGCCCGCTGGGCGGCCCGGTCGAAATCCGCGGATCGTACGGACGCCGGTTCAACGCGCCGACCCGGTTGATGTGCGGTTCGAGACGAGGGACGACAGCGTTGATCGCATTCAGCATGGCCTGTCCTTTTCGACTGCTCGCGTAACCCTAGCTACACACTCGGGCTGCCGGTGGCGTGCACCGCCTCGGCGATCGCGTCCGCCAGCGAGTCGATCTCGCCATAAGCCAGGTCTGCGACGGTGATTCGCATCCCCGGCGGGGAGTCCATCCGGAACCGGGTGCCCGGCGCCGCGGCCCAGCCCGCACTGAGCAATCGGGTGATGGCGGCCGTCTCGTCGGGCACCGGAATCCACACGTTGAGCCCGGAGCGACCCCGCGCGGTGACACCGCGCTCGGCCAAGGCTGCGCGTAATCGGTTGCGGTTGTAGGCGTACCGCTCGGCGGCTTCCTCCACGAGGGACGCAGCCGCGTCGTCCGACCACAGCCGGACGGCGAGGTCCTGCAGCAGATGACTCACCCAGCCCGGCCCAAGCCGTAGCCGTCCGTGCACCCGCTCAACGGTTCGCCGATCGCCGGCGAGCACCGCGAGCCGCAAGTCGGGGCCGTACGCCTTGGATGCCGACCGCACGAAAGCCCAGCGGCGCGTTGATCCGGCCAGCGGGTGTAGCGGCACGCCGGCGATGCCCGCGCAGTGGTCGTCCTCGATGACCAGCACGTCGCGAGTCTTGCCGGCCAGCAGGCCGCGCAGCGTGGCGGCGCGGGCCGCGGACAGCGCAGCCCCCGTCGGGTTCTGTGCCCGGGTCGTCACGATTACCGCCTGCACGCCGCGGCGCAGCGCCCGGGCCATGCTGAGCACCACCGGTCCGTCGTCGTCGACCTCAACGGGTTCGGCGGAAAGTCCCAGTGCCGCAAGAAGATCGAGCAGATTGGCCCAACCCGGGTCCTCGACGGCAACCCGGTCACCCGGGCGCAGGTGTGCGGTGAGCGCCCGTTCGATGCCGTCCAGTGCGCCACTGGTCACCGCGAGGTGGTCCGCCGGGACGCCGTCGGCGGTCAGAGTGGCGCGGGCGTGCTCGGCGAGGTCGGCCGAAATCGCCGGTTGTCCGTACAGCAGTGGCGCACCCGCAGTCGGCGTAAGGTGCGCCGACGCGATGGGCAACAGCGAGGCGTCCGGGTTGCCGGTGGACAGGTCGCGCGCCCCCGCAGGAACGCCGAGGCCGAGCAGCGACCGCGACGTGGTCGCCGGCCGGTCCCGCACCCTGGTTCCGCGCCGTCCCGCGGTTTCGACCGCCCCGCGATCGCGTAACAGGCGATAGGCGGCGGCGACCGTGTTGGGGTTCACCTCGAGTTCGGCTGCGACTTCCCGGATCGGCGGCAGGGCGTCGCCAGGCGCCAGCACGCCTTGGGATATCCCCTCTTCGATGCTGGCGGCTATCGACTCGGCGCCGGCCCCGGCTATGCTGTATTGTACTGGCACGCTGTCTATTATGTACTAGTACAAACTAAAGGGCAAGGTGATGGAAACCACATACCTCCCCACCCCGCGAACGACGCCTACCCGCTACCGGGAGCGCGCCCGCTACGACCGCGAAACGGTGCACCGCATCCTGGACGAGGCCCTGATCTGCCACCTGGGGTACGTCAACGCTGGTCGGCCGGTGGTATTGCCGACGACGCACACCCGCCTCGACGAAACCCTGTACCTGCACGGCTCCACCGGCAGCGCCCCGATGCTCGCCGCCAGAGCCGAGAGCCTGCCCGTCTGCGTCACCGCGACGCTGGTCGACGGGCTGGTGCTGGCCCGCTCGGCGCTGCACCACTCGATGGTGTACCGCTCAGTGGTCGTGGTGGGCGACGCACGCGTGGTAACAGACCCGGCCGAGAAACTCCGGGCGCTGAGCAGCCTGCTCGATCACATCGCAGCGGGGCGCGCGTCCGACTGCAGGGCCCCGGATGCGCGTGAACTCGCGGCAACCTCGGTGCTCGCCCTCGACCTGGTCGAAGTCTCGGCCAAGGTGCGCACCGGCGGCGCGGCTGACGAGCCCGAAGACTTGGCGCTGCCGCACTGGGCCGGTGTGGTGCCGCTGCGCGTGGTGGCGGGAACACCGGAGCCGGCCGGCGACCTGGATCCCAGCACCGCGGTGCCCGGCTATCTGACGTCCTACTCGCGGTGACGGCGGGAGAACTACAGCAACAGGTAGCGGTAGGCCGGCGACCCCGGGTGCAGGGTTTCGACGTGGATCTCGGTCGCGCGCATCCGGGCCAGCAGGCCGTCCAGATCATGGGCCGACCCCAGCTGGATGCCCACCAACGCCTCACCGGTGTCGCGATTGTTGCGCTTGACGTACTCGAACAGGGTGATGTCGTCGTTGGGCCCGAGCACCTCGTCGAGGAATCGACGTAACGCGCCCGGCTCCTGCGGGAAGTCCACCAGGAAGTAGTGCTTGAGACCGAGGTGGATCAGTGAGCGTTCCAGCACCTCGCCGTAGCGCGACACGTCGTTGTTGCCGCCCGAGATCAGGCAGACCACGGTGGTTCCGGGCTCGATGTCGGTTTCCAGCAGGCCGGCGACCGACAGCGCGCCCGCCGGCTCGGCGATGATGCCTTCGTTCTGATAGAGGTCGAGCATCGCGGTGCAGACCGCGCCCTCGTCGACGGTGGTGATCGACACCATGTCACCGGCCGCGGCCAGCGCCGCATAGGGCAGCGCGCCGGCCCGGTTCACCGCGGCGCCGTCGACGAACTGGTCGACGGCGTCCAGCGTCACCGGCTCCCCCGCGGCCAGCGCGGCCATCATGGCGGCGGCCCCGGCCGGCTCGACGCCCAGCACCGCCGTGTTCGACGTCCGCTCCGCGAGGTAGGTGGTGATGCCGGCGATGCAGCCGCCACCGCCGACGGGGACAACCACCAGGTCAGGCTCGCCACCGAGCTGGTCGAGGATTTCGACGGCGATGGTGCCCTGACCGGCCATGGTGCGCAGGTCGTCATAGGGCGGTACCAGGGTGGCGCCGGTGCGTTCGACGTCGGCCCGCGCGGCCTCGGCGGCCAGATCGTAGGTCGACCCGCCCACGATCAGCTCGATGAACTCCCTGCCGTGATAACGGATCCGGTCGCGCTTCTGCTTGGGGGTCTTGGCAGGCACATACACGCGGCCATGCACGCCCAGCGACCGGCACGCATACGCGAAGCCCTGCGCGTGGTTGCCGGCCGACGAGCACACCACGCCGGCGGCCAGCTCCTCGTCGGACAACTGAACCAGCAGGTTGTAGGCGCCACGCAGCTTGTAGGAGCGCACGACCTGCAGGTCTTCGCGTTTGAGGTAGACCGTCGCGCCGGTGATGTCCGACAGCCGCTCGCTCAGCTGCAGCGGCGTGGGCGCGACCACCGGGGCGATCCGCTTCGCCGCACCGTCAATGTCAGCCGCGGTTAGCGGTGACGTGTTCGGGTTCTGGCTCAGTTCGGCGGACACCGGTCAATGGTGCCATGCCGCCCTGAGGGACCGATCAGCTCACCGAGGGTGCGAAGTCCCGAAGATGACGGCGCGTCTGGTGGTCGGGCGACCCGTCCTCGCCGTCGGCGTGTTTGCCCCGCGTGTAGTCGCCCTGCCACTGCAGTCGATCTCCGGCGGCGACGTCCGCCTCTGCGTGGGTCCGCCCGAGGTCGTCGCGCGCGCGAAGGAAGGTTTCATACTTGCGGTTCAACTCTTCGTCCGACTCGATGCGCCTGAGTTCGGGGGCGAACTCTTCCAGTTCGGCACGACGCTGCGGGACGATCATGCAGATCGGCTCGTCGACGTCGAACCGCACCGGCATCAGTTTGCGGGTGAATTTCCAGCTCATGCTGAAACTCGCACTGGCCCAATCGGTTTCGACTATGCCCTCGAGCGGGCACACCGCATCCTTCGGGTAGTTCGCCGGCCCGCGGACCAGCAGGTTGTAGCCCGGCGGAGTGCGAAACAGCATCGGCAGATGCCAGGTCAGAATGCCGTTACCGAAATGGCCGGACGGCAGGAACTGACCGGTCACGCGCCTATCCGGTGCGACGATCACGTCCATGCCGTCTTCCTGACCGACCCAGGTGGCCGTGAACCCGCACGGATTGCGCAACTCCCAGCCGCTCTGGTTGGCGATGAGCAGCGGCAAACACCGATTCGGCCAACCCATCCGCAGCTCGGCCATCTCCGACATCCACGCCCGGCCGATCGGCGCCGGGCCGATCGGCGGCGCGTTGTCGCGGGTGACGAACGCGATCAGTGGACGCGCTTCGCCATCGGACTGATCAGTCATCGAATCCTCGATCGGTGGGCGGTTGCCCACCCTGACAGCAGAGTCAGCTGACCGGGGTCAGCACGAACACGGGAATCTGCCGCTCGGTCCTCTTCTGGTAGTCGGCATAGTCCGGATACGCCGCGACCGCGCGCTCCCACCAGGTGGCCTTCTCGTCGCCGAACACCTCGCGAGCGTCGTAATCGCCGGCGATTTCGCCGTCCTGCAGTTCCACCCGCGGGTTCTTGACGACGTTGTGGTACCAGACCGGATTCTTGGGGGCGCCGCCGAGCGAGGCGACAATCGCGTACTGGCCGTCGTGCTCCACGCGCATCAGCGGCGTCTTGCGCAGCTTGCCGGACTTCGCTCCGACCGTGGTCAGCAGGATGACGGGCATCCCCTTCAAGTCCGTGCCCTGGGTTCCGCCGGATTCGACGTACTTGTCCGCCTGCTCGCGGGACCAATCAAGGGGGCTGGGGGCGTATTCACCGGAAAGTGGCATGCCAACCACTCTATGCGGCGCGAGATGCGCGGGTCAGGCCTCGTGATCGCCCGAGCGCTCGTCGAGCAACACCTTGCCGTTGTGCCGGATCGTGCGGATCCGGATCGATCCGTCGTGGTAGACGTGCCGGATCTCGCGGCAGCCGCAGGCGTAGTTGAGGTCGTCGTACGACAGACCCTCGTCGTCGCCCTCGACATGGTGATCGCCGTGCGCCGAGCGTCCGCAAGGCGCCGTTTGCTGGGGGAAATGCGTGGTTGCCACACCCATCACCCCGCCTCCCTCCGCTTAGGCGTGTGATCCAGATCACAGACTAACCCTCGGCGAGGGCCCGCGTGCGGGTTTTGGCCGAGTTGCGGCGTCGAGACTGCACTGAGCGCATCGAGACTGTACTGAGGGCGCGAAAGCCGCCCGAAAGCAGCCCTAGACGCAGCCTCGATCCCGGTCGACCGCCAGCCACAATCAATGCCGACTGACCGCCAACCACGGCCTGAGGGCGACTACCGCGATCTGGCCAGTTCTGCGATGACGTTGACCCGCCTGGTTGCGGTGGCGACCTCGTCGGCGAACTGCCGTCGTCGTTGCGCGACGTCCCCGGGATCAGGGTCATCAGGGCTCTCGATCAGCTCGCGATGCCGAGCCAGCCGAAGCGCGGTCTTGAACAGCTCCATCGACCTCGACTCGGCGCTGGCGATTCGGCGCTGCAACTCCCACTGCTTGCCCACCTGCAGACACTCGGCGAGGAAGGCCTGCTCGTCGAAGGACTCGTCCTCTTCGGCGGCCAGCCGGTCGGCCACGATGTGGTAGGCGTCCAGGAACGGACGTAAAACCAGGTGCGCCAACAGCAGGTCGGCCGATTCCAGCAGTAGCCGGATGTCCTCGGCGGCAATCGGCTTGGTGATGTCCTCCACCGGCCCGATCAGCCGCACCTCGTCGGCGAGATCCTTCTCGAACTGCGCGCGTGCGGAGAACAGGAACTCGAATTTCAGCAACTCGCGCAGCTTCAGCGCCTCGTCGCGCACGGTCGCCGGCAGCACCGAGCCGTCGGCCGCATCCTCGGTGGCCGCCAGCAACGCCATCTCGGCGATGGCGCGGTCGACCAGGATGTGGATTGCGGTGTTGCGGTAGAAGGCGGCGACCAGGTGCTGGTCCGCACCGATCCCCCACACTGCTTCGGTCCCAGCGTCGTAGACGCTCACCACCCCGGAGGCCACCAGCATGTGCAGGGTCCAGCGGATCGTCGAGCGGTTGGTCAGATCGGCGGCACCAGCGACCACCCAGTTGCGCGCCGCGATGTAACTCGCCAGCGGTCGCACCGTGGCCAGCACCTCGCTGATGGACAGCGAGCGGTCGGCGCCCAGCAGCGCGAGGCTGACCACCGCGGTGGGCGTGACGGGCGTGGCACGGTTGATCCGGTGTTCCACGTCCAGCGCGATGCGCTCGATCTCGGTGCCGGCGCCGGATTCCTCGGCGCGCAACTCCTCGAGACGCTTGCGCAGTGGCAGCGGTTCGCCGAAGTCCAGGTAAGCGCGGCCGAGCCGTTCGCCCTGCTGCCGCGCCAGCCGGACCAGGAAGCGGAAGTCCTCCGGCCGTTTCGCCGCGCCGTAGGCCTCGGTGGTCATGGCTTCGACCTCGTGCAGCTGGTCGTACACGATCGAGGTCGGCACCAAATACACTTCTGGACCGTCGATTTCGTCGACGGCGTCGGTGATGTAGCGCAGGATGCCGTACACCGGGGGCCGCAGCTTGCCGGTCCTGGTCCGGCCCCCTTCGATCGACCAGGTCAGGTTGACGTGGTCTTGGACCAGCTGCGCGGTGTATGCCCGCAGCACGAACCGGTAGACCGGAATGTCTTTGGTCTGACGGCGGATGAAGATCGTCCCGGTGCGTTTGGCGATGCCGCCCAGCGGGAAGAAGTTCATGTTCGCTCCGCCGAAGGTCAGCGCCGGCGAGAGCCGGTTGCCCTGGATCACCTCCGGCAGCAGCATGCCGTCCAGGTAGGAGCGATGCGAGAACGCGAACGCCAGCGTTGACTTGCGATCCAGCTTGCGCAGCGCGGCGATCTGGTCCTCGTCGACGAGCACGTCGTAGGCCCGCATCAGCCAGCGGCTGAATCCGCGCCATGCCTCCACCGCCCGCTCGTCGCGCGAGGCCGCCATCTCCCGCAGGTAGCCCGCGGCCTCGGCGCGCACGCCGTCGGGGTCGCGCCCCAACTCGGCAGCGAGCTTCTGCAGCCGTTCGTCATACCACGGGGCGCGCAGCAGCCCGGCTACCTCGGGCGGGTCGGTCGACAACGGCTCCACCGATTCATGGACAATCCCGGTGCGCTGCAGCAACTTTCGCACCCGGACCCGGCCTAGCTCACGCGCGGCCGCCGCCGGTCCCCCGGTCACGCCGGTTGCACCGTTGAGGTAGCGGTGGGTTCGTGGACGTCGGGATGCGGCTCGCGCCCGTAGAGTTCCTCGATCTCGGCAGCGTATTTCGTCATGATCGGTCGGCGCTTGAGCTTCATCGTGAGCGTTATCTCGTCGCCGCCGGGCTCCCACAACGTGGGCAGGATGCGGAAGCGCTTGATCTGTTCCACCCGCGACAGCTTGGCGTTGCCCTCGGCCACGCCGGCGGCGATCCGTGCGACCACCTCCGGGTCGGCGGCCAGGGCGGTGGGAGTCGGGTCGAGCCCGTGCTGGGTGGCGTAAGGGCCGACCGAGTCGGCGTCGAACACCAGCAGCGCGGTGTTATACGGCTGGCCGTCGCCGATCGCCATCATCACGCCGACCATCGGGGTCGCGGCCAGGATGGTGTTCTCAATGTTGGCCGGGGACATGTTCTTTCCGGCCGCGTTGATGATCAGTTCCTTCTTGCGGTCGACGATCCGCAGAAAACCGTCGGAGTCGACGTCGAAGATGTCGCCGGTGTGCAGCCAGCCGTCGGCGTCGATCGCCTCGGCGGTCTTGCCCGGCTCCCGGCGATAGCCCTTCATCACCAACGGACCGCGGACCAGATACTCGCCATCCTCGGCGATCTTGCCCTCCAGCCCGGGCAGCAGTTTGCCGACGCTGCCCAGCCGCGCCTCGCGGGGATGGATGACGGTGGCGGCACAACTCAGCTCGGACATTCCCCAAAGCTCGCAGAGCGGGATGCCGAGGCCGGTGAAGAAGGCCAGCGTCTCCTTGGGGATCGGCGCCGCTCCCGAGAGCGCCCACCGGAGTTCTCCGAAGCCGAGCTGCTCCCGTAGCTTCGACAGCACCAACTCGTCGGCCTTGGCCCATTCGGTGGCGTCTTCGTCGGACATCGGCTCGCCGGCGAGCAGGGCGTCGCTGCGTTTCGCAGCCACCGACATCGCCCACTCCAAGGCCTGCCGCTTCGTGTCGTCTGTCTCGTGGCTGACGGTGAATTCGATTCCGGCCTTGAGCTTTTCCCATACCCGGGGCACCGCGCCCCACACGGTGGGCCGCACGTCTTTGAGCGCCGCCGCGATCGCACGTCCGTCGGACACGACCGTGACCTGGGTACCGAACATCTCCTGGCCATACAGGGCGGTCATCCGGTCGGCGATGTGTGCCGAGGGCAGGAACGACGTAATCCGGTCGCCGAACTCGATTCCGAGCACGTCGTCAAGGCCGTAACCCTCGAACAGCAGGTTGGAGTGGGTCATCTCGACGCCCTTGGGATTTCCGGTGGTACCGGACGTGTAGATCAAGGTGATGACGTCGTCGGGTTGCACCGCGCGCCACGTCGACTCGAAGTCGAAGTCGGCGGGGGCGGCCGCGTAGAGGTCGTCCACCGACAGCGTGCCCTCCGGCTTCCCGTCGATGCAGACGATGTGCTCGATGGGTGCGCCGCTGGCGCGGATCCGGTCGACGTACTGCTCCTCGCACATCATCACCTTGGTGCCGGCGTTGTCGAACACGTAGGTCAGTTGCTCTGCGGGCAGCGTGTTGTACACCGAAAACGATGTGGCGCCAACGTGTTGCGCGCCCACCTCGAGCGGATAGAACTCGACCCGGTTGCCCATCATCAGCGAAACCGTGTCGCCACGCCCCACCCCCAAGCCGGCCAGTCCGGCGGCCACCTTGCGCACCTGATCGCCGTATTCGCGCCAGGTCAGTGTCTGGGTGTCGCCGGGTGTCCGTAGTGCCACGGCATCCGGATCGATCGCCGCGGTGCGCTGGAAGGCCTCACACATCGTGGTTGGGCGTTCGGTCGTGGTCATGTCCGCTC